>JACCDU010629621.1_pt1 | contig 26533 bp, 28 predicted proteins | sample 7446081 | NCBI WGS metagenome assembly JACCDU01 (sample SAMN15323447, study PRJNA562643) | freshwater metagenome | isolation source: river surface water | place: USA:Blue River Watershed | collected 2017-08-17
GACCTCACGGCCCTGACGCACCAATTGATTGATGGTTGGCATTGAAAACGTCCCTAAACGTTTGAATTGACAATAAAAACTTCTCCGCCCCAAATGCGGAAAAGCCCGCCAGTATAACGTCCTGACGGGCTTTTGGCAAAAAACTGGCCTGCAGAGGGTCTGGTGGCGGCTGTATTTACTTGATCCAGAGGCGCATGGCGTCCCAGGCACGGCCGAAAACACCAGCCTGCTCGACGCCCTCCAAGGCCATGAGCGGCACCTCCAGCAAGGGCTCATCGCCCCTGAGCACCTTGAGGCTGCCGATGGCCTGCCCCTTGATGATCGGGGCCACAATCGGGTCGGGCCGGTTGATCTGGGTCTTGATCTGGGCTGCGCTGCCGGCCGGTACGGCCACCACCAGCGGGCGGAAAGCGCCCAGCTGGATGCTCGCAACCTGGCCTTTCCAGACCTTGGGCGTGGCCACAGCCTGGCCCGCGTCGAACAGCTTGACGGCGTCAAAGGCGGCATAACCCCAATTCAGCAGCTTCTGGCTTTCATTGGCCCGTGCGTTTTCGCTGTCCGCCCCCAGCACGATGGACAGCAGGCGCCGCGACCCCACATTCGGAAAATCGCGTTTGGCCGTAGCGACCAGGCAATAACCGGCCAACTGGGTGTGTCCGGTCTTGAGGCCGTCGACCGCAGGATCGCGGAACAGCAGCAGATTGCGGTTGGTGTCGTTGGCGGCGGGCGTGCCAGCGTAGCGGTATTTCTTGATGGCGTAATAAGCCATGTATTCGGGAAAATCGCGCATCAGCCGCTGGGCCAGGATGCCCAGGTCCCGCGCCGTGGTGGTGTGACCCGGCTCGGCCAAGCCCTCGGGGTTTTTGTAGGCTGTGCCTTTCATGCCCATGGCCTTGGCCTGGTCATTCATCAGCTGTACAAAGCGCTCAACGGTACCCGCCACGCCTTCGGCCAGGGCCACGGTGGCGTCGTTGCCCGACTGCACGACCATGCCCTTGATCAGGTCCTCGACGGGCACTTGCATCTTGGGATCGATGAACATGCGCGAGCCCGGCATCTTCCAGGCCCGTTCGGACACTGGCAGGCTTTGCTGCAGGCTCAGCTTTTTGGCACGCAGGGCATCAAACAGCAGGTATGCCGTCATCAGCTTGGTCAGTGATGCCGGCTCGACCGCCATGTCGGGTGCCTTGGTGGCCAGAACCTGGTTGGCCGTCACATCGATCAGCAGATAGGCTTTGGCCGCGATTTCGGGCGGCTGGGGCATCTGGGCGTGGACCGCAACAGAAAGCACCAGGGCCAAGGCCCCGGCCAGGGCCTGGAAAAAATGCTTCATCAGGGCTCCGGAAAGATCAGGCTTGAACGGGCGCCAGCAGGTGCCGCACCACCAGCGACTTGAGAAGCGGCAATTGTCCGTGAAAGAAGTGCTCCACCCCGGGGATCACCGTAACAGGCAGTGACTGCGGGCGCGCCCAGTCCATCACGCTGGACAGGGCCACGGTGTCGTCCTGCTCGCCGTGCAGCACCAGGGTGCGCTCGTGAAGCCCGGTCTCGATCGGGGCCACGCTGAAACGCGAGGCTGCCGTGCCGACCAGCACGATTTTTTCGGGCTGGCGCGGGGCCAGTTGCGCCACCACATGGCTGGTCACAAAAGCGCCGAACGAAAAGCCGGCCAGGGCCAACGGCCCCTCGGGCACGACCCGACGGACCACTTCCAGCATGTCGGCGGCCTCGCCGCGCCCTTCGTCGTAAGCACCGGCACTGGCACCGACGCCCCGAAAGTTGAAGCGCACGGCGCGCCAGCCCGTCTGCACAAAAGCGCGCGCCAGCGTCTGTACCACTTTGTTGGTCATGGTGCCGCCAAACAGCGGATGCGGGTGCGCGATCACGGCCGTGCCGCGCGCCTCGCCAGTGGGTGCGTCCATCAGCGCCTCGATCAGACCGGCGTCTCCCTGCAGGCTGATTTTCTGCGTCGCCGCGTTCATCAGCGCCCCGCGTTGGCAGGCGTCAGCAGGCGCTCGACCACCTGGCCGTTCTGCAGGTGCTTCTCGACGATCTCGTCGATGTCGGTCTGGTCGACGTAGGTGTACCAGACGGCCTCGGGATAGACCACGGCGACCGGGCCCGCACTGCAGCGGTCCAGACAGCCCGCCTTGTTCACGCGCACCTGGCCGGGCCCGGACAGTTTCAGGTCCTTGACCCGTTTCTTGCAGTGGTCGAACGCGGCCTGGGCGTTGTGCTGGGCGCAGCAGGCCTCGCCGTTGGCGCGTTCATTGAGGCAAAAAAAGATATGCCGCTTGAAATAGGAGGTGTTGTCGGTGCTCATCGCGGCGATTGTAGGTTCGCCCTCAATCCCGTCTGCCGGGTACGGACAGGCTGCGCACCAGGTACAGCAACAGGGCATAGGGCCACAGCCAACCCAGCCACTGGATCAGGCCGTGAAAGCGGATGAAGCGACCCTGTTCCCAGTTCTGCAGGGTCTGCGCGAAGTACACGTCGGCCGAGGCCTGGTTGAGCAGGGACAGCTGCCACACCAGGCACACCAACGCCAGCACCAGACAGGCCCGCGCCGGCAGCCGGATCATCAGCCCCAGACACACGGCGGCCAGCACCCAGCCCACCAGCACCTCATGGCTGATCCAGTCCCAGGCATGGGTGGGGCCATAGGTTAGCGCGGCCGACAGGCTGCTGGCCGCCACCCCCAGCAGCAGCCCCAACGCACCCATCCACAAGCGCTGCGGCAAGCCCCGCAACACACTGAAAGCCAGCAGGCCGGGCAACACCAGGCCCATGCCAATGCACAGCACCTCACTGACTGGCAGCAAAGGCTGCAAATCCAGATCCCGCATCGGCAGCCATTCGATCCAGGGCGTGTCCTGCAGGGCATGGGCCACCGCCGCCTCCAGACGCTCGAACACCTGCCCCAGGCCAAAGGGCACCGACACCGGAAACATCAGGGCCAGCGGCCACACCGCCAGCAAGACCAGCGCCCCACTTGCATCCGGCACGAACCAGCGGTCACGCCAGCGGCTCCAGTGCGCCACCAGGCCCCAGGCCGCCAACGCACGCGCCAGCGCCGCCCCCAGCCAGGCGCCCGCCACATTCAGACCCAGATCCACATTGGACGGTACCCGCATCGGCAGGAACATCTGCAGCGACTCCAGCAGGAAAGACAGGAGCAAGGCCAGCGATGTCACCAGCACTACCGCCGACCAGCGCGGGCGCAGGCGCAGCACCGCCACGCAGCCCAGAAAGCCCAATGGCGCATAACCCAGCACGTTGGAGACAACATCGAAACCGGTCCAGTAACGCGGCAGCGGTGCCAGCAGGAAACTCCAGGGGGCAATGCCCTGGATGCGCCAGCCCTCGAAGGGGTAAAGGCTGGCATAGCCAATCACGGCGGCATAGATCCAGACCAGAGGCCAAGCTGCGGTGCGTCGCATGACCATGCTGGTCGATCGATCAGAAAGGCTTGACCACCACCAGGCAGACCGCCGCCAACATCATCAGCACGGGCACCTCGTTGAACCAGCGAAACCACACATGGCTGCGCTGCATCTGGCCGGCCTCGAATTTGCGCAGCATGACACCGCAGCTGTGGTGGTAACCCAGCAGCAACACGACGACGACCAGCTTGGCATGCATCCAGCCCTGTCCCGGCACACGGCCAATGCCGTAGTGCAGCCACAGCACCAGACCCAGCACCAGCGCCGGCACGGCCAGGATGGTCATGAATCGGTAGAGCTTGCGCGCCATCAGCAGCAATCGGTCACGCTCAGCCACCGAGCCGGGCTGCACCATCGCCAGATTCACAAAAATGCGCGGCAGGTAAAACAGGCCGGCAAACCAGCTGGCCACGAAAACAATGTGAAGGGCTTTGATCCAGAGCATGGTTGCAGTTTAGTGGGCCGGGCATGGGCAGCGGACAAAAAAAACCCCCGACCAGAGGTCGAGGGCGAGAAGCCTTTTTGCTGTCACACATCAAGGCGCCCGCTCAGGGAGGAAAAGCGGGGAGCGGCAAGCCGCCCGTTAAGAAATGTATCAAATATCAAAACTGCCAACAAGGCCAATATCGGTTTTTTCACCACATTTGGCGTATCGAACTGGCGCAGCCTGAACCCGGTTGACAGCCACAGGTCCGACTTGGGGCACAATTTTTCGCATGAACACCTACGCCTCCTTTCCTGCCAGCCGGCCGCGCCGCCTGCGCCGCGACGACTTCACCCGCAACCTGGTGCGCGAGCACCGCGTCACGGCCCATGACCTGATCTACCCGGTGTTCGTCCTCGATGGTCAGAACCTGCGCCAGCAAGTGGCATCCATGCCCGGCGTGGAGCGGCTGAGTCTGGACCTGCTGCTGCCCGTGGCCGAAGACTGCGTCAAGCTCGGCATCCCGGTGATGGCCCTGTTCCCGGTGATCGACGCCTCGCTCAAAGACCCGACCGGCCAGGAAGCCATGAACCCCGAAGGCCTGGTGCCGCGCGTGGTGCGTGAGCTGAAAAAGCGCTTTCCGGAACTGGGCGTGATGACCGATGTGGCGCTCGACCCGTTCACCAGCCACGGCCAGGATGGCCTGCTCGACGAAACCGGCTACATCCTCAACGACGAAACCACCGCGGTGCTGGTGCAGCAGGCACTCACCCAGGCCGAGGCCGGCGTGGACATCGTGGCACCCAGCGACATGATGGACGGCCGCATCGGTGCGATTCGCGCGGCGCTCGAAGCGCGGGGCCACATCCACACCCGCATCATGGCCTACAGCGCCAAGTACGCCAGCGCCTTCTACGGTCCCTTCCGCGATGCGGTGGGCTCCGCCGCCAACCTGGGCAAGGGCAACAAGAAGGCTTACCAGATGGACCCGGGCAACACCGACGAAGCGCTCAAGGAAGTGGCGCTGGACATCGCCGAAGGTGCCGACATGGTGATGGTCAAGCCCGGCATGCCGTATCTGGACGTGGTGCGCCGCGTCAAGGACGAATTCCGCATCCCGACCTTCGCCTACCAGGTGTCGGGCGAGTACGCCATGCTCAAGGCCGCCGCGCAAAACGGCTGGCTGGACCACGACGCCGTGATGCTTGAAAGCCTGCTGGCCTTCAAGCGCGCGGGCGCCGACGGCGTGCTGACCTACTTTGCGCGCGATGTGGCGCGCATCGTCAACCGCCTTCCCTGAAGCGGAAACCAGCGGCATGCGGGTTCTAACCGTCACCGGCACATGGGTCGATGCCGGGCAGACCCTGCCCGAACAACTGCCTGCGCAGGGTTATGTGTGGATTTCCTGCTCGCGGTCCGCGTTCGAGTCGGAACTGTCCAGCATCCAGAGCACGCTGGAGCGCCTGACCGGGCACGCGCTGGTGGACCTGCATGTGTCGGACCTGCTCAATGCGCAACTGCCCTCGCACTTCGACTACAGCTCGCACTACGACCTGATGGTGTTCCGCCGTCTGGCACAGGGCGAGGGCGCCAACAGCACGCCCGCCCTGGATGCGCGCAGCAAGCGCCCGGGGCCACCGGTGCTGCAGCGCATCGACACCAGCCCGGTGGGCTTTGCCGTGTTCGACCGCGTGCTGCTGAGCGTGCACCCCAGCGACTGCGCGGTGCGCGACGCCTACGCAGCGCGGCTGCTGGCCTCGGCCAGCACCACCCCAGCCGAGCCCGATGCGCGTTCGACCGGCGCCCGGGGCATCCCGGCCAACCCCGCCGACATGATGCTGCGCATCATGAGCCAGATGGTGGACGGCTATCTGGCCTTGCGCCGCGAACTGAGCCGCCAGCTCGACCACTGGCAGGCCGAGCTGCTGAGCCCACGCACACGCTTCTCGCGCTGGGACGCACTGCTGCAGGCGCGCGTGGCACTGCACCAGCTCGAATCCCTGTGCGACGACCAGCGCACCGCCGTGCAGGCCTGGACCGAATCGCTCAACAGCTGGGGCACCAGCGCACAGCTGTCCGATCAGGCGCTGGAGCTGCTCAAAATCCGCAGCCGCGACGTGCTCGAACACGTTGAGCGCGTGGTCCAGCATGTGCGCCGGCTCGAACACAACACCGAAACCGCCGTGCAGATGCACTTCAATGTGCAGGGCAACCGCACCAACGACATCATGCGAACGCTCACGGCGTTGACGGCGATTTTTTTGCCACTCAACCTGATCGCCGGCATTTTCGGCATGAACTTCGAATTCATGCCCTGGCTGCACCAGGCCGCCGCGTTCTGGTGGACGCTGGGCAGCATGGCGCTGATCGCACTGGTGCTGGGCCTGGTGTTCTGGCGCAAGCGCTACCTGGCCAGAATCGGGGAGTAGGCGCTCAGCCGATGTGCCTGGCGAAAAACGCCAAGGTGCGTTCGCGCGCCAGCCTGGCCGATGGCTCGTGCCAGGCGCCGCGCTGGTCGCAGTTGAAGCCGTGGTGCGCGGCATAGGTGTGCACCTCGACTTCCGGGTGGGCCTTGGCAAAGGCCTGCACCGTGTCCAGCGGGATCCACTTGTCCTCTTCGGCAAAATGCGCGAGCACCGGCACCTTCGGTGCGCGCGCGGTTTCTTCGGGAGTGGTCACGCCACCACCGTAATAGGGCGCCGCCGCGCTCAAGCCCGACAGCAGGCAGGCCGATCGCCAGGTCAGCAGACCGCCCCAGCAATAGCCGACGATGCCCACCTTGCCGCCCGAAGCCTTGGCAGCGTGGTCGATCGCGGCCTGGATGTCCTGCAACACACCCGGCGCCGGCAGCGCCTCGACAGCGGTCTTGTAGCCAAAACCTTCGCCCATGTCGGCCTCGCTGTAGCCCAGCTCGATACCCGGCCTGACGCGGTGAAAGCAGGCTGGCGCCACGGCCAGCCAGCCCTCGGCCGCGTAGCCATCGGCCACGTTGCGGATGTGGCTGTTGACGCCAAAAATTTCCTGGATCACCACCACCGCACCGCGCGGCGTGCCGGCAGGGCGTGCCTCGTAAGCCGGCACCACGGTGCCGTCGGCGGCTTTCAGTTCAATCAGGGTTCCCATGGGTTTCTCCTCAATGTGGTTCAGCGTGTCAGCACGCGTTCAACAAAATCCAGCCGGTCCTGGCCCCAGAAAATCTCGCCGTCGATGACGTAGCTCGGTGCGCCGAACACACCCGCCTCGATCGCTTGTTGGGTATAGGTCTCGTAACGCTCCTGCGCGGCCTGGCTGTGCGATTGTTCCAGCAAACCGGCTGGCAAGCCTTGTTCGGCCACCAACTCGGCCAGCACTTTCTCATCGGCGATGTTGCGCTCCTGCGACCAGCAGGCGGACAGCACCGCACCGGCCACAGCCATGGCAGCAGCTGCGCCCGCCGCCAGGTCGGCCGCAATGATGAGCCGCGCCGCATCGTCGCCGCCCACCGGGAAAAATTTCGGCTTCAGGTTGAGCGGGGCGCCCAGGTGTTCGCTGAAGCGCTGCAGTTCCACCAGCCGGTAAGCCTGGCGCTGCGGCGCCCGCTGGCCCAGCGGCAGACCGCCGGAAATCGGGAACACCTTGCCGCCCAGATCGATCGGCATAACGCGAACCGTGGCGCCCGCGCGGCGGGCAATGTCGGCCAGGCGCTGGTGGCCCAGATAGGCCCAGGGGCTCTGTGGTGCGAAGTAATAGTCGACTGTGCGACCCATGCGGTCTCCTTGCTCGTTTATCGTGACAGGAACGCGGTTGTAACCGCTTTGATCACATCTTGCAGGAGGCAAGCTATGGACAAGGTCTTGTTGGTGACCGGCGGCAGCCGCGGCATTGGGGCGGCCACCTGCCTGCTGGCCGCGCGCCAGGGCTGGGCGGTGGCCGTGAACTACACCGCCAATTCGCTGGCCGCCGACGAGGTGGTGCGCGAAATCCGCGCGGCCGGCGGCCGGGCCATGGCGGTGCAGGCCGACGTGGCCGAAGAGGCGCAGGTGCTGCGCATGTTCGAACAGGTGGACGCCAAGTTCGGCCGCCTGACAGGCCTGGTCAACAACGCCGGGGTGGTGGACGTGACCGCCCGCGTGGAAGACATGAGCGTGGCGCGCTGGAAGCGCATGTTCGACATCAACGTGATCGGCAGCCTGATTTGCGCGCGCGAAGCCGTGCGCCGCATGAGCACGAAGCATGGCGGCTCGGGCGGCAGCATCGTCAACCTCTCCAGCGCGGCCGCGCGTCTGGGCGCACCCGGCCAGTATGTGGATTACGCCGCCGCCAAAGGTGCGATCGACACCTTCACCATCGGCCTGGCGAAAGAGGTGGCCGCCGAAGGCATCCGCGTGAACGCGGTGCGGCCCGGCCTGATCGAGACCGACATCCACGCCTCGGGCGGCCTGCCCAACCGGGTCAAAGAGCTGCAGCACCAGGTGCCGATGCAACGCGGCGGCAGCGCCGAAGAGGTGGCCGAGGCCATCGTCTGGCTGCTGGGCGAGGGCGCCAGCTACACCACCATGAGCCTGATCGACGTGTCCGGAGGCCGCTGATGTCCAAGATCAGGTACTACTGGGAAGACTTCGCGGCCGGGCAGGTGCGCGAGCTGGGCACCGTCACGCCCACGCGCGAGGAAATCATCGCCTTTGCCAGCCAGTTCGATCCGCAACCTTTTCATCTGAACGATGAAGCGGCCCAGGCCTCGGTGTTTGGCGCGCTGTCGGCCAGTGGCTGGCACACCTGCGCCATGGCCATGCGCCTCATGGTGACCAACTTTTTGCACGAGACCTCCAGCCTGGGCTCGCCGGGCCTGGAAAGCCTCAAGTGGCTCAAGCCGGTGTTCCCCGGCGACACCTTGCGCCTGCAGACCACCGTACTCGAGACCAAGCCCATGGGCAAACGCCCCGATGTGGGCATGACCCGCAACCTCTGGGAAATGTTCAATCAGGACGGTGACAAAGTGCTGCACATGGAAGGCTGGGGCATGTTCCGCAGGCGCACACCGGCCGCCTGACCCGGCACAATGCGCCGATGGACTTCAAACCGCTGATCACCCTGCTGGCCATCGTCAACCCGCTGGCCTGCGTGCCTTTTTTCATCCACTACACGCAAGGCTTCAGCCGCGCCCAGCGCCAGCGCACGGTGCTGATCTCGTCGTTCAGCGCGTTTGCCGTGATCGCGGCCAGTGCCCTGCTGGGCCTGCAGATCCTGGAGTTCTTCGGCATCTCGCTGGCCAGCTTCCAGGTGGGCGGCGGCATGCTGTTGCTGACCTCGGCCCTGTCGATGCTGAACGCGCAACCGGCCGAAGCCCGTGCCAATGCCGATGAGGTGCATGACGCCGAAGCCAAGGCTGCGGTGGGCGCCAGCATCGCGGTGGTGCCGCTGACCATCCCGCTGCTGACCGGCCCGGCCACCATGTCCACCGTGGTGATCTATGCGGAAAAAGCCAAAAACCTCGCCCAGTTGGGCTCGCTGGTCGGCTACGGCGTGGTCATCGCGCTGGCCACAGCCCTGTGTTTTTCGCTGGCCACACCGATTGCCCGCGTCTTGGGCAAAACCGGCATCAACGTCATGACGCGGCTGATGGGCCTGATCCTGGCCGCGCTGGCCGTCGAAGTGATGACCGACGGGCTTCACAAGCTGTTTCCGGTGCTGGTCGGGCGCTGACCGGCGGGCTCACAGCGTCCACCAGTTCCACAGGCCCCAGGCCACCAGGATCCATACGCCGACCACAAACGCCACCCCCCAGCGACTGACCGGCTTGCGCTGCTGCTGCGCCACCCAGACTTCTGCCTGCTGGCGGCAATCGCTGCGCACACCATCCGGCATGAGCTGCACCACCAGCCAGATCAGCCCGGGCAGCAAGATCACATCGTCCAGATAACCCAGCACCGGGATGAAGTCCGGCACCAGATCGATGGGGCTGAGCGCATAAGCCACCACCAGCGCCGCCATGGCCTTGATCCACCAGGGTGTGCGCGGGTCGCGGCAGGCGAACCAGAGCGTCACACCGTCACGCTTGATGCGGCGGGCCGCGTTGCGCAAGTGCGAGAACAGCCCGCTCATGACAGGGCCCTGATCTGACGGTCCTGCCAGCGCGCCAGAAGAAGCTGCGCCGCGATGCTGCCCAGCAAGGCACAGAACATGTCGGACTGCGTGTCCCACGGATCGCCCTGGGTACCCAAAAATTCGTCTGCCTCCTGACCCAGCATGAGGGCTGCCGCCCATTCGACCAGTTCATAAGCGGCACTGATGGCCAGCACGATGCAGACCACGATGAACGCCAGCATCTTGCGGCCACGCACCCAGGCCCCGCGCACCAGAATTTCACGCGCCACCAGAGCAGGCACCCAACCCTGCATGAGGTGGCCAATCTTGTCGTACGGGTTGCGTTGCAAACCCAGCCATTGCGCGATGTCGAAACCGAGCGGCACGCGCGCATAGGTCCAGGCTCCGCCCACCATCAGCACCACCGCATGCAGCGCGATCCAGAAGTACAGCAGCGCGGTCAGTTCAAAGCGGCGACGCGTGCACCACAGCAAGGGCCAGGCGATCAGCACCGGCATCACTTCCATCAGCCAGGTCAGCCGGTCGTGCGGCTGCCAGCCCGACCAGACCAGCACCGGCAGCACCAGGGCCGTGGCCAACAGCAGGGGGCGGGGGCTGCCCGCGCGCAAGGACCCGCCGTCAGAAGCAGCCATCACCCCGCTTTGCCCGAGACTTGCACCATCTTCATGGCCGAAGTGATCAGGGCAGACACCTCGGTCATGTTGCTTGGCACCACCAGCGTGGTGCTGGCTTCGCTGGCCAGACGGCCATAGGCCTCGACGGCCTTTTCGGCCACCTTGAGCTGCACCGCCTGTTCACCACCGGGCTGGCGGATGGCTGCCGCCACCCGCTCGATGGCCTGCGCGGTGGCGTCGGCCACCGCCTTGATGGCTTCGGACTCGCCCTGGGCCTTGTTGATCTGGGCCTGCTTTTCGCCTTCGGAGCGGGCAATGAAGGCCTCGCGCTCGCCGGTGGCGATGTTGATCTGCTCCTGCCGGCGCCCCTCGGAAGCCGCGATCAGCGCGCGCTTTTCGCGCTCGGCGGTGATCTGCGCCTGCATCGCGTGCAGGATTTCGGCCGGTGGGGTCAGGTCCTTGATCTCGTAGCGCAGCACCTTGACCCCCCAGTTGAGCGCCGCCTCGTCGATCGCCGCCACCACCTGGGCATTGATCATGTCGCGCTCTTCAAAGGTTTTGTCGAGTTCCAACTTGCCAATCACGGAACGCAAGGTGGTCTGGGCCAGCTGTGTGACAGCCACCACGTAGTTGGACGAGCCGTAGCTGGCCCGCATCGGATCGGTCACCTGAAAAAACAGAATGCCATCCACCTGCAACTGGGTGTTGTCCTTGGTGATGCAGACCTGGCTGGGCACGTCCAGCGGGATTTCCTTGAGGCTGTGCTTGTGCGCCACCCGGTCAATGAAAGGAACGATGAAATTCAGCCCAGGCGCCAGCGAAGCGCTGTATTTGCCCAGCCGCTCCACCACCCAGGCGTTTTGCTGCGGCACCACCTTGACCGAACGGGCGATGAAGATCACCGCCACCACCAGGAGCACGATTGCGATTTCCATGGAGACCCCCTTGTATTCAAATGCCGCTGCGCGGCCGGTTCAGATTTTTTCGACGATCAGGCGGTTACCCGAAAGCTCCACCACGCGGTGACGGCCCGGTTCGGCCGGTTGACCCGCATGCAGCACCGCCGTCCATTGCGCACCGCGGTAGCGCACACTGGCCTGTCCGTCGGGCGACCATGCTTCAATCTGCAGCTCTTCGCCAATGTCCAGGTTGACACTGCGCTCGGCCCGCGCAGGTGTACTGCCCTGCTGGCGCCTGCGCAGCAGGTGCCAGACCAGCACCGCAACCAGCCCCACCCCGGCCGCGACCGTGATCTGGCCGCTCAGGCCCCAGCCGGCGTGCGCCGCCAGCGCGGCCGCGGCCACGCCCAGCGCCAGCATCAGCAGGTAAATGGTACCGGTGGTCATCTCCAGCGCCAGCAGGATGCCAGCGCCGATCCACCAGGCGGTTGAAGCTTCCATCTTGCTCTCCCCGGGTTGTTTGTCCAAGCATAGCCCAGCGCTTTGCAACGCACTGTGAAGTCCCCGCCACAGACAGGCTTTGCACTCAGGCTGCAAACCCGTCTGCCAGCCCCTCGCGCAGATGCGTCACCAGGGCCGACACGGCACGCGGCACATGCGGCGTGTAGGGGCGGATGGCAAACAGGTGACGACCGAAGCCGCCGTCCGCCTGCCAGTCGGGCAGCACGGGCACGAGCTGCACCTTGCGCAGGGCGTCCTGCGCCGAAAAGTCCGGCAGCAGGGCGATGCCGGCGCCCGCCAGCGCCGCCTCGCGCAGGGCTTCGCTGTTGTTGGCGGCCAGACTGCCACGCACCGGCACGTTCACCGTTTCGCGCCCTTTCTGGCGTTGCACCGGCGTGAAGCTCCAGACCGGCGTGTCCTGCGAGCGCGGGTAGTGCAGGCAGTTGTGCTGCTGCAGGTCAGCCGGTGCCTTGGGCATGCCGGCGCGCCGCAGATAGGCTTTGGTGGCCACCAGCACCGAGTGGGTGTCGCACAGCGTCCAGGCCACATGGGTGTCGGGTGCGCGTTCGGTGTGGCGGATCGCCAGGTCAAAGCCCTCGGTGGCCAGCGAGCGCAGGCGGTCGGCCATGTCCAGCTCGATGCGCACCTGCGGGTGCAGGCGCAGGAACTCGGTGAGCAGCGGCATGAGCTGCTGGCGGGCCAGCGCCACCGGCGCCGTCAGGCGCAACAGCCCGCTGGGCTGCTCGGCCAGATCGCGCACCTGATCGAAGCTCTGCGCGATCTGCTCGAACGAGGCGCGCGTGTCATCGACCAAGCGCTGACCGGCCTCGGTCAGGCGCACGCTGCGGGTGGTGCGCTGCACCAAGGGCACGCGGGCGGCGCGCTCGAGTTCCGCGATGCGCTGGCTCACCGCCGCCTTGCTCACCCCAAGGCGGGCTGCAGCAGCCGTGTAACTGCCTTGCTGGGCCAACACGCTCAGCCAATGCAGGTGGCCCCAGAGGGTCGATATTTTTTGGGCGTCCATGGATGGATTGTTCACTATTTTGAACAATCAATTCAATGCGGAAGGCTTGTGATGCCGGACCTGGGTTTCTAGACTGCAAGCCTGACCCCATTTTCGCGAGTCGGGGCTCGCGCCTACAGGAACACAGCACATGAGCACCACGAACATCGACCATTACATCGCCGGCCAGCGCGCGGCCGGCACCTCGGGCCGCGCCCAGGACGTGACCAACCCCGCCACTGGCGCCGTGACTGGCCGCGTGGCCCTGGCCAACGCCGCCGAAGTGGGCAAGGCGGTGGCCGCTGCGCAAGCCGCCTTCCCGGCCTGGGCCGATACCTCGCCCCTGCGCCGTGCGCGCGTGATGTTCAAGTTCCTCGAATTGCTGAACGAACACCGCGACACGCTGGCCCACATGATCACGGCCGAGCACGGCAAGGTGTTCACCGACGCGCAGGGCGAGGTCACGCGCGGCATCGAGATCGTCGAGTTCGCCACCGGCATCCCGCAACTGCTCAAGGGCGACTACACCGAGCAGGTGTCTACCGGCATCGACAACTGGACCGTGCGCCAGCCGCTGGGCGTGGTGGCCGGCATCACGCCCTTCAATTTCCCGGTGATGGTGCCCATGTGGATGTTCCCGGTGGCCATTGCCACGGGCAACACCTTTGTGCTCAAACCCAGCCCGCTGGACCCGTCGCCCTCGCTGTTCATGGCCGACCTGCTCAGGCAGGCGGGTCTGCCGGACGGCGTGTTCAATGTGGTGCAGGGCGACAAGGAAGCGGTGGATGCGCTGCTGGTGCATCCCGACGTGAAAGCCATCAGCTTTGTCGGTTCGACCCCGATTGCGAACTACATCTACGAAACCGGCGCGCACCACGGCAAGCGCGTGCAGGCGCTGGGCGGCGCGAAGAACCACATGGTGGTCATGCCCGATGCCGACATCGACCAGGCGGTGGATGCGCTGATCGGCGCGGCCTACGGCTCGGCCGGCGAGCGCTGCATGGCGATTTCGGTCGCCGTGCTGGTCGGCGATGTGGGCGAGAAGATCATGCCCAAGCTGATCGAACGCACCCAAGCCCTGAAGGTGCTGGACGGCGAGAACCTCGCTGCCGAGATGGGCCCGATCGTGACCGAAGCGGCACGCAGCCGCATCCGTGGCTACATCGATGCCGGTGTGGCCGAGGGCGCCCAGCTGCTGGTCGATGGCCGCCAGTTTGACGGCAAGGCCGCAGGCGCGGGTTGCGACAAGGGCTTCTGGCTGGGCGGCACGCTGTTCGACAACGTGACCACCGACATGAAGATCTACAAGGAAGAGATCTTCGGCCCGGTGCTGTCGTGCGTGCGCGTACCCGACTTTGCCAAGGCGGTGCAGATCATCAACGACCACGAGTTCGGCAATGGCGTGAGCTGCTTCACCCGCGACGGCAATGTGGCCCGCGAGTTTGCGCGCCGCATCCAGGTGGGCATGGTGGGCATCAATGTGCCGATCCCGGTGCCGATGGCCTGGCACGGCTTTGGCGGCTGGAAGCGTTCGCTGTTTGGCGACATGCACGCCTATGGCGAAGAGGGCGTGCGTTTCTACACCAAGCAAAAGAGCGTGATGCAGCGCTGGCCCGAGAGCATCGGCAAGGGCGCCGAGTTCGTGATGCCGACGAGCAAATAAGCACAAGCCGTTTCCGCATCTGCGACTGGGGCAGCCCGCCGGGCCTCCTCAGTCGCTTCGCGCCAGCAAGTCGGCCCAACGGGCTGCCCCAGTCACAGACGCTGCGCCGCTGACCTGAAGACGACAGGCACAATCGTCGCCACAGGAGACACATCCGATGAGCGAAAACACGTTCGATTACATCATCGTCGGCGGCGGCACGGCCGGCAGCCTGCTGGCCAACCGGCTGAGCGCCGACGCGCGCCGGCGGGTGCTGCTGATCGAGGCCGGCAAGAAGGACGACTACCACTGGGTGCACATCCCGGTGGGCTACCTGTATTGCATCGGCAACCCGCGCACCGACTGGCTCTACAAGACCGAACCTGCCGCGGGCCTGAACGGGCGCTCGCTGCGTTACCCGCGCGGCAAGGTGCTGGGGGGCTGCAGCAGCATCAACGGCATGATCTACATGCGCGGGCAGTCGCGCGACTACGACCAGTGGGCCCGGATCACGGGTGACGACAGCTGGCGCTGGGACAACAGCCTGCCGTATTTCCAGCTGCACGAAGACCACCACCAAGGCGCCAACGCCTTGCACGGCGCCAAGGGCGTGAAGACACCGCTGCTCGACGCCGAACTGCCCGAAGGCAGTTACCTGCACACCCTGCGCGGGCGTGGCGCAGGCGGCGAATGGCGTGTGGACAAACAGCGCCTGCGCTGGGAAGTGCTCGACGCCTTTGCCCAGGCCGCACAACAGGCGGGCATTCCGGCAACCGAGGACTTCAATCGCGGCAACAACGAGGGCGTGAGCTATTTCGAGGTCAACCAGAAAGACGGCTGGCGCTGGAACACGGCCAAGGCTTTTCTGCGCCCCACCTGCTACGGCCGACCCAACTTCGAGCTCTGGACCAAGGCCCAGGTCAGCAAGCTGCTGGTGGAAGCACAGGCCGACGGCAGCCAGCGCTGCACCGGCGTGCAGGTGTGGTCAGGTACCGAGATGGTCGAAGTGCGCGCCTCCCGTGAAGTGATCCTGAGCGCGGGCAGCATCGGCTCAGTGCAAATTCTTGAACTCTCGGGCATTGGCGACGCGGACCTCCTGCGCCAGCGGGGCATCACCCCGGTGCACCACCTGCCCGGCGTGGGCGCCAACCTGCAGGACCACCTGCAGATCCGCACCGTCTACAAGGTCAAAAACGCACGCACGCTCAACACCCTGGCCAACAGCTGGTGGGGCAAGGCCATGATCGGCGCCGAGTACATGCTCAAACGCACCGGCCCGATGAGCATGGCCCCCAGCCAGCTCGGCGCCTTCACCAAAAGCGATCCATCGCGCCCCTGGCCCAACATCCAGTACCACGTCCAGCCGCTCAGCCTGGACGCCTTTGGCGAGCCGCTGCATCCCTTTCCGGCCATCACGGCCAGCGTCTGCAACCTCAACCCCACCAGCCGGGGCACGGTGCACATCAAGACCCCCCGCTTCGAAGACGCACCGGCGATCGCGCCCAACTACCTGTCGACCGACGAGGACCGCCAGGTGGCGGCCGACAGCCTGCGCGTGACGCGCCGCATCCTCCAACAACCGGCCATGGCCAGGTACCAACCCGAAGAATTCAAACCCGGCCCGCAGTACCAGACGGACGAGGAACTGGCGCGGCTGGCGGGCGACATCGCCAGCACCATCTTCCACCCGGTGGGCACCACCCGCATGGGCCGGGACGATGACGACATGGCCGTGCTCAACGCCCGGCTGCAGGTGCGCGGCGTGGCGGGCCTGCGTGTGGTGGATGCCGGGGCCATGCCCACCATCACGAGTGGCAACACCAACAGCCCCACACTGATGCTGGCAGAAAAGGCGGCGCAATGGATCGCCGAGGACGCCGCTCATTGAACACTTTCGGGTGATGAATCAGACACCGATGCTCAGGGATTACCCCCGAATCGGGAAATCCCTGAGGGTTGTGGCACAGACGCACCGTTAAAGTGCACCCCATCGATGACGGGCTCAGCCTGCGTCACGAGGGCCGAGGAGACAACCCGACACCTCCATAATTCGAACAGATCACGAACATCCGAACGAGATGTGAATTTTTCAGACGCCGCGCAAGCGGCGTTTTTTTTGCCCGTGGGACAATGCCCGCATGGAACTTGTGGTGGTATCGCTGGCCTCGCTGCTGGCCGGGCTGGTGGACTCGATCGTTGGTGGCGGCGGCCTGATCCTGCTGCCGGCCCTGTTCGCCACTTTCCCGCAGGCGGCCCCTGCCACGTTGTTTGGTACCAACAAGAGCGCCTCGATCTGGGGCACAGCCTTTGCCACCGCTCAGTACAGTCGACGCGTGAGCCTGCCATGGCGCTCGCTGCTGCCGGCGGGTGTTGCGGGTCTGCTGGGTTCGTTTGCCGGCGCCTGGGTCGTCACCCAGGTGGACCCGGCCCTGTTTCGCAAAGCCCTGCCGCTGATCCTGACCGCCCTGCTGCTCTACACCCTGGCCCGCAAGGACCTCGGCCACCACCACACACCGCGTTTTACCGGCCGGCGAGAAGCGCTGGCAGCCACCGGTATCGGCCTGGTGATCGGTTTCTACGACGGCTTCTTCGGGCCGGGCACGGGCAGTTTCCTGGTCTTCGCCTGGGTGCGACTGCTGGGTTACGACTTCCTGAACGCCTCGGCCTCGGCCAAGTTCATCAACACCGCCACCAATTTCGCAGCTCTGTCCTTGTTCGCCTGGCAGGGGCATGTCTGGTGGCACCTGGCACTGGCCATGGCGCTGGCCAATGTGGCCGGCAGCCTGATAGGCACCCGCCTGGCCCTGCGCCATGGCGCAGGCTTTGTGCGTCAGGTGTTCATCCTGGTGGTGCTGGCCCTGATCCTAAAGACCGCTTACGACACCTGGCTCAGTGCCTGAGCTGGGCCGTGAACCTGCGCTGGCCCGCGTACTGGGCCAGCGCCACCCCGACCAGCGTGACGCCAGCCCCGGCGATCTTGACCCAGGTGTAGTGCTCGCCCGTCAGCGCCCAGGCAAAAACCCCAGCCACAGGGGGCATCAGGTACATCAGCGGCGCGGTGCTGGCCACACCGCGCACCGCGTTGATCCAGCCCCAGGCCAGCCAGCCCACAAAGGCTGCAACCACCACCGACCACAGCAGGCCCAGCCAGGCCCACACCGACAGCACCCCCCAGGGCACATCGGCAGCCATCGGCAAGGACCACAGCAGCACAGGCACACTGCCCAGCAGCGTGGCGTAGCCCATGGTGATGACGGAGCCCAGCCGCTCGATGACCGGTTTGGCAGCCACGGTGTAATACGAAAAAAAGCTGGCGGCGATCAACAAAAACAGGTCGCCTCCGCCGGCACGCCACTGGCCACCCAGCAGCTTGTCCGACAGGAACATCAACACGCCCGCGCAAGCGATGGCCACACCCATGACCTGTGCCGGCACCAGCCGCTCCAGCCCCCGCCAGCGCAGAATCATGAGCGTGAAGATCGGTCCGCAGGCCAGGATGACCGAGCTTGAAAACGCCGTCGACCAGTGGATGCCATACGTCACCATGCCCACATGCAGCGAATGGCCCACAAAGCCCAGCCATGCCAGCTGGCGCAGGTCGGCCCGGCCGATGGGTGGCAGCCAAACGCCCAGGCGCCAGCGCAGCATCACCAGCGCGCAGATGGGCATGATGAGGTAGCGCGCCAGCAAAAAGCCCCCCGGCGACATCAGGCCAAACAGGTATTTCTGCAGCGTGAAATTCACCCCCCAGATGACAATCAGCACCATCGCGATCAACAAGGCCAGCTGCTGATGGGGGTGGTCATGTCGTTGCGAATGGCTGGGCATGTCCCATTGTCCGAACCCGGCAGCCCCCGGGCTGTCCTGCACCAGACACTGTCACACCCCGCTATGTCCCTCTACCACTCGCTGATCCCGCCTTTGTCATTGCTGGTGCTGGCCGGCGCCAGCCCCCTTGAGCACCTGTGGCCCTCGGCGGGCATGGTGCTGCTCGGTCTGATGCTAGTGCTGGCCGTGCTGTCGGCCGTACACCACGCTGAAGTGGTCGCTCACCGCACGGGCGAACCCCTGGGCACGCTGGTGCTGGCCTTGGCGGTGACCGTGATCGAAGTGGCCCTGATCCTGTCCTTCATGCTGGTGGGTGACGCCGGCAAGGCCAGTCTGGCCAGAGACACGCTGTTCGCCGCCATCATGATCATCTGCAACGGCGTGGTGGGTTTGTGCCTGCTGGTCGGCGGCTGGTACCACAAGGAGCAGGTGTTCCGGGTCCAGGGTGTCGGGCCGGCTCTGGCCGCACTGCTCGCGCTGAGCACGCTTTCACTGGTGCTGCCGACCTTCACCACCAGTTCGGCCGAGGGCACCTACACCGCCTCGCAGCTGGTGTTCGTGGCGATCACGTCGCTGGCGCTGTGGTGTGCTTTCACCTTTTTCCAGACGATCCGGCACCGAGACTACTTTTTGCCCGAGGATGCGACGGAAAACGCCAAAGCCCATGCTGCGCCGCCCAGCCTGCTGAAGGCCTGGCTCAGCCTGCTGGCCTTGCTGGCGTGTCTGGTGGGGGTGGTCGGTCTGGCCAAACAACTCTCGCCGCACATCGAATCGGCGGTGAGGGCCTGGGGAGCGCCTCAAACGCTGGTGGGCATCGCGATCGCTTTGCTGGTGCTCATGCCAGAGACGCTGGCCGCCCTGCGCGCGGCCCGGGCCAACCGCCTGCAAACCAGCCTGAACCTGGCGCTGGGTTCGGCGCTGGCCAGCATCGGCCTGACGATTCCGGTTGTGGCGATCGCTGCAGTCTGGCTGGGCATGCCGCTGACCTTAGGCCTGGACAGCAAGGACCTGGTTTTGCTGGTGTTGACCTTCATGGTGGGCAGCATCACGCTGGCGCACGGTCGCACCAGCATGATGCAAGGCGCCGTGCACCTGGTGATCTTTGCCGCCTTCCTGTTTCTGGCGCTGGTACCCTGAGCGCAGGGCTTCAGTCTTCGACGCGCACCGGCACCCGCTGCGCCAGCGCGCACATCAGCTCGTAACCCACGGTGCCGGCCTGCGCCGCCACCTCGTCGATGGACAACAGCGCGCCGTTGGCCGCCCGGCCCCAGAGGGTGACGGTGCTGCCAAAGCCGGCTGCGGGCAGATCGCCCAGATCCACCACCAGCATGTCCATGCTGACCCGGCCGAGGGTGCGGCTGCGCACGCCGTCCACCAACACCGGCGTACCGGTGGGGCAAATGCGGGGGTAACCGTCTGCGTAACCACAGGCCACCACGCCGATGCGCATGGCCCGGTCGGCCGTGAACGAGGAGCCATAACCCACGCTGTCGCCAGGCTGCAGGTGCTGCACCGCGATCACTTTGGCCGCCAGCGTCATGGCCGGCTGCAGTCGCCAGTCGGCAGCGCTGTGCCCGGGGTAATCGGGCGCACTGCCATAGACCGCGATGCCAGGCCTGACCCAGTCGGCGCGCACACCCGCTTCCTGCGCATGGCGCAGGGTGGCGGCACTGTTGGACAGGGTGCGTTCGCCCGGCAGGTCGCGCGTGGCCTCGGCAAAACGGGCCATCTGCGCGGCGATGCCCGCGGGGCCGTCGGCATCGCTGAAGTGGGTCATCAGCGAAATTTCGTCCACCTGCGGCAGGGCGTTCAGGCGCGTCCAGGCGGCGCGGTAACGCGCGGGTGCAAAGCCCAGCCGGTTCATGCCCGAATTCATCTTGAGGAACACGCGGTGCGGCTCGTGCGTCTTGTGCAGGGCCAGCATGTCGATCTGCTCGTCGCAGTGCACCGTGTGCCACAGGCCCAGGCGCGAGCACAACTCCAGATCGCGGGCTTCGAACACGCCTTCGAGCAAGAGGATCGGCCCACGCCAGCCCAGCCGGCGCACGCGCTCGGCCTCGGCCAGATCCAGCAGGGCAAAACCGTCGGCCCCGCGCAGGCCTTCGAACACGCTCTCGATGCCGTGCCCGTAGGCATTGGCCTTGACCACCGCCCAGACATTGGCGTCGGGCGCCGCCTCGCGCATGCGCTGCAGGTTGTGGCGCAGGGCTTCGGTGTGGATGGTGGCCTGGATCGGACGGGGCATGGCAGTGGTTCCGGGAATGCACCGAGTTTGCCAGCAAACGCTGGCTGATCTGGCGCCAATTCTGGTGCCGGCTGCGCTCGGGATAACCCCCGTGACCCGGCGGCGGAAGGGATTTGCAAATGCTATACACTGGCGCGCGGCCTGACGGAAGGCTCCTGTTTACCGCCTGTCCGCCGAGTGCATTCAATACATGGAAGTCTTTCAGTTCCTCATGCCCATCTTCACCGAATACGGTTATCTGGCCGTGTTCGTGATGCTGCTGATCTGCGGCTTTGGCGTCCCCGTCCCCGAAGACGTGACCCTGGTCACGGGCGGCGTGATTGCCGGCATGGGCCACGCCGATGTGCACACCATGTTTGCCGTGGGCATGGCCGGCGTGCTGATCGGTGACGGCCTGATGTTCACCCTGGGCCGCCTGTACGGCCAGCGCATCCAGCTGCTGCCCGGCTTTCGCAAGATCCTCACACCGGCACGCTTTGCCAGCTCGCAGGAAGCTTTCCACAAGTACGGCAAATGGGTCATGTTCGTGGCCCGTTTTCTGCCTGGTTTGCGCACCCCGGTGTTTTTCTCGGCCGGCATGAGCCACCGCGTGAGTTTTGCCACCTGGTTCTTCATGGACGGTTTCGCCGCCATCATCAGTGTCCCCATCTGGGTCTATCTGGGCTATTTCGGCGCGCAGAACTGGGACTGGATGTTCGGCGTGCTGCGCCAATTCCAGCATGGCATCCTGGGCCTGCTGGCCATTGGCGGGGGCTGGCTGGCCTGGCGCTGGTGGAAAAAACGCAAGGCCGACCGCGCCGGTGATGCGGCCTGACGCGGCCCATGCACGGCGTCAACACCCCGCTGGCCGTGGCCAGCTTGCTGGTCAATGCCTTCTTCTGGGGCATTTCCTGGTGGCCCTTCAAACAGCTTGAAACCCTGGGCCTGCACCCGCTGTGGGCCACCGCCATCGTCTACGGCCTTGCCTTTGTGTTGATCTTGCTGTGGTGCGCCTGGCACCACATCGACTGGCGCGCCTGGCGCCAGCACACCGGGCTCTGGGCACTCGTGGTGGCCTCGGGCCTGACCAATGTGGGCTTCAACTGGGCCGTCACTGTGGGCGACGTGGTGCGCGTGGTGCTGCTGTTTTACCTGATGCCTGCCTGGTCGGTCGCCGTGGCCTGGCTGTTGCTGGGGGAGCGCCCCGGCAGACCAGCCCTGCTGCGGCTGCTTCTGGCACTGGCCGGTCTGTTCATCGTGCTCAAGCGGCCAGACATGCCCTGGCCAGTGCCTGAGAGCCTGGCCGACGGGCTGGCGCTGCTGGGCGGGCTGAGCTTTGCCGTGACGAATGTGCTGTTGTTCAAGCTGAGGGCCTCGCCCGAGTCGGCACGCATGCTGGCCATGTTCAGTGGTGGGGCACTCATGGCGGCGCTGACGGCCGTGCTGGGCCTGTTGACGGGCGTGGTGCAGCACGGCGCAGCTCCCTCACTGGCATGGCTGCCGCTGCTGGGCCTGCTGACGCTGGCCTTCCTGCTGGGCAACCTGGCGCTGCAGTACGGCGCGGCCCGGCTGGCTGCCCACACCACGGCCCTGGTCATGTTGTCCGAAGTGGTGTTCGCAGCGGTGTCTTCCGTCATACTGGGTGCGTCCGAATGGGACAGCCGCACCGGCTTTGGCGGTGCGCTGATCCTTCTGGCGGCGCTGCTGTCGGTGCTGCCGGCCAAACGCAAGGAAACACCATGAGCACCGTGTACGACTTTGAAGCCCTGAGCATCGAGGGCCAACCCGTTCAGCTTTCACAGTACCGCGACCGCGTGCTGCTGATCGTCAACACCGCCAGCGCCTGCGGCTTCACGCCCCAATTCACCGGCCTGGAAAAACTGCACCAGCAATTGAGCTCGCAAGGACTGACGGTACTCGGCTTTCCGTGCAACCAGTTCGCCAGCCAGGACCCCGGCGACAACGCGCAGATCGCCAGCTTCTGCCAGAAGAACTACGGCGTGAGCTTTCAGATGATGGGCAAGATCGAGGTCAATGGCGCGGGCGCCCACCCGCTGTACCAGTGGCTCACGGCCGAAGCCCCCGGCATCCTGGGCAGCAAGGCCATCAAGTGGAACTTCACCAAGTTCCTGGTCGGCCGCGATGGGCGTGTGATCCGGCGCTACGCGCCCCAGGACACGCCCGAGAAGATCGCCAAGGACATCGAGGCGGCGCTGGCCGCCTGATCAGACCGCCAGCGCTTCGTCCAGCAGTTCTACCCAGTGCCGCACCGAGGTCGAGCAGCCGCTTTGCAGGTGGGTGATGCAGCCGATGTTGGCACTGATGATGCCCTCCGGTTGCAGCGCCTGCAGGTGGCCGAGCTTGCGGTCGCGCAGCTGTTTTGAAAGATCCGGGTTGAGCACGCTGTAGGTGCCGGCCGAGCCGCAGCACAGGTGCGATTCGTTGGTGGCCGTCTTGACCTGGAAGCCCAGTTGCGTGAGCAGGGCCTCGACACCACCCTTGAGCTGCTGGCCGTGCTGCAGGGTGCAGGGCGGGTGGTAGGCCTGCAGACCGGCGGCCTGGATGGCATCAGGCTGGATGCGCTTTTGCAGCTCAGGCAGCAGCGCAGGCATCAGCTCGCTCAAGTCTTTCGTCAGCGCGCTGATGCGCTTGGCCTTGTCGGCATAGGCACTGTCGTGCTGCAGGATGTGACCGTATTCCTTGACTGTGACACCGCAGCCCGAAGCGTTCATCACAATCGCTTCGACCTCACCGCTCTCCACCAGCGGCCACCAGGCGTCGATGTTGGCGCGCATCTGCGCGCTGCCGCCGTCCTGGTCGTTCAGGTGGAACTTGACGGCGCCGCAGCAACCGGCCTCGGGCGCGATCACCGTCTGAATGCCGCAGGCGTCCAGCACGCGGGCGGTGGCAAAGTTGATGTTCGGGCTCATGCCCGGCTGCACGCAGCCGGCCAGCATCAGCACCTGGCGTGCATGCGTGCGGGTGGGCCATGCACCCGCATCCTGCCGCGCAGGCACCTTGGCCTTGAGGCTTTCGGGCAGCACCTCGCGCATGAGCTGGCCCAGCTTCATGGCCGGGGCGAACAGGGGCGAAGGCAGGCCTTCTTTCAGCGCCCAGCGCACAACCTTCTCGCCCATGGGGCGCGGCACCTTGGCGTCCACCAGCTTGCGGCCAATGTCCACCAGATGGCCGTACTGCACGCCGCTGGGGCAGGTGCTTTCGCAGTTGCGGCAGGTCAGGCAACGGTCCAGATGTTGCTGCGTCTTGCGCGTGGGCTCCTGACCTTCGAGCACCTGCTTCATCAGGTAAATGCGGCCGCGTGGGCCATCGAGCTCGTCGCCCAGCAGCTGGTAGGTTGGGCAGGTGGCGGTGCAAAAGCCGCAGTGCACGCACTTGCGCAAGATCGCTTCGGCCTCGCGGCCTTCGGGCGTGTTCTGGTATTCGGGGGCGAGGTTGGTCTGCATCTCAGAATCCCATGCGGCCCGTGGCGAACACGCCTTGCGGGTCAAACTGTTTTTGCAGCTCGCGCTGGATGCGCTGCTGCACGGCATCCAGCGGCGTGCTCGCGCCGACGGCCTTGTCGGTGGCGCCACCGAGCAGGCTCGCCCGGAACAGCGTGGCGTGGCCGCCCACGCCTTGCGCGGCTGCGCGCAGCTGCGCGGCCGCCGTGGCCGGCGCCCACAGCCAGCGCTGCGCGCCTTGCCACTCGATGTATTGGGGGTAGGGCAGATCGATCACCGGCGCCGTCTGCGGCACCGACAGGCGCCACAGGCACAGCTCGCCACCGGGCGGCTCAAAGAACTGCAAGGTCTGCTCGCCGCTGGCGCGCCAGTCCTGCACCGCCTCAGCGTTGTCCATCACATGCACTTGCGCGCCCAGGCCCGCAGCGTCAGCGCTCATCCTGGCCATGGCCGACTGCACCGCGGCCACCGCGCCGCGCAGACGGACAAACAGGTAGTCGGCCACGGGCTGCGCGGTGGTGTCGCGCACCCAGGCGCTGGCATTGAGCGGCAAGGGCTGACCGCCCCAGCGGTGCAGCAGATCGAGTGCATCCTTTTGCCCGATGCCCGCGCACATCAGCGTGGCCTCGGCCGGAGCGACAGGCAAAACTTTCAGGCTGACCTCGGTGACGATGCCCAGCGTGCCCCAGCTGCCGGCCAGCAGGCGGCTCACGTCGTAACCCGCCACGTTCTTCATGACCTGCCCGCCAAAGGTCAGGTCTTCGCCCTTGCCATTGATCATGCGGGCGCCGAGAACAAAGTCGCGCACCGTGCCCACGCTGGCGCGGGCCGGGCCACTCAGGCCTGCAGCCACCATGCCGCCCACCGTGGCGCCAGGCCCAAAGTGCGGCGGCTCGAACGCCAGGCACTGGCCCTTTTCGGCCAGTGCAGCTTCGAGTTCGGCCAGCGGCGTGCCACAACGGGCGGTGACCACCAGCTCACTCGGTTCGTAGCTGATGATGCCGGCGTAGGCCCGGGTGTCGAGCACCTCGCCTTGCAGGGGCGCACCCCAGAAGTCCTTGGTGCCGCCACCGCGCAGGCGCAAGGTGCGGCCGTCGGCTGCGGCAGAGCGCACGACATCGATGAGTTGTTGGCGTTGAGCGTCCATGGGTTGGCATGGTAAACCGGCTGCCCTGCCCCCACCTTGAATTTTTTGAACGCGGTTTGTGCGGGAAGTTTGGCGGAAAGCCGGACCTCAGAGCCGGCAAGTGTTCACAGGCTGGCCAGGCACCTCAACCCGCAGAGCGAACACACAACCGGAATCCGGGTACTGCACCAGCTCTGCCTCGCTGCGGCCATGGCGGGCGGTGGTGACAAACAGGGTGCGCAGGTCCGCTCCGCCAAAGCAGGGCATGGTGGGACACATGGCGGGCACCGGCACTTCGGCCAGCACCTGGCCGGCGGGTGACAGGCGCAGCAGGCGACCACCTTCGTATTGGGCAGACCAGTAGCAACCTTCGGCATCGACCGCCGCGCCATCGGGGCGGCCGCCGTAGGAGGTGGGGCTGCCCCAGGTCCAGCCGGCGGGTTTGGGCGGCATCTGTTGGAAGATGCGTCCAGCGGAAAGTTGGCCGCTGGTCGGGTCAAAGTCGAAGGCGCGGACCTGGTGCGCGGCCGTGTCGGCCCAGTACGCGGTGCGGCCATCGGGCGACCAGGCCAGGCCGTTGGCGGTGGTCACGCCACCCTGCATGGCGTGCAGGCCCTGGCCGTCCAGCATGTAGAGCACGCCGAGCGCCTGGTCTTTGGGTTCATACAGACTGCCGGCCCAGAAGCGGCCTTGCGGGTCGCATTTGCCGTCGTTGAAGCGTTGCCTGGTGGTGTCGTACGGCGCGCCAGCGAGTTTGTGCAGCGGGCCGCCCCATTCGCGCGCCAGATGGATGCCGCTGCGCAGCGCGAGCACCAGGCCGCCGCCCTGCACGGGGGCGATGCAGCCCACTTCTTCATTCAAGGGCCAACAGTCGACCGCGCCCTGCGCCTGCAGGCCATCCACCGCCACGCGCGCGACGCGCTTGCCCGGAATGTCCACCCAGTACAGGCGCTGCTCCTGCGGGTGCCAGAAGGGCGATTCGCCCAAGGCGTCGGGTTCGGGGGTGATGCGGGTCCAGGCAAAGGTCATGCCGGACATTGTGCCTTTGCCCACCTGCAGCGCGCTCTTGGTGGCGGTTAGGTACCCGGATCGATCGGGCACAAAAAAGCCTGCCGTTGAGGGCGGCAGGCTGCGTGTGCACAAGAGTGCGTCAGAGCGCGATGGTGGAGATGACGGGGAAGGCGGCGATCACGACCACACCCACCAGCAGGGCCACCAGGTAGGGCCAGATGGCGCCCATCACCTCGTCGGGCTTGGCGTCTCCAATGCGGCAGGCCACATAAA
>JACCDU011311655.1_pt1 | contig 26528 bp, 41 predicted proteins | sample 7446081 | NCBI WGS metagenome assembly JACCDU01 (sample SAMN15323447, study PRJNA562643) | freshwater metagenome | isolation source: river surface water | place: USA:Blue River Watershed | collected 2017-08-17
CCCTCAGCAGTTGTATGCTCACCATCGGGAGCTGGTACTGGATTGCCATCGGCATCCATTACGAATAGTTCACTACCAACTTTGAATTCAGCATCGGGAGAGTAAACCTCCGTGCCATCAGCAAGAATAGCCATTGCCATCTGTTGCTCTTTTTTGATTTCGCCATCCGCAGAAAGTTGAATGCCAAATGCCTTCAATCTATCAGCGTACTTTGAAACAATTTCTGTTACTTTGTTCATATCTACTTTTTTTCTTTTCTAATCATAAGTAGCAAAACCACTACTTTTGTTCCCGCATAGTTTTTGTTTAGGTTTGTTTAGTTGTTTCAACAAGAAAGCCCCCCAAACGTGGAGGGCTTTTTTGTCGGGTAAACAATACACCTGCACAGGTGTAATCTTACAGACCGCTTAACTCATTCTCTAACTCCTTCATTATCTTTTCGATTTCCTGCTGCGTCATATATTCATCGCTTATCTCAGTGAAGAATCCCTCCAATGAAAAGCCTTTTACATCACCTTGCTTAATTGATGCCCATACTTCGTCATTGTCAATCTTCATACCGATACACCAAGTACCCTCAGGGAAAGAAAATCCAAAGTTTTGACTCTTATCAAATTGACCTTCTGTAATCCAAGACTCAACAACCGTACATCCTGCAACTGGTATTTCGTGTTCAAGATTTGAGTTGTGGTGCATATTTCTTTTGAGATATTCTTGCGCTATCTTGTTAATGGTCTCTTTTGAATATTTGCAGTAGTATTCTCTACCAACTGCATCAACACGATAGATCAATTGTTCGGGAATCATCACTGCACCATACACCATCTTTCGCTCACCTTCCTCCACTGCCGCCTGTTGTACTTTGCGTGTCTTTGACAATGCTACAAAATCCACCTCAATAGCAGGATTTTCGACTAATGACATTGCGTGAACACCAAGATATCCACTATCATCAATGGTGTACTCAATAACTTTTACTTCTTCTTCTTTCATATTTACTTTATTAATTTTGATTGGTCTAAAATCTTCTGTTGTGCATCTTGTGCCGATGTTACATTAGTAGCTAAAACGTAGGTTTGTAACGGTTGTGCTTTCGTTTGTCCATTGTTCAAGAAAGATAAATCCAATGCAGGTGCAGATGTAGAACCTCCACCACCTCCACCCATTGCACCACCCATACTTGTAGTTGATGAAGATGCAGTTGCGGTTGTACCCGGATTAAATTTCATTGCTGAAATCTTTGCGACATTCGCAGCACCTGCAACAGCAGCAGCAGCAGCAGCTATAAAACGTGCAGGGCCAATCAAAGTTGGGTCAGCTAAAACTGATTGCACTGATTGTACTGCGCTCATTCCTGCTTGTGCTAATTGTAAAGATTTGTTGACTTTAAAAGATTGCTTTGCATTTAATACACCATTTGCAGTTAACGCATCCGCTAATGAGCCTATTGCACCCAATGATGTTTGTGCTAACATATAGCGATGTTGATACAAACTATCTTCAATTGCTTTCTTATTTTCTGCGCTTTGATATTCAACAAGTTCTTCATCAGTTGCAAACTGAATACTTGACCTTAAACCATCAGCTTTTATTTGTGTATCTTGTTGTACTGATGCTGTTTTAATATCTTTTGACGCAGTAAAATATTTTGATTCAACCCCTAATCTTTGTGCATTATACTCATTATCTAATTGCAACAAAAGTTCTTTGTCTCCGTGTGCAAGTTTTTTCTTTTGCTCATATTCTAATTCAAGTTGACGCAATTCTTTTTCACGGCCTGTTAAAAGATTTTGATAACGCTTTTCATTTTCAGCTTTAAGAAAGTCGGTTAATGACTTTTGGTCATCCTTAATCTTTTGAATTCTTTGCGCCTCTTTCTCTGCTGCCTCTTTCGCTAACTTTTCTTTTTGTTCTTCAACTTCTTTTGCCTTTTTAAGTTCCTCATCTTTCAACTTCTTTTGTTCCTCTGCTCTTTTCTTGTCATTCTCTGCACGTTCAGCAGCTTTGGAATCAGTTAACCCTATCCAGTCCATAAAGTCAACAAGACCTTGCGTAACTGAATCAATGGTTGTTTTGAGAAATCCAAACATCTTTCCAACCAATCCACCTGCCTCTGTTAATGCCTCAAAATTCGCAACGATTAAAGCAATGATTCCGCCAATTAAAAAGATTGGATTGGTAAGCAATGCCTTTCCCAAATCCATCATCGTACTTCCAAATCCTTTTGCAGCTTTTGATAGGTCTCCAAATTTGAAATCTTTAATCGCACTGGTTACTCCTTGTAATCCCGTTTGTGCTGCGCCGAAATCAAGTGATAAGATAGATGAGCCAATCATCCCAAAGGAGTTATTCAATCTCTCTAATGGATCACCTGCTAACGTGTTTACTGACTTACTTAAATCACCTACTTTGTCGGTCAATTCACCCAACTGCCTTTGCACCTTATTGTATTCCGCAGTGCCTTCGGGTAGCCTTGCAAGTTCTTCCCTTAATTGACGCATTTGCGCCCTTAATGATTGCGTTTTTTCGGTTGCGTTACCTTGTAATTCGAATTCTAAAACTACCTTATTGTCAGCCATTGAAAATCATTTTTAATAATTGATATGTTCCCCAAATTAAAGTAGCAACAACGCTTAAATTGATGCCTTTTGTTAGCCAATTTGGTAGCTTATTTTCGCTTGATGGATGGGTTGACTTAATGCCCATCTTTTGCATCTCGCAAATATTCTTAAATGTCTGCTGTGGATTATTCATAGTGATATTGGTTATAGATTAATTGACCTCCAACAAAGATATTGTCTTGTGGATACGTGTCATTTTTAAGTAATAAACGTGGTGCAAATGTCAATCCGCTAATGTCAATATCGAATTGGAAATTACCCGAGAATGTTTCAAGATTTTCACTCACTATAATTGCATCTTTGATAGACAATACCCCTGCTGATGTAGCCAAATGAAGGTTGAATTCTACCACTCCATTGCCATCAATACCGAGATTGATTTGCCCAACACTTAACATCAGTTTCGCATACCAAACAGAATCATCTGGCATCGTTATATAATTGCCAGAATTCGTTAGCGTTATTGGTGTGGTATCATTGGTGAAATCACCGCTACCGCTTAACTGAATTATTCCGCTTTGGTATTGACCTGCGTAAGTACCACCGCTACCAATTGTCACACCTCTATTGATTGCTTTTGCATACGTGCCACCGACCAAGCTATTAGATACGCTTCGCGTTACTACGTTATTTTCACCATAAATAACGCTATTCAATACGCTTTTATCAATGCTATTGTTGGGAGTTGAAATCAATGTAGTGGCATCGGTTCTTTTTATTGGATTTGTGGTAAGCAATTCATTTGAGTTTCCTGCTTTCAAATTCTTTTCCTTTCCATCAGGTACTTTCGCAAAGCAATTGCCACCTACCCATAAGTATCCGTAAAAGTTGCAACACGATTCAGTTGCCTCGGCAGGGTTGCCATCCCCATCCAAAAATGGTACAGTGCCATTGGCATTGATAACGCTATCAGGAATAAGTAAGCAATCGGGTTGCGCACTCACTACCTTGATGAGTTTCACCTTCACACTATCCTGCATTCCTACTACATAGTCGCTGATTTCAAGAATTCTCCAATACGCATCTTTGATGAATATTTGGTCATTATACTTGAATTGATAAATGTCCGCAAATTCAAGGGCAAAGTATGCTTCAATGATACGTGCATCAGGTGCGTAAATGTCAGATATGTAATCGTTCCAATAACGTGCATAAAGTGTTTTCCAAGGTTGTGATTCGATACGTTGTAAAGAGACCTCTTGACCAAAGTTTAAATCTTCATCTGCAATGGATGGAATATTACTTGTGTAATGGTTGAACAGTGGGAAAAATCTTGAAACAAAATTGCCAGTTTCATTATCGTAAATGTCAATCTTTATTTGGTCAGCAGTCTTGTAAAGAACCCGAGGCCCAGGTGCTACGTAACTACCTGCATCATTGATATATTTTGGAATGGCTAAATCAGTGTTGTTAATCAAGGCGCAAGGAGATGGAAAGAAGAAAGTTTCAACTTTGTAATCGTTAGTCGCAAAATCATTTTCGGGATCAACCAATTCTAACCTACCATAAATGCGGTCTCCTTGTGAATTGTAGATATTGTTTAAATAGTCATTTGATGCTTTATAAGTCCAAAGATTTTTTTTCGCTTGATAATCCGCAGTTGATGTTAATGTTATGTCTTTGCTAATGTCTAATTTATTCGACCAGTCCTTTGTTGAGCCTTCACCAAGATATTCTTGGATTGGTTTTAACGTGAGTAATTTGGGATTGACATCATCGGGAATAACAACAAGATTGAACATCTTGAAAAGAGATGAAATGAATTCACTGCATTTCATTATCGGCGCATTGACCGCCCAATCAATTGCATTGCCATAGGTCTTGGATGCTGATACACATTCGATGTTTGAATTTTGGTCAAATGGTGCAGTGCCTTCTGTACTAATATCTTTAAATTCCAATGCACTTGCAGGAAGGGCAGTGATGGTAAAATCACCCCATAAAACTAATTCGACTGTTGTTCCAACCTCTAAAAAAAATTCGCTTGTTGTTGTTTCTCCTAAACTTACTGCTGCTGTTTGTTGACCAAAAAAACCAAATGTAAATGCATTGGATAAAGTTACTGGTGTTATGAATTTGTCACCGCTTGGAGTTGTTCTTAAAAATCCAAGAATTGCACCACCAATGCACAAATCAAATTGATTGATTGATAACACCGCATTGATTATGTAGTTTCCGCTAAATGGCGCAGTATAAATATTGTCTCCCGTTACATTCGTACCCGGATCAGTTATGACATTCATCGCAGGAACGGTATAACTATAAATTGTTGTACCATCCGCAAGAGTTACAGGTGCAAAATTGCTTCCATCAAAACCTACATTATCAATTCCACCTTCAACTTTATAAACCGCTTGGTCACCATTGCCACCAATCATCACCATTGTGTTACCTTCACTTGTCCAAGGTATCCACATCTTTTGCATTTGTGCGACCAGTGTAGCACTATCCGTGTAATTACATTCAAAACCGCTTAACGCAAAAATCTTTTCAAATATGTACTGAACAGATACAAATGGAGTGAGTTCAAATGGTTTTACAATTTCGGCTAAAATAGCCTCCGATGTATCAAATGGGTTCACGTAAATTGACCTTCCATCCGATAAGCTATTGCCCACCCATTTGTTACCTCTATCCGTTAACCCGAATTGTATTTGGCTATAAGATGCAACCGTATCAATTGAGCTGAATGTTACATCAATTGGAAAGTTGGTTTGGAGTTCACTCGCTATGTAATTCTTAAAGTCAGCATCTCCAATGGTCTTGAAGAAATCAACTACGTTTCCAAAGAATACAATCTCCAAGTCTGTGACCTCTCCATTGGTTGTATAGGCAGCTTTGAATTGAACATATCCATCTATAATGGGAATAGTATCAACTGTGATTGATGCGTTGATTTTACGCTTTGGATTGAAGCCACTGAATTGAAAAGTGTTTTCTTGTATGAATCCAAAAATCTTGGCATTGGTTTCAGTAAAAGGAATACGAAAAGTCCGAGAATAGTTACCTCTTGGTGTGAGGTCTTTGATGTCATTAAATGAGTAATTCAATGAGATGTTTTCGTTCTCATATAAGTCCACCAAGTACGGAGTATTGTCCGCTTGGGTGTATAATATTAATGCTGTTTCCATTTCAATTTATTTATGGACAATTACCAAAACCGAATTCAATATAGATGTTACCGCTTACCGTTCCACCTCCCGACCAACCGGGCAATACCAATCTAAAATAGTTGTAAGTAGTTGTTGAATGAGTACCCCACACTGCGTTAGTAATTATTGAGGTACCTGGATTTTGTAAACCTTGCAAAGAGATTACTGCACCCCCACCAGTACTCGCGTTACCAAGTTGGACACTGCCCATACGAATTGGACTGACTGGTGTAGTAAAATTGTAATCAATTTTCACGTAGTAGGTTTGTCCTGCTATTGGTGTGTTGTTGAATGAATCACGTACACTGATAATAATATCCCTATCCCTTGTTGCATTATTTACAACGATATTACACGCATTGCCGACATTACTACCCAACGTCATTAAACCGCCACTCATATAACCGAATACCGTGTAGTAATCACAAGGAGCAGGTGAAGGTATTGGATACTCGGAAGCAGTAATATTCAGCGTGTCATATTCGTTAGCTAATTGCAGTCTCAATTGTTGGTTATATTTGCGACTATTGCGCTCACGTCTCATCAAGAAATTATTGTCCTCAACAACAACAGGAAGAATGTTGTAACCATCCACGTTGTCATCAACCATCCACACCGATTTCGATTGGAAAAGGTCTTTCATAAATTTGAATTCACTCTCCGTTACCCAATCGCTCGTTAGGTTGATGTATGTTTTTACGATAGGCTCACGCTCGGTTAGTGACCTTGAATAGTTCTTGGTCTCAAATGGACTTGATGCGGTAGCACCATTGTAATCTCCAAGATATTGTTTATAGCGTTTCTTTTCGACCTCAATAGACCTTTCGTTCTTTTTGATGAAAGAGAAACTATCCCATCCTCCCTTTTGATTGAGCCAATAAACGTGGACTGGATTGTGTTTGCAATCATCATCTATATAAAATCCGTATTTAGCACTCAATTGAATACCTCCCGAACCATACGCATACACTGTCCAAAATGCAGTCGCATCCGCTTCGCCTTGATCTATGTAACCGCTCAATAAATTCTTTAACCCAACTGGTAAGTGATACAATGAACCTGCGCCATAGTTGTATGGGATGGTAAATGATGTCACTACATTGTATTCGTTATCGTAAAGGTCAAAATAAAATCCTGTTACTTGACCACTCGGAAAGATGTAGTTGTTATTCAAATAAGTACCATCATCACCTATCCAAGTGAGAATCTTGAATGCGCTATCTTCTGCCCCAGTCACGTTTGACCTTGATACTCTTTGCCAATTAATTACCTCTTGTTGTAATGCCAAAGGAATGTTGATGCGTGACGCTATGGTCTCAGCGTTGAAGCCAATGGTGTTATCGAAACATTCACTGAGTGCAATGGGTAAAGTGTCATTGCTACCCATCACCAAAAAATTTCCTTTGCCCTTTCCGTAAATGCACATCAAATCATAACTCACCATCACAGATAAATCTTCGGTGAATACCCCTCCGACATCATACCCTTCAAATAATTCAACTTGAAAAGTATTGACCATCATTTCGTCACTCACAATTGGTGCGCTTATTTGGATTAGAATATCATCACTACCTGGTATCACAAGTGATGTAGGAACAAGTTGATTGAAAATCGTTTTAGCATTGAACACACCACTACCTGCTGCGTTTGGTGCAATATAAAATTTGTATTCATCGTTTGTCGCGTTATCAACTATGTTCACCACGTATTTAAACCCACTATTGGCGAATTCGCTTGATGTCATCGTGAATGATGTATCGTTATTGGAGTAGCATAACCCCTTGAATTCATCTGCCCCTTGTGCGGTCAGTCCTGTTAATGCTGTACTATATGCCATTATACTTTTATTTTACCTTGTAAATTTTCTTCAATTGCAATTGTAATCTCACCCTTTAATGCAGCTAAAAATCTATCGTTAAAATCCACCACCGTCTCGTTCACTGCATCTCTAAAATAGAACAATGGCTTGATGCCTCTTGCACCAATCGCCCTGCTGATATTAAATGCTATCCCTTCCATCGCATTTTCTTTGGCCTTTGGAGTAGCAAACTTTTTAAATGAGCCATTCTCATTTCTTGGTTGGATTCTTTTTATTTTCATCCACTCCAATATCTTCTCCGTTGGAGGTCGCTTTCCTGCTTTCCTTCCTTCCTCTACATAGTAGGCATATTCACTCGCTGTACCCTTCGCAAAAAAATCAATGCGCTTGTATTTATTGTCATACCGGTAAGCCAATGACTTACGCAAATTATCACTCGCCACTGCCCTTCTTTTCTTTCCATTCACCGTACGATAAACACCAAGATTCAGCATAGCACGTTCAACAACCTCCTGCCCAAACTCGTTCATCAATTGAGTGATTGGATTAGTAGCCATTGGTAAAGATTAAAAATGCGGTGTTACTATCAGCGATAAGTAGATCAACAAATGCATCCACTCCTTTGTCAATTAGTGCGTTGCGGAATGGTGCGTAATCATCACTACCATCGAATGCAAAAAAGATATTGTGCGTCAACACGTGAATGGTTGTCACACCATTATTTTCAGTGATATTATATTTCATACATAATACAATTATTGACTATTGCGCCTGTTGATGATGTTGCATTGTTCTGCGCTTGGAAACTAACCAAGTCACCTTGCACAACTGATACGCTTGTTGTGGTGTTGTAATACTTATTCGATAACGAACCTGCTGCAATTGTGATTGTCATTGCGGTAGTCACTGAATTAACACGCAAGGTAAAAACAAGACTGCCAGTAGCAGGTTGGTTACCCACACTTATTGCCCAATTTTTAAGAGTTCCTGCAACTGGGATAATTGTATTTCGTGCGAATTCACTCGCTGCCGCTACTAATGTTGTAGCACCTGACCATCCACCAACACTTGTTGTACTACCTGTAATAGCAACACCTCCGTGATTTTGATTCAAGATGGATTGAGAAACAAAAGTGGTGCTATAATTCGGAATGTTCAAAGTGCTACCTACCAAAGTCGCTGCGCCACTCGTTCCAGTTGTGGTTAAAGTGATGTTATCTTGTTTAGTGGATAGGACATTGCTTTTCTCCCATAAAGAAGTTGAAGTATTATATTTTAGAATGTCATTATTTGCAGGAGATACCGCACTCACGTTATGTAGTTCATCCATCTCATATCCATTCTGCACCCTCACATACATTCGCCCTGCGCTACCATTACTCGCAGTGGTTACAAATCCAAGATATACAAGATGATTTGGTGCTAATGGTTTGGTCTTGCTGAATGATCCTGCTGTGGCTCCAAGATAAACTGCATCTCCATCCGCCCAAGTTGAAGTAGGGAATAAACTGAGGCCATCAATTTGGCCTTGCATTATTATCAATCCCTTTTGATTTGCAGCTATTGAAGTGGACAACACCACACCAATAGTTTGAGCCGATGTCGCATCGCCTGAATTGTTAGCCAGCTTCACGGTTAATCGGTCACCCGTTCCACCAAATGCATACACAGCCTGTCCTTTGGTTATGGTTGTGCTTTCCGCATTGGTCACATAACTGAGCAATGTATTGGGTGCAGTTCCAATAACTTGAAATCGGTTAGTTGTGGAGTTGTAAACGCATAGCATTTCAGCACCATCTATAATATCCCCACCTATTAACTCACCATCATTATTTCTGTACAATGGAATCGCACCAAGTGAATTGATATTCAAGGTGCATTGTGTTGTATTGCCAGTAACAAATCTAATTAAGAACGCATCTCCATCATTATAGGCAGTGACTCCCGTAATGGTTGTTGTGTAGGTATCAGTTCCCGATGTTGTTCCTTTTGGAATGCCACTACCACCCCCACCACCTGGTATTGTTTTCCAAGTGTTATCCGCAGCCAAATAGTCAGTGGATGCAGATGGATCATTGGTTGTGTATTGCAGTTTTTTCATTAGTTACCTATGTAAGGAATTTCACAAGCGTTCCACTCATAATCTACTGTGATGTCAATGGACAACTGAACACCCGTCAACACGTGGCTAAATTCTTCAATGAAAGGTTGTGCGCTTATTGGTTTACCCAAGACTACTGACTCATCAAAGATGCTCCCATTCTCCAACATAGCCACAAAGTCACCTGCCAACTGGATACATTCGCTCATTGACTGCCTTTGGTATTCAGTCTTATCATCTTTGTCACGTGGTAGGTCAGCAAAGTAAACATCAAACGAATAGGTCAACGCACCTGCATCAAAACTAAATGATGTTGGTGTAACGTGCATCCAAGGCCACTCGCCTTCCTTTTCAAGGTCTGCTTGTGATATTTGTCCGTGTGTGAACCTGCGTAACAATGCGTGTGTATTGGCGAATTGTTCGAATTTACCAATAACAACATTGTAAGTATAAAGTGATGAATCGCTCATATTCTTTAAGTAGCTTTAATGGTCATTTTTAGATATCAATTGCTTTTGATAGTTGTAATAATCCAATCTGTACGATAAGTGTGCAAAGATGGTAGACGCTTGTGTCTCTGTGATTGCCTCAAATTTGGTCACATCTCTATCCGCCAGTTCTTCGATAACGTGAAACCATCCGTAACGCTCGGCTAATTCGCTTGTTGCAACTCCTCCTCCATCATCGTCATCGCCTTCGTCAAGTTGGTCTGTATCTGCGACTCTAAAAACGAGAGGGAAGTGGTCACTAATTCGCTTTCGATAGTCGAAAAAAAAAGCAGTGCGCCATTGGCAATGGATAAAGGCATTGACTCAAAGTCCTTTGCATTGGATAAGTGATCCGCAGTGTATTGCTCAATCTTGTATTTCGTTCCAATCTCCGAACTGATAGGTCGGTAAAGGATAGACAATAGCTTTGGTAAATTCTTTGGGAAGTCTTTGCAGTTGGTATCAAGGTCAAGCCACTCACCAAATGAAATCTTATTAATGTCCGGAATAAAGCCATATCCCTTCCACTTATGTTGATGATTAGCTAATGGGTTAGCAATGACCTCACGAAATGCGCTTATAGCTTTCTCCATATCTTCGGGAGTAAGCTGACGCACGAAGTCTTTGGGTTGTCCGAGAATAGCGGATACTTGCCCTACATCATTGCCTTCGTTATTCAGGAAGTCAACATACTGCTTGACAGTTATGGTCGAATAGTCAAGTGATACTTTAATCTTTTGCATTCTGCACCTCCTCCAATACTTTATTGAGCCATTCGTCAAAGAGTCTTACCATTTCAGTTTTTGCCAGTCGCTTACGTTGCTCTTTTTGTTGTAACCACAACCCGAATAACACACACATAGTGTACGTGTGTTTCGCTTGGTCTTTTGATTGTTCTTGATCCATCAATCTATTTTTACGTTATTATCATTAAGTATCTCATAAAACTTATCTCTCAACTTATCAATCGCATCCACCTGCTCACCTGTATAGTTTTCGCTGTTGTACTTTATTTGTCTTCTCATCTCTTGGTCGAACTCCCATAGTGCAATATACACCCCATTAAGATTGGTGAATCTTTTGTGCGCCTCAATGTCGGTAGGCTCATCAAGGTCGAATTCGATTATTGCTTTCATTTTGTTCAGTGAATTGCTTACAATTTGTCCGATATGATTATTTGCACTGGTGCGTCGGAATCTCCGACAATGGTATTACGCGCCTGTTTAGGTTTGAAATACTCCAATGTTTTCAAATATAGTTCACTCGCAATCATCTTATCTTCATCGTTCCTGCTATTCCACAACTTATCCAAGAACGCATTGAATTGCTCAGCCTGTTGACCTGTGATAGACTCTCCGAGTGCTTCCCATTGCAAAGTCTTTTGACCTTTTGCACCTACTGGCTTTCCGTTTGGATTACCCGATTTTCCTTTTTCAAATGGCATAAATATTGAAATTTGTTGATAATTACAATTCTAATTTAGTTTTGAAATGATTGATGAGTTGTTCCATCTTATGGTCATAATATTTTGTGAAGGTCAAGAATCCCTCTTTGTCCTGCTCATATAACTTGTAAAGGACATTCCTTAACCTTTGACCATTCGATTTCTTTTCAATCTCAAAGTCAGCTTTTAAGTCATTTAGAACATCCCTTTCATTAGTAGCAAATTCTTCCTCTTTTAGAGCGCAATAAACGAACGAATTTTGAAGGGAGAATATTTGCCCTGCTTGGTCAGGAGTTAATTCATTAGTGCCAATGACAATGGCAGTAGTCCTATCCTTGCGAGACTTTATACTTTCAATTTGAGCAGGTAGTATTATCATATATAATAACAAATATAAGTAATATTATTTAATCCAGAGAATAGATCCTGAGCTAAAAGAGAATGAGAATATCCCACTGATAGTTACATCAGTTGTCATTCACTCTCTCAGCTTAAAAGTTCATTCAATCCGTCGAATGAGTCCTTTCGCTTTCAAGTTTCAAAGTATCACCGTTGACCTTTGACCTGGACACTACTTTAACGAGATATTCGGCTCTCGTGATGGTCTTGCGGCTTTGTCCTTAATGCTACCGCTGCGCTGTGCCATCATCCCCTTGTAACGCTTACTCCTTTTAACCAAGCGTATTCACACCGCCATTAAAAGAATGCCGTCTATTCCGAGCTGTCAATTGAATTCGAGTATTCAATCAGTAGCATACCACTACACTATCCACCGAGGGCGGTGATACCCCGCAGACATTGTGGCTTCTATTCCACCCATACCACAACAGTATCAAAAAAAAGTTCCCCAATGATTTAAACGTGTTCAGCGCATTAAATCAAAGGGGAAAAATCACAATGCTGACTGAACACTACAAAGATAGTGAATCAGGTCAATGGTTGCCTTGTTAATTACTCACTACTTTTGAACAATTCGACTATTGTCATTGCAAGTACAACTGGCCAACAGAATGCAGTGAATAGCATACCCAAAATATTCTCAACTGAAAAACGTAGGGTTCGCCTGAGGATCATTATTGTCATTAGTCCAATAAGTAATAATGCGGTCAGTAAATAACACGTAAAACAAAAATGAAGCAGACTCATCATATTGCTGATTTTCTTGATTTTCTTCCACGTTTTTTGGGTTGTGGGGTTTCTTCATTACTTAGTAGCACCTCCTCGCTTTTTAGTTGGTTGTGAAGGTCATCCACCATCTTTTTAACGCAAGGAATACAACTGCTCACCTTTCCTTTACTACCCTTCATCATCTCATCAAATTCAGCTAACAACCTGCGCTGTGGATCGGTTAGCACATTGGTTGCTTTTACCGACTCGACAAGTTCCTTTGCTTGTGCTTTCTTTTCAGCATCAACAACTACTGGCCATCTACCACCTGGACAATCTTGGAATGTCATTTTAGTTTTAAGGTCAAGGAAACACCCACAAGGCTTAAAGGTCACTCCATCCAAAGTTACAGGTGTAGCGAATGGGTTAAGTTTGTTTAGTGGAGTGCCACAAGTTCGGGTTGTTGAATTATAAACGGGACATTCTCGACAAATAGCCATTCGCATATTGGCCATCTCAATGATTTTATTCATATGACTATTGCTTTTTTAATTTCGTTCTTAGCGTATTTCACGGCGTTATAAAGGACTTTCTTTGGTATGCCTGTATCAATGCTCAGGTCATTGTACGAAAAGTCATTTAAGGCATATAAGTAAAAGACCTCCCTTTCAAAAAATGGAAGTCTTGAAATCAATATATCAAGCTGCTCATTTGTAATGCGATCACCCAACCACACGGTCACACTCTCGTAATCTCTGAGTTGTGACTCCGTTGGTTCATCCGACATTTGGTTGAACTTGCGAATGGTGTTATGGTAATGACTGCGATTAGACCAGTGCGCAATTTTCAATGCGTGGTTAATGTAGTGTTCGCTGTTGCGAATCTCATTGCCATTTTCGAATATGCATAAAAGAGTATCGTGCAGAAGATCATCTGCCTCATAGACATTGCCACCGCACAAGTTAATGGCTAACCTGCGGTGTTGGTCATATTGAGTTGGTGAAATATGCATCAATTACTTTTATTGCCTCTTCGCTACCTTTTACATAAGTAGCGTAATATCCCCTTTTGTTCAGTTGCTTAATCCATTCTTTCTGCTCTTTGCTCACCACTCCTTTGTCTGTCTTGACCTCAATAAAAAGACCATGATATTTTTCGTTTGGCTCACAAATTTGAAGGTCGGGGAATCCCTTCACGTATCCTGTCATTTTCATTTTAATAGCCTGCTTCATACTTGTAAACATTCCCCCTGCGGATGCGCAATACAAGGCATTTGGGTACATTACTTTGATATATTGGACTATTGTAAACTGCACTCCTGCCTCCCCTGCAAGTGGTTTTTTGGCTCTTGGCTTCAAACTATGTAGGATTTTACCTTTCATTGGACTAAATTAAGACGAATTTGAATAGGTTGGACAAAAAAAAATGCATCTTGAAACCCCCGAAAACATTGGAAAACTAAAAATATTTTAATTTTTTTCTTGCATAATCAAAATTAATTTACATATATTTGCACATAACAATTAAACAAAAACAAAATGGAAAACAGAACAACGTACCAAGTACACATCAAAGAGGGAATCAATGCAGAAGTACGCAATTATGATTCTTTGACAATGGCTAACCGCTATGTGTTAGACAAAGCAAATGAAATGAATTTAGATTACGGTTACGATGCTGATGGATGGGCATTCGCTCACGATGGCAATGAAGGCTCTCCTTGCGCAACTGAAATCTTCATTTTTCAAGTTATTTAATATGGGAAAGATGCAATACAAAAAAGTCGAAATCTATGGCACTGATTTGAGCCAATTCGATAAGGACAGATGTCCACTCAACTCAACTGTTCACGTATTGACCGTTAATGAAATCGTAGCACTAACATTTTTGATAAAAGAATTCTTAAAAAATGATACCAATCAATGGTTGTTGTCAGTTGAAGAAGCAGAAGATTTGAGAGTCAAACTAAAAAATATTATCGCATATGAAAAGATTTGATTTGACATACCCACGCAAGTACATCTGTGTGATGTCATCCAGTTATCCAACTGAGCAATTAGATTTCAACGCAATTGCTCAACACATTGCGGAAAGTTCACCACGCAAACCATTTGAAAGGATGGAGGCATTGTTAACTGAAAAAACCTACAAAAGATGAGAGATTGGAAAGAATTGGATGAGCAGGACTGCATACAGCGAATGAATGCGCTCAATGTCAAAGGCAGTTATGGAGGTGCGACCTACATAGTTAACTCCATCAATGGCGAATTTTGGGAATGGGTTATGCCGATAGCACAGGTACACGGTCACAAATTAGATAACAAGTTTGTTGTGTGGTACGATTGCCAAGATAAATTCATGCGCCTTCGAGGAATCAATAAAGACAAAACCGCATCCTCATCAATGAAAATTTGGGAAGGTATTATGCCACCGCAGTTACTCGCAGTTTACAACGAATTAAAACAAGTAAAAATCAAAACCATAGATATATGAAAACATCAAAAATCAAGTCCATTCAGCAGAATGGCACGTGGAAAGACCTCTTTAAGTTCGAGGTAGAAATGGAAAATGGAGATGTCGGTGGATGCTTCGCTGCATCACAAGAACCTCCCTTCAAAGTTGGTGATGAAAAGCAGTACGATTACACGCAGAACGGAAGGTACTGGAATATCAAATTTGCCAAGGAACAAAGACCTGCGTGGAATGGTGGAGGTGGAAAGTCATTTGCAAAATCAAATGAAGATAAGTCCGCAGATATTGCACGTGCGGTAGCTTTGAAGGCAGCAGTTGACCTCCATAAAGGCGAAGGCGAACCCATCAACCAACAGATTGGAATGATTTGCGCCACTGCTCAGGCATTCGAAATCTATCTTACAAGCGGTGAAAATCCGTACAAAGATGCTATCCAAGATGGCAAAATGAATAACGCTGATGACCTCCCTTTTTAAGGGGGGACATCACGTTTGAGAGTCCCCAAGATTTAATTGATTACTTAAAAAAGTTAAAATGAAATTTAGAACACTAATAAGAACCCACTACCCAAGTACCTACGAATTTGCAAAAGCAATGGGAGTGACTTGGCCTACTGGAAGGAAATACGAAAACTATCCAATCACAATGAGTATTCAGCACATTGATAAGTTATCCAAGATGATTGGAGTTGACAAATGCGAATTGATCTCATTGGCGGTTGCGGAAAATGAAAATGAACACGAACCTGTAAATTATTTGTAAAGATGGAAAAGAAAAAAAAGGAAGTACTTGCAGTTTCATATTTGTATGAGGAAATTGATAGAGCTGTGTGTAATTTTTTAGATGGATATCTCACACGTATTGAATTATCTGTTGAAATAACACACGCTAAAAATAAAGCACTACAAATGGAACGTGAGCAGATTGAAACTGCTTACCAAGCAGGTGATGGTGATGCTTATAATTTAAAGGAAACTAAAACTTGGGCAGAACAATACTACAAACAAACATACGGAGGTCAAGATGAATAAAATCCTACAATTCATAAAAAAACTATTTACCTATAATCATTGTGATACTTGTGGTTTTACAAAAGATGCAGTTTATGTAACAGAATATTTTTTAGAAGCTGGTATAATACAATGTGAAAAATGCGTTTTAAAACATAAAGGAGGTCAAGATGAATGAGATAATACTAAACGCAATTGATTCAATCGAAAAACAACTTGCACACCTGCGTCAGTTGGTGATTAACCAACCAGAAGAAATGAAATCAATTCAAGAAACAAAAGTTATTGATGACATCATAAGCGATGCGTGTCTTAATTTGATGAATGTTAAATATAGCGAGATTCAAAGTAGAACACGCAGGAGAGATGTAGTGGATGCACGTGCTATCGTTATTGCCTTCAACTATTTCACCAACAACAAAAAGACTTTGCGTGATATTGGTGCGCCTGTTGGAGTTGACCATTCAACTGTCCTCCATTCAATCAAAAAATTCTGTGATCTTTACAAGATTGATCCGCAATGGAGATTTATTGTAAATGATTTTTTTGACGCATTTGAAAATAATGGCTATAATTGCAAAACAACTAAACAATACTTAACAGATGGACATCAATACTTTAATATGCGAGGTACTCTCACTAAAAGAGAGAGTGAGCCAGTTGGAAAGTCAGTTGAACAACCAACAAATAAAATCGAAAGGATGTCTTTTCATTGCGCCATCTCTTGAAGAGGTCGCCGACTATTTCCTTGAACGTATGCCCAATAGCAACTCCGAAGATGCCCTTCATTTCGCGGATGTCTTTATCTCACACTATACCAATACAGGTTGGAAATATGGCAAAAACAAGATGAAAGATTGGAAGGCAGCGGTGAGATCCGCTTGGGATTTAAGTAAATTTGTAACAACTAAAAACAATCACAATGACACAATTGGTCGTATACAACGAAACAGCCTACACGAGTGGGTTAACGCATAACGAAAAGGCATATATCACAAGTCTTGAATCTTCAAAGATTTGCGATATTACGCTATCTATTTTCAAGCAAAGTATAGCGTATGGTATAGTACTATATGGCATCAAAAATCTTCCTTCCGATGAGGAAACGAATCTTTTGTACGTGACTATGCAGACGCACTACCCATACCTCACAACAGGAGAGATGGCATTGGCCTTCCAACTGAATGCAGTGGGTAGCGAATGGACACGAGTTGAATGCTTTGGGATGATGTCGGTTGCTTTCCTTTCCGATGTCTTGAAATGCTATAATGAATTCAAGATGAAAACAAATTTAGCATTGGACAAGAAGAAGGCAAAGATAGAATTGCCATCCAACACAAGTGATGAGCCAGTAGATTGGACTGAGACATTCAATGAAGATATCAGGTTGTGGAGAGAAAACAAAAGAGATTTTGTATTGATGCTTGCACCGATGAAGGTGCGCACATTCTACGATAAAAAGATTCTCCGAGATGAAATGTGGTCGGAGGATGAGTGGAAGAAATGGCAATTTATGGCATACAAAAAAACTCTTGATGCTCAATCAATGAGTGCATACAAGGCCAAAAGATTGGATAAAATTACTCGCCAAAGATTCAAAGATGACTACCAGTGTGAATTGTCTCGACTTATCTACGCTGATATTATGGATAGTCATATCCTGCAACAAAAAATAAAGGATGGGTTATAAGATTTGTTTCTGCTGTAAATCAAATAAAACTCTTGATAATTATAGTCATTTTTATGTAAAGTCAAGAAATATTTGGAGATATTCAAGTTATTGTAAAGAATGTGCAGCTTCGAAAACAAAAATTCATAGTTCAAAGAATAAAGATGCTCTTTATGAAACGAGAAAAAAATGGATTGCAAAGCACTCAGAACTCCATAAAGAAAGAAAGAAAATTATAGCTGATCGCTATACCAATGAGTGTAAAGATTTTTATTTGATAAACCTGTTGGTTAAGAGTGGAATTGATAAGGAAGTTGTAATTGAAAATCCTGAATTGTTGCAAACGAAAAAACTTTTATTAATGACAAAACGTAAATTAAAAACTTTGAAAAATGGCAAAAAATAAACTAAGCGATTTGAATGACCATTTGTTTATGGCATTGGAAAGATTGAATGATGAAGATTTAACTTCAGAAAAATTAGAGTTTGAATGTAATAGAGTTAAAGCAATGTCAAAAATATCTACTGAAATCATTAAGGCATCTGATTTATTTTTTAAGGTAGCTATTGAAATTGGCAAAGGAAATATTGATTCTTTAGATGTACCAGAACATCTTAAAACAAAAAAACTCAATGCGTAAAATCGAATACAACGAAAAGCAAAAATTAGCATTAAAATATCTATCCATTGAGAGTGATATTTGGCAGGTGCTATATGGCGGAGCTGCATCAGGTGGAAAGTCATTTCTTGGTTGCGATTGGCAGATTAAACGCAGACTTAAATACCCAGGTACCCGAGGCCTAATAGGGCGCGCAGAGTTGAAGAAATTAAGGTTATCCACTATGGCTACTTTTTTTGAATTGTGCGCTCAATATGGATTAGTTGCAGGAAGGGATTATACGTACAATGGTCAAGACCATGTTATCAATTGGTATAATGGATCACAAACAATTCTAATGGACTTGGCAGATATGCCATCCGATGCAGAATTTCAGCGTTTTGGATCAATTGAAATTACAGACTACTTTGTTGACGAGGCAGGAGAGGTGAGCGAAAAGTGCATTGCGATTCTTGCCTCACGTGTACGCTATAAATTGGTCAATGATAAACCGAAAGGGCTACTCACTTGCAACCCACACAAAGGATGGCTATACAATGATTTCTATAATGCGAAAAGAAATGGAACAATAAGGAGTGACCGTGAATTTATACAGGCCTTACCCACTGACAATCCCCACATTTCACCTGTTTATCTTCAATCATTACAACTACTCCCCGACATTGACCGCAAAAGATTATTGGAGGGCGATTGGGACTACGATGAGACAAAAGATAGGTTGTATGAATATGATGACTTGCTAAGATGCTTTCGCCCATCCACTACATTGGGAGATAAATTCATCACTGCGGATATTGCACGAATGGGGGATGATAGGACAGTGATAGTAGTATGGAATAACTTACACGCTGAAAAGTTCGTGGTGCTTAAACACAAGCCAATAAACGAGGTTGTGGACACCATCAATGAATTGATTAAAAGTCACTCCGTAAGATTATCTAACGTACTGGTGGATGAAGATGGCATCGGGGGAGGTTGCAAAGATTATCTCCATTGCAAAGGGTTTCTTAACGGATCAAAGGCTGTTCGTGACAATTATATGAATTTGAAATCGGACTGCTATTTCAAACTTGGTGAATTGATAAGTAGTAATGCAATCACATTTGAAGAAACGCATAAGGACACGATTGTTAAGGAATTGGAGATGATTAGACGTGAGAAGATAGATAGTGATGGAAAGCTACGAGTCACCAATAAAGAAGATTTGAAAAAGAGACACGGAATATCTCCCGACTTTGCAGATGCAATAATGATGCGTGCGTTCTATGAATTAAAAAAGAATTTTGGAAAGTACGCATTTGCTTAAAAATAAAAATTATGAAAATAGGTTGGTTTAGTTGTGGAGTTACATCAGCTATTGCTTGTAAGTTAGCAATTGAAGAGTATGGAAAAGATAACGTACGATTATTTTATATCGAAATTGATTCCGCACATGAAGACAATGAGAGATTTATATCTGATTGTGAACAATGGTTAGGCGTTATAGTTGAACGCAGACGATGCTCTAAATACAAAGACCAATTTGATGTCATTGAAAAGGCTAAATATGTTAATTCCCCAACTGGTGCGATGTGTACCAAAGTTCTAAAAAAAGATGTGAGAAAAGCTATTGAAAAAGAAGTTGAATTTGATGGACAAATATTTGGTTTTGAATACTCAAAAAAAGAAATAAACAGAGCCATCCGATTTGCTCAACAATATGGAGAATCTAAACCATTTTATCCGTTAATTGATGCGAAAATGACAAAGCAACAATGCGCTGAATTGCTTTTATTAAATGGAATTCGATTGCCTAAAATGTATGAATTAGGATTCCACAACAACAATTGTATTGGATGCGTTAAAGGTGGTAAGGGATATTGGAATCATGTACGTAAACACTTTCCAAATGAATTTGAAAGAATGGCAAAAGCTGAAAGAATTGCAGGTCATAGTTGTATTAAAAATAAATTTTTGGATGAACTCGGAATCAATGAAGGCAACCACGAACCTCCAATAGTTCCAGATTGTGGAACTTTTTGCGAAATAGAATTTGCTCACATAATTGATCCATCAGTTGAAAAAATTATGGATGGTTATATTTCGATGAAGCAATTGAAATTATTTTAATATATTTGAACTATGGCAGACATCACAAAATGTATGGGTACTAATTGCCCAATGAAAGAATCTTGTTATCGTTACACTGCAACTGATGGAATGATGCAGTCTTATTTTATGAATGTTCCAATCAAAAATGATGAGTGCGATATGTACTGGCACACAACTAAAAACAAATAAAATGAAAACAGAAATTACTCAGGACGAGTTAGAAAAAATCAAGGTGCTGAACCTACTAATGTGGTTACAGGCATCCATCTATGCAGGGGATGAATGTGAAGAAATCAAATGGTTCTATAATCATCAAACCAAGATGCTATTAAAGAGGCTCAATGAGTCCATCCAACGTGAACACGGAAAGACTATTACAGCTTTATGGGATGCAGACGGTGCTTTGCTTCCTGATATAACTCGCCAAATGTCGGAATTCACAGAGGTTTTGGCGCAGTATGGATATTGGATGCTACCCGAATTAACGGAGTATATCCGTACACAACAAGAAACACAACCCAAATTACAAGTAAAGCTATGATAGCAAAACAACATATTGCAAATTATTCATCTTGCGAACCATTGGAAAATCATTTTTTAACTACCGAACAATTACTTAGTATTCCTTGGATACAACAATATACTACATATGAAGACTTTTATAGATTTTCTTTATGTAAAGATGAGTGGGGTGTGAGTCTAATGGCTGAAATGAATAAAGGTAAAGATTGGTGGGTAGTATGTGATTTAATTGGTGTAACTGAAAAACTTAATTTACCTAAATTCAAAAATTATTAAGATATGAATATAACACACGATTTTGACAATTGCCAGAGTGATGTTTACAAAGAGGTCATTACTGATCTTATCTCACGTGAGAAAATGGGCAGGATTAAGTATGGCACAACAGTAGATAAGGCGAATCTATCCGAAAAGGAATGGATGCAACACGCTTATGAAGAGGCTCTTGATTTTGCTATCTACTTAAAAAGATTGATGTCAAAAAAATGACATTTGCACCTGATATCAAAAGAGTGGCATTGCGCCACTTTTTTTTTGCTCTTACCTCATCATCATTAACTTGTCTTAAATGGGACAAATCAGCCTCTAATTGTTCGATATAAGCCACATTAACCGCATTCATCTTGGTTAGTGACTGAATCTCCAAACGTAAATTAGAATTCACATCAACGTAATAGTCAAGTGACCGCACACCAAGTACAACTAACCTGCGCTCAGTGCGTAAAGAATCCAGTTTTTTCCAATTCAATGAGTCGCTCAATTGCCTTTGTGTATGCGCTATCAATGGCAGTAGTATCCATAAGATAGATAGTATCAATATCCTTTTCATATATGGTCTTTAATTTAATGCGTTCCAATTTCAGCGTATCAATTCTCGCCTTTAACACAACAATTGTATCGTTTCTCGTAACATTTTTATATGTGAAATTGTTACGATTTTCACATAATAAAACACCAATTGCAATTCCAATACTAATAGATATTGCCTTGATTAATACGATAGTTTTTAACGTGAAATTCTTTTCCATTTCCTCTTGTAATTATTGCAAATCCGTGATTGTATTTTGAATATGGGTTATAATCAGGACTTAACTCACTCAAACACCCCACACCCCAACACGTAATCACTTTTCCGTTAACATCTCTTTCGGTATGTTCAGCAGTTTGGTGATGATGTCCACACATTGCGTTCGCTTTTGTCTTTAAGAATAGACCTCTCGCCACGTTTACAGATGGGATAAATTGCTTACCGAATTCGTGACCGTGAAAGATAGATAGACCTCCGACATTCAATTTATTCTTGCCCTCAATCCATTGCACGTTGTACTTATCAAGATGACAAAGTGAAGCGAAATCAAATGCATCAATGTCGAATAATTCAGGTGCTTTCACGCGCATATATCGCCAGTAGCGTTCTTCGTGGTTGCCTTCTTTGTAAATGATTTCAGCGTTTGGGAATGTCTGTCTTAACTCATAAATAAAAGTCCGCATCGCATACAATTCATCTTTGAATTTACGTTTCTTTGGATCCTTTACAAAGTCGGAAATCATATGGCAGTCCAATGCATCTCCATTCAGCACCACAGTATCAACCCCTTCATCCAATCCGCACTGGATAGCAGTTGATAATGCATCAATATCGTGATATGGAATGTGAATATCGGAAAGGATAAGAATCTTTTTACCTTTAATGTCAATATGTTTGCGACCTTTTGCATATGACTTCGGCAACTTAAATGGATTGCGAGGTCTTTCTTCGGTGCGATATAGTGATTTATCTTTGGAATTTTTTTTGCCTATCTTACCTTCAATCCTGCGGAGAGAATCTCTCGCATCTTCGACTCCAAGAAAGGTCTCAAAATGTTCTTTGCTTAACTTCTTTGCGAGAGTTAAAGTTGGTGTATCAGGAAAACGCTCACGCACTTCACGTGCTAACTTTGTTTTTTGACTTTCTGCCATATATTTTAGAATGGTTGGTATACTGTCCGTCCACCACTCTTGACCGCACGTAACACTTGACCTCTATTCCCTTGACTATTGTAACTTACGTGAACCCAAGATGGTGCGCTATCATTTCCAAACTCCCATATCAGTTGGTCAAATGTACAATTATTTTTGATGTAATCAAATATCTCTTTATTGCTCACTCCTCCGTGAATATCTCCATCCACATCAATCGCTTTTCCTTCCATATGTAAACTGGACTTACTCCCACCAATTCGTGTATTTAATTCGTGGCTGCGGAAGCCTGATGAGATTCCAATGGGTACACCAAAATGCTCACGCACTTTATCAAATATGTTGGTGCAAACCAGTTTAAGATTTCCAAGTTGTTCAGAATTTGGAATATTGCTTATCCTTAATGCCTTCGCTTGATTGCTATGAGTGACCTCAAAGTAACTCACGTATTTACTTACCTTTTCCATCGGTCATTGCATCGGTTATATCTTCGCTTTTTCTACCTATGATTAACTTTATCTTACTCCACAAATCTTTACCAGTCACTGACTCAATTGATTCAATGATTGATTTGAATTCAATGATGGCCACAACAGTTGCTATCAACTTTGTGATGGGGATAAGTTCGGTGATTATATAGGTCTCAATCAAGAATCCACTCACTATTGCAATTTGATACAACATCAATTTTGTGATGGTGTCACTCATCCTGCGTGAGCGAATTCTTTGGCCTAATTTCAACGCTTTCCATATCCCAACCACCATATCCATCGCCACCAAAAAACCGATGGTTATCATCAATTCTTTGATTGGCAAAAACACAGTCGCAATACCCAACAACCACAACTTTACTTTCATCTCTTTTCTTGTTTTTTAAGATACTGCTTCAATAGTTTTTCGTACTCCTTTCGCTTTAATACGATGGGGGTAGAAAGTCTTTTATTGACCACTTGTTTCTCCATTCTTTGTATGAATTTGATATAAGAAAATTGCTCTTTCCGTATGGGTTACGATCAGGGAAAATGTTGTTGTCGGTATTGTTGGTGTATTCGGGGAATAGTTCGCTATTGTAACACAAATAGTCTACCATTCTTTTGGTGTACCAACGTGCGTTCTGTCTTGCAGCCTCTTTTAGTGACTCCATTTCTAACTTGGTCACTGGTGTAGTGTCCTCACTTTGTCTACTCACCAAGTTGCCATTATCGTGCTTGTACAATAATGATGGATACAACTCCACCATTGTCCACCACAACACAACTTTCAACACGTATTCATTGAGTAGCGTTTCATAGTCGCCTGTTAAAGTCGCATTGGCTACATCATCCTTCAATTTAACCGTCAAATTCGTACCCAAAAAGTTGGTCAAATACTTATCCTGCGCAAGATAGATGGCAGGTCTAATTAAATTGGGATCAACTGCATCAGTTAAAGGAGTAAACTTCTTGATGTAGTCCTCGTTTATTAAAAGTATTTCTTGTGGTATTGGCATTTTTTAGGCGTATTTAATTGAACCTCTGGATGGTGTATTTATGGGAGCAACACCTTCAACTCCTTTCTTTGGAACGAATGGGTTATTGCCCACACGCTTGTCATTTTCAAGACCTTCATTTGGTAGAATTCTACCTTTTGAATCTCTCTTTCTCATATAGATTTGACGCTTGAAAAAATGATGGCAGAATGAACCGCCTTTGTAGGTGAAAATATCGTAAGTACTTTGTCCAGTAGGTGCGAAATCTCCATTAACTCCTTTGTCACTCATTCGCTTTATATCTTCATATCGGAACACCGCACCTGCTACTGATAATCCTACCATTTCAACGCAGAATTCACGTGAGTTAGCAGAAAGATTTTGAGAATATGCGTAACGTAATTTGTAAAGTCCTGCATCACCCCATTGTGATTTCTCCCCACCATTTGCATCACTCATTGAAGGCATCTTGTTGAATAGTTGTGAGGTGTAGTTTAATTCATTCTCAGGGTCAAGTACATCTTCTTCACTAATCAATTCCCATTCTTCTTTATCAATGTATTCAGCTTTCGACTTTAACTCATCAATGAAAATTCTACCTTCCTCATCTGTGAAATCATTTGAAGATTGACATACGTGAGTTGATTGATTCTCATTTACACGTTCAACTATTCTCTTTGCCCAATCTCTACCAGCATCACCTCCCCACAATTGCCAAGCTATTCGACCTGCTGTTGGAAATCCATCCTCACCTTGATTCCATCCGGTAGCTTCTTTGTCTACTTCGTGCCGTGAAAAGTAAGAGTTCATTCTTTGCACTGTATCAAAGGAAAGATTGCGTTTATTGCTTATGTCTCTCGCTCTTGCTACTCCAACCTCTGTTCCACCCCTTTTGTATTCCTCTCTCCATTTCAAACCTAACTCCGCTTCTGCTGCCATTTCATCGGTTGGTGCATAGCTCTCATCTGCTTTAAGAATGTGCGTGTGTTCGCACTTAGTTTTTTTTTTTTGGACTACTTGTGTGGGATCAATAGCGACATTGGATAGGTTATCGAATATCTCACTTATTTGAACATCGGACAACATTGGGAAAGATGCCTTTGTGATTGCCTTTGCACTTGGAATGGTCAAGACATTTGCAGTAGTCTGCACAATGATTTCAAGTAGTGATGCAATTTGCGCTCCGTTCAATGCTTGACTTGCAACATCAACTGGTTGTGCTACTTCACCACTTGCATCCACTACGGTATCATCAGCGAACAAATCATTCTGCACAATTTTAACTTCACCAAATACACCAAATGATGCCAACGCTTCCTCTACTGCACCTGTAATTAATCTTTGAAATGGCTCAATAACTTGACGCTGAAAAATACGCATCGCAGTTTTCATCTCATCGGTATTGCTACCCAATCCACCGCCATCTCTCACACCAAAAAGCAAAGGAGATGTAACACGATGACTTACCAAAATTGCCTCTACTGATTGGTCAACCAATGTGGTGAATTGCTTATCCATATCCGATACAGGAAATGGAGTGAACTCAACACCTCTATCTCTTTCTTCATTAAAGAATGTTAATACCTTCCCTGCGTTTTCTGCGCTACCCAAAGACATCTGCAACTGATTTTTAATCATGTGCTGTTCTTCGAGTGAAGGAATACCATTGTTAAATGATGCAATTAACGAAGGGAAGAAACCATTTAAAATAAGATTGACCTGGTACTCGCTCAATTGGCGCATCTTTTCAATCTCATTGATTGCACCAACATAGTCAGGCTTTGGATAGTATTCACTGCCAACCATTAAGCTGTGAACGAATAAAACTTGTTTTGGTTCAGCTTCATTCGTGTTCACATCGAACATTGGTATGTAATGCGGTGTGTTCTTTTTCTTGCGCATATCAGACCAATCTCTCGAATACCACACACCAACAACATCATCTTCCTCATCACTACAAGCAAGGCGACAATTCTCAAAAGGTA
>JACCDU010299014.1_pt1 | contig 26500 bp, 75 predicted proteins | sample 7446081 | NCBI WGS metagenome assembly JACCDU01 (sample SAMN15323447, study PRJNA562643) | freshwater metagenome | isolation source: river surface water | place: USA:Blue River Watershed | collected 2017-08-17
CTGCTATTTCTTCACTGCTACTCCTAAGCATTCTGTTACTATTTCCAAACCTGGGATGAATGATGGTGCAGTGTATGGTCAAGTGATCTGCAATGTTCCTGCTCCTGAACTTGTGGAGGGTGGTTTCATCGTGCCTCCTAAGGTTGTGGTGCAGCAGTTTGAGATGCTCTCTAAGGGTCAGATTGTTGCTGACGTTGACTGTGAGAATCTGATTTCGACGATTGATGCTCAGGAGGTTTCTAAGGTTCTGATTTGTTCTAAGGCAACCAAACAGATTGTTTCTCTGGTTTCTCAGACTGATTTCTGCAAGCAACTGGAGGAGCGTGGTTTCTCTTGGATGTATATCACTTCCAAGACTGGTGCTATCATCGATGGTCGGAAGGTCAACCGTGAGGTGTTCTTTGATACCCTGAGTGCTTGGGGTAAGGATGACTCTAAGAAGTTTGTGGTTCTGCACCACAGCATTCTGAGCGAAGGTATCAACGTGTCTGGTCTGGAGGCAGTGCTGTTTATGCGGTCCATGGACTACATCGGTATCTCCCAGACCATCGGTAGGGTCATTCGCCTGCATAAGGACGACGCAGAGGGTCTCAGGAGCGGCAGGATCGCCCCTGGTGCCCTTGGAGACTACACCAAGTCCTTTGGACTGGTCTGCATCCCTGTGTACTCTTCTGTGGGCATCAGCACCGCTAAGAAGGTGCAGGCGGTGGTGGACACTGTGTTCAATCAGGGTCAACCTGCCATTTCGGTGGTGAAGCGATGAACTTTGATATTGAAGGTCTGAAATCCCTTGTCTGGCATTATGGTGCTAGGGAAGGGATTATTACTCCTGATACTTGGGAGAAAATCATTTGTAAGTCTGTCGGTGGAACTCACATTCCTGGTGATGTTTTTATGGCAGATGGACACAAGGATAAAGTCGGTCTTAACATCAAAACGCTTCTAAAAAAATTCACCAAGGGTAATATACAAACCTGTAGTTACGTTCAGTGTCGTTGTCCTTTGGATGAAACGAGTCATATTGGTAATGGAATTATCAAGACCTTGGTTGACAAAAGGGAAGAAAGCTTTAGAGAATTTGGTCTTGATCAAATGATGGACGTAATTGTTATTCACAATCGAATTGGTGATGACTACAATGTGCGTTTGTTCGTCAAAGAGCAACTAAAATACGAAAACTTGGATTTTGAGTGGCAGGACGGTTGTGGGTATCTGAACCCCGACAAATCGAAGAAAAATTGGAAAGGTACTTGGAAACTGAAAAGAAATGGGGGTAATCAAGGTGGGTGGCAAACCTGCCTTTATATCAAAGAAATTTTTGATTCTGGAAAATGTCTGGTAGACTTTACTGAAACGTGTGTTGATGAATTTGACATTTCAATTGAAGACGCCAAAAGGAAAAGGGCAGACAGTTTGAAAACTGTCACATCTAATGCTTGACTTTTTTATAAATGTCTTATAATACTATTGTTCACGGAGGAATCCACTGATGCGTTGCAAAGTTCAACTCTACGTTGCTGGTAAGGTCTTTGATGAGATCGTAGAAGCAAAAAATTATGATGACGCTAAGCGTACTGCTCTCGCCCGAAATCCTACTGCTAAGGTTGTGAGTGTAACTGGTATTTTCGGATGAATATTCAAAACGAAGGTCTCCTGAATCCTACTCCAGGAGATCCTAATGGTTATGTGACTAAAGATGGAATGTGGGCAGCAGTTCCGTTCGGTAAAAAGTTTGTAATCATTCACAACGGACAACAAGTTCATACTGCTAATAATTACAAATCTGCCAGAAATTACATACAAAAAGAGATTAAGAACTCTAAGAACTCAAAAAATAAAGTAAATTCTGTAGAAAAATTCTTTAGTAAATAGTATAGATTTGTATGTATTACTTATGAACGAATCTTCAGAAATAAAATGGAATCATGGTTTAGACTTGTTTATTGAATCGGTTCATAAACCAGATCATGAATTGAGACAAGCAGCACATGAACAAAAATGTTATCACGAACTTATGGAAGTTCGTGATAATGTGTTAGAATATCTTAAAACAATAAGAAAATGAATACCTTTTATGTTTGGTTCATTATTTTCTTTTGCATTGCTTACTTGATTATCACAGACCAATCAATAGCACGGGCATTTTATATGCTGACTCAACTTGCCAGAGTTCAATACGAAAAAACCAAATGGTGGATACTTCATAATCCAGCAAATCCGATTGTGAAGTATTTGATGTGGAGACGGGCATATAAACTTGCAAAAGAACTGCAGAAAGAGTTAGAATCAAATGCTAAATAACCCTATATGGAGACTGCACATGCTCTCTACACAATATCGTCTTCGTCTTGAAGGAATTTGTAATAAGATTGCACTTCATGAAGAAGTCAGTCTAGAAGATATGATTTGGGCAGAGAAACTTGCAAAAGCAAATCGTACTGCAGGTACGATTCTTCGCCAAGCAAGAAGAAAAGCAGAGAATCCAGACATGGTTGAAGGAAGTATGGATGACTTTCTCAATCAACTAGATATTGGTGGATTGGGGCATGAAAGATTTGGTAAAAGTGGTTTTGACAGTATAGATGAGATTGTTGACTGGTTCAAAAGAGATGATGATGAAACCGATTGGAGGCAAAGAGACTGATGAAATCATTTCAAGAATTTCTTTCTGAAGAAGAAAAGTCATCAAAAGCAACTGCTCACTATCAGAATGAACCAAAGGGCAATGAGAAGTGCTCTAACTGCAATATGTTCAGACCACCTCACGGTTGCACTGCTGTAAAGGGTAAGATTTCGCCTGATGGATGGTGCAAGTACCATCAATACGATAGAAAAAATAAGGATTGACGGATGATTCAAAATATCCTATAATACTCTCATATAAACCTTTTATCATGAACTACAAACCCTATAGTATGGAATGGACTCGGCGGCGTTATCTTGCCGAAGCAATCCAACAATACTTCAACACTGATGCATCTCTAGATGTTATTCTGGATGATATTGTCAGTGTTCTTGAAGAAAATGTAGAACATCATAAAAGTCGTGCAGAACGATTTCAAGAAGTTTTGAACGGTCTCAAGTCTCTTCCTTATTGACTTCTTCTGGATAATATAACTATATAATTCATAGGAGTTATAATGATTTATATTAAATGCCAGCAATATTAACAAATGATGGTATTACTTTCAGTAATGCTACTTCAACTATAACTAACGTTTGTCCAGCAGGTACAATTATTACTTGCTGTTTTACTACGACTCCATTGGGGTTTTTACCTGCCGATGGGGGAGCTTATAGTAGAACTACATATGCAGATTTATTTTCTGCTATTGGTACAGTGTTTGGTGTTGGTGATGGATCAACAACTTTCAATGTACCTGATTTGAGAGGTGAATTTATTCGTGGATTTGATAATGGTCGTGGTGTAGACTCTGGTAGAGGTTTTGGTACTTTTCAGGGTTCTCAAAACGTATCTCATGGACACAACATGGGTGGTATTAATTCTAACCACTTTCATGGTGGAAACACAGGTAACGTAAGTAATGACCACTCACATAACTATACACCTAGTTACGGATTTGAATTTTTAACATCTTTCACTCCACAAAGCTGGACAGTTGACAGTGGAAGAACATCTAACCGTAGAACAAACCAAACTACTGGTGGAATCAATAACAACCACTTTCATGGATTCAACACAGGTAACGTGAGTAATGACCATACTCACAATATTGCTGCTGATGGTGGCACTGAAGCAAGACCAAGAAATATTGCACTAAGATATTTCATCAAATTCTGAGGTAAATATGGAAACAGTATACATTTATAATTATCATCCAGAATATAAAAATTATGTTGGGTTTAGTGAAGCTTTTGAATCTCCTTTAGAACCTGGAGTTTTTATTGTACCAGCAAATGGTACACGAACTCCACCACCATTGGTAAAGGATGGTGAGGTTCAGATTTTTAATGAAAATACTAATAAATGGGAAGTTTATGAAGATCAAAGAGGGACTTGGTATGGTACAGAAAAAATAGTGGAATTCCAACATTTTGATCCTAAAAATCCTCCAGAAAAGGCAACAAGAAAAAAACCACCCATAGATCATATTCCAGACTTGGTTTATCACTCAGAAACTGATGAATGGGAAATAGAAGTTCAGTATACTGAAGGTGATTATCCAGTTTCCAATATTTTTCCAGAAGTTCTCCCATCACCAGATGTTAAGTACAAACCGCAATATAGTGAAGATCTTGGTAGGTGGACTTTTGTGATAGACGATGAAGATGAAAATCAAGATGTTCAAGTAGCAGAACAAACAAGTCCATCAGTAGATAGCACTGAAAATGTAAATTCTACAACTTACGCACCAGTTATTGATAGAATTAAGTCTCTTGGTATTGATTATGATTTGTTCAAAGACTCTTTACAAAGTGATCCTTCTCAGGTAGAATCTAATTCTACAAATTCAGAATTAGATAGTTTATATAAAAAACTTACTGATTTAGGTCTCAATATAGATTTGTTGAGATCTTTGTTAGTAGTAACTAAAGACGATAGTATCGTACCACCTATTGCTGAATAAAGATCACTTTTATTGCATATATGAACTTTTCGGATCCATTGATTTGGGAATATCCCAATTCGTTGACGAAAACTTTTTGTCAACACGTAATTGATAAATTTGAAAAAGATCCAAGAAAAATTCCTGGAGTTGTTGATGATAGCGAAGTAAAAGATTCTATTAAAAAATCTACTGACCTTGGAATATCTGGATTTTCTGAGTGGAAAAAGGAAGATATAATTTTTTACAACAGTTTGCAGGAAGGGTATAACAAATATCTAGATCATCTCAATTCCATCAATTCTCTTTTTTCCGAGTTTTGTAAATTTTATTATTATGAAACATCAACAGTAGATTCTGGATATCAGGTACAAAGAACAAAACCTGGAGAATATTACAATTGGCATACTGATTGTGATCTTAGTTTAGCTTTACATAAATCAAATTATGTATTAGATTTTGGTATTAGGACCATAACCTACATATGGTATCTTAATGATATAAATTATGATGGAGAGACAGAATTTTTTAATGGCATAAAAATAAAACCAGAAACTGGAAAATTGATATTTTTTCCAGCAACTTGGACATATGTACATAGAGGAATTCCTCCCAAATCTGAAACGAAATATATTGCTACTGGTTGGATGAGATCCATCCGAAACTATTAATTCTAAGTAAATAAAACTATGGAAAATACAATCGATCAACTAAAACTTGAATTGCTAGAAGTTCAAAAAAGATTTGAAACACTTTTGCAAAAAGTAAAAGAATATGATGAGGGTGTAAATGAGCAAAATAATCAAAAAATGATTATTTGCAAACCATTCTTTGGAAACTATGTAACGGGAAGAGATGGAAAAGATTATAAGAGAACTGAAGTAGATGGATCAATTGTTTGGGAATATTTGGATCTAAACTATAGTCAATGGTTTGTTGTGGACGACAATGAACATTTTGAGGAGTTGGAAAGATCTTATCTATCGGATTGTTTAGATTTGAATTGAAAACCAACCAAGTCTTGCCATACGGCAGGAATCCGTGTATAATACCATCGATGATAATTTTTTATTATGGCCAGCAAAAAAAACGGTAAAGAAGTTCCCGAAGAGTTTCCATATGACCAATTTCCTTGGAAATTGGTTCATAAAGATGTAAAAGAAAAGCGAACTTGTTATTTTCAGTCTGAAGACCATATGAAAAAACATATTAGTAAGTATAATCTGAAGAAAAAAGAATATACAACATCTTATAAGTATGAAAATCAATAGTATCACTATTATTGGTGGTGGATCATCTGGATGGATGACATCAGCAGCTATACTCAAGTGTTTGAAACACCATAATATTAGTGTTACTTTGATTGAATCTAATGCTATTAGTAAAATAGGTGTAGGGGAATCGACGATTGCTGATATCAATATATTCTTGACTCATTATCTTCAACTAAAAGATGAAGATTGGATGAAAGAATGTAATGCAACTTATAAAAACTCAATTAGATTCACTGATTTTAGGGAAAAAGGTACTGTTTTTGAATATCCATTTGGTGGAAATCAAAATAGTACTCCAGCAGGACCAATGACTTGGGCTGAACTTGATAGATTCAATGAATCTTGGGGTCCCGACAAGTTTGCTGAAATTTTTTCTGGAAATACTTTTCTAGCAAAATATAACCGATGCTCGAAAAACGAAGATAAAAAAATTTCAAATTTCAATTTTGAAGATGATGTTGCATATCATTTTGATGCTGAATTGTTTGGTCAATATCTAAAAAATAAGTTTTGCCTTCCTTTAGGTCTTGAATATCATCAAGATGATATTATTTCATATGAAAAGGACAGTAATGGTAATTTGGTAAATGTAGTTGGAAAGTCTGGAAAAAAATATTTTGCAGACCTTTTCATTGATTGTACTGGATTTCGTTCTTCTATTCTAGAAGGTCAAATGGAATCTGAGTTTATTTCTTATAATGACTATCTCCTAAATGATAAAGCCATTGCAACATCTATTCCATACTTCAATAAAGAAGAACAGTTACTAAACGTTACTAATTGTACTGCGATAGACTCTGGATGGATTTGGTACATTCCACTATGGAATCGGATTGGGTTGGGTTATGTTTACTCTAGCAAGTTCTCCGATTCTGTTGAAGCAGAAAGTCATTTCAAAAATTACATAAAATCTATAAATCCTTTAGTAGATGTTGATTCCGTTGAATATAGAAAAATTAATATTCGTCACGGAAGAAGAAAGAATGCCTGGGTCAAAAATGTAATAGGAATTGGGCTTGCATATGGATTTGTTGAACCTTTAGAATCTACTGGATTAGTATCAACACATAATAATGTAATTAGACTTGTAGATTTATTAGATTCCAGGAAAATGAATGTCAATAGATTTGATATTGACACTTTCAATTATTCTGCAGAAATAGAACTTGATATGTTCAAAAACTTTGTTTCTGCACATTATGCATTATCTCATCGCAATGATACTCCATATTGGAAGTATGTTACTGAAGAAATTTCATACAGGAGTAAAACTGAAACTGATGGAAAACCAAGATCTTTAAATTCTAAGACATTTTACAATTATATTGAGTCTCAGATGCATATTTTGGGAACCGATGGGTATTTTGGACCAGATAATGATGGATGGAATTATATTCTTGCTGGAATGGGATATAATCCTCTGCAAACACGATGGAAAAGGACACTACAAAAATTATCCGAAAATAATCCATCTCTTCAAACTAAAATAAAAGAATATGAAAAAAATACAATCTTGTTAGATAAACACTTTGAAAATGTTGAATCATATATCCAAACTCTTCCTACCACTTATGAATTCTTAAAAGAAACAATTTATAAGAATGAATGAAACTACAAAAGTATGCCTACTCTTAGCATTCTTGCTTTTACTTGACTTAATTGGAATTGCTGGTATACTGTACAAAGGTCATGCAAATTTTATTGAACTGTATAAACATCTGAAATGAAAAATGTTCTCATCACTGGTGGTGCTGGATTCATTGCCCATCACCTCATTGGTCAAATTCTAAAAACTACTGATTGGAATATCATTACTCTTGATCGTCTTGATTATAGTGGGAATCTCAATCGACTTCACGATCTGATGCTTTCTTTTGATCCAGAAGTTCGTAAGCGTGTGAAGGTTGTTCATCATGACCTCAAAGCAGAACTAAATCCTTTAGTACGTTCTGAAATCGGAAAGGTTGACCATGTTCTACACCTTGCTGCTGGGTCTCATGTTGATCGAAGTATTGAATATCCTATGGAGTTTGTTCTCGACAATGTAGTTGGGACTTGCAACATTCTTGAGTTTGCCCGTACTCAAGATAATTTGGAGCGATTTGTATATTTCAGCACTGATGAAGTGTTTGGACCTGCTCCTGATGGTATCAAGTATAAAGAGAATGATCGCTACAATTCTACCAATCCTTATAGTGCATCTAAGGCAGGTGGTGAGGAACTTTCCGTAGCGTATGAGAATACCTATGGTCTTCCTGTGTATGTCACTCACACGATGAATGTATTTGGAGAGCGTCAGCATCCTGAAAAATATATTCCTATGTGTATTCGTAGGATTCGTGATGGTGAGACTGTAACAATTCATAGTGATTCTACGCGAACTATTCCTGGGTCACGACATTACATTCACGCCGAAGATGTGTCTTCTGCTATTCTTTTCTTGCTGAATTATGAGGGTAAGTTTGAACCTACTTGGGGTAACGCTAAATGCCCTAAGTTTAACATTGTTGGTTCGGAAGAACTCAACAACTTGGAACTGGCACAAATCATTGCCGAAGCCCAAGGAAGAGAATTGAATTATGAACTTGTAGACTTTCATTCTTCACGCCCTGGACATGACTTGCGTTATGCTCTGGATGGTGATAAAATGAAGCAACTTGGATGGGTTCCTGGAAAATCTGTTCGGGAACGCATTGCAGAAGTTACTAACTGGACTCTAGAAAACAAGAGGTGGATTACTCTATGACGACGCGAACTTTTATTGATAAGAATGAAAATTCTTGGGAGTGGGAAGAGACTCCAGAAACGATTGAGGCACTAAAGCAACTTCACGAAACCGTAAAGCAAGTAAATGAGCGAAAAGAAACTAATTGACGATTGCTTTTATGTGGAGCAAAAAAAGTATGGACTCTGGTATTCGATCGATCTTGAAGGAAAGGGACTGGTCACATCTCTCACTGAAGAGCAATGTGTCGCAGCAACCCGTTTTTATCTTAAAGGACGGCAGGAAGGTTGGCCTCAACCCGAAAAAGTTCATGAAGGTACAGTAGGCGGAAAACTCTGAAAAACTACTCTAGTACATGGAAAATTATCAATTCAAGGATTTGATTTATGAATATAAGAATTCTTTAGACTCAAATTTTTGTAAGAATTGTATTCTAAAATTCGAATCAGATCCTAAAAAAGATGTTGGTAGAGTTTTATCTGGGTTAAATTTGGATATAAAAAGATCTACGGATCTACAAATATCTGGAAATCCAATATGGAATTATGAAGATCAGTATCTCCTAAAAAATATAAAAGAAAAATTTGAAGAGTATCGAGAAAAATACAGAAAATCTTTTTGTTTTTTTGACTCTTTTGGTGAAGTTGGAGATACTGGATACATGATGCAAAAAACAAAACCAGGTGAATATTATAAATGGCATCATGATTCACTATCCAATAAAAATAAAGAAAGACTCTTATCTTTTATTTGGTATTTGAATGATGTTCATGTTGGGGGGCATACTGAGTTTATTGATGGTACAAAAATAAAACCAGAAACTGGTAAACTTCTTATCTTTCCTTCTACATGGACATATGTTCATCAAGGAGCTCCACCAATTAGTAATACAAAATATATTATTACTGGATGGATTACAATAGAAACCTTCGAAGAAAATGGACAAATCTACTACAAATAAAAATTATCCATACCATGTATTAGATCCAACTACGCCATGGTATGAATACTTACAATATTGTGAAATCTGCCATCAACTAGATGTTCCTGGACAACCTAGTAATGGTAGATTTATGGCATATCGCAGATATCTAAAATCTGTTGGTGTTTTGTGATGGGGATACTTTTGAGAAAAATTAGAATATTACTTTGGCAGTTTGCTTCACACTTGGAGCAAATTTTGTATCCTTATGAAAAAGAAGATTCATCTGATTATTATTACACTGTAAAAAATGATGAAACTGGAGAAAATTATATGATTATTGAATGGATAAAATCATTCGATGAAAGAATCCAAAGACTTCAAGATGATATGCTCTGGGTCCAAAGTGAAATAATGAGGATGAACAAAAAATGATTAAGTTTATCAGATGGTTTTTTTCTAATACAAAAAAACCAATCACGGAACAGCATGTTGATTTTTATGATAAAATTCTAGAACTAGAAGAAAAGTATCAAGCACTTCTTTTAGATGTTAAAAGACTTGAAGAAGAAAATATTGAGACAACAAATGAACTTTATCGTCTTGAAAATTCTTTAGATTCACGCATAGATATTCTTGCGGAACGTTGCAGAATCGATTACGATGTATGAACTTAATAACTTTGAAAAAGCAATTACACACTTTGGCACAAGAGTTGAAATCATTGTTGCTCTTGAAATGGGAGGAAAACTAGATGCTGACACTGCTTACAAAAATATTAAAATGGAACTCAAAGAACTCAAACGAATCCGAAAGTCTCTCAAAAAAGACAAGGATTTGTGATAAATGTGGAATTGAAAAGTCACTGAAAGAAAACTTTCAAGTTGTAAAGTATTTCCGTGATGGATATTCTTATTATTGTAACGATTGCAATAAACCAAAACCTAAAGATTGATGATAAACACTGATAGATTGATTCACCCAAAATATCCATTTTTGAGTATTCTAAGAATTATTGGAAATATTTTCTTTTTATTTGGGTATGCTGTTATTCTTTTTTCTAATGTTGAATTAGGAATCTATTGTAGATTTTTTGGTAATATCATATCATTTCCATACTTTTATAGAGTAAAAATGTGGGATATGATGACACTCCGTACTTTCTTTGCAGTAATTGAATTTGCTAAACTTATTGAAATTTACTTTATACGATAATGGAAGATTCTCTAAAAATCTCACAAAATGAAGATGGGTCTTTTACGATGGACTGGGATCCAGAAGACCCAAATTGGAAGTGGCTCAATGGGTTGACTTCTAAGGAAATTCAGGTTATAGTACAACAAGCAATTCAAAGCAAAATTGATGAACTCTGACTTTGATTATAAAAAATATTCTCTTGAAAAACTTCAGGAATGGGTTCACGATGCCCTGAGCACTAGTGAAGCATCACCACACGAAATCTATTCTGCGATTCGTGAGGCGGTTCGTGAAGATTATCATTCTTATAAAGATCACGCCAGTCGTGCCTACGGTCTTCTTGCACTTCTAAATGGTGAGAGACCTGTTGCAGATGAAAATGAAGTAAAAAAATGGGATGCTTGGGAAGAACAATACTACCCTGAAGAACACAAGGGTTCAACCGTAAGTAGTGTTCAGACTCCTCTTGGTAAGGAGTCTTCACAGTGGACATATAAAGGACAACCTGCAACTTATCAAGAAATTGTTGCTGATGGTTGGGAAATGACTGCTGATGGTTTCTGGTTTAGGGGAGTCAAAGAAGATAAAGTGAAAAAGTGGGTTCTTCCTGTTGACGAAACAACAAATGCAGAAACTGGATTGGAAGAATATTTTGTAACTTTCCCTGATGATCTATTAGAAGCAGCAGATCTGAAAGAAGGTGATCAAGTAGAATGGGTAGATCAAGGTGATGGATCATATCTTCTCCGCAAAGCATGATTGAAACCATTGTTTGTGGTTATAATATATTCTGTCACGTAAAAAATGTGGTAGAATATCAAAACCATCAACCACCTGTAGTAAAATATTATCAACCAGGTAAATCCTGTTACGTGAATGGAACCTTTTATTCTAAATGTGAGGAAAGATTAAAAAATGGCTCTATCTGAAAGTGTAGAAACCAGTTTGAAAGAAGCAGAAGCAGCATTGCGTAATGCACTAGCATATGCTGCTCGTCAAGAACGACCGATGGTTTGTAGTGTAATTGCTGATATGATTTCCCGTATTGAGACACTGCAAACTACTGATTCTATTCTTGATAAACTGGAAAATCGTAAATCAGGAGATTCTGGATTCTTTGGTACTATGTTTGGAGAATGATGACTAAACCTAATGAACTTGGTAAAGCACTTCAAGAATGGTGGGATTCTGATGCTTGCAAACAACTTCAGAAGGATCTTGAAGAAGGAAAACAACGAGCAGTAGGAAAGTATTTCATGCTTTCCGAAGAGGATAAACTTGACATGGTTCAGGCAATCTGCTACATTATGTGTAAGGCAGAATCAGAAGGCACTAGTCATCGCGGTCTTCAAGATGCTCTAGGAATCTATCCTGGAGGTTTTTGGGTTGATCATCTGATGGAAGTGCATAATGCTCTCTGGAGTTATTATCACGACCAGAAAAAAGAAAAAGAACTCAAAGATGACCTTGAGGCACTTGATAAATTTGTGAAGTAATGTGACACAATCCCGAAGAGATTATAAAGTTTCTAGATAGTTATATGATGAAATGCTAACATTGAGTCACAACGCAAGAAACTTATGACACTCGCAAAAACTGGCACTGAAGTTCTCTCAACAGAAGAGTGGGATGAACTTATTGCACTCAAAGATGCAATTACATATTCCCCACAAACTGTTTCTGCACAAAAAATGGAAAAATTTGCAGAATTGATGGTAAGATCTTTGGAAGGTAAAGGTGATTGCACTCCACGATAAAATAAATACAATCAACTCGATACAAAACAATGGATAACATCGATCAACATATTCAAAAAGATGAAGAAATTTTAGATAATCCACAAACATCTCCACAGGCAAGGAGACATACTGAAGAAGAATTAGAAGCACTTAAGACATATAAAGAAAATCATCCAGAAGATTCTCACGATCCTACTCCACTAGAACTATATTGTGATACTCATCCTGATGCACCAGAGTGTAGAATTTATGAGGATTGAGGACAGTTAGAAAACTGGCACAAGGGGGATTCCACGCCCCCTTTTTTGTTGTATATTAGATGAGTGGAGGGGAAACCGCTCCGCAAAACCTGCATTAGATCCTCTACTTTTTCTGCAATGGCAACCCGCTCTCGCATCGGTCTTGAACTCGCTGACGGTTCTGTGCTCTCTGCCTACCACCACTGGGACGGTTATCCCGAATGGCTGGGTCGCATTCTGAAGACGCACTACAATAGTAAAGAACTTGCTGCCGAACTGATTGATGGTGGTGGCATGTCCTGCTGTTGGACTGATGATCGCTGGGATAATAGTGGTGATGGTTCTTACGGTCCCAATTATTACTCCTATCGTGGTGAAGATTTCCCTCCTCGCCTTGATGCTGACCTGTGTGAGTATCTTCTGCCTGAAAACAGCGAAGAGTTTGCATATGTTTTTCGTGGTGGTGAATGGGTGTGCTACCAGCTTGATGACAATATGCTGCCCGAAGTCGTTGAAATTCCCTCTGCTGCTCTTGCTGTTTGAACTATGAACTTCTCTGATCTTGATTTCCAACCTCACACTAACTATCCTGATCGTGGTATTGCTGCCCGTCAATTCTTTGATAATGGATATGGTGTAAGTGTTGTCCGTTTTACAAGTCCTTTTGGATTTGGCGGTTCATATGGTGCTGATGAAGGACTGTATGAGGTAGCAGTCATCAAAGGAACTGAAGATGATTGGAATATCTGCTATGATACTCCTATCACTGATGATGTTCTTGGGCATCTATCTGAGGAAGAAGTTGAAGTCCTCCTCTATGAAGTTGAAAATCTCTGAGGTATTATGAAAATCCTTACTCTTGCTTTTGGTGTAATTGTCCTTGCTGTTGCTGGTCTCTTCTTTGAGGCGTGGTTGCTTGGTCTCATTCTGTCTTGGTTTGGTGTATCCTTGACCTTCTGGCAGAACTTTGCTATCATCTTCCTTGCTAACGCTATCTTCAAAACCAACGTATCTTCTAAATGAAACCTATTCTTGCTATTGTCGGTGGTGTCGTTGGATTGGGTGCCCTGACTTGGGGTATTGCTTACCACGAACTGATCTTTACGTCATTCTTTGCTCCTAAGTTTGAGAATGTTCGCAGGAGCACCTTTGAGCAATCAAAGTCCTTCCGAACTGGTGCTGTTCAAGAACTGCAGAATATGCAGTTTGAATACCTGAAAGCATCGCCCGAACATAAAAAAGCACTTGCAGACATTATTCGGCATCGTGCTGTTGAAGTTCCTGCTGATGCAATGCCTTCTGACCTTCAATCCTTTATCTCTAATCTCCCTCAATGAAAACTGTTATTTCTGCTGCTATTCTTGCTACTCTTGGTCTTTCTTTGACTGGTTGCATTGAAGATAGTTCTGATGATACTCAACGTTCTCAGCAAGAACGAATTCTTCAAGAGGCAACTGCTCAAACTGGTATGCCTGCCATCAAAAACTTCCGTGAACGTAAGTTGCTGAAGCAGATTATCGAAATGCGTGACCAGGATGGTCTGGTGACTTATACTTATACTGTTCCCGAAACTACTGGTCGTCCTGTGTTTCTGTGCAACTCTATTGGTTATGGTCTTCCTGCTGCTACTCAATACACCAATCCAGAAAAATATGAAATGAGTGGGACAACTCTCCCTCAGGCAGATCCTAATGGTCTGTTCTCTCCTGATAGTGCAGAAGGAACTTGGGTATTGTGTTCTGATCCTTCTGGCAGTGGCAAAACCCGTCCTGTTTATGTTGAACCCCGCATTATTGTTTCACCTTTCAAACTTTGATTATGACTAAAGTAGTATATAATGCCTGCTACGGTGGGTTTAGTCTGTCCCGTGAAGCGTGTGAGCGTTACTGGGAAATCAAAGGTCAACAAGTTTGGATTGAAAATTCTTCGTGGGGATTCAATGTTTGGTTGGTTCCACCTGAAGAACGTATTGCTTTCAACAAAAAGCATTCCGAACAAACTTGGTATGATCGTGATGTTTGCCGTCACGACCCCATCCTTGTTCAAGTTGTAGAAGAACTGGGTGACAAAGCAAATGGTTCGTATGCTAAACTTGCTATTGCCGAAGTCTCTGGTCCTTATCGTATTGATGAATATGATGGGTATGAGAGTGTTGTAGAACCCGATGGTTACGATTGGATTATTCCCTGAACTTTATTTGAGGTAAATTATGAAAAACCAAAACGGATTTATTGATGCTGGTGTTGCTCTTGTAGCAGTTGGTGTGATTGTGGTTGGTGGTCTCATCTTTATCGGTGGCCCCCAGTATAATGTGTGGCAACAATCTCTTGCTGGTAAGGCAGAACTCCAAAAGGCAGAGTACACTCGCCAGGTGGCAGTTCTGGAGGCACAAGCAAAGAAAGATAGTGCTCAACAACTTGCCGATGCTGAAATCATCCGTGCTACTGGTGTTGCTAAGGCAAACCAAATCATCGGTGATAGTCTGAAAGATAACCGTGAGTATCTTCAGTATCTGTACATCACTGGTCTTGAAGATGGTAGCAAGAATGGTAATGTGACCATTTATGTGCCTACCGAAGGTGGTATGCCTGTGCCTACTCTGCAAATGAATAAATAAATGCGAAAACTCTTTATTGAGAAATATGAAGTCTATCGCTAAAATTAAGGACAATTTGACTCCTTATGCTATTGCTGTTTTCGTTCCAGCATTTCTTTCAATCATTGGATTTGGAATTTATCACGGACAATTACATTTCAGTTCCCATACTCCTCATTGTCACACAGATAAAACTTGCCATTCTCACTGATCGTTATGAAAAACTATATTATTGTTGCTGCAATTTCTGCAGTTGTTAGTGTTTTTACTTGGGAAACAATGCATTTTATCAGTGGTGCTGATGCTTCTCCCCAAGAACAATCTCCGAACAAACAATTTATTTGGAGAAAACACATCTAATTCCCTCTTGACCCCAAGGGGGTTTTTTGTTATGATGGATAAGTTACTGGGAGATTCACTGTGGACTTGTCTGAACTGATTGAAGAACTGCGGGAAATTGAAATCTATGGTTCTGAACCTGCAGATTGGATGGGATACCTGTATGATGATGACTACTGGGTGCCAGATCGGGAACTGGCATACTGACCTCTCAGGGTGCCCTAGCGTGCCCTATAATAGTTTCATAGACAAAGGGAACCACCCATGACCACCACGACCTTCGCTGACTATGCCGCCGCTGCTGAGGCACGGAAGGACATCGCTACTGCCGTTCTGGGGCACACCTACGCCCTTTGTGAGGCACTTCGTCAGAACTTCATTGAGTACAGCATCAAAATGCACAAACGTGCTATTGAGAAGGGTGAAGGTTCTGACTATCACATCGCTTGCATCCAAGACCTTCGCAAGGGTATTTGTGGTTATGAGTTCTACCCTGAAACTGGTCGTAAATATCACAAGATCATTATGAGTGCGAATGGTTCGCGTTCGGTACATGCTTTTGTTGATAAGAAGACTGGTGAAGTGTATAAGTCTGCCAGTTGGAAGTCTCCTGCTAAAGGTGTTCGTTTTGATCTCCGTCTGATTTCTGATCGTGAATGGTTGCTTGAGAATGCTGATTGGGCTGGTAGTTATCTTTATATGCGTTGAACAATGAAAAAACTTTTTCTCCTTATTCCTCTGACATTTGCTTCTGTTCCCACATCTATTCAGGCACAGCAAGTTAATCAATTTGCTGTATGTACTCAGAATCAGGAAGTATATCAACCTGGTGGATATGATCAGTACGGTAATTATGTTCCTGGTGGTGTAAGTGTTCAAACATACAATGTTCCCTGCAATAACGTGAATCAAGGTTATAGACCAACTAACCAATATTATGGTAATGGTGGTGGATATTATGGTAGAGCAACAAATCCTAATTGCAACCCTGCTAGAACTATTCTTGGATCTGTTCTAGGTGGTGCAATTGGTCGTGCCGCTGCTAGTAATTATCCAAATAACTATGGTTGGGCAACAGCACTTGGTGCATCTATTGGTGGTTTGACGTTTGCTTGCTAATGATGACTTTTATTTTTTGGTGGGTAATTTTATGTTGTTTCTCAGTATTTTTCAACTATTGTCTTCATTCTAATAAAGATGACCAAGACTGACAAACTGATCTTCATTTCTTCGTTTATTTGGTTTTTGCACTGGGGTCAATGTCTTACGTCACGTATTCTGGATACGGTTATTCTAAACGCCTCTGTGAAGACGTTGCCACTTGGTTTTTGAATAAGTTTCTACCACGCCATAAGATTGATGTGGAGATTCTGCATCGTGGTCTGAAACGTGAGGAGGTTTATGGTTATTGTGATTATGTGGGAAGTTCTTATCGTCCCCGTGAGTTCCTAATTGAACTGGATACTCATATGGATGAGGAAACGTATATAAAAACTCTTTTGCACGAACTGACCCATCTTCGGCAGTGGGTGGTCGGTTCGCTGCGAGTCCGTTACGGAAAAATGTGTTATTGTAAAGAACCTGTTGAAAATTATGAGTATTGGTATCAACCACACGAAATAGAGGCACGGGAACAGGAAGAGACACTATATCTGGAGTACCTGAAAGACAGGGGGTGTGGTCCAGTTCAGGAAGTGGCATACTACTTCCCGAATCGCCTGATGGAGGCAGTATAATTACAAGGTAATCAAGGGAACGACGCCCGTGACTCTCCCCTCCTACAACGCCATTCAGTTTCGTTCCAAAGAGGAACACCAGGCGGCACTGTATGATGCCTGCCTGCTGATTGTGAATACTTACAATCAATCTGATGTCCTTGATGGTTATGCCGTTGATAATCATAAAGGCGGTGTGACTGCCTATGATTTTATGAAGTTTGCCCGCAACGTTCTCAACCAAATCGCTGAAGGTAACTGATCATGACCGAATTCTACGATTACGTTCTTTCCTTCTACGGTCCCGATGGCATCTATCCGATGGGTGCTACTTTGACTGTTGTTCGCAAGGCAACTCAAGACCTGATTCAAATCCTTCAAATCAAGGGGCAAGAGTTCTGTGGTGATAGTATTGACCGTGAACTTGTCCGTGACTTGCTGATTGACAAGTATAAACTTCAATTCAAATGACACACTCTCAGAGAACAAGAAGTCCAATTGGTGTTCGTCAGTTTCTAGGTCGTTGGTATCTCTACTGGCGTGACAACGATCAAACTATTTGTTCATTTGCTTCTGAGTTTGAAGCATATTCTATCCGTCGTCACATTCTCAATTCTCTCTAATCATGGCACTCTCCACCAATACTATCATCAAACTGTCTGATGCACTCTCTCAGGATGTTGCCGAATATATCAGTGATCATCACGAGTTCTTTGATTTGATGGTTCAGTTGATTCCAGAGGCAATTAGCGATAAACTTGGTGATGTGGATGATATGGTTCTTGCCGAACTTTCTATGTGTATTTCTGAACGTCTTGTATTGAAAGGAGTTTGACTTGACTTTTATCCAAAAATGTAGTATATTTTTTGAGTCGCACAACGAGCGACAAACAAACACACTATTTTAGAAATTAAAATGTCTTATAACACAGTCGATCAAATCGTTAAAAAGTTCGAATTGCAAAATTGCATTGAACCTGGATTTACTGGAAAAAAACTTAAATATGAAGAAATAAGCAATACTTCAAATCTTAAGGTTTCTAAGTTGTATCAAAGACTTATTAGTAAGTCTGCACTCAAGAAATACAAGAAATTAGATCAAACTCTTCTTATTCCTGCTGTAGTTGCTAGACGCCCCGAATCTCTTGGAGCAAATGCTGGAGATTGGCTTATTGATGGGCAACATAAATCTGTGATGCATTTTCTATCACAGTCTGAAGAGTCTGGAGTGTCTATGCCTGCGATGGTATATGAGCACAACGAAGAATCATCATTAGAAGAATGTGAAGCGATTGAATCTAAAATATTTCATTCACTTAATACACAAAGAAAGAAATTAAGTAAAATTGATGAAATTCGTTCTGGTGTAGTTTTTAATGATCCTGTTTCAAAATGGGTTGAAACTGTGATGAAAACTCTGAACCTTACCTCTGATGGATTTGGTAGTGAAGAAGTAGATGCAGTTGAATTGCGTTCTTTCAACCAATTTTTTATTATGGTAACTTCAGACTATCACGATAGTCTTGATAAAATCAGAGCAGGATATGATCTCTGGAAAAAGATGTTCAGAAATCATATCCGTCAAGTTGATTATGTTACTGGACCAATGCTTCGTGCTTTGTGTCTTGTCTCTGAATTTGTAGATGAAGTTCTTGAAAATGGTAGAAAGGAAGAATTCTTAAAGTATCTCATTTATCACCTTCCTTCGCTTGAAAATCAAACAACCTTGTGTAAGGGATTTATTGATGCAAATGCTCCAAGATATATCTTTTGGAACATTTTGGACAAGTATAAGATTTATTGTTCCAATAATAACATCAAAACCAATGGAATTGGTGATGAAACATACAAGGTTGCAGTAAAAATCAATAAAAGATTTGAAAGACCTGCAAATGCTTGATTAACTTCGAGGAGAGTCATTGACTCTCCTCTTTATTTCTGATAAAATCAATTTGATGATTAAACTTCTATGATTGTAAACCAAGATTGTCTTGAATACCTGAAGACTTTGGAAAATGATAGTGTTGATCTGGTTCTGACCGATCCACCTTATTTCATTGGATTTGATGGTGGGAAAGGTTGGGATTCCCAATGGAAGAGTGAAGATGAGTATCTGGTGTGGTGTGCAGACTGGACTCAAGAGTGCATCAGGGTTCTCAAACCCAATCGTATGCTAATTGTATGGGGAACCCTGAAAACCGAAACTTTCCTCAAATACAAGTTGCAGACCAGTGCTGATGCCCGTCTGACGCCCCAGAACGAAATTATCTGGTCTTATAACTGGGGAGGACGTGCAAAGAATAATTTTGCACGTAAACATGAGTATGCTTGGTGTTGGTCAAAGGGAAAAGAGTTCCTTTTTAATGACGATGACGTAAGAGTTGAGCGAAAAGTATCAAAGAACCTTCGGACTGGGCAACCTTATGAGAAAGGAACCATCCCAACTTGCATTTGGGAGAAGAACAACCATACTACTTCAAAAGACTTCTGCGGATGGCACCCCACCACCAAAAACCTGGAGGTGCTGGAGCGGTTGATTCGTGCCTACACAGACCCAGGAGACACGGTTCTGGACATCTTTATGGGATCGGGATCCACGGCAATTGCTGCAGACCGCTGTGACCGCAAGTACGTTGGATGTGAACGTGATCAAGAGTATTACTCTAAGTCAATTGAACGTATTAGGGAACAAAATCCACTTTATACCGAAGAACCAGATTCGGAAGTGGCACACATGTCACTTGAAACCTTTATGAATCTGCTATAATACACTTATTGACAAAAAACACTATGAAAATCATTGTACACACAAAATACGGTAAGTTTGAAACAAAACCCACTCCTTATAGTGAGGAAGAATATAATAAATTGTATGAATTTATGAACACTGTTACTGATTCAAAATTCTTGTCTCTCAACACTGAAAACGGTTTTATCTATTTGCCTCAAGAAATTATTCAAGATACTGTTTTTGAAATTGAAAAATGACTTTTGATGACCTTGATTTTGAACTTCTTCCAAGTCCAGTATCTGGATTTGAGATGTTTGGATCTACACCAAATGGTCTAAAGGCACATCATTATTTTGATAACGGATATGGAATTTCAGTAATTCGTCGTCCTGGATCTTATGGATGGGAAAATGGTCTTTTTGAAGTTGCAGTCTTAAAAAAGAAGTCAAATCAATGGGAAGTGTGCTACAGTACCCCAATAACATCCGATGTTATTGGAAATTGTACACCAGAAGATATCAACAGAATTTTGGTACAAATTGAATCGCTTTGATTGAAAATGATTGAAACTTTGATTGCTGGACTGACTTGTGGGATTGCCACCTTCTATGGGGTGGGTGATGGATTTCACGGACAAACTACTGCAAATGGAGAACGATTTAATGCTTACCGTTGGACTGCTGCTCACCCTTACCTTCCTATGGGAAGTAAAATTAGGGTTACAAACCAGGACAATGGTAAACAAGTAATTGTTAGAGTGAATGATCGCGGTCCTTATTCTCATGCAGATCTGGATTTGAGTTATTCTGCATTTGCACATATTCAATCTACTAAAAAAGGAAACGCTACTGTTTGTTGGAGGGTTATTGGATGAAAAAACTTCTTCTTGCTGCTGCACTTCTGTTTGCGACTCCTACGTTTGCACAAACAGAAAAGAAAGAATATCGACCTTTTCGATATGAAACGAATTGTATTCTTGAGTATGGTATTCAAACCTATCCTGATGTTTGTGTGGTGATTGAAACCCGTGAAAAGGGTGGAGCACTTCGCACCCGTAATATTTTTTCTAATAAGCATAGTCTGACGATCAAAGGACGTTTTGATAAAGAGAAAGGATATTTAACTTGGGATAGTCACAATAAGTTTGAATATAAGTGGGATTATAAACCTGGTGGAACTGGGTGGACTTACGTAATGCCTGGTTTTCTTGTCGAAAATGTATCTTGGGACTGATCAAATGACTGAAACAATTTTATCTCTAAACGTGCAAGAAATTGGTATAATTTTATCTGCACTGCAACAATTAGATCTCCGTGAGGAAAATCGTATTGCAAGAGAATACGGAAGTGCTTCTGCACTGTATAATAAACTTTACACCGTGTTTGAGCAAATGGACAGATCGGAAACTGGTCTACGGTACGATGTGGTGCCGTCCTTCTGACCTATAATACAAAGGTAATCGGGAGACACCCCATGCAACTGACCTCCACCACTGGCACGATGGTTGTGGATTACTTCCCCATCGCTGGCAGCACTCAGTTTCTCTACAAGGTGCTGAAGTTTCAAGGTGTTGATACCATGAGCACCAAGTGTATCACCAAGCGTGACTTTGTGCGTGAGTGTGAAGAGCGTATCGGACTTGGTTATGAAGTGACTGGTTTCAATACTGAAGCAGTCAAAGTGAATCCTATGGCAGGTGCTTGCTGATGAAAACCAAATATATTGCCACTGGTCTTTGTTGTTTTGCATTTGTTCTGATGTGGAACGCATTTCTGATTCACCGTGATCGTGAATTGTTCAAGGCATATGATGCCTGTGCTCATTACACAAATCATCCCGATTGCCCTTACAACCAAAAATGAACGACGAAGACATTTCTCAATTTATTCTGGCGTTTTCTGATTTTATGAAACACGCCGACACCGAAATTGATTCCCATCAAAAGTGGGAAGAAGCAAAAAACTATACCCAACTGTTGTACGAACAAAAAGCAGCAGAGTTGGATATTTCTGTAGATTATTACATTCAGGAGTTTGTCTAATGTTTACCTTTCTAACTATTGGTGCCGCCTGGTTTGCATTTGGTTATGCAGTCACTGATATTGTGATGACTGCTGCCAAGAATCATTATGATAGAAAGCCCAATGAATGAGCAAACCAAATTCATTCTTGCCCTACAACAAATTGATAATTTGACTTCATTACTTGAAGGTAATGAGTATCAACAATTCTTTTATTCTCATCTGATTCAAATTGAGATTGAACTCAAACGTCAGTTGACAAATCTCACACATTCATCTAAAATCAAAGAGTAATTTACAACTAACAATGAAGTATCTTTATCTGGTTGACTATTGGGTTCCTTTTCCTTCTTCCGAATATGGTGGCGTAATTAGCGTAATTGGGGAGAATGATAATGAGGTCCATGATCTTCTGCTTGATTGGCGTGAAGAGTACAACAGTAAATTTGATAATCGCATCATGGAAAGAGTAGTCAATGCTCATAAGTTTGCTCTTGTAGATGAAGAAGAATCCCGTATTGTTGACACCTTCACCACCTGATCATGGTTATTGAATTTCCACATACTGCACCTAAAGGCTATTCATATGAACAAGTTTCATTCAAACGCAACGTTATTGCAATCTGGATTCATAATCATAGGATCTTTAGTTACAATAATGGTGGGACTGCTCGCAGTATATGGGGATTCTACAACACCAAAACAAAAGAATACTTTGCACCAATCAATAGTAAGACCGTTGGTAAGTGTGTAAAAATTGAAGATACTACTCCATATAGTGCAATGCAGTTAAAGCAAAATCCATTGATTTCCGCTTTTGTGTAAATTTTTTAGATTCGTAAAATGAACAATCCCAACACACAACTAAAAGATTTAATTCATGTTGAACGTGGGATTGTACCTTCTAACCTTTGTGATTATATTGTCGATCAAGTAGAGAAGAGAGAATGGAGTTCTCACGTTTGGTATAATAATTCTGAATCTAAATCATTTGGTTCAGAACAAAATATGGAATTAGATATTCAATTTACTATTCCTGAATATCAAAACCTTTTGACACCTTACATAACAAAAGCAGGTCTCCTATACAATAAAAAATACCATTATAATTCTGAAAGAACTATGGGCATCATGCACAAGTTTTGTTCAGTACGTTTTAATAGATATTCTCCTGGACAAATGATGAGACAACATCATGATCATATTCATAGTTTATTTGATGGAAATGACAAAGGTATTCCTGTTTTGAGTGTTATCATTAATCTCAATGATGATTATGAGGGAGCTGACTTATTTTTTTGGGATAATTATATTGTACCTCTAGGAAAAGGTGATATTATTATGTTTCCTTCTCTGTTTCTTTTTCCACATGGTGTGACTGAAGCAAAAAAAGGAAAAAGATATAGTGCAGTTAGTTGGTGTTGGTAATCTAATTGGAGAATTTTTTACATGAAAATTGACTCTTTTTATGAAGGATTGGAAGTTCAGTATAAAGAATTTTCTGGTTTTGTTAAATTTGTAAATGAAGAATATATTACAATTTGCATCAATACAAACAAAAATCCCTTGAGAGATGTTTGTCTACTTGTTTATCCAAATCAGTGGGCAGAAGTAAAATTGATCTCTGGAAATAGGAATGAGTATTATGAAAAATAAATCATTCCCAGATAAGAAAGCACTGGATATTATGTGGACGGTGGCAACCTCAACCAGTATTGAAACTGGCACAAGACCCCACTACGGGTTTGCCCAGATGCTGTATGATTACCTCACAGACAACCTCAAAAACAAATACGGAGTAGAACTCTACTATGAACCTCAAAGAGAAGAAGGCACTACTCAAGAAACTTGAGACTGCGTACAATACTTGTTTTGATTGCGGGAAGAAGTATGGAGTGTATTCTGTAGGATGCTCCTCCGTTTATGAGTCTAAGTGTGGTGTGTGTGGAGAAATCAAACCTATCACCGAAACCCGTGACTTTGCTTACTTTATTACTAGTATTCGCAAACTGAAACAAGAGATTCAAAATGAGAAAAGTAGTCGTAAAACCCAAAAGCAGCAAAGCGAAGAACCGTCTAGCTAACAGTATGGAAGGCAATCCTGTCTGTATTGTAGAGCAGGATACTGGCAGTGAGTTGTTCCTTGCTGCTGAGAATCGCAAATACTTCTTCTGGGTCAGTACTCGCACTGGCAGCAATCGCTTCGGTGATAAGTCTGATGCTCACTGGGAAGTTATCACTGAAATCAAGGATGTAATTGTATGAAACCCAACTTTCGTAAAGTTCTTGAAATGGCGTTAGAAGAAGGTGTCCGTTATGGATACAATCGTGCTCACAAACACGTAGAGAATCCTCATGAAGATGCTGTGATTGATTGTGTTGTTGAAGGTGCAATGAACTCTCTGTATGAATGGTTTGACTTTGATGATTGTAAGGAGGTAAACTGATGTCTGGTGGTCACTTTGGAGATTGTGGATATGATTACTATAAAGTATCCCAGTTTGCTGATGAACTTGAAGAAGAAGTTCGTAACAACTTTGAGAAGGATGAGTATGGTTATGCCTATGAGTATCCACCAGAAGTTTGTGAGTATCTTTTAGAACAGGTGCCCAAACTGCGTAAAATGGCAGAGATTATGAGACATATTGATTATCTGTATTCAGGTGATCATGGTCCTGATAGTTTCATGGGGATTGTCAAAGAAGTGGAAAAGAAGTACAATGATCCACTTCAACAAATTCTCAATGATCCTGATGATAATCTAAACCAAAAGATTGCCGATGCTTTGCAAGAATCTATTGAAATTTGGGATGAGAAGTGAAATTTGAATTCAACTTTGTAAAAAAAGGAGTTTTTGATCTACCAGAAACCGACTGGTGGGGATTTGACCCAGAAGACCACATAGAAATCCAAGAACACTGGACTATGGCACATTTAGCAGTAGAAATGGGATTGTTCCCATCCGCAGGACAAGCAAGAAAAAATGGTTGGGATGGACCAATACCTCACGGGTACACGGAGAAGAGAAATATGGGAAAGATGAAGAAGTCTATGTATATTCACAATCCATCTGATGAGTTCATTAAAGATCCGAACTGGGGAAAAGAGGACACTTGAACAACTGGCACAGGGCACTCCACAAGTGCCCTTTTTCGTTGTATAATGACTTCATACACAACAAAGCGATGACTTACGACCAACTCTACGAGCACATTGTTGCTTACGTTGCGATGCCTCACACAGCTATCACCAAGCATGATAAAAAACGTGCTTGTTTGATTCTGGGTGCTGTCATGGAGTTTCACCTTGATTGCCTTGATGAAGGTGTAGATCCTCGCACTATTGATATGACTGGTTTTATTAACGAGAAACTTGATGAGTTAGAGAAAACTAAATGAACTACCTTTGCCTTGTTGATGGTGTCGTAGAATACGGCAGCACAGACCTCAACGACTTCAACCATTATCGTATGGTGTATTACGAAGACCACAAAGATGCTGAAAATGTAGAGTATCTTGTGCTGACTGATGAGGCATACGATGCGATGTTCCCTGTGGAGGATGAAGAAGAATGAACTACCTCATCACCTTCTACTACAAAAACGATACAGAACAACGACACCAACGACACAAAACGATGCAGATGGCTATTGCAACTGCTAATCTTCTGATTGCTCACGGAGATTATGTGATTGATAGTATTACCACTGAATATGGTGAAGAAGAATGATTGAAGCAATTGAAACCGCAATCTACGAAGGTAAAATCCTCTGTGGATTTTCCACCCGTGAAGAATGTAAAACCTATGTCAGGGAAAAATACCCCGATATTGATACCTTTGATGTTGAGTTGAAAACTCAGTATATTACTTACAACAAACCTTATAATGGTGGAGTGCCACGATGAAAGAAATTATTACTGCAATTCTCTGTATTATTGCTCTCATTTTGGTTGTTATTCTTTTTGGTGTTGATATGGATTATGAGAAGACCCAGTGCATTGAAAGTGGTGGAAACTGGGTGACTGGTATGATTGGTGGTGAACGTTCCTTTTTCTGTATGCCAAAATGAAAAGTTTTTTTGAAGAATATGTTGCCATTCCACTTGGCATTTTGTTGTTGATTTTTATTGCTCCAACTGCGGTGCTTGGTGGATTGAAACTTGCCGCAACCTTAGTTGATATGACTCCTGCTTGTGAGGTGAGGAAATGAAACTCTTTCAATATGATAAAAAAGTATGGGATGATGGTGATACTGACTACACTTGGCAGTTTGGTATCTTCAACAATCGTTCATTACTCTGGGTTCATTATGAAAATCCCAGTCGTTTAGTTTTTAGTGATGGTGGATTACACATCCTATTCTCATTCTTTACTAATTCTTTATTTGGAGTAGATTTTCAAGTTGGTAAGGTTGGTTTGAGTTTAAACTTTTTTAC
>JACCDU010219273.1_pt1 | contig 26498 bp, 24 predicted proteins | sample 7446081 | NCBI WGS metagenome assembly JACCDU01 (sample SAMN15323447, study PRJNA562643) | freshwater metagenome | isolation source: river surface water | place: USA:Blue River Watershed | collected 2017-08-17
GCTAAAAAGCCAGCAGCTAAAAAGCCAGCAGCCAAAAAAGTAGCAGCCAAGAAGCCAGTCGCTAAAAAAGCGGCTCCAGCCAAAAAGGCCGCTCCTAAGAAAGCCGCTGCCAAGAAGCCAGCAGCTAAAAAAGCAGCTCCAGCCAAAAAAGCAGCGGTCAAGAAAACCGCCGCTAAAAAGCCCGCTGCCAAAAAGCCCGCTGTGAAAAAAGCTGCCAAGAAGCCTGCTGCAAAGAAGGCATCCAAAGCACCCGCTGCCCCGGCTGCACAAACCACACTGAATCCCCAAGCTGCCTGGCCGTTCCCTTCGGCCGCCAAGCCCTGATTCAGCCGTTAGGCGCTAGCCACAAAGCCCGTCACTGGCAACAGTGCCGGGCTTTTTTGTTGGATCACTCAAGGGTAAAAACTCAGCACACGGTACCCGGTCACGGGCATGTCTGAATCCACACGCACGAGCAACTGCCCAGCCCAGATCTGTCCTGGCATCAAGGCGGACGGCGCACCGACATCGGCAGGTAAAAGGACTCGACGAAGCACAGGCTTGCCTTGCACATCCTGCAACGTCAACTCCAGCGCAGTCATTGCCAAGGCTTGCTCGCCGCTGTTTCTGATGGTCCAGGCGAGTTCATGACCATCGTCCCGCTGAATGAAGCTGGAGCTGTCGATCACCATGGCATTGACATCACGCAAAAACTCGGAGTGACAGGGGATAGCACGGCATACCGCCTTGAACGGCGCGTCCATCGCAGGCCAGCGTGCCACCAGCGCATGACGCTCGATCCACAGTCCTTGCAACAGAAGACTCAACAACAAAGCCCAGACCCCAAGCACCGAAAAGCGACGTCGCTTGGGGCCCGTTGCATCTGGCGCGTCGGCATCTGTCGATTCCGCCATGGCTTCTGAGGCCGCAGCCACCGCAGGTGTCGACGACAACTCTGCAATGGTTTTCTCAATCTCGGGCTTGAAGCTGGACAAGGCCTCTTCAAACGAAGCCAGATCCACGGCGGCGGTGGAGCGCGCGCTTAAAGGGGCACGATCTTCCCGTTTGAGCAGGTCTTCAATGTCCAGTCGTTCAGCAGCGGGCGCATCACCATCATGGGGGATCACGGCCGACCCGGAAGCTGCCCACGCCAATATCAACCCTGTGCTGTCAAAAGCGTGTTGGCATTGTCCGCAACGCAACCACCCTTTGGCAGCTTGGAGCTGATCAGGCGAGACCTGATAAACCGTGGCACATTCGGGGCAGCGGGTGATCCAGTTCATGCCCTGATTGTAGACAGGGGCAGCGCGCTGCCTCAAGGTTTGACGAATGCAGACTTCTTGGTGGTCATCAAGATCCAGCCATCTTCTGCGTCGGACACTTCAAGCTGCACCCAAGGTGCATAAGCCGCTTTGAGCTCATCGGCTTGACGCTCCAAAATGCCCGCCAACACCAGTGCGCCGCCCGCTTCGACATATGCACAGAGCAGTGGCGCCAACACTTTGAGCGGGGTTGCCAGAATATTGGCCAGCACCGTTTGATAGACCCCTTGCGCCTGTTCGGGCAAGCCAGCAGTCAACGTCACGCCATTGGCCTCGGCATTGAGCACAGTCGATGTAACCGCCGCTTCGTCGATGTCCACCGCGTCGATGACGGCAGCACCATACTTGGCAGCGCCAATGGCCAAAATGCCGGAGCCACAACCATAGTCCAGCACGCGCTGACCTTGCACGCCATTGCGGGCAATCCAGCGAAGACACATGCGGGTGGTCGGGTGCGTGCCTGTGCCAAAGGCCAAGCCCGGGTCCAGGCGAATGATCTGCTTGGCTTGCGCCGGTGGCTCATGCCAGGTGGGCACGATCCAGAAATCAGCCGTCACCTCCACCGGGGCAAATTGCGATTGGGTCAAGCGCACCCAGTCCTGATCGGCCACCGCCTGAATACCCAGCAAGCGACACCCTTCAAAGAAGTCTTGCGCCTGCAAGAGCGTGGCCGCCTCTTTGGCGCCCGACTCCTGGGCAAACAAAGCCACCATGCGCGAGCGCTGCCAACCGTCTTTGGGCGGCGGCATGCCAGGCTCACCAAACAAAGCTTGCTCGGCAGGGGTTTGGGCATCGGCGTCTTCGACCGATACGCTCAAGGCATCCAGGGCATCGAGCGCATCGCTCAAAACGTCGACCCGTTCCTCCGGGCAGAGCAAGCTCAGTTCAAACATGGTGCGGTCCGATCTCAGCGTTTGTGTTGGCTGAGCCAGTGTTCAAGGTAATGAATGTTGGTACCGCCTTGCATGAACTTGGCGTCCACCATCAACTCGCGATGCAGCGGAATGTTGGTATTGATGCCTTCGATCACAGTCTCGGCCAAAGCGGTCTGCATGCGGGCCAGGGCCTGCTCGCGGGTATCGCCGTGCACGATCAGCTTGCCGATCATCGAGTCGTAGTTCGGTGGCACAAAATAGTTGTTGTAGGCGTGCGAGTCCACGCGCACACCAGGACCGCCAGGCATGTGCCAGGATGTGATGCGCCCGGGCGAAGGGGTGAATTTGAAGGGGTCTTCGGCGTTCACTCGGCACTCGATGGCGTGACCACGGATCTCGATCTGCTTTTGCGTGAAAGGCAGTTTTTCACCGGCAGCGACCATGATCTGCGTCTTCACGATGTCCACACCGGTGATCCATTCGGTCACAGGGTGCTCGACCTGCACGCGGGTGTTCATCTCGATGAAGTAGAACTCACCGTTTTCGTACAAGAACTCGAACGTGCCCGCACCACGGTAACCGATCTTCTTGCAAGCGGCCACGCAACGCTCGCCGATCTTGTCGATCAGCTTGCGCGGAATACCTGGAGCTGGCGCCTCTTCGATCACCTTTTGGTGGCGACGCTGCATGGAGCAATCGCGCTCGCCCAGATAAACAGCATTTTTGTGCTTATCGGCCAAGATCTGGATTTCGATGTGACGCGGGTTCTGCAGGAACTTTTCCATGTAGACCGCAGGATTGCCGAAAGCCGCACCGGCTTCGGCCTTGGTCATCTGCACGGCATTGATCAAAGCTGCCTCGGTGTGCACCACGCGCATGCCACGGCCACCACCACCGCCAGCGGCCTTGATGATGACGGGGTAACCCACGCTCTTGGCCACACGGCGGATTTGAGCCGGATCATCGGGCAACTCGCCTTCAGAGCCAGGCACACAAGGCACGCCTGCACGGATCATGGCCTGCTTGGCCGACACTTTGTCGCCCATGATGCGGATCGACTCCGGCGTTGGGCCAATGAACTGGAAACCACTTTTCTCGACGCGCTCGGCGAAGTCAGCGTTCTCGCTCAAAAAGCCATAGCCGGGGTGAATCGCTTCGGCATCGGTCACCTCAGCGGCCGAGATGATGGCGGGCATGTTGAGGTAACTCAGCGGAGAAGCAGCAGGCCCAATACAGACCGCTTCTTCTGCCAACTTCACGTATTTGGCTTCTTTATCGGCTTCGGAATACACCATCACCGCTTTGATGCCCAACTCTCGGCAAGCGCGCTGGATTCGCAGAGCGATCTCACCGCGGTTGGCAACCAGGATTTTCTTGAACATGAAATCCCCGTTCGGTTTATTCGATGATGAACAAAGGCTGGCCGTATTCGGTCGCTTGACCGTTTTCGCACAGGATTTGGGTCACAGTGCCCGACTTGTCGGATTCGATCTCATTGAGGATCTTCATCGCTTCAATGATGCACAAGGTGTCGCCTTCTTTGACGACCGAGCCAATTTGCACAAAGGGTGCAGCACCAGGGCTGGAAGAACGGTAGAAAGTACCAACCATGGGCGACTTCACGGCATGACCGGCAGGTGCTGCGGGCACTTCTGCGACAACAGGTGCTGCCACGGCGGCAGGAGCTGCAGCAGCAACAGGGGCCGCTACCGGGGCTTGCTGCACCAACACAGGCGCGGCAACGCCCATGCTTTTGACAATGCGAACCTTGCCCTCGGCTTCGGTGATCTCCAATTCGGAGACATTCGAGTCTGATACCAAGTCGATCAGAGTTTTGAGTTTGCGCAAATCCATAGGACCTCCATTGCGTAAGCCAACGTAAGCAAGGGAATTTACACCAATTTCCGGGGAAAACCCTCGAAAATTCCGCCATTTACCTTCAAAACTCAAAATAATCAGAACAAAGCCAACAAAATCCGCATGATGGAGCCATGCCTGTACCGGTCAGACTTTAGCAGCACGCCATTGACTCAAATCATCTTGACTTAATTGCCCCAGCTTTTGCCGCCAAATGCTGCCATCTGCATTGAAAAACACACTGAATGGCAGTCCGCCCCCGGCATTACCCAAAGACTGGGCCAGCTCAGTGCCCCCCACACCGGCCAAACCAATGGGAAAACCCAGGGCTTGTCGCTGCAAAAAACGTCGAACTGCACTGGGTTGATCAATCGCCAACCCCAGAACTTGAAAACCGTTCGGTCCATTTTCACGCCAGAAAGCATCGATCAGCGGCAACTCCTCAACGCACGGCGGGCACCAGGTGGCCCAAAAGTTGACCAACAAGGGTTTGCCGGCCAAAGACGCCATGTTCAGCGCTTCACCCAGCGGGGTTTCAAAGCGCTGGGCCCAGAATGCATGCTGCGCAGCAGCTGGCGCCGCATGGGGTGACATACGCCACCAGGCCAGCCCGGCACCAGCAACAGCAGCCAGCGCACCCGAGCCAATCAACCAATTTCTGCGTGAAGGGATGGATTCTTTGGAAGGCATGGTTGCATTGTCGTCCATCAGCCCAGCAAGCGCTGCAGCGCCGCCAGATTGCCCCTTGGTGCACGGCCTTGGGCATCGGGCAACAAAGCGCCACGCAAATCGTCCAGGTCATACACGCGCAGGTGCACGCCAATGTCCTCGTTCAAAGCCGGGCAAAAGCTGTGCAGACTGAGCACATCCACCTCATCACCGTGCATGCCCTGCACCGATTGCACCTCGTAACGCAAATTCTGGTTGATGAGCGCGATCTCCGCCGATTTGGGATCGTCACAAAACAAGGCCAGATCAATGTCAGACAAGTTTGTCGCCCAGCCTTGCCAGACTGCACCACCCAAGTGGGGCCGGAATTCGGTCAGGCGCTGCATCCAGATCACGGCATGCTCACGCAAGGCCCGCAATTGAGCCGGTTGGGTATCGGCGCAAAACAAGGCGATGTAGTCACGCACCTCGGCTTCGAGCGCTTCGTTGCTTGGCAAAGCCGTGCGCGCAGGCAAACCCAATTCCTTGAGCGCCCGGTGCTTGGCGCTACCAAAAGCCAGCCCCTCCTCCACCACCAAACGGGCGGCGGTGGCCGCAATTTCAAGCGTTGCATCGTTCATGAAAATGGATTGTGCCTTCACCGCCACCGGCCGTAGCAACTCAGGACTTGAGAAAGTCTGAGCGCTCAGCCGCTCCTCTCGCTGGCGGCACCTAAAATCAGCCCATGCATATTCATATTCTGGGCATTTGTGGCACCTTCATGGGTGGTTTGGCGGCTTTGGCACGAGAAGCCGGGCATCGGGTCACTGGCTGCGATGCTGGCGTTTACCCGCCGATGAGTGATCAATTGCGCGCTTTGGGCATTGATCTGATCGAAGGCTTTGGCGCCGACCAAATGGCCTTGAAACCCGACATGTATGTGATCGGCAATGTGGTCAGCCGTAGCCGCCTGCCCGACGGCACCCCTAAATTCCCGCTGATGGAAGCGATTCTGGAAGCGGGCGCGCCCTACACCAGCGGGCCACAGTGGCTGTCAGAGCATGTGCTGCAAGGCAAACATGTGCTGGCGGTAGCGGGCACGCATGGCAAAACCACCACCACCTCGATGCTGACCTGGGTGCTGGAGCACGCGGGCTTGCAACCGGGCTTTCTGGTCGGCGGGGTGCCGCTGAACTTTGGCGTCTCTGCACGTCTTGGCGGCGGCCAATATTTCGTCATCGAAGCCGACGAATACGACACAGCCTTTTTCGACAAGCGCAGCAAGTTCGTGCACTACCGCCCGCGCACCGCCATCCTCAACAATCTGGAATTCGACCACGCCGACATCTTTGACGACCTGGCCGCCATCGAACGCCAGTTCCACCACTTGGTGCGCACCGTGCCCGGCTCAGGCCGCGTGGTGGTCAATGGCCTGGAAGAGAGCTTGACCCGTGTGCTGGGCCAAGGCTGCTGGAGCGAAGTGCGCAGCTTTGGCAGCGCCGTCAGCGACTTTGTGGCCGAAGGCGAGCCGTCGCACTTCAAGGTGCTGCAAGCGGGTCAGCCTGTAGCCGAGGTTCAATGGGGCATTGGCGGCGTACACAACCAGCTCAACGCGTTGGCGAGTATTGCCGCTGCCGAACATGTGGGCGTGAGCCCGGCTGTGGCCGCGCAAGCGCTGGCCACCTTTGAAAACGTCAAACGCCGCATGGAAGTGCGCGGCACAGTGAACGGCATCACGGTGTACGACGATTTCGCCCACCACCCCACAGCGATTCGCACCACCGTCAACGGCCTGCGCCGTCAGGTGGGCAAGGCCCGCATCCTGGCGATTTTTGAGCCACGCAGCAACACCATGAAGCTGGGTACCATGAAAGCGCAACTGCCCTGGAGCTTGGAAGAAGCCGATCTGGCGTTTTGCCATTCCGGTGGCCTGGGTTGGGACGCAGAAACCGCCCTCGCGCCCATGGGCGAACGCGCGCAAGTGGGCGCCAACATCGATGAAGTCATCGCCCAAGTGATGGCGCAGGTGCAACCCGGCGACCACCTGCTGTGCATGAGCAATGGTGGCTTTGGCGGCATCCACGCCAAGCTGCTGCAAGCCTTGCAAACCGACTGAGCCGCATGCACAACGACAGCCATCGGCGGCTTGGCATCGGGCTGGTCACCCTGACCACCCTGATGTTCGCGGTACTGGACACCACCGCCAAGTGGCTGGTGCTCAGCTTGCCGGTGCTGCAGGTCGTGTGGCTGCGCTTTTTGACACATTCGCTGTTTTCGCTTGCGGTCTTCGGCCCGAGCATGGGCCTGTCACTGGTGCGCTGGCAGCACCCCAGACTGCAACTGCTGCGCGGCATCATGCTGGCCAGCATGACGGGCCTGAATTTCTGGGCCTTGCAATACCTCCAACTGGCCGAAACCGGAGCCATGCAGTTTTCGGTGCCCATCCTGATTGCCGTGTTGTCGGCCTGGTGGCTGGGAGAACGGCTCGATGCCCAGCGCTGGGCCGCCATCGCGGCAGGGTTCATCGGCGTGCTGATCATCATCCGACCGGGCAGCCAGGCGTTCCACCCGGCGATCTTGCTGTCGGCAGGCAACGCCATTTTGTATGCCCTGTTCAATCTGTTGACACGCCGCCTGGCCGACAGCGAACACCCGGCGACCATGCAGCTGGCCTCTGCACTGGTGTCTACGGCCGTACTCACTCCTTTTGCTTGGTGGTCTTGGCAAGCCCCCAGCACCGGCTGGCACTGGCTGATGCTTGCACTGGCCGGGCTCAGTGGCGGCGCGGGGCATTATTTCGCTGCGCAAGCCCACCGGTTTGCATCGGCTGCGGTGCTGGGTCCGTTTCTCTATCAGCAGATCCTCTACATGACCTTGGGCGGCTGGCTGGTCTTTGACCAAGTGCCCGACCACGCCGTGCTGTTGGGCGCCACCGTGGTGGTGGGCAGCGGCCTCTACCTGTTGTGGCGCGAGTTCCAGGTCAAGACGACGTCGCCCTCGACCTGAAGGCTGGCGCAGCGCCTGTGGGCTGACCTTTCAGGCCAACCCACAGGCCCCCCGCGCTTCAGCGTGCGCGGCGTGCCTTCACCGCATCGGACAACACCTGCAAAACGCCCACGCTGTCATCCCAGCCAATGCAGGCGTCGGTGATGCTCTGGCCATAGGCCAGCTTGGTCACATCGTCCTTGCCGGGCGTGAACTTCTGTGCGCCGTCCACCAGATGGCTCTCGACCATGACACCGAACACCTGACGCGAACCACCACTGATCTGCGCAGCAATATCTTTGGCCACGTCGATCTGGCGCTCGTGCTTTTTGCTGCTGTTGGCGTGACTGCAATCCACCATCAGGGTGGCGGGCAGTTTGGCGGCTTCCAGCTCTTTGCAAGCTGCGGCCACACTCTCGGCGTCGTAGTTCGGGGCTTTGCCGCCGCGCAAAATCACATGGCAATCCTTGTTGCCCTGGGTCTGCACGATGGCGACCTGGCCGTTCTTGTGCACCGACAAAAAGTGGTGACCACGGGCTGCGGCCTGGATCGCGTCGGTCGCGATCTTGATGTTGCCGTCGGTGCCGTTCTTGAAGCCGATGGGCGCCGACAGGCCCGAGGCCAGCTCGCGGTGCACCTGGCTTTCGGTGGTGCGGGCGCCGATGGCGCCCCAGCTGATCAGGTCACCGATGTACTGGGGCGAGATCACGTCGAGGAACTCGCTGCCTGCGGGCAGGCCCTGGCGGTTGATCTCGATCAGCAGCTGGCGTGCGATGCGCAGGCCTTCGTCGATGCGGTAGCTCTCGTCCAGGTAGGGGTCGTTGATCAAGCCCTTCCAGCCCACGGTGGTGCGGGGCTTTTCGAAGTAGACGCGCATCACGATTTCCAGCGTGTCGGCGTATTGGTCGCGCAAGGGCTTCAGGCGGCGGGCGAAGTCCAGGGCCGCTGCCGGGTCGTGGATCGAGCAAGGACCAATGATGACCAGCAGGCGGTCGTCTTGGCCGTGCACGATCTTCTGAATGGATTTGCGGGTTTGGGCGATCAGGGTTTCCGTCGCCGTGCCGGCGATCGGGAAGAAGCGGATCAAATGTTCAGGAGGCGGGAGCACGGTGATGTCCTTGATGCGTTCGTCGTCGGTCTGGCCGGTGCGGTCGACTGCATGGGGATACCAAGCCTCTGTTGCTGTGGTTTTGGCGTTCATCGTGGACTCCTGGATTGACAAATGATGGGTGAAAAAAAACCGCCGGGCTTTGGGGCTCCGGCGGTGTGTGTCGAGATGTTCGGGTGCTTATGCGCTCGCCTCTCGTCCGCCGGGGACTGAGAACCAAAAATAAAAAAAGTAAAAAGCGATGTGCGAAGACATGGGGTTCAATGTATCACAGCTCGATGACAGTTCCTGACAGGCCGATCCGGGGACAAACCCGAAGGGCCTTTGGGCGCATCAAGTTTGAAGTTCAGGCCGTGCCACCCACGGTCAGGCCTTCGATGCGCAGCGTGGGCTGCCCCACCCCCACCGGCACGCTCTGGCCTTCTTTTCCGCAGGTGCCCACACCCGAGTCGAGCTTCATGTCGTTGCCGATCATGCTGATCTTCTTGAGCGACTCGGGGCCGCTGCCGATCAGGGTCGCGCCCTTGACGGGGTACTGGATCTTGCCGTTTTCCACCCAGTAAGCCTGACTGGCCGAGAACACGAACTTGCCGCTGGTGATGTCCACCTGGCCGCCTGCAAAATTGGTGGCGTACAGGCCTTTTTTGATGCTGGCCACAATCTCTTCGGGACTCTTGTCGCCACCCAACATGTAGGTGTTGGTCATGCGTGGCATCGGCACATGGGCGTAGCTTTCGCGGCGGCCATTGCCCGTGGGTTGGACACCCATCAGGCGCGCGTTCATCGCGTCCTGGATGTAGCCGCGCAGGATGCCGTCTTCGATCAGCACGTTCTTCTGGCTGGCGTGGCCCTCGTCGTCCACATTCAGCGAACCACGGCGGTCGGCGATGGTGCCGTCATCGAGCACCGTGACGCCTTTGGCGGCCACGCGCTGGCCGATGCGGCCACTGAAAGCGCTTGACCCCTTGCGGTTGAAATCGCCCTCCAAGCCGTGGCCCACGGCCTCGTGCAGCAGCACGCCGGGCCAGCCATTGCCCAGCACCACCGTCATCTCGCCTGCAGGCGCAGGGCGGGCATCGAGGTTGATGAGCGCGGCCGACACGGCTTCCTGCACATAGCTCTCGACCATGGCGTCGTCAAAATAGGCCAGACCAAAGCGGCCACCGCCGCCACTGCTGCCCACTTCGCGGCGGCCGTTTTGCTCGGCGATCACCGTGACCGACAGGCGGATCAAGGGGCGCACATCGGCGGCCAGCGTGCCGTCGGCACGGGCCACCATCACCACGTCGTATTCGGTGGCCAGACCGGCCATGACCTGCACGATGCGGGGGTCCTTGGCACGGGCGATCTTCTCCACGCGGCCCAGCAAGTTCACTTTGGCGGTGCTGTCCATGGTGGACATCGGGTCCAGTGAGGGGTAGAGCGAGCGGCTGGCCGAAATCTTGCGCGCAGGCACCTTGATGCGCTTATTTTGCGCCGCCGCCCCAATGGACCGCACCGTCATGGCCGCGTCCATGAGCGAGGCTTCGGAGATGTCATCGGAATACGCGAAGGCGGTTTTCTCACCCGACACAGCCCGCACGCCCACGCCCTGGTCGATGCTGAAACTGCCCGTCTTGACGATGCCCTCTTCCAGGCTCCAGCCCTCGGAGCGGGTGTACTGGAAGTACAGATCGGCGTCATCGACCGCGTGCGCCTTGATGGCGTTCAGCGCTTGCGTCAGATGGGTTTCGTTCAGACCAAACGGGTCAAGCAGCAAGGATTTGGCCGTGGCCAGGCGTTCGATGGTGGGTTCGCGTGAAATCATGACCCCATTGTAGGGATTGCCCAATGCCCTTGCCCGGGCGCCCCGAGGTTCAGCTTTGCACCAACTGCTTGGATTTGGCAATGGCCATCAACATGCCCAGGGCAAAGCCCAAGGTGACCATGGCGGTACCGCCGTAGCTGACAAAAGGCAAGGGCACGCCTACCACCGGCAAGATGCCACTGACCATGCCCATGTTCACAAACGCGTAAGTGAAAAAAATCATGGACACACTGGCCGCCAACAAACGGCTGAACATGGTGGGGGCCTGGGCTGCGATGACCAGCCCCCGATAAACCAGAAAGAAAAAGCCGGAAATCAGGACCAGGCCACCAAAGAAACCAAACTCTTCGCCAAAGGCCGCAAAAATGAAGTCGGTGGTGCGCTCAGGGATGAATTCCAGGTGGGTCTGCGTGCCCTGCATGAAACCCTTGCCCCAAAAGCCACCCGAGCCGATCGCGATCATGCCCTGGATGATGTGAAACCCCTTGCCCAAAGGGTCGCGGGCAGGGTCAAGCAAGGTACACACACGCTGCCGCTGGTATTCATGCAACACACGCCAGTCCACATCGGCCTGGCACAAAGTCGGCTCCATGATGACCAAGATCACCACCCCGACCAAAGCCAACAGCACCGGCGGCAAGATCCAACGCCATTTCAGACCTGCAAAGAAAATCACAGACAAACCCGCAGACAACACCAACAAAGCGGTCCCCAGATCCGGCTGCTTCATGATCAAGCCCACAGGCACCCCCAGGATCAGCATCGCCATCGCAAAATCCAGCGGCCTCAAATGTCCTTCACGCTTTTGAAACCAGGCAGCCAACATCAGTGGCATGGCGATCTTCAAGATCTCGCTGGGCTGGATCACCACCCCGATGTTCAACCAGCGACGTGCGCCTTTTTTCGTCAATCCAAACAGCGCCACTGCGATCAACAAGGTCACGCCCACCGCATACACCGGCACCGCCCAAGCCATGAGCTTTTGCGGGGGCACCTGGGCCACCACCAGCATGATGAATCCAGCCAGCAACATGTTGCGGGTATGGTCAACAAAGCGGCTGCCATGGTCATAGCCCGAGGAGTACATGATCATCAGCCCCACGCAAGCGAGCACAAAAACGGCGAACGCCAAAGGGCCATCAAAGCCTTCGACCAGACCTGCAACGCGTTGACCGAGGGTGGGTTTTTGAATCACTGCAACCATGCTGCGATTATCCCCCGTTCCATTTCACTCGGCATCGCGTCGGCCCACCTTCAGTGGCTGCGGCCACTGCGGAACATGCCATGGGTTTTGCGGTTGAGCACACCTTGCGCGGCCAGCTTGTTCATCGACGGGCTGGCATGCGCATGGGTGATGGCCAGCCCCAAAGCATCGGCCGCGTCTTGCCTGGGCACCACCGGCAACTGCAGCAGGCGCTTGACCATTTCCTGCACTTGCGATTTCGCGGCCCGGCCATGACCGGTCACAGACTGTTTCATTTGCAAAGCGGTGTACTCGGCAACCGGCAGGCCGCACGACACCAGGGCCGTGACACAGCAACCACGCGCCTGCCCCAGCAACAAGGTCGCTTGTGGATTGACGTTCACAAACACGATCTCTACCGAAGCCACATCGGGCTGGTAGCGTTCATGGATCTCGCGGACACCGTCGTAAATGACCTTCAATCGGGCAGGCAGATTGCCCATTTCTTCCTTGGTGGTCTGGATCACGCCACTGGCCACGTACTGCAGACGCGAGCCGCTCATGTCCAGCACACCAAAACCGGTGGTTTGCAAGCCCGGGTCAATCCCCAAAATGCGCACCGTGCCCGGCGCACTCATGGCAGCACCACATCGTTCATGCGGCCCATGATCACTTCCGCTCGGCTGGCCAAATAAGCAGATTGCGGTCGCTGCTCAAAATAGCGCGGACGCGGCAACATGACGGCCAGACGTGCCGCCTCCCAGGTATTCAAGGCCGATGCCGGTTTTCGAAAATAGTGCTGCGCGGCAGCCTCGGCGCCAAACACGCCCTCGCCCCACTCCACACTGTTGAGGTAGATCTCGAGGATCCGGCGTTTGGACAAGAAAGTTTCCAAGCCCAAGGTCAGCAGCATCTCCTGGCCTTTGCGCAACAAAGTGCGTTCGCCCGACAAAAACAGATTTTTGGCCAATTGCTGCGTGATGGTGGAGCCGCCCACAATCTTGGCCTCCACCGGTTTGGCATCGCCACGGCGCTGCGCGCGCCGCTCGGCCTGCGCTTTGGATCGGGCATTCTTGTCCCAGGCTTTTTCAAGCGAATCCCACCAGATGCCGTAGTGCTGGGTGAATGCACTGTCCTCAGAGGCCAGCACGGCACGTTTGAGCGATGGCGAGATCCGTTCTTGATCGATCCACGCCTGTCGCCAAGGCAGTCGCCCCTGCCGGGCGAACACTTGCCAGACTTGCGAGCGCTCAAAGCTGGTGGACTCGGGCGCCATCACCACCATGCTGGCAATGCGCAAAGCAAAAAACCCCTGCAAGCACAAAACCGCGCACGCCAGCAAAACACACCAACGACCGAAAGCCTTCATCCGATTCCTCATTTTTTGTTTGGCGTTCAGCCAAATTGCAATGACACTCAGTTGTCTGGCGCCAGCATGCGGGTGGACAAGGTGTCGTCTCGGGAAAACATGAACCGCGAGATCACCACAATCTGGTCAGCCTGACGACGCATTTTCGCGCCAAACGGATCGAACGGTCCGGCGCTGCGCACGATCGCCACCGCACGCTCATCCAGCAAAGGATTACGCGAAGAGCTGGCCACTTCGGTTTGCAACAACTCGCCCTGGCTGCTCACGGTGATCACCATGGTCAATTTGCCATACAACTTTTCGCCGCGCGCCTGCGGAAAATTCAGCGTCCCCTGAGACTCAATCGTCCGGCGCAACTTGTCGTAATACAGGGCATACACCGTCTCTTTGGTCGCCGGGCTGATGTAGCGTTTGCGTGGGGCACCTTGCGTTTGTTCGACCCGCTGCTCAATTTGAGCCAAATGTCGAACCAACTGTTGCTTGCGCTCTTCGCGAGCTTGCCGATCAGGTGCTTGATTTTTGTCGCCCGTGTCGTCACGCGAGAGATCGGCCAGTTCAGCTTTGAGTTGGCTCAGCAAACGCATTTGCTGGACTTTGAGTGCCTCAATCTTGCGCTGCACCTCGGTGATGTCTGAGCCCGACTCGTTGGTGGTGGCCGCAGGCAAAGGCGAGCTGGACATGCGCACTTCCGTCACATTGCCCCCCCCGGCCAAACTCACTTGCGCCAGGGCTTGTGCATCCTGGGGACGCTCATTGCTGCGGGCATTGACCAGGACCACCTCCAAGGGCGTGTCCTGAAAAATCCGGTTAAAGGTCTGCGGCGCCGCAAAACGCAGCGTCAGCAAAGCCACATGCAGGACCAGGGAAATGCCCAAGGCCCACAGAAGGGTACGGTGAGGTGCTTGACGTTTCATGGCTCAGTTGGCGACAGGTTGGGCGTCACCGCGCCTCAAGCGCCATCCGTTTGCGTGCTGTCATTCAAATCGACCGCAATCGTCAATGGACCGGCACTCATGGCCTCCTCATCTTCCACTTCCTCGGCGGTGTCGTCTGCGGTCACCACCGGTGCATCCAGGTGTGCGGTCACCGTGCCTTTGACATCCAGAGCCATCAGATCAAGCTCACCCAACTGAACACGCACACGGGCACCACGCATGAGGCCTTGCGCGCCCATGACGCTGAACATGAGGGGCAAACTGTCCGCACGGACCAGCCAGATGCCGCCGCCCATTTCCTTGACCAGGCTGGCTTCCAACTCGGTGATGGCTTGCTGCTGCACATGGCGCAGCGTCCAGTAACGTTCCATGCTCGACTGCACGCTGTTGTAGGCGCTGTAGGCCGCGTCAAAGCCACTGATGATCGAGAACAGTTCGGCATCTTTGGGTTTGAAGGGCGCGGCCAGTGCAGCCGTTGCGCCATGCTTGGCACAGGCAATGATCTGCCACTGATTCACCAGATCTGTGTAGCGGCGCAAAGGCGATGTGCTCCAAGCGTAGCTGGGCACACCAATGCCCGCGTGCGGCAAGGCCTTGGTGCCCATGCGCACCTTCACGCCAGGCGCCATGCTGGCTTGGCTGCGGTAAATGCCTGGCACCCCCAGACTGGCCAGCCATTGGCCCCAGGTGCTGTTGGCCAAAATCATGGCCTCAGCCACCATCAAATCGAGCGGCGCACCGCGCTGGCGCACACCGATCAACACGGTCTCTTCGCCGGTCGGAGGTGCATCGTTGCTGGGACGGTCGAGCTTGAAACTGTAATCCGGACGGTTGAACGTCTCGGGTTTGCCTCGCACCACTTCGCGGCGCGCCTTGAGGGTTTGGGCCAGACGCCAGAAAAAGCCCAGCGTGGCACGGCTCACCGGCACATCGGCGTGGTCGCTCTGGTCTGCACCTTCGAGCCATTCGCGGGTGATGCGATCATCCAGCTGGTCATGCCGCAGGTTGGCCAGAATGTTCACACGCTCCAGACGCGTTTCGGTGTGTTGCACTTCCAGCGTGTCTTCGCTGAAAGTCACATACAGCGATACCGCCGGGCAAGCACGGCCTTCGATCAAGGTGTAGGCCTGCACCACGCTGTCGGGCAGCATGGTGATCTTGTAGCCCGGCATGTACACCGTGGACAGGCGCGAGCGGCCCAGCTGGTCGATGGCACTGCCCGGCGTCAAGGCCAGGCCGGGCGCCGCGATGTGGATGCCCACCGTGACGGTGCCGGTGCCCAGGCCCTGCAGGGACAAGGCATCGTCGATCTCGGTGGTGTGCGAATCGTCGATGGAGAACGCCTGTACGGGCGACAAGGGCAAGTCGTCCGTGATGGCCGGAGCCTGCAGCGACGGAAAGCCCGTTCCTTTGGGAAACAGGTCAAACAAAAAGCGCTGCCAATGGAAGTCCCAGGCCGATGCAATGGCCCCTGCGTTTTGCAGCAAGTCCAATGGCGCGGTCTGGCTGCTTTTACTGGCCTCCACCACCGCCTTGTATTCGGGCGTGTTCTTGTCCGGACGAAACAAGATCTTGTAGAGCTGCTCGCGGATCGGTGGAGGGCAAGTGCCCGCCACCAAGTCAGCAGCCCAGGCTTCGATCTGCGCCTGGATTTGCTTTTTCTTTTCGATCGCGGCCAAGGCTTGCTGCACGATCTCGGCCGGGGCCTTGCGGTAACGACCTTTGCCTGCACGGCGAAAATAATGCGGCGCCTCGTGCAGGCGCATCAAGGCAGCAACCTGCTGCACCGTGGTGGCTGCACTGCTGAAATAGTCTTGCGCCAGGTCGGCAAAACCGAACTCTTCGTCCGATGCGAACTCATAGGCCAGCTCCAGCTCGATGCTCGGGCTCAAGGCGGCCGCTTCGCTGAGCAAAGCTGCAGGCGCGGGCTTTTCGAACTTGAGCAGCATTTGCGCAGCCTTGACTTTGACCCGCTTGCCGGAGTCCAGCTCAACCTGCGCGGAAGCCTCGGCTTCGGACATGACCCTCCCGGCCATGAATTTGCCGGCGTCTTCAAATAATACGTACATGCTCAGATTTTCCCATGTCCGCCAGCTGTTCCAGGGCTCAGCAGTCAGGCCAGGTCAAGAAATTCCAGGATTTCAGCTTTGTAAAGATCGAAATCACTCAGGGCATGGTCGCTGCCTTCGATCAGGTGCACCCGCCCAGCCTGATGGCGTGCCAGCATTTCACGCCAGTCGAGCACTTCATCGCCTTTGGCAATCAAAGCCAGGGTCTTCGGATGCACGCCGGGCACTTGCGCCTCCAGAACTTGCAATTCCTGCACATAGGCCGCATCAAAAAAGATGCTTTGCGCCGAATCATGCCAAGCGGGCTGTTCACCGATGTGCTTGACCAAATCACGCGAAGGATGAACTGCCGGGTTGATCAGCACGGCAGGGCAGCCCAAGTGCTCTGCCAGCCAACTGGCATAAAAACCGCCCAAGGACGAGCCAACCACCGCCATGCGCTGCACGGGCCAATCGGCCACAAGCGAGCACAAGTTGTCGATGGCTTGCCGGGGAGAAGCGGGTAACTGTGGACAGCGCCAAGTGACGGTCGGGTGATCCGCCTGCACCCAATTGGCCATTTTTTGGGCTTTGGCCGACTGGGGCGAAGACCTGAAACCGTGAAGGTACAGAAGGTGGGTGGTGCGCGGCATGCCCTGCGAAGCCGACATCACCAGGCCGGCTGCAAAGCGGCGAAACCCTTGGGCGCTTGGCTGGACTTGTCAAAGGTCACGATGTCATAGGCATCGGGTTGCGCCAGCAAGGCACGCAGCAACTGGTTGTTCATGGCATGGCCCGAGCGAAACGCGCTGTAGGCTGCCAGCAGTGGGTGCCCCACGATGTACAGGTCGCCCATCGCATCGAGGATTTTGTGTTTGACGAACTCGTCGTCGTAACGCAGGCCGTCGGCATTGAGCACTTTGTAATCGTCCATCACGATGGCATTGTCCAGACCGCCGCCCAAGGCCAGGCCGTTGGCGCGCATCATCTCGACGTCTTTGGTGAAACCAAAAGTGCGCGCGCGCGCAATGTCGCGGGCATACACGCCTTCGGACATGTCAAACACCACCTGCTGCCCGGTGGAGTCCACGGCGGGATGATGGAATTCAATTTCGAAACTGAGCTTGTACCCGTGGTAAGGCTCCAGGCGTGCCCACTTGATGTTCTGGCCTTCGCCCTCGGTGACCTGAACAGGCTTGAGCACGCGGATGAAGCGCTTGGGTGCCTGTTGCTCGACCACCCCCGCGCTTTGCAGCAAGAAGACAAAAGAAGAAGCGGAACCGTCCAGGATCGGGACTTCTTCGGCGGTGATGTCCACATAAAGGTTGTCGATCCCCAGACCAGCACAGGCGGACATCAAGTGTTCGACCGTGTGCACTTTGGCTTGTCCCACCGAAATGGTCGAAGCCAGCCGGGTGTCGGTCACCGATTCGGCCTTGACCGGGATGTCCACGGGCTCAGGCAGATCCACACGACGGAACACAATGCCCGTATCCGCTGCTGCCGGGCGCAGGGTCAGCTCGACCCGCTGGCCGCTGTGCAGACCAACGCCAACGGCTTTGGTCAGGGTTTTGAGGGTGCGTTGTGCGAGCATGGCTGCATTTTAATGGGGCAGACTTTGTCTTGTGCGGAAAGGGAAAAGCAAAAAAGGCCAGACAGGCAAACGCCCGTCCGGCCTTCAAAGCACCAGAAATGATTCAGCAGTCCAAGATCAGTCGGCTTGCTTGCGCAAGAAAGCTGGGATCTCGATGTCGTCCATGCCTGCGTTGGCCATGCCATCCACGCGTGCAGCGGCGTGGGTACGGTTGCTGCGCCAGTAAGCGGGAACGTTCACACCGCTGGCCGATGGGGAAGGCGTGTTCAAAGAGGGTGCCACGGCGTCCTGGCCACTCATGATGAACGGCGCATTGTCGGTACCGGTGCGCAGCACTTGCAGCGGAGGGGCTGTGCGACGCGCACCTTGCTTGGACAAACCTGTGGCGACCACGGTCACACGGATCTCGTCGCCCAGGCTTTCGTCGTAGGCGGTGCCGTAGATCACATGGGCGTTTTCCGAAGCATAAGCACGGATGGTGTTCATCGCCTGCTTGGACTCGGACAATTTCAAAGACCCCTTGGCAGCGCTGATCAAGACCAGCACGCCCTTGGCACCCGACAGATCCACACCTTCGAGCAGCGGGCAAGCGACAGCTTGCTCGGCGGCGATGCGCGCGCGGTCAGGACCGCTCGCTGCAGCAGTGCCCATCATGGCCTTGCCAGGTTCGCCCATCACGGTGCGCACATCTTCAAAGTCAACGTTCACATGACCGGGCACATTGATGATCTCGGCAATGCCGCCCACGGCGTTTTTCAACACGTCGTTGGCGTGAGCAAAAGCCTCGTCCTGGGTCATGTCTTCGCCGCCGGGCAATTCCAGCAGTTTTTCGTTCAAAACCACGATCAGGGAGTCGACATTCGCTTCGAGTTCCTGCATGCCGATGTCGGCATTGGACATGCGGCGACCACCTTCAAACTCGAAAGGCTTGGTGACCACACCCACCGTGAGGATGCCCATCTCTTTGGCAATGCGCGCGATCACGGGCGCAGCGCCGGTGCCGGTGCCACCGCCCATGCCAGCCGTGATGAACAGCATGTGCGAGCCTTCGATGGCGGCACGGATGTCGGCTTCAGCGCTCTCGGCGGCTTCGCGGCCTTTTTCGGGCTTGCTGCCAGCGCCCAGACCGGTTTGACCGAGCTGGATGAAGCGGTGCGCTGCGCTGCGGGCCAAGGCTTGTGCATCGGTGTTGGCGCACACGAACTCAACGCCCTGGACGTTGCGCTCGATCATGTGCTCGACAGCGTTACCGCCGCCGCCACCGACACCGATCACCTTGATCTGGGTGCCTTGGTTGAATTCTTCGGTTTGGATCATTTCAATGGACATGGTGCTACTCCTAAATATCTGCAGTTGCCTGAATTTTGTGAATCTTGTTTTGAGTGAGGTAAAAGGTTTGTCAACATCGACAAGGTCTCGATCTGGGGGGACTGCCTCGGGCCAGAAAGCGTTTTTTCCAGTTCATCAGAAGTTCCCCACGATGAAGTCTTTGAAGCGACCAAAGGCGTTGTTGACGGAACTCTTCTTTTGAGTGACCTTGAAGCCCCGCAGACGCGCCATGCGGGCTTCTTCGAGCAGGCCCATGACGGTGGCTGCGCGTGGCTGGCTGACCATGTCGGCCAAGCCACCCGAGTACTTGGGCAAGCCACGGCGCACGGGCTTGAGGAAGATGTCTTCACCCAACTCGACCATGCCGGGCATGACCGCGCTGCCGCCTGTGAGCACGATGCCCGAGGACAGTACTTCTTCGTAGCCCGACTCGCGGATCACCTGGTGCACCAGCGAGAAAATTTCTTCAATGCGCGGCTCGATCACACCGGCCAAGGCCTGCTTGCTCAGCATGCGGGGGCCACGGTCACCCAGGCCAGGCACTTCAACTTGCGCATCTGGGTCGGCCAGCAATTGTTTGGCGTAACCGCTTTCAACCTTGATGTCTTCAGCATCCTTGGTGGGCGTGCGCAGCGCCATGGCGATGTCGCTGGTGATCAGGTCGCCAGCGATCGGGATCACGGCGGTGTGGCGGATCGAGCCGTTGGCAAAGATCGCCACATCGGTGGTGCCTGCGCCAATGTCCACACAGACCACGCCCAGTTCGCGCTCGTCTTCCGACAACACGGCCAGACTGGACGACTGTGGGTTCAGCAGCAGCTGGTCCACTTCTAGGCCACAGCGGCGCACACACTTGATGATGTTCTCGGCCGCGCTTTGGGCACCAGTCACGATATGCACTTTGGCTTCCAGGCGCATACCGCTCATGCCGATCGGTTCTTTGACCTCCTGGCTGTCGATCACGAATTCTTGCGGCGCCACCAACAGCAGACGCTGGTCGGTCGAGATGTTGATGGCTCGAGCCGTTTCCATCACGCGCGCCACATCGGCGGGCGAGACTTCCTTGTCCTTGATGGCGACCATGCCGCTGGAATTGATCCCGCGAATGTGGCTGCCGGTGATGCCCACGTTGACACGGGTGATCTTGCAGTCCGCCATCAGTTCGGCCTCTTTCAAAGCCTGCTGGATGCTTTGCACCGTGGCATCGATATTGACCACCACACCGCGCTTGAGCCCATTGCCCGGTGCAATGCCCAAACCAGCGATCTTGAGTTGACCATCGGGCAAGACCTCGGCCACCACCGCCATCACTTTGGAGGTGCCAATGTCCAAACCCACCACCAGATCTTTGTACTCTTTTGCCATTTGACTCACCGTTTCCGTTGTATTCCTGCTTGATCGCTCAAGGCTTTTTCTTGCTGTCTGTTTCCACCGTGCTCACACCCCGCAAACGCAAGGCATAACCATCCTTGTGACGCAAATCTGCGCCTGCCAATGACGTGGGCGTTCTGCCATAACGTGCCGTCACTTGCGACAGTGTTCTGAAGAACCTCTGCAGGTGCTCACCGACTTCGGCCTGTGTTCCACGCCCCAATTCCAGCTGGGCACCTGTCTTGGTCAGCACACGCCAACTGCCACGGGGCGACAACTCCAACTGATCAATGTCCATGTCCACCGCCTGAAACACTGGTTGCAAGTAGCGGTACATCTTCACCACCTCCAGCGACAGGCCTTCCGGGCCTTTCATGCGAGGCAAGTCCTCCACCTCCACGTCATCCACGTTGGCTTCAAACACTTGCCCTTGCAGGTTGACCATGGTGCTGGTGCCCTCTTCGCCCCACAGCGCCATCGGCTGATGCTCTTGCAAGACGGCACGCAAACGGTTGGGGAAATCGCGGTGCACCACAGCAGAGCGCACCCAAGGCACCGCTTCAAAAGCCTGTCGTGCAGCATCCAGATCCAAGGTGAAAAAATTGCCATTCAGTCGAGGCATCACGTTCGCTTTGAAAGTCACCGCATTGGTGCGATTGACCTCGCCTTGCACCGTGATTGCCTGGATCGCAAACACCGGGTGACGCAGCACCCACCAAGCCCAAGCGCCCAAACCGATCAGCACGACCCCCACCACCAGCACATGGGCAGTGAAGTTCATGAGCCGGACATCGAGCGGCAAAGGCATGGCTTTTTTCACCCACGCACCTCCTGATGGTCCAAAGCGGCGGCAGCCAGTAACTGGGCGCACAAAGCCTCGTAACTGATGCCTGCCGCACGGGCCGACATGGGCACCAGCGAGTGGCCAGTCATGCCGGGCGAAGTGTTGATTTCCAGCAGATAAGGTTGGCGGGTTTGGCCATCGATCATCACGTCGATGCGGCCCCAGCCACGGCAGCCGAGCACCTGATAAGCCTTGACCACCAGCGCCTCAATGGCCGCCTCTTCGGCAGCAGGCAAACCACTGGGCACCAGATATTGGGTGTCGTCGGTGAAGTATTTGTTCTGGTAGTCGTAATTGCCTTCGGGCGCCACGATGCGGATCACGGGCAAAGCCTTGGCCGCATCGCCTGCGCCCAGCACAGGGCAAGTCACTTCGTCGCCCACAATGCATTGTTCGCACAGGATGTCGGCATCGCATTGCGCAGCCTGCGCCAATGCGGCGGGCAATTCCTCGGCACGACTGACTTTGGTCACGCCAATCGAAGAGCCTTCACGCGCTGGCTTGACGATCATCGGCAAGCCCAGGGCCACAATCAGTTTTTCAGCGGACACGCTGGCCAATTGTTCACGGCGCACCAGTTCGTAACGCGGTGTGGGCAGGCCCTCGGCCAGCCAGACGCGCTTGGTCATGGTTTTGTCCATCGCAATGCTGGAAGCCATCACGCCCGAACCCGTGTAAGGGATGCCCAGCAATTCCAGGGCGCCTTGCACCGTGCCGTCTTCGCCATAACGGCCATGCAAAGCAATGAAGCACAAGTCAAAGCCATCGCGCTTGAGCTCACTGAGGTCGCGCTCGGCTGGATCAAACGCATGCGCGTCCACACCCGAAGCCTGCAAGGCTTGGAGCACGCCTTGACCGGACATCAAAGACACCTCGCGCTCAGCGGAACGCCCGCCCATCAGCACGGCCACTTTCCCCAACTTCGAAGTGCTCATGCAGCACCTCCCATCTCGACAACTTTGGCAGGCACGGCACCGATGGTGCCCGCCCCCATGCACATCACGACATCGCCATCACGGGCGTTCGTCAACACCGCTTGCGGCATGTCTGCGATGTCATCCACAAACACCGGCTCCACCTTGCCCGCCACGCGCAAGGCGCGTGCCAAGGACCGGCCATCGGCGGCCACAATCGGCGCCTCACCGGCGGCATACACCTCGGACAACAAGACGGCATCGGCCCCGTTGCCAATGACTTTGACGAAGTCTTCAAAACAATCGCGGGTACGGCTGTAGCGATGCGGCTGGAAGGCCAAGACCAGACGGCGACCGGCAAACGCGCCACGGGCCGCCGCCAAGGTCGCGGCCATCTCCACCGGGTGGTGACCATAGTCGTCGATCAGGGTGAATTGGCCCTGACCATCTGCGGTGCGCACCTGGCCATAGCGCTGAAAGCGTCGACCCACGCCTTTGAAGCCCGACAGCGCACGCTGCACGGCAGCGTCATCCACGCCCAGCTCCACCGCCACGGCCACGGCCGCCAGCGCATTGAGCACATTGTGTTTTCCGGGCAGGTTCAGCACGATGGGCAAATCGGCCATGACCACGCCATTGCGGCGCTGCACGGTGAAATGCATCTGGCCATCCACCGCACGCACGTCCACAGCACGCACTTGCGCGCCTTCGTTCAAACCATAAGTGGTCACCGGGCGCGCGATGTCGTTCAGGATGGTCTGCACACCCGGGTCATCGGCGCACATGATGGCCGTGCCGTAAAAAGGCATGCGGTGCAGGAAGTCCACAAAGGCGGCTTTCAAGCGCGCCAGATCGTGGCCATAAGTTTCCATGTGGTCCGCGTCGATGTTGGTCACCACCGCCATCACGGGCAACAGGTTCAGGAATGACGCATCCGACTCGTCGGCCTCGACCACGATGTAGTCGCCCGTGCCCAACTTGGCATTGGCGCCTGCGCTGTTCAAACGGCCACCGATCACGAAGGTCGGGTCCAACCCGGCTTCGGCCAGCACGCTGGCCACCAGGCTGGTGGTGGTGGTTTTGCCGTGCGTACCGGCAATGGCCACACCTTGCTTCATGCGCATGAGTTCGGCCAGCATCACCGCACGCGGCACGATCGGGATGTGGCGCTCGCGCGCGGCCAGCACCTCGGGGTTGTCCGCCTTGACGGCGGTGGAGGTGACCACGGCATCGGCATCGCGCACGTTGTCGGCGCTGTGGCCCACATGCGTCTGGATGCCCAAGCCAGCCAAACGGCGCAGCGTGGCGCTGTCCGACAGGTCAGAACCCGAAATGGCGTAACCCAAATTGAGCAGCACTTCGGCAATGCCGCTCATGCCCGAGCCACCAATGCCGATGAAATGAATTTTTCGAATGGCGTGTTTCATGCCGCCAACTCCTCACAAGCCATCACAACCTCCCGAGTCGCGTTTGTTTTTTTCTGTTCGTGGGCTTTTTGGGCGCAAGCCAGCAACTGGCTGCGGTCCAGATTTTGTAAACGTGCGGCCAAAGACTCGGCTGTCAATTCGGCCTGCTGCACCAGCCAGCCGCCACCGTGCTCCACCAAAAATCGGGCATTGGTGGTTTGGTGGTCATCCACCGCAAAGGGGAAAGGCACAAACAAGGCGGCCACACCCACGGCGGCCAATTCGGTCACGGTGCTGGCGCCTGCACGGCAGATCACCAGATCGGCCTGCGCAAAGGCGGTGGCGGTGTCGTCGATGAAGGGGGTCAACTCGGCCTGCACACCAGCGGCCAGGTAGTTGGCTCGCAGTGCATCGATCTGCTTGGCACCGCTTTGGTGGATGACCTGCGGACGCAGGGCTTCAGGGATCAGGGCCATCGCTTGCGGCACGGTGTCATTGAGCGCCTTGGCGCCCAGACTGCCGCCAACAACCAGGACGCGCAATGGACCGCTGCGGCCGGCAAAGCGCTCCGCTGGCGTGGCTTGTTGCGTGAAAGCTTGACGCAGGGGGTTGCCCACCCATTGGCCGGTTTTGAACACTTGCGGAAAAGCGGTGAACACCCGGTCGGCCACTTGGGCCAGGACCTTGTTGGCCATGCCAGCCACCGAGTTTTGTTCATGCAGGACGACGGGCTTGCCACACAGGCTGGCCATCATGCCGCCCGGGAAGGTGATGTAACCGCCCAAGCCCAGCACCACATCGGGCTGGACGCGGCGCACCACCTGCAGGCTTTGCCAGAATGCCTTGAGCAAGCGCAGGGGCAGCAAAGCCAATGTTTTCAAGCCCTTGCCACGCACGCCGCCGAAGTCGATCGCCTCGAAGGCGAACCCACGCGGAGGGACCAACTGGCTCTCCATGCTGCTGGGCGCGCCCAGCCAGTGCACACGCCAGCCGGCATCACGCAAGGCTTCGGCCACAGCCAAGCCGGGGAAGATGTGCCCGCCCGTGCCGCCGGCCATGATCAATGCGCATTTTTGTTTGAGTTCGGTCATGCCCGACCTCCACGCATCATTTGTTTGTTTTCGGCATCGATGCGCAACACGATGGCGATCGCCACCAGGTTCATCATGATGGCCGAGCCGCCATAACTCATGAGCGGCAACGTCAAACCCTTGGTGGGCAAAGCGCCCAGGTTCACCCCCATGTTGATGAAGGCCTGAAAACCGATCCAGATGCCCACGCCTTGTGCCACCAGGCCCGAGAACACCTTGTCCAGAGCGATCGACTGGCGGCCAATGACCATGATGCGGCGGGCCAGCCACAAGAAAGAAAAAATCGCGATGGTCACACCCACCAAGCCGAACTCTTCTCCGATCACGGCCAGCAAAAAGTCGGTGTGCGCTTCAGGCAACCAATGCAGCTTTTCAACACTGCCGCCCAGACCCACACCCCAGATTTCGCCACGACCAATCGCGATCAAGGAATGCGACAGCTGGTAGCCCTTACCCAATGCATGCTCGGCACTGAAAGGATCGAGGTAGGCAAAGATCCGCTCACGCCGCCAAGGCGATGCCGCGATCATGATGACAAATGCGCCCACCAGCACCGCAAAAATCAGAAAGAACATGCGGGCATTCACACCGCCCAGGAACAAGATGCCCATGGCGATGATGGCGATCACCATGAAAGCCCCCATATCAGGCTCGGCCAGCAAAAACACCCCGGCCACGGCCACGGCGGCCCCCATGGGCCAGACGGCGCGGAAGAAATGTTCCTTGACGTCCATCTTGCGCACCATGTAATCGGCGGCGTAAATGATGGTCGCCAGCTTGGCCAACTCGGAGGGCTGGAAATTCATGATGCCAAACGAGATCCAGCGGCGTGCACCGTTGACCCCTTTGCCAATGAAGGGCACCAGCACCAGTGCCAACAGCACCAGGGCCAAAACAAACATAGGACGCGCCACCTTTTCCCAGGTTTCCATGGGCACCTGAAACGCCAGCAAGGCCACTGCACACCCCATCACCAACGAAATGATGTGACGCGTCAGGAAATGGGTTTGTGCGTAGCGCGCGAAACGGGGGTTATCGGGCATCGCGATCGAGGCCGAATACACCATGACCATGCCCCACATCAGCAAGGCCACCACCACCCAAACCAGGGCTTGGTCCACCCCCTGCAAGCGGGCTGCCGAGCCTGGCGACTGACGCGCAAATTCATACCCGCCGAGATTGACCGGCAAGCCATGGCCCGAAGCCACCGGCGCACTCGCACCACCGCCAGTGAACAAGGCCGACATGCGTGCGAAGCTGCCGCGCAGGGTTGACATGAAGCCTTGGCTTTCGCTCACAACGCGCCCTCCATGCTCACACCGGCCGCTTCAGCCAGATCGGCGACAGCCTGCACAAACACGCGGGCGCGGTGCTCATAGTCCTTGAACATGTCAAAGCTGGCGCATGCGGGCGACATCAAAACGGCATCACCCATCTGTGCCAGGGCTGCGGTCTTTTCTACCGCCGCTGCCATGTCCACAGCATCCTCGACAGGCACGTCCACGCCGCTCAAGGCTTCGCGAATCAGCGGTGCATCACGGCCGATCAGCACGACAGCCCGCGCAAAACGCGACACGGGCTCGGCCAGTGGCGAGAAGTCCTGCCCTTTACCATCACCCCCCAGGATGACCACCACACGGCGGTCCGCGCCCAGGCCTTGCAAGGCCGCCACGGTCGCGCCGACATTGGTGCCCTTGCTGTCGTCAAAGTATTCGACCTCGTTGACCACGGCAATCGGCTCCACACGGTGCGGCTCACCGCGGTATTCGCGCAAGCCATACAACATGGGGGCCAAAGAACAACCGGCGCTGCTGGCCAAAGCCAAAGCAGCCA
>JACCDU010269152.1_pt1 | contig 26484 bp, 9 predicted proteins | sample 7446081 | NCBI WGS metagenome assembly JACCDU01 (sample SAMN15323447, study PRJNA562643) | freshwater metagenome | isolation source: river surface water | place: USA:Blue River Watershed | collected 2017-08-17
CCTTCGTTTTCAAGCATCATGTCGTACACGATTTCCAGCCCGGGTTTGCCGGTACGCTGCGAGATCGCCGCGATGCTCTGGTCTGGCGAGGGCTCGTAGTCGGGCCGTTCAGCCATTTTGTACATTTTGTGAAAGCTGCCAAACAAGGTTTCGGCGCGACGATCGACCAGATCACGCTGTTCGGTCAGAATTTTCTGACGGATCGCAGGATCTTTGAGTTTTTGCACACGCTGCTCAAAAGGCAGGCCGGCGATCGATTGATACGTGGGGTGAGCGATGAACGGGTGGAGCGAGCTCTGAAAAGAGAACAGCAGACCAACGGGGCGGCCACAGATACCGGCATAAAGCGGGACGTTTTCTTCGCGCGCCTGATCCAGTGTTTTGAGGATGTCCTTCCACAGATCAGGAGCCGGATCCGTTTGCTGCAGGTTGAACATGACCGGTAATTTGTTGTGACGCGCCATCTGCAGCAACCAAGGAATTTCTCCAGCCATCGCTGCATGGTTTGAGGTCATCTGAAACACGCCATGACCGACTTCGCCCAGCACGTTACCGAGACTCGAGATTTCATCCCCTGTGGCAAAGGTACCTGGCGGGTACTTGCGCTCGTCGTACTTGTGAATAAACGTGCGCGAGGTAGAGAAGCCCATCGCACCAGCCTTCATGCCTTCGCGGATGAGTTCTCGCATCGCAACGATATCTTTTGGAGTGGCCTCGTCATGGTGAACGCCCCTATCCCCCATCACATAAGCACGTAAGGCTGAATGCGGAATCTGTGCGCCGACATCCAGAGCGAACTGACGTCGATCCAGCGCATCGAGGTATTCAGGAAAGGTCTCCCATTCCCATTGCAGACCTTCATGCAAAACACTGCCCGGAATGTCTTCCACACCTTCCATGACCTTGATCAGCCAGTCGCGGCGATCCGCTTGCACTGGCGCGAAGCCCATGCCGCAATTGCCCATGATGGCTGAAGTCACGCCATGCCAGGTTGAAGGACTCAAGTAAGGATCCCACGTGGCCTGTCCGTCATAGTGTGTATGGACATCGATCCAGCCAGGCGTCACCAGACAACCGTCTGCCTGGATTTCACGTTTGCCGGCGGAGGCTTTTTCGCCGACCTGGACGATCTTGCCGTCCTTGATTGCAATGTCGCCTGTTCGTCCAGTTTGACCGCTACCATCAACGATGGTGCCACCGCGAATCACTAAATCGTTCATCCCTTGCTCCGTATTCTTTATGTGCTTTTTATGTCATTCCGAGGAAATTTTGATGTGCTTCAGACGTGTGACTGATGCTTAGATCAATACGTCAGTCCAGCGACAAGCCAATACGGCGGATGACATCTCCCCAGCGCTTGTAGTCACTTTGGACGATCTGGGCATAAGCTTTCGGACCGGCCCCGCTGATCTCGTTGCCTTGTGAAGCAACGGTTTGTTTGATTTCAGGCGTCATCAGCGCATTGCGAAAGACCGTTGAAATGCGATCGGCCAGCAGCGGATCCATATTGCCTGGGGCGAATAAGCCTTGCCAGCCAACAATATTGAGACTGGTCACACCTTGCTCTTCGAGTGTCGGCAGGTTGGGCAAGACGCCCAGTCTTTCGGGCGTAGCCGGACCCAGTAACTTGACCTGTCCGTTGCGAGCGCTTTCAACTGCAGTCGCCGTGCCATCGAAGTAAAGCTGCACATCGCCCGCCAGCAACGCGCGCGAGGCATCGGCGGTCCCTTTGTAAGGGACATGCGTGATGTCGATATTGGCTTGCATTTTGAGGATTTCAGCGTTCAGGTGCGAGGTCGAGCCTGGACTGAATGATGCGAAATTCAACTTGCCGGGATTGGCTCGCGCATAAGCGATCATTTCGGCGGTTGTATTGAAAGGCGCATTTTTGTTTGCGATCAGCACCGTTGCCGACTTGACGAACTGAATGATCGGTGTGAAATCCTTGAAGGGATCGTAGGGCAGTTTTTTGTACAGATGCGGGTTTTGTGTATGAGTGACGACGATGGTGTAGAGCAGGGTATAGCCATCGGCCTCTGCGCGCGCGACTGTTTGTGCGCCGATCATCGTGCCTGCGCCAGGTTTGTTTTCAATGATGACTGGTGCGCCGGTTTGCTCGGTGACTTTTTGTCCGATCATGCGAGCAAGCGAGTCGCTGCCGGAGCCGGCTGGAAAGGGTACGACGACCTTGATTGCTTTTCCGGGAGCGGGCCAGTTATTGGCATCGACTTTCGCAGGTTGTGCCTGAGTCAGCGGTAAGAGTACGAAAGAGCTTGTCAGCGCGGCAAGCCAACTCAGAAAAGCTCTTCTCAGCGTGCGGCGGGCTAACGCTCGTCCGGTTACTCGAGTTTGATTCCGATTCATTTTGTCTTCCTCCGGGTTTAAGATCTTGCATTCTTTTTATGTTCTTGCGTTCTTGAGAGAACGCTTAAATGCTTGACTACCTACGATCACTCAGGCAGCCTATGTTCACTCAGACTGCCTACGATCACTCAGGCAGCTTTGATATCATCCGAAATGATTTTCGAAATAAAACCCTCAGGCGTTTCCAGTTCGAACATCAGTGAGTAATGATTCAAACCTGCCAGGACATGATGGCCGACTTTGCAGCCTTGCTTCTTGAGATGCTCGGCCATGTTGTTTGATTCACCGATCCAGTCGCGCGGCTCGGCGCCGCCGACAATGACTTCATACGCCACGCTTGGATCAAAGCTGAAGTTGATCGGACTCATCGCATGGACTTGCTCGGGCTTGAGTTTGATCTCTTCGTTGACGCTGATATCCAACACCGGTTCGACGTTATAGACGCCGCTGAGTAAATAGGCCTTTTTGATGAGGCCTGGCTTGAGCTGATAGGGCTGGCCTGTTTGTGCCAGGACAGCGGCAATCAGGTGGGCGCCGGCAGAATGACCAAAAACAAAGATATTTTTGGCGTCAAAGCCCCAGGCGCCTGCCTGCGAAGCGATCCATTCCAGACCGTCTTTGATCTGTTGGACAATTTCCGGGAGGGTGACGTTGGGACACAAGTCGTAGTTCATGACAGCAACAGCGCAACCAGAGGGCATCAGACCGTTGGCGACAAAGGTGTAATCTTTTTTATCACGACCTCGCCAGTAACCACCATGAATGAAAATGGCCAGAGGGCTGCCTGGTTTGGCTGACGGAAAGAAATCCAGATCGGCGAGCGGGCCGCGACCATAGCGAACATCGCTTTGAAAAGCGTAACGGTCGCGGGCAGCCTGACTCTCTTTTTCACCACGCGCAATATAAATATTCACATCTGGCACGGTGGTGCGGGGGTTGTATTGCAGTTCTATTTCTTGTTTCATGACTTGTCTCTTGGTGAACAAGCAAATTTTTTAACATAAAAAAAGGCATGACCGAGTCAGGTCATGCCTTTTCATACTAAGCAACCGGGATTAAGCGGCAGCAGCTTCTTCTTTTGCTTCTGTGGCTTCGTTCATGCCTTCTTTGACTTTACGCTTGAACACGCCACGACCTGCGATGAGGTTGAAGTTTTCAAGGTTTCCGCCAGACTTGAAGTGGTCCAGGAACAGATTGCCCACGGCGTAGGTGATGCCGGCAGAAGTGGCTGCCAAGGCGGTACCTGACAACAGCATGCCGATGCCTGGGAGCAACTTGAAGGTTGTCGAAGCGACGACTGGAGCAAGCATGCTTGCGCCCAGGCTACCGATCAGGCTGATCACGATTGGGCGAGCCAGTGATTTCTTGAACGGGATGCCATAAGCTTGGCAAAGCTCGTTAATCATCTTGAGCTGTACGCCAGTGATGGCCACGAGATCGAGGCCAGGAACGGGCACCATGCCGGCACCGGCTGACCAGGCGACATTGTGCTTGATGACTTCCTGCGCTTTTGCTAATTGAGCTGCCGTGTCAACGGGCGTTTGCTCAACTTCAACTGCTGATACTTCGATTGTTGAATCAGTCATGACTGTTTCCTTTTTAATGCGGTTTACAAAGGGTCAAGCTAAAAGTTAAATAGTGTTACAAGATTAGCATGGAAGAGATGAAAAAATCCACATTTTCAAGTAGTTAGCTTGAAATTCCCCTTGCTGACTCCGATAACAAAATAACAACTGAACTACGGGTAAAAAGTAAAGCTGAACTACGGGTAAAAACTTCATTTCAAAGACTGGCGTAACCGTCTGAGCGTGCCGACGAGTTGAAAAAAGCCAGCTTTGGGAGCATGGGCATAACGCCAAAGCGGATCGACTTTCCAAAATCGGTTAATCGAGCAGATGTAGTCGGTTTCGAGCGCTTCTATTTCGTGCCACCAGCCCACGGGCATATAAAGGGTTTCGCCCTCGGCCAGAATGACGATTTTTCGATGCTCAAGCGCCTCGGCGAGTCGCGGATACTGTTCGAAGTCAGGTTGATCGATATAAGGCTGACTAAAAGTCGGCGGCATCTTTCCGTGCGAAAGCGGAAACGGATAGAGATTTTTGGATTGCTTGGGACTAAAGAGCGAGACACGTTTTGCGCCACGAAACTGCGAGAGCGTGCCGTCCATTCCGTCGTAGTGCAGGGGCTCAAGATGGCCACCCGGACCGACCCACAGGTTCATGTCGATGTTTGGATGCTGCCTCAGACCTGTACGTTGACTAATTAACTTTAGGCAGGGACCGACGAGAGACTGCAGTGCGGTTTTACCCATTTCGATCAGCGCAAGATACATGTGGTCGCGTTTAGCCGAGCCATCCTGCAAGTGTCCGCAGTAATCGGCAATCGTCATGGATTGCATTTCACAATAGGACTTCCATTCTGTTTTAGGACGAGAAAATCTGTCTTCGCCGTAGATGCGTGTGAGGACTTCAATCTCACCCACAAGTGAAATCAATTTGTTGATGTCCAATGGAATAGCCGATTCAAGCGCGTGCGTCAGCACGACGGGCTGACTCGGTAATTGAAACTCGCGACGAAACCGCTCGGGCGTCATGTCGTGAATAGAGACGCGCGCAATGCCACCACGTTCAATAAGTCGTTCAGAAGGCGGGTTGCTATTATGAGTTGAAAAAGACTGCGATGAAGACATATATATTCCTGCGTAAGCAACGATTGGCTTGCTTGAAAGATTCTTCTTAAGCAAGCGAATCGCTTGTTTCAAGTTCTCTGAGTGGTTGACGATCACGACTGTTTAAAAACGCGGGTCGACGTGCAATGTGCTCATCTTGCGGCGCATTCGAGACTGCGTTGTAGGTCAGGATCGCAATGCGACGTTGAAAGGGAGAAATGTTTTGTGGTGAGGCATGAACCAGATTGCCGTCAAACCAGACGGCGGTTCCTTTTTTGCCTTTAGCTGAAAACAAGCCCCCTTGTTGCACAAGCGAGGAGATTTGCTGATTAGTCACTTGATACGTTAACGAGGCACTGACATTGCCTTCCCAGCCTTCGGGAGAATCGCTCGCCTTATCTGAGTCGATGCAGCCGGCACGCTGAGAGCCTGGGATGAAATAAAGCGGCCCGTTAAATTCGGTGATGTCATCCAGAAAAATCATGACGCTCAGAATGGCGCTAGTGGGGACCTTGTCTTCATTGCGCCAGTAAATGTAATCCTGATGCCAGGGCCAGTGCTCCCCCGAAAAAGCCTGTTTCAAATTGACTTTGAGTTGGTGCAGATACACCTCGTCCTTGAGAATCTGACGAGCTGGTTGTAAGAGTTCTGGTTTTCGAATCAGGGCATCATAGGTTTCATCGTATAGATGGCAACCATGGTATGCGCGGTATATCGTGCTGTTTTTTTCAAGGACGTGCCCTGGTTGAGGATTCTTCTCAAACTCGTTCAAACAATCCACCAGTTTTTGTGTTTCTTCAGCAGAAAACAGCTCGGGCTGAACCAAAAAACCATTGGTGACGTATGAATCAAGATCGGCTTTACTGAATTTCATGATGTGTGACTCCAAAGGGTCAGTATCTAAATGCGGAATGTGAAAGTGGACTAGCTCAGTTTTGTTGCCAGTTGGTCGGCAATTTTTTCAGCCACAAGAAAATTGCCGTAAGGATTTAAATGACCCGTATCGACATAAACCTGGCGCGTCACATGATCGAAGACACCACTGAGGTCGTGAAAATAATTGGGTAGGGCCTGCGACAGGACCTGTTCTTTAAACTTTTGCTGAATGCCACCCATGGCAGGACTGTTGGCGATATATTCCTTTTCGACAGGTGTCGTCGGCTTATCTCCCCAAGACAGGCAGGGCTGGAAGAAATTTAAAAACGGCACATTCTCTGAAGCGCAGCAGGCGTGCGCAAGTCGCGTCAACAACACATAATCTTTCGCGGTGGCTTGGGCGATTTGATCAGCATTGCTGTTTGACATGGCGTCAATCATCTCTGAAACAAAGCGATGGTTGACGGTCGGATCCGATTTCAACAGACTATTGAAAAATTTCCTGACAGACTTCGAGCTGGAGAGTCTGGCAAACTGCGTCACGAGCTTGTTGAGGGTGAGCCAGCACGCGCGCTTCCAAGCTTGAGCGAGGTTGAATTGATCGTTCAACTGCATGCCGTGCTCGATATGACGGGAACCCATGCCAAGATAGATGTCGTTTTGTATCGAGGCCTGTTTGCTATTGAGCAGTGCGTGCACACCAGACTGGTTAAAGACGCAGTTCCAGCCGGTATAAAAAACAACGCAATCCGGCGGTGCAATTAAGGTGTCTGCCGTGAGCATATTGAATGCATCTTGGGACGTCATGCCCAAAATGCCGCGATTGACACAGACGGTGTTCAGTTGATATTTAAACAACAGAATTTGTTCTACCAGCGAAGGGATGGTGAATGCCGGCAGTCGCGAGCCTGTCCCCATCGTGGTGGAGCCGCCGAAAAAGGAAATGATTTTCTGACCCTTTTCTTTGCCAAGGGCCACTCTTTGCGCCGTATCTTCGTCACTTACCCGGTTTTTAGGAATCCCGTCGCTATCTGTCATAAACAGATCAATATCCTGGGCACCGAAGTCATCGACATCGACCAAGACCTGCTTGTTCGAAGCCAGCCTGGTTCCGAAGTAGGGGTTGGGTTTAAAGACTGAACGCGCAAGAAGCACGTTATCCAGCAAACGCTCGTTTTTGATGCGTTCAAGCTTGGCGACTGGCAGCGTGTTTGCAAGCGCGAGAACATCCTCGTTTGTTATGCCCGACTCCAGGGTATGACGCAAGTCATCCATCGAGGCCAGGCAACCATCTAGTGCTTGTAATCTGTGCATATTCGCTATACTTTGTTAAATATCGATAAGAGGTCAATCATGTTTCATTCGTTAGGTTCAGTGTTGCTGCGTATCGTGTTCTTTTGCATCCTGACGCCACTTGCTTTAGTCATGCGCTTGTTTGGTTACGATCCCTTGAAACTCAAAGCCAATGAGGTGCACAGTCAATGGTCGAAGCAAAAGTCGGTTAGCTACGATCAAGACTTTTTTCACAAGCAAGGTTGAGTACATCTCTACACATCTAAAACGCAACGAGGTTGTCATGAAAGCTGTTCTAAATTGGGTCAAAAACAAATTAAGTGGTTTGTTCGGTAAAAAGAAGAAAACTGAAAAACCGGCAAACGCGACGTATCCTTTGTGGTGAATTTGGTTGCTTTAATCAAGTTCATAAGCATTTTTGTAATCAAGCTTGAGTGCCGTATCCTGGTCTTCTTTTCGCATGATTGAATTGCCCACGACCAGAAACTCAATCTCTGTTCCCATCAGGCAGCGAAACGCATCCTCAGGGGTGCAAACGATTGGCTCGCCTCGGACATTGAAGGATGTATTGACCAGCACGGGACATCCTGTCAGTTGTTTGAAAGCGGTGAGCAAATCGAAATATTTTTGATTGGTTTGCGCGTGCACTGTTTGTACGCGTGCCGAATAATCAACGTGCGTGACGGCTGGAATGCTTGAGCGCGGCACGTTCAGTTTGTCGATACCAAACAAGTTTTGATCCGACGGATTTTCAGCAAGACGTTTCGATTCGCGAACGCCTGCGACCAACAGCATGTATGGACTGTCAGTGTCGAGTTCGAACCACTCGGCCACGTCTTCTCTCAGCACACTTGGCGCGAAAGGTCTGAACGATTCGCGATACTTCACTTTTAAATTCAATAGTTTTTGAACAGAAGGTGAGCGCGGATCGGCAATGATCGAACGGCCTCCAAGCGAGCGTGGACCAAACTCCATCTTTCCCTGATGCCAGCCAACCGCCTTGCCTTCGCTCAGTGCCTGTGCGGTCAACGCAATCACTTCAGAGTCAGTGTGAGAGGTAAACCTTGCACCTGCGGCTGTTAAACGTTTCTCAATGTCGTCCTGCGTGTATTCAGGACCGAGGTAGCTGCCTTTCATCCCATCCTGCAGATCAGGTGAAAGCTTGCGAGGACCATTGAGCATCAGGTGATAGGCGGCGAGAGCTGCGCCGATACTTCCGCCCGCGTCACCCGCAGCCGGTTGAATCCAAATATTGTCAAAGATACCTTCTTTGAGTAGCTTTCCGTTCGCCACGCAATTCAGCGCGACACCACCAGCCAGACAGAGATTTTTCATCCCCGTTGTTTTTCGGATATTGCGCGCGAGTTTGATCACGATCTCTTCCGTGACCAGTTGAATCGAGGCAGCCAGATCCATTTCTTTTTGCGTAAGCGTCGACTCTTCGCTACGTCTGGGGCCACCGAACAAGTCATCAAAATGCTGATTTGTCATGGTGAAGCCGGTGCAATAGTCGAAGTAATGCATGTTCAGGCGAAAGGAGCCATCCTCGCTCACCTGAATCAAATGATCTCGAATCAGGTCCGCATATCTTGGCGTACCGTACGGGGCCAAACCCATGACCTTGTATTCTCCCGAGTTCACTTTGAAGCCGGTGTAATAGGTAATCGCTGAATAGAGCAGCCCTAGCGAATGAGGGAAATGGATTTCGTTGATAACATCGATTTTGGCCCCACGACCAATCGCAAGCGAGGTCGTCGCCCATTCACCCACACCATCCATGGTCAGGATCGCCGCCTCTTCGAAAGGCGATGGAAAAAATGCGCTCGCTGCGTGACTGAGATGGTGTTCGGAAAACAGGAGTTTTGATTTCCAGTCGATATCGTTTCCGAGTTCATTCTCAAGTGCCGTGATCACCCGCTTTTTTTGGAACAGCTTATCTTTTAACCAGATCGGCATCGCTGTCGCAAAGGATTCAAAACCCTTAGGCGCGAAGGCAAGATAGGTTTGAATTAAGCGGTTGAATTTAAGCAAGGGCTTGTCGTAAAAGACAACGTAATCCACCTCTTTGGGTTTGCAGTTTGCCGCTTCGAGGCAAAAGGCGATGGCCTGCGAAGGAAACGACTGATCGTGTTTGATCCGAGTAAAACGCTCTTCTTGCGCAGCTGCAATAATCTCGCCATCCACGATCAGGCAGGCAGCGGCGTCGTGATAAAAAGCTGAAATTCCGATAATCGTTGTCATGTACTCAAATCCATCAAATTGTTCCTTTCGTCTGACGCCGGAATTTCAGACGCGAGGTAGGCGCGAATGAGTTGTGCGATTCTTTTGCTTGGTTCTGATTCCCACATCGCGCTATGCACGGTCTGGACCGATTCGTTGATCAGTTGTTCAGACGTATAGGGAGACCAGTCAAAGACCGTCTTGTCCGCGGGTGTCGGGTCAAGCGCCGCACGAATAAAAAGAATGGGCGAGGCGCAAGACTGAATCTTGTGTTCGTTTACCCGTTTCGTCGCGTTCAGCATTTGATCGATCGTCCGCTTGAACGCCTCGATCGGTGTTGCGGCAGGAACAAGTTTGTGTAACGCCATGCGGTCCAGCAGGCGTCGGATAAATCTTTCGTTACTCAGATCGATCACTTCATCCGTGATGTTGAAATGGTGTGATGCTTCCTCAAGAATTTGCAAGGTTCTTTGCTCATCTGTCAGCGATACATCGTTTTCTGAAGCACCCTTGACCGCGCTGTCGAGCAGGACAAGCATTTCAACCGTCTCGCCGCTCAATTCCAGTTGATGCGCCATTTCTTGCGCAATCGTGCCGCCAAAGGACCAACCGAGGAGACGATAGGGCCCTTGTGGCTGAATCGACTTCATGGCGACCAGATAAGCCGAAGCCATTTCAACGATGGAGGCATGGGGCGTTTCGCCTTCTTCCAGTCCGCGAGCCTGAAAGGCCCAGACAGGCTGATCCGGTCCGAGCGCATCGGCCAGATTCTTATAAACAGCTCCGTTGCCTCCAGCGGGATGGACGCAAAAGAGAGGAGTCTGGGTACCCTCAGCCCTTAATTTAAATAAGGGTGTGTAGCCGGAGGGGGTGTTGCCTTCCAGATAGGTGGATAGGGCCAGAACAGAGGGGTGTTCAAACAACACGCGCATCGGTAACTGCACACCCAGATCCTGACGCAGGCGCGTAATCAGTCGCATCGCAAGAAGTGAATGACCGCCAATATTGAAGAAGCTGTCTTCAATGCCGACTTGCTCGACACCCGTGAGTTCTTCATAGAGTTTGCACAAAACGGTTTGCTTCTCAGACTGAGGGTGGCGATAAGATTTTTCGCGACTCCGATGACCGATTTCAGGCAGGGCTCTTCTGTTGAGCTTGCCATTGGGAGTCAACGGAAGTTGCTCCAGAATCATGAAGGCACTGGGAACCATGTAGGCAGGCAGTTCTTGGGCAATTTGCGAACGAATCTGACTGATCAGATTTGTTTCCAAATGGTTGCGCAAGGGATCGTTCGTGGTGGCCAAAGGTGTTTGTTCACCAGTCGGGATCCAATTTTCGATCGGTAAGTCGCACGGTGTGAAGAGTGCATGCACCTGACTCAAGTCACGACCTGACCAGACAACCCGGACCTTCAGATTCAACTCGTCAGCTAAAGCAAAAAGTTGATCCGGATCGAGCGCATGGGCTGTCGCTCTTTGCGCAAGGGTGATCAGTTCGCCAGCCGAACCCTCAAAGGACTCAATACGCTCTGCCGCCCAGACATCTGCTGCGATGCGACTATTCGGAATATGAAGCACTTCGATTTTCTGCATTGGATTTTCTAGCAGCAACTTTTTGAGCGAAGCAAGCGTGCTCCACTCGGTAGAGTGATCAACCCGCAGAGGCGCCGTGTTGTCGCTTTGAACGATCGAAACGTCATAACGCCAGCGCGACATTTCATTTGAAAAGGTGCCGCGCTTGATCTGGGTTTCCACGTCCGTGGCAAAGCCTGCCTTCTCGGTGAACTCAGTAAAGAAGGCCGGATCGACTAACAGTTCGCGATCCTTTCTTTGGCGATCGTTGGCGCGTGCGAGCACCACGGCAGCGGGTTCATTAGGTTCTGCCTGGAACAGTTCAACAGAAACGCAGAAGGCTTGCTGGTGCGCCAAAGACCTGACATCACCGACAAAGACGGCGCGCTGGGTGGCTTGCAACGCAGAGTGCAGGACGCGCTCCAGGTAGCTGGTGCCCGGGAAGTATTGAATCACCGAGTTCAGAATGACCAGATCGAACGTTTGGTCCTTAAAGTCCGGTGTGTCTGCCGCTTCACGGGTATCAACGTGAATATGCTTGAGTTTTCTCTCGGCGATGACGTGTTGTAATTTTTTAATCGTCTCGTCAGACAAATCCGAGCCGTAATATTGCTCAAGGCGCTGATATATTTTCCATAGGATCAAACCTGTACCGCAGCCGATCTCCCAGACGGAAGTCGGTTTTAAGGCCTCGATCCGTGCAATCGTTTGTGACTGCCAGCTTTCCATTTCAACGACAGGAATCGCCTGACGCGCATAAGCACTGATCCAGATGCCAATATCAAAGTCCACATTTTCTGCGTTGGATGATTGGTAACTGGTTTCGTAGATTTCCTTCCATTCGAGTTTGAGTCGATCCTCTGCGCTTTGTCTTGCAGAGGCAAAGCCAGCGTGATTCCGATCGACAACCAGATAGGAAACCAGCTCTTGACCACGATTCTGATTATTACGGCTGACTGTGACCGTTTGGCGAACGCCTTCGCAATTCAGAATGGCTGAGTCGATTTCTCCCAGTTCAATACGATGGCCACTGATCTTGACCTGATCGTCTGTCCGTGTCAGATAGATGATCGAGCCATCGGTTCGACGTCGAGCCAGATCACCCGTGCGATACATGCGTTGACCTGCTGGTCCAAAGGGGCAAGCAATGAAACGTTCGGAGGTCAATCCTGAGCGACCCAGATAGCCGCGTGCTAGAGCGTGACCGGCGATATAGATTTCACCGACCACTTTGTCGGGGACCGGATCGAGTCTCTCATCCAGAATATAAATGTCGTAAGCGGGCAGGGGGTGACCAATTGAGACCGCAGCAGTGTCATCCAGTAAGTCATTTTCATGGACTGTCTGACTGCTGGCCCAGATGGTCGCCTCTGTTGGTCCATAGAGATTTGTCACCGGCCCCACCTGATGCATTCTCTTGCCCAAGCGCGTTGCAAGGGCTTCTCCTCCCGTCAAAATGTGGATTCGGTGATCCAGATGTTCATCCAGAATCATTTCCCACAATGAAGGTGTTGCTTGAATGGTTGTGATCGTATGGCGTTTGACGGCTTCGATGATCGCCAAGGGATCGCGACTCGTCTGGCTATCCAGCAAAACGATACTGGCGCCATGACACAGCGGTAAAAATAACTCGAGACCGGCGATATCAAAGCCGATGGTCGTGATGGCCAACAGGCGGTCTTTTGGCTGCATGGGGACGCGCTGATGCACCGAATGCAAGAATAAGCTAAGCGCTTCGCGAGAGATACCAACACCTTTGGGTAGCCCGGTACTGCCAGACGTATAAATGATGTATGCGAGATGTGCTGGGCTGACCGTCGCGTTCAACTCGTGTACTTTGAGTGGGCCCTTATCCTGGGCTGCACAGTCTTGTTGGAAAGCTGGATCTTCGACCCACAAAGTGGCATGCAGGGCGGTCGTGCTTGACGCGGGGACCAGCGCACGGTGTTTGTTAGAGGTGATCAACAAACGCGCCTGACTGTTTGACAGCATAAAGCTCAAGCGCTCGGACGGATAGTCAGGGTCAAGAGGCAAATAGGTGCCGCCCGCTTTCTGTATCGCAAGCATAGAGATCAACATCTCAACGGATCGCTCAAGCAAGAGCGCAACAACTTGATCCGGTCCGATTCCCTGTTCGAGCAGGACACGCGCCATCTGATTTGTGCGTTGATCCAGTTCACGATAGGAGAGTCTGATTTGTTGGCCCTGAGATTCAAAGACCAGCGCAGTCGCCTCAGGTGTCTTCGCACTTTGCTTTGCAAAGCTTTCGTTAAAGTCGCTTGGGGTCGCTGAGAGCGCCATACCGTTAGCATGACGATTAAATAAGCTGCGGTCCGTCTCTTTAATGATCGACAGTGCGGGCAGAATCTGCTGCGCGATCGCTGGGAGCGAACGTACCCATTCTTCGAGCTTGCTCAGGATGCTTTGCGCTTGCTCTGGAGAGAGGCGCGCTAAATCAAAGTTCAGGCGTAATAGCAGCTCTTTACCCGGCATGGCCAGTAGTGTGATCGGATAGTGCGTTCCGTCCTGCATTTCTGCAGCGATCTGCTTGAGTGAACCGGCCGACTGGGTAATGGCTTCGCTTGAGTAATTTTCAAAAACGAACAGTGCCTCAAACAGGGATTCGCCAGGCAGGTCAATCAAAGATTGGATCGCAGCCAGACCTAGATGTGCATAGCTGTCTTGCTCGGATTGCGCGGTCTGCTGTTCAAGCAGCCAGTCAACCAACGTTTGATTTGAATCGACGCGCAAGTAAAAGGGCAGCGTGTCGATAAACATGCCTAGTGCGTTTTCAATGCCGGGCAGTTGACTGGACCGTCCATTGCGCACGCTTCCCACGACGATGTGTTTCTGGCCGCTCATCCGTGAAAGAATGAGCGCAAACAGACCTTGCAGGATGGACGCTTGCGTTAAACCGTGCAGACGTGCGAACTGATCAAAGATCTTGGTGGTTTCAGCATCAATATTGACACTGAGGTTGTCCATTCCTTTTTCGTCCCTGATCCGTTTCGCAAATTCCAGACGGCTAGGTTCAGTCAATTCTTGCAGATGATTTTTCCAGTAATGCTCTGCTTGCGCACGGTCTTGCTGCGCGAGCCAGGATAAATGATCTTGCCAGTCAAAAGCGCGTGTGAGCGCATGATCTGTACGCTGATGATAAATATCTTCGTAATGTCGGGTCAGTTCGCTCAAGAGCAGGGGTGTTGACCAACCATCCAGTATCAGGTGGTGGTTTGCGATCAGCAAAAAGTATGTTGACGCATCAAGTTGTGTGATGCGAGCTCTGATCAGAGGACCCGTTTCAAGGTTGAAGCCCGCTATCCGGTCTTGTTTTTTAAGAGCCAGTGCCCGTTCACTGGGTGTGCCTTCCAATTCGATAAATTGGCAGTCATCCGCAGACTTGCCCAAGATCACCCCTAATCCGTTAACCAGAGAGGTGGGGGCGATCACGAGTCTGAGCGAGCTATGGCGCTCAATCAGTCGAGACCAGGCTTGACGCATACACTCAATTGAGAAATCACCTTCAAAGGTGAAGTTCATCTGAACATGATATGGGTCGGTACTGAAATCTGCCAAAACAGAAGTTTCGTACGCGAGACCGTACTGAAGCGAAGTCAGTGGAACGATGCTCTGATAATCCGGGTGCTGGGTAGCAATCTGATCCAGTACTTCCTGACTCAGAACACTGCCGTATTGCAAGGCTTTGGCCTGTGCGAGCGGGAAGTCGGATGGGGTATGCCTGTTTTCCAGCGGTGCATTCAGGCAATGATCCACTAAGCGCTGCACAGCGAGTGCGAACTGTTCGGACAGCGCAGCAATAGAGCCTGAATGATGTGCAAGCGGGCAATAAGTGATGCCGTAGAGCAACTCACCTTTGCTGTCGATCATGGCGTTGAAATCGATTAACTGCAAACGTGGTCTGTCGGGATGGTCTTTGGCTGCGGTGAGTCCGTTTTCGGCCATGGACCAGTGGTCCGGCTGATCCGCTGAGAACTCAAAGCGGCCCAGATAGTTAAAGACGATTTGTGGTGTAGGCAAATCAAGGTGCGCAATTGTGCTGCCTTGATCCAGATATTTGAGCACGCCATAGCCCAGACCCTTATCGGGTAACGCCTTCAAGCGCTCTTTGATCCGACGGATCACCATGCCAGGATAGTGTACGTCATGTACAGTGGCGTGACTCACGTCCAAGCGCAAGGGGAAGGCACTGGTGAACCATCCGACCGTGCGGGACAGATCGGCATCCATTTCGCGACCGTGACCTTCGATCATGACAACCGGATCGCCTAAGTCATAGCCGTACTGTGTTTTGCTCCAATTGCTCAGGGCAATGCCCATCGCGGCGAGCAAGACATCGTTGATCCCGCCATGGTAGACGGTCGGCGCGCGCATTAAACGATCTGTGAGGGCTGCATCCAGATGACCGGTGTGTTGAACGCCGGAGCCAAGCGTATTGTCTGACGCTTTGATTTGTTGATCTTGCGGCAGGGCTACGAGCTGAGCCAGTTGTTCTGACCACAGGGATTCTTCATGACGTCCTTCGCCCGTTTTACCCTGTGCCGCAAGCAGTTCACCCCAAGCTTTGAGTGACATGGTCTTTGCGGGCAGACTGAGTGACGATGGTTCTTGTTTGGATTGCGTGAGTAATCCCAAATCTTCAATCAAAATGCGCCATGACACCCCATCAATCGCAAAGTGATGAATGACGAGTGCTAGCAGGTAGGAACCATTGGATTGTTCAATCCATTGGGCGGCAAGCATGCCACCCGACTGATTGATATTCAGTTTGTCGCTCAGGTTTGCCAGAGACTGTTGAATTTCCTGTTTCGCGTCTGCTTCGTCCTTGGACAGGATGGTGACGACGGGTAAGGTTGGTGCTGGGGTGCTAGCCGCAGATTCAACGATAAAGCTCGTCTCGGGTCCCGCTCCCTCGCAGCGCAAGCGCAGCGCCGCATGATGGGATACCAAGGCTTGCAGGGCTGACTGCACCTGTGCATGGTTGACCGTTGAGGGCACGTTCAAGAGAACGGCTTGATTGAAACGTGTCAGCGAACCACCGGCACGAAGATATTCGTGATAAATAGGCAAGGCGGGAATGGAACCATCCTCAACCCAGGTGAGTTGTTGGGTGGTTGTATCTGCCTGTTTGCTATGCAGTGCTAAGAGTTCCGGCGTCTGGTATTTGAAAATATCGCGAACTGCGAAGAGCAAGCCTTCGGCGCGGGCGCGACTCACCAGACGAATCGCCAAGATACTATCGCCGCCAATCGCGAAAAAGCTATCGTCCAAACCGACCCGTTCCATCCCGGTCAACGAAGCGTAGATCTGGCACAGGATGGTTTCCTGTGGGGTTCTGGGAGCGCGATACAGCGCCCCGTCTGCACCACTTGAGGGTTCAGGCAGCTTTGAACGATCCAGCTTGCCATTGGGAGTCAACGGCAATTCAGTCAGCGTGACGAAGTGCCCGGGCACCATATGGTCGGGCAAGGATTCACCCAGCGTCATTTTGATTTCTGAATCATCCGCAAGCGTTTGCCCCGGATTCGGCACAAGATAGGCAACCAGACGAAGTTCGCCGGCTATTTTCTTGGGGACCACAGCGGCATGCGCCAGATGGTCGATCTTATTCAGTAAGGCCGTTTCGATTTCGCCGAGCTCAATCCGATAGCCACGAATCTTGACCTGGTCATCGACTCGTCCCAGGTAAATCAAAACACCATCCTTGCGACGTCTTGCCAAATCTCCCGTGCGATACATTCTCGCGCCAGGCGCACCGAAGGGGCAGGCGATGAAGCGTTCGGAGGTCAGGCCCATGCGACCGAGATAACCTCGCGCCAGACCTTCACCACCGATGTAGAGTTCACCAACCGTGCCGTCGGAGACAGGCTCCAGATTCGGGTCCAGCAGATATAACTGCGTGTTCCAGATGGGCAAGCCAATCGGGACCACGCCTTCATGCGAGGTGTTCGGGCTGACTTCGTAGACGCAGCAGCCCACAACCGTTTCAGTTGGACCGTATTCGTTAATCAGTCTGGTTTGCGGGGCGTGTTCGCGCCAGAACTCGACGGTCGCAGCGGTCAGTTGCTCGCCGCCAATCACGTAGGAGTTGGTTTGTCCTGCCAAGGTCTTGGCAGGCAGCAAGTGACGTAGCGCATCCAGATGGACAGGGGTCAGCTTGACTAGGGAAAAATGTTCCTGAGCTTGCAGTTTTTCCGCCAGGGCTTCAATTTCATTTTCCTGATCCAGGAAGTGCACAGTGCGACCTGTTGTCAAGGGCAGCCACAAGCTGGTGATGGTCGCGTCAAACGCGATGGAGGTATTGATCGGTGCGCCGTTGCCGGTACTTAGATCATAGGCATCCATTGCCCACTGAATGTAATTCAGCATCCCGTGATGCGACAGTGCAACGCCTTTAGGTAAGCCCGTGCTGCCTGAGGTGTAAATCAGGTAGGCAAGGTTTTCAGGCAACAGGGTGGCGACACGATCACGATCCAGTACCTCGGTGCTGGCGAGCTGACCGATTTGTTGCAAGGTCGAACGATCCGATAGATCAATCAGGTTGGGTACTTCATAACCTGAACCGCTCTGGAAAGCATTTGCGATGGTTGCCGTGCTGATCATTTGCTTTGCATGACTGTCTTGCAGCATGAAAGCCAAACGCTGAGGCGGATAATCTGTTGCGAGCGGCAAATAGGCTGCACCGGCACGCATCGTTCCGAGCAAGGCGATCAGCAGTTCGGGCGTGCGGTCGAGCATGATGCCCACGATATCGTCCGGTCCGACACCCTTTTCAATCAGATATCGCGCCAGTTGATTCGCACGGGTATCCAGTTCGCCATAAGTCATGTTGCTTGCGGCTTGTTTTTCTCCGTAAGTCAGGACAAGGGCGTCTGGCGTTTGTTTGATCTGCTGATCAATCAAGGTCATGATCGTCGTGACTTCGACTGGAGTCGCGACTGCGGGGCCTGCCCCCTGGCTGATCAGCTGGTTACGTTCGTTCGATTCAATTAACGGAATGGCCGCAAGTGCCACCTGCGCCAATTGGGGCAGTTTTTGCACGAGTCGTACTAATTGCTCGAGGATTTGTTCAGCATTGCTTTGATCCAGTCGGGCCTGATCGAAACCTAAACGTAGCGTCAGTACTTCGCCAGTTAAGGCCGACAGTCCGATGGGGTAGTGGTTGCCATCTTCACTTTGCGCATCCGTCAGCGTGAGCTGACCAATGGTTGTCGCGGTTTGGTCGACAGGGTAGTTTTCGAAGACAAACATGGCTTCGAATAGTGGTGTGCCACCCATGCCGATGATTTGATGGATTTCACGCAATCCGATATGACCATGTGTGTTCTGATCCGCCATCGCGACCTGTTGTTCCTGTATCCAGTCCACCAGGACTTGACCAGGTTCAAGGCTCGTATACATCGGCAAGGTATTGATGAACAGTCCTACGCCCCGATCGATGCCAGCAAGTGAGCTGGTGCGTCCGTTTCTGACGCTGCCAATGACGATCTCATCGAGTTTGCTTCTGCGTGCCAGGATAAGTGCGAACAAGCCCTGAAGTACCGAGGCCTGCGTCAGCCCATACTGTTTGGTGAAGGTATCCAGTGCTTTTGTTGCCAAGTCATCCAGGACGACTTCGATGTTTTTCATCCCGACGCCCTGTTCGATGGGGGCCGGCAGGTCTAGCCTGCTTGGGGTGGTGAGTTCACTTAAATACTGTTTCCAGTAGTTGTGAGCACTGGATAAGTCTTGCTGATCCAGCCACTGAAGATGCGCTTTCCAGTCAAAGGGTTTGGGCAGACTCAGTGTTTTACCGTCGCACTCGGCCTGATAAAGCTGAGCCAGATCACCAGTGAGGATCGGTAAAGACCATCCGTCCAGAATCAAGTGATGATTCGAGATGAGAACAGCCCATGCATTGTTGCCTAACTCTGCTTCGTACAGTCTGATGAGTGGACCTTGGTTCAGCTCGAAGGGGCGAGCGAAGTCCATCGCTTTGAGCGTCTGGATACGCTCAGCCGGCGTACCGGTTAAGAAAACGGTCTGATAGTCGATTGCCTCTTCGTTCAAGACGATACCCAAGCCACCAACTAGGGCAGGCGGGGCAATCGCCAGGCGCAAGGCCGTATGGCGTTTGACCAATCCGCGCCAAGCTCGTTGCATCGCGTCATGATCAAGTTGTCCCGTAAAGGTCAACAACAGGTGCACATGATATGGATCGGTTGCACCTTTTTCCAGGGATAATGTCTCGAAGGCCAGACCCTGTTGAAGCGAAGTCAAGGGAACCAGATCTTCGAAGTCAGGATAGGTGTTCGCAAGCGTATCGATGATTTCTTGATCGATTGCTTGCGCAAGTGTTGCACTTTGCTGCAACGTCTCAAAATCCGAGAGTGAGCGACGATTCTTAAGCGGCGCTTCAAGGCAATGCGCGCTGAGTATGTTCAGCATCTCCTGGAAGCGGTCTGCCAAATCTGCGATGTCGCTTTCAGTGTGCGCGTGGCGGCAGAACGAAATCGAGATATCGAGCAATCCTTGCGGATTGATGGCCGTGTTGATGTCCAGCAGGTGCATCCGAGCGCGATCCGCCTCATCTTGCGCGGCAATCAGCCCACCTTCTGCCATTCTCCATTGATTGCCCTCATGCGAGGACGACTCGAAGCGACCGAGATAATTAAAGCCAATTTGTGGACCAAAGGTCTGGAGAGAGGCAAGCTTGCTGTTTGGATCCAAGTGCTTGAGGATGCCAAAGCCCAGCCCTTTGTCAGGCATGGCGCGTAAGGTTTCTTTGATCCGCAGGATGGCTAGCCCAAGATCGTTCGAATGTTCTTTGTTTAAGTCCGAGATGTTTAATTTGACGGGGAAGACTGTTGTCAGCCAACCAACCGTTCTTGTCAGGTCGGCATTGAGCTCGCGTCCATGTCCTTCTAAATCAATGACTGGATTGCCCAGTGAGCACTGGTGATTTTCTTGCGCCCATGCCGTTATGGCAAAACCGAGGGCCGCCAGAAACAGATCGTTGATACCACCGTTGTAAACAGATGCGGCAGCAACCAGTCGACTGGTGTTCTCTGCGCTGAATTGACGCGTGCAGTTGACTGCAGCTTCCAGCGTATTGCTTTCTTCTTTAAATCCCTTTGCGACGGGTAAGGCTTGTGTCTCTTGAACTTGTTCCAGCCAGAACGATTCTTCTGCTCGTCGTGCGCCTTGCTGGCCTTGTTGAGCAAGAAGTTCAGCCCAGGCCCGTAGCGACATGCTCGCAGCGGGGAGCGGTTTTTGTTCTGTCGTTGTCAGTGTCTGTAGGTCATCGATCAAGACGCGCCAAGACACGCCATCTACCGCGTAGTGATGAATCACGAGAGCAAGTTGCTTTGCACCATCAGGCTGTGTGACCCACAAGGCGACCATCATCCCGCCTTTTTTCGACGGCGATAATTGCTCGCTCAAGGGCAGGAAGTGCTCAACAAGCTTTTGACGTGCAACGACAGGTTCGAGTCCGGATAAGTCTAGCGTCTGGATTTGAACGGGAGGCATGTCGGCCACGGGATCAATGATCAATTGCGTATGATCGTTGCGTTGCTCACACCGCAGGCGAAGTGCACCATGATGCTGCCTGAGTTTTTCTAAAGCAGCCTTGATTGCTTCGAAGCTCACCTGATGTGGTGCTTCAAGCAAAACGGCCTGATTAAAGCGTTTGAGAGAACCTTTCAGTTTCCAGAAGTCATGGAACACCGGCAGGGCAGGGAGTTCTCCATCCTCGGCCCAGACCATGCTGGTCTCTTCTTGGGCAACGGGCTGTGCGATCAGTGCAATAGCTTCCGGTGTCTGATGTGTAAAGACATCACGCACGTTAAAGGACAGCCCTTGAGCACGCGCAAGACTCACCAGACGAATCACTGAAATACTATCGCCGCCAATTGAAAAGAAGCTATCGCGGATACCGATGTTTTTCTGATTCGTGAGCGTCTCGAAAATCGCGCACAGGATCTGCTCTTGTGGCGTGCGCGCAGCGAGTTTGTCTTGTTCGCCACTTTGCAGGGTAGGAGCGGGAAGTGCGCGTCGATCTAGTTTTCCGTTTGGCGTGAAAGGCAAAGCGTCAATGGTGACAAAATAATTGGGCACCATGTATTCGGGCAACGTCTCAGACAGTCCTCGAAGCAAGCTCTCTGTTTCGGGTGCTTCTTCATTGTCCTTGACAACCAGATAGGCAACCAGCTTTTGATCACGGCCGAATTCGCGCGCAATGACGGCGACTTGGCTCAGATGTTCGGATTGTTTGAGTAGGGCGGATTCAATCTCGCCCAGCTCAATGCGATAGCCGTGAATTTTGACTTGATCATCCGCTCGCCCCAGAAACTCAATTGAGCCATCTTCGCGACGACGCGCCATGTCGCCGCTGCGATACATCCTTTCGCCAGGTGCGCCAAAAGGGCAGGCGACAAAACGTTCGGAGGTCAGACCCGCGCGTCCGATATAACCGCGTGCAAGTCCGGTTCCCGCAATATAGATCTCTCCCTGCATACCATTAGGGACAGGTTCAAGTGCTGGATCCAGCAGGTAGGCCTGCATATTCGCCAGAGGCTGTCCGATGGTGACGGGACCCGCGCCGGCCAGGCCATCCGTTTGCGCATTGAGCGGCGGACTGATGGTTGCGCAGACCGTGACTTCGGTTGGACCATAGGCATTGAACATTCTTCTGTTCGGAGCAAAGCGGGCAACAATTTCCGGCGAACAGGCTTCGCCCGCAACCACGAGCGTTTTGAGCGATGCTAGAACATCGAGATCCAGTGCGGAGACCAAGGCGGGTGGCAAAGTCGCGTGCGTGACACCAAAGGTTTGGAGGTTGTCGGCAAGGCTACCGGCAGCGTCTGTGCGTGTTCCGTCTTCAGGAATCGCCAGTGCCGCGCCTGAACCGAACGCAAGCAGCATTTCCCAAACACTCGCATCAAAAGCTTGCGAGGCAAACTGTAAAACTCTGTCGGTGTTGTCTAGCTTGAAAATCTCAGTTTGTGCCAGTGCAAGATTGACAGCGGATTGGTGCGAAATGCCAACTGCTTTGGGCTGTCCGGTCGAACCGGAGGTATAAATCAAATAGGCAAGCGTCTGAGGCAAAAGTGGGCTGGTTCGATCATCATCGGTGATGTCGTTCTCAGATTGCAGGGACAGACGAATGTTGAGGATGGGATCTTCAAAATCAAGCAGTTCAGGCAGTTCAGCGTCAATCGAAGCCTGCAGGCTATCGTAGAGCGAGTCGTGACTGATCACGCGTTGAACCTGACTGTCCTGGAGAATAAACTCCAGACGCGCGGCAGGGTATGCAGGGTCGAGGGGCAGATAGGCCGCACCGGTTTTGAGAATGGCAAGCGTCGCCACCACCAGCTCTTCAGAGCGCGGCAGCATCAAAGCGACGATTTCTCCCGGACCAACACCTTCAGCAATCAGATGTCTGGCCATTTGATTGGCGCGTGCATCCAGTTCGCCGTAACGCAGTGTTGTGAGTGTTGAGCCTTCTTGACTCAACAGGGCGGGAGCCTCGGCTTGTCTTGCGACTTGCTTGGCGAATAAACGGGTGAGATCTGGCGTGGTCGGATCAGCTTGTATCCTCGGACCCGCTGATTGTTCTAGTAATGCTTGACGGGACGGGGCATCGACCAGGCTGATGGCAGCTAATGGTGTTGTTCCGATGGCAGGCAACGCGCGAATCAGACCACAGAGTCTGTCCATGAGCTGTTGCGCTTGGGATGCGTCGATACGCGCTTGGTCAAAGGTTAATCTGAGGCTAAGTGTTTTGCCAGGGATCGCACCTAAGGCCAACGGGTAATTCGTGCCGTCATGACCCAGACTTTCCAGAACAGTCAGCTCGCCAACAGGAATGGTGGAGGCGTCGGTCGGGAAGTTTTCAAAGACGAACAGCGCCTCGAAAATTGAGGTGCCGGGAAAGCCTGCCAGCGTCTGAATCGCGGCGAGTCCAATATGCGAATGGACATCTTGTTCGGCTTGTGCGGTTTGTTGCTGAGCCAGCCAATCAACCAACGCTTGACCTGCAGGAAGTGCGATATGCAGGGGTAGGGTATCGATAAATAAGCCGATCGCCTGATCAATACCATTCACACTATTGGCGCGACCGTTATGCACGCTACCGATGACGAGGTCTGATAGGCGGCTGGTTTTTGCCAGCACGAGTGCGTAAAGACCCATCAGCACGCTGGCTTGTGTCAGTCCATGCAGACGTGCGAATTGTTCAAACTGGTCATTCAATGACTGATCGAACGTAAAGTACAACGCCCCTGTGCCTGTTTGCGCAACGGCTGGTGGTGATAACTGCAACCGGCTGGGCTCAGTCAGTTCGCTCAGGTGGTTTTTCCAGTACTCGCGCGCGGCTTGTTGATCCTGGCGCGCTAGCCATTGCAGATGTTCTTGCCAGGCGAAGGGGCGACCAAGCTTTTCCGGCAGTCCTCTAACGTCGCTGTCATATAGATGCGCCAGTTCGCGCATCAGGATCGGCAACGACCAACCATCAAGAATCAAGTGATGCTTTGAGATGAGCAGCGCGGATTTGCCGTCGCCCAGATCGCCAATACGCAGTCTGACGAGCGGTTGATGCTCGAAATTAAACCCTTCTTCGAGGTCCATTGCCTGGATTTGAGCCAAGCGTTGTTCGTAGGTGCCGCTTAGTTCGACAACTTGATCATCGCAAGCCCCTTCTCCGCGAATCAAACCCAGTCCAGGCGCGATATCGGCAGGAGCAAGAATGAGTCGCAAGATCGAGTGGCGCTTCATCACACGTGCCCAGGCGCGTCGCATGGCCGCGATATCGAGCTTGCCTTCCACGATCAGAATGATCTGAATATGATAAGGATCTTCCAAGCCCACTTGGCGGGCCATACTTTCAAACGCCAGGCCCTGTTGTGACGGTGTGAGTGGAACAATATCCTGCAGGTCGGGATATTGATGCGTCAACTGATCAAGCAGGCTTTGCGTCAGTAAAGGAGCCTGATCGATCGCCTGTTTGACAAGTGGATAGTCCGAAGGGGTATGACGATTTGCAAACGGGCTGTGCAGACAATGCTCTGACACTGTCTTGAGCATTGTTTCAAAACACCGTACCAACTGCTCCATGGAGGCTTTCGAGTAGGCTTGGCGGCAATAATTCACCTCGAAGGTGAGCGCGCCATTCGCCTGGATAACGGCATTCACTTCGATTAAATGCAGTCTCTGTCGATCTGCTGCATCCTTGGCTGTGCTGGCAAAGCCTTCAGCTAACTGCCATTGTTTTGTATTTGCTGTTTTTTGATCCAGGCGACCTAAATAGTTAAAGACAAGCTGCGGGGCGAGTGTGTTTGCCTGCGCTAGCGTGCTGCCTGTGTCGAGGTAACGCAAAATGCCATAGCCAAGACCTTTGTCCGGAAGCGCGCGTAAGCGTTCTTTGATTCGGCGTACTGCGTGTCCCGCGCTTTGCGGATCATCCAGATCCAGACCGCCGACTTCCAGACGCAGCGGGAACATGCTGGTCAGCCAGCCGACCGTTTGCGAAAGATCAGCCTCTGTTTCACGACCATGGCCTTCCAGGGCAATGGTCAGGTCACCGAGTTGTTGCCCATATTGTTGCAGGCTCCACTTTCGCAGAGCTAAGCCGAGCGAGGCGAGCAATACATCGTTGATGCCACCATGATAGGTGGTCTGTGCTTGCGTGAGTCGTTCGGTTTGTGCTGGGTCTAGTCGGCCTTGAACAGTCTCGACGTTTTGCTGTTGATTGACGCCAGGATCAATGGCATTGTCTTGCGGCAAGACATTCGTGCCGACGGTTTGGGATAACCAGAGCGCTTCTTCTTGACGGCGTTGACCCTGTTGTCCTTCCCGCTGCAAGGTTTCTGCCCAGGCGCGAAGGGACATGGTTTTTTCAGGTAAGGCAGCCGTCGTTTCGGTGGTGAGAGTTTTCAGATCATCCAGCAGAATTCGCCAAGACACACCATCGACAACAAAGTGATGTAAAGTCAAAACCAGCAAAGAGGGTTGTTGGTTTCGCTGAACCCATAAGGCGGCGACCATTGAACCCGGGCGCTGCGGTGCTAACTTTGAGCTTAAGTTGTCGATTGCCGTGATCAGGGTATTTTGCGCTTGAGTCGCATCAAGCGTAGTCAGATCCAGTACCTCAATTGCAGGCACGGGCGTGGTGTTCGCTGGATCAACGATAAATTTCGTCTGTAGGCCTTGCCCTTCAGTCCGAAGACGCAAGGCACTATGCTGCTTGAATAAAGCGGATAAGGCTTGACAGACGTTCTCGTACGAGATGTGTTCTGGCGCTTCCAGGCAAACTGTCTGGTTAAAGCGATCGATCGTTTGATTCGCAGTCAGGTACTCAAGATAAATCGGCAGGGCGGGAACGCTTCCTTCTTCTTCCCATACTTCAAGAGGGGTGTCGACCGACACTTCTTTGAGCACTTCGGCGAGCAAGGCTGGATTCTGATGTTTAAAGACATCGCGAACGGTCAAACTCTGGCCATTTGCCCTCGCGCGACTCACCAGTCTGATCGCAGAGATACTGTCACCACCGAGCGCAAAGAAGCCATCATCAATGCTGACCTGCTGCGCGCCTGTGATTTCACCAAAGAGTTGGCAAAGCAAAGTCTCAGCCGGGTTACGCGGCGCGCGATAGTCCTGCGTGCTGGTTTCAAGTGTAGGTTCGGGCAGCGCACGACGATCCAGTTTGCCGTTGGCGCTTAGCGGTAAGGCTTGGAGTTCGACGAAGTAGGTCGGCACCATGTACTCAGGCAAGGTGCTCAGCAGGCCGGTTCGTAAAGCATGCGTGTCAGGTGTGCCGTGTCCGGCACGTGCAACGACATAAGCCACCAGTCGCTGATCGCCTTGCATCTGTCGCGTGATGACGGCGACTTGAGCGAGGCTTGGATGCTGCGCAAGCAAGGTCGCTTCGATTTCACCTAATTCAATCCGATAGCCCCTGACTTTGACCTGATCGTCGGCACGTCCAAAGTATTCGATCGCGCCGTCTTCGCGTCTGCGGGCCAGGTCACCCGTCCGATACATGCGCGCACCCGGTGCGCTGAAGGGGCAGGCAATAAAGCGTTCCGAGGTCAGGCCGCTGCGCCCAAGATAGCCGCGAGCCAGATTGGTGCCGGCGATGTAGAGCTCGCCCACAACACCTTGTGGCACAGGCTCAAGGGTGCTGTCCAGAATGTAGAGCTGGGTGTTCCAGATCGGATAGCCGATCGGAGGTGCATTGGCACCATCCTGGACGCGACAAGGCCAGACCGATACGTCGATCGCCGCTTCAGTCGGGCCGTAAAGGTTCCACAGCTTTGTTTGTGGCAGACGCGCAAAGGTTTGCGCCTGCACCGCGCCACTCAGGGCTTCGCCACTTGTGACGATTTGTCGAAGGGAACGGCAAGCACCTGTTTCGAGTGCTTCTAGAAACACCGCCAACATCGAAGGAACAAAGTGCAGCACGCTGACGCGCTGCTGCTCAATCACCGCTTGCAG
>JACCDU011376863.1_pt1 | contig 26470 bp, 37 predicted proteins | sample 7446081 | NCBI WGS metagenome assembly JACCDU01 (sample SAMN15323447, study PRJNA562643) | freshwater metagenome | isolation source: river surface water | place: USA:Blue River Watershed | collected 2017-08-17
AGGATGCTTGGTGTTTCTGATGAGGCTTTGAGGGAGCACAGCAAGCGCGTCAGGGATGCCGCACTTGCCAAGATGCACGCCAAGCGCGCCATGGATGCTGGCGAGATTGAGCCAGAGGCCATTGATGGCATCCCGTGTCTTGCGGCGCTTGTGTCTCGCGCCGTTGGCCTTGCTGGCGGCGATGAGGCCGGTTCGCTGATTGATTTTGAGCGGAGGATGGCAGGGGCTCGATATGCGAAAGCTAAAACTAATCCCAGCTGAATTCCTCAGCACAAACCAACTCGATAGGCGCAAAACAAAACTACTCGGATTTGTCCCGCAAGAGTTGAAAATAAAAACAGCATGCGGTAAAATAACCGAAATAGATTTGTATCAGACGCCAGGCCCGGCAGAAGTTGCTGACAAAATGCTTGGCGGTGTTGGGGAATCTTTCGCTGTTTTGGTGGTTGAAGAATGAAAGTATTTATTCGTAGTGGCTCAAACGTGAAGCCTGGCAATATTGCCGGTATTGTGGTAGATAAATCACTATTCCGGCACTGGGATTCACGGCGAGAATGCTATTGGAGCAGCCCGGGCGCGTCGTGGGATGTGGGGATCGTGATCCCGCGCAGGAATGACCCGTGCGCAATTGGTGAGGCCTTGAAGGGCGTGTTGCGCAAGCGGGCGCCAAGATGAAAATAATCGTCGGCATAGACCCGGGCGTGAATACTGGTTTTTGCGCCTGGGATTGCGAGTCTCGCAAAATAACCGAGATAAAATCCATCAAAATCCATGAGGCCATGTTGCGAGTGCTGGCGCTGCGCGACGGTGGCGGCCTTGTGGGTGTGGTGTTTGAAGATGCCCGGCTGCGGACGTGGTACGGCACGACTCGCGGCACCAAGGCTGACACGGCGCGACTTCAGGGTGCCGGCTCAGTCAAGCGCGATTGCCAAATCTGGGCTGATTTTTTGGCGGGGAGCGGCATAAAATGCCATGCCATATCGCCTCAAGGCAAGGGGGCGAAGGCTTGCGCCCAGGATTTTGCACGGATCACCGGGATGATGGCCCGGATCAATGAGCATGCCCGCGACGCGGGGATGTTGGTTTTTGGACTGGCCGATTGGCCGAGGAGCTGGGGATGACGATGTGGAAATTTTGGAAAATACCCGCCATGTTGCGGATGCAGCGGACGCATATCGAGGCGCTTGAGGCGCAGACGGCGCGCCAGCGTGCGACGATCGATGATGTCAAGCGCGCGCTGCAAGTGCCGCTTGCTGCTGACCTTGCCCTGCCCGGCGAGGTGCAGCGACTGCGCCACGCGCTGGCTGACGCTCAGCGGAGACTGGCGCACCAGCACAAGCGCCGCTACTGATCCATGGCCTCCGCGCCCCGTCAGCCGGTGCTGACGGTCTCAATGACTGCGCCCCAGGTACTCGGGGCGCTTGCGCTTGTGGTGTTCGCCTCGGTGATCGTGGGTGCCGTGGTGGCGCGCTGGTGGGTCACCTCCGATGCGCTGGTGCTGGAGCGCGACGGGTGGCAGTGCTCAGAGGCCACCAGGACCCGCCCCACCGAACCCCGGGCTATTGCCGGGCCGGGGTGGTCGCTGGAGTGGCTCACGCCTGAGCAGGCGCAGAGGTGCATCGTGTGGCGCCGATTGCACGGGTGAGGCAAAATGCATGCCATGGACGCACCGCAAAAAATAGACCCCGACATGATAAGTCGGTACGCGCTGCCGGTCGGAATGGCTGGCATCATCGCATTGGTGCTGGCTGTGCAAGAGCTTGACGATGCTGGCCGGGCGTGGAGCTGGCGCTACGTGTGCGTGGCCTCGCTGGCCGGTATGGCCCTTGGGGTGATTGCTAAGGGCGCGGTAGATGCCGCCGGGCTGTCATCCGCCTGGGACGCCCCGGCGGCTGGCGTTGCTGGGGCGGTCGGGATCAAGGGGCTGTCGATCATGTCGCGGTGGCTGAGGGCTCGGCTTGAGTCGCTGCTGTCCGCTGCCCTCTCCAAGGTGTGGCCGGGTGCGTCACACCAAGACGCGCCACCCCCGGCGCCACCCCAGGACAAGGAGGCCCCGAAGTGAGCCGCATCATTGCAGCCTTTGCGCTGGCGCTGGCGTCCGCCGGCGCATCCGCCGCGCCACAGGTGGAGATCACGGGCGCCATGGCCGGGGACGTGTGCACCTCGGTCAGGGGTGAGGATCAGACCAAGGGAATTCCCCTGACGATCACCATCGCCCCCGATGGGCGCGTGGTGCATTTTGAGCCGCCCCGCCGAATCACTGACGTGACTGTGGAGGCCATCAATGCCGCCCTCAAGGCGTGCAAGTGGCAGGCAGCGCCAGCACAGCGGGCCGTCCGGGCGATGGTGTGGGTGGAGCCGCCTGGGCTGCTGTTTTAATCCGAGCGACCCGAAGGGGCTTGCGTTCCGTTTGCACAATATATATACTGCAAAGCATCGAACAACGGAGCAAGCAAAATGGCAAAGCAAAACACCGCAACCAAGATCATCGCGGCCATCATTGGATCGCCGGGTCTGGCAGACAAGATGCGGATAGAGCCAGTGGTTTATGCGACGTGGGAGGAATTTATTGATGCCCGCTCATGCATCTACACTCACGCCAAGGATTACGACAGCGTTCGGACGGCGGCCGGAAACCATTTCATGGCCTTTGAGGACGGCTCGGTGATTGCTCAAATCGAGTGGCGCAAGTGCATTGGCGCGTTCAAAACTATCAAGGCGGCGGTCGCTTTTGCTGGAGACGATCCCCGCGTTTCGTACGCTGATTTCGGGATTGTCGGAGTATGAGGGGCGGCCCCCGCGAAGCCTGCCGCGTTGACCCGGCCAAGATCCGCAAGCAACCGGGGGTCACTCTCCCTAGAGGCCTACAGACCGAGATCAAGGCGGTGGCCAAAGCGCTCGGAATCCCAGCATCTCACGTCTACGAACAAGCCTTGCGCGAGTGGCTGGATCGGCAAAAGCAAGACACATCAGCAACAGGAGATCAAAATGCAATCGACAGTAATCGGCCATAGCCACCTCGGGTGCTACAAGCTTGACCGCCGGATCGAGCAAGATCATGGCCTTTCCCGGATCGGCTCGGGTGTCCTTGGGTTCTACCGCCGACTCAATCTTGAGGATGAACGACAACTCCAACCAAACGAAGCCGGCGCGTTCGGCGATGATGGGCGAGGATTTCGGCGGGATTGGCTGGATGCCGCCATGGATGAGGGTCTGCGCTTTGCTGCACTCCACACCGAGCAGTGCGATGGCGCAAGCCCGGAACTGGTGGAGATTTTCGGCCCGGCCAGAGACCACGAAATGCTCGAATGGGCAAGGTTGGCGTTTTTTGGGTAATACTTGAAAAGATTGAAAAAAGGCCCCTATAATGGGGCCTTACTTATTTGGAGGTTGCGATGCAAACCGAAACGAATACCGAAGCTGAAATGCTGGATGTTGAAGTGCTGCTGAAGCAGCGAGCGGAGCTTGATGGGCAAATCAAGCGAGCGCTGCGCGCCACCCGCGATGCCGACTTGGCCAAGTGCAAGGTGCTGATCGAGCGCCACGATTTCACTCCGGCTGAGCTGGGTTTCGAGTGCGGCGCGCACTGCGCCAGCGGAGCCGAAATCAAGGCGCCTGCGGTGGTGGTGCAAATCGAAAAGCAGAAGCCGGAGAAGGAGCGAGCCAAGCTCCTGCCGAAGTTCCGCAACCCGGAAACAGGCGACACCTGGACAGGCCGGGGCCTGAAGCCGAAGTGGCTGGAGCAGGCGCTGGCTGAGGGTCGGCTGCTGAGCGAATTTTTGATTGACGCGCCTGAGCAGGAGCGAGCGCAAGGATCGGCCGAGCTGAAGGGTGGCGATGCGCCTGGTGAGCCCATCATGATTGCAAGCGCCATCCCTTCCGAGACCACGGAGATCGTGGAAGGCGAAATCTGATGTGGCGCGCTGGAAAACTCCCAGAATGGGGTTAGCTTAGATCGGTGTGGCGATTTTTGGCGGTAGGCCCCGAAAGGGGCCTTCATTTTTTTGGGGAGTGAGGATTGGTTGAAGTTGCAGACAGGATCATTGCGGTGACGCTGGCATGGTGGGATGCGCTTGACGCGGCGGGCAATGTGGGGTAAATTTCAGGCGTCGGTTTTGCATCCGGCGCTCCTCTTGTTGTCGATGACACGGCCCCTGAACCGCGAGGCTCAGGGGCTTTGTTTTGCCTGTTTGGGCGCTAAAATGGGGAGATGGACAGCAAAAACCCCCATAATTTCGAGGTGCTGCCCCCGAAATCGCTCGGGGGGCGGCGAGGCCCCCAGATTAAGCCCCTGATCAAGGAGGCTCTTCGGCGGGCTGGCCGGGGCGAACATGCGTTGCTTGATGAGGCGGTGGCCAGGGCGTTTGACCTAGAGGACAAGGCCAGCGGCCCCATCCTGCTGGCGCTGTTGGCCCGCATGTACCCCGAGGACAAAGCCACCCTCCCGGTGCCCGACATTGACTTGTCCGGCGTCCCGTCGCACCTCTGGGCGCGCACCGTCACCGAGGCCATCGTGTCGGGCCAGTGCGCCCCGGATGTGGGTGAGCGCATCCTCGCGTCCATCAAGGCATGGGTCGAGATCGAGTCCACCTCGGGCGAGCTGGCGGAAACCATTTTGGCGATGAAGGCGAGGATTGATGAAATTGAACGCCAAAATGCTGCGCGAGCTGGCGAGTGCTCAGCAGAGGCTGACATCATTGGAGTCGAGCCAGGCCCTGGTGACGCGCCAGCCACTGAGGCTCCCGGCCAAGCTAGCGACGGCGCTTAGGGCCCCTCTCGGGGCGTACAGTTACCGGCTGTTCAAAGGGGGGCGCGGCTCCGGCAAAAGCCGGGGCGTTGCCATGCGCGTCGCAGACCTTGGGGCCTGCTACTCCCTGACGATTCTCTGTGTCCGAGAATTCCAAGTCAGCATCAAAGATTCATTTTTCGCTGAGCTTTCTGCCGCCATTCGATCTGATCCGTGGCTAAATAGTCAATACAATATAGGCGAGCGCTTCATAAAAGGGAAATTTAATAATACTGAGTTCATTTTCAGGGGATTAAGAAGAAACCCGCAGTCAGTGAAATCTCTTTCAGGCGTTGATTTAACCATTATAGAAGAAGCTGAGGAAATACCCGAAAACTCTTACCGAGATTTGTTGCCGACAGTTTTCCGAGAGGGAAAATCCGAAGTTTGGGTGATCTGGAATCCACGCGAGGATGGGAGTGCGACAGACGTTCGGTTTGTCAAGAACCCGCCGCCAAATTCAATATGCGTCACAGTAAATTACTGGGACAATCCGTTCTTTCCGGCCGGCCTGAGGAAATTACTTGAGCACGACAGGCGGACGCTTGAGCACGCGGTTTTTGCCCATGTGTGGGAAGGAGAGTATTTAAAAAATACCAAGTCGCAAATATATGCAGACAAAGTTAAGGTGATGGACTTCAAGCCGCGCCCTGAGCTTGGGTGGGATGGGCCATATTTTGGGGCGGATTGGGGCTTTGCTCAAGACCCTTTCGCACTTGTAAAGGTGTGGATTTTTGATGGATGCATATGGATCGAAAAAGAGTGCGGTGGGGTTGGAATAGAGCTTGATACTCTGCCTGATTTTATTTCAAGACGAATTCCAGAGGCCAAAAAATACACGATTAGAGCCGACAGGGCCAGGCCTGAGAGTGCATCATACATGCGCCGACACGGGTATCCAAGGATGGTTTCGGCGACTCAGGGGCCTGGAAGTATTGAGGCTGGAATTGCATACATCCGCAGTTTCAAGAAAATAATAATATCACCCGATTGCGTGGAAACAAAAAAAGAAACGGGATTATATTGCTACGCACTCAATAAGGCTGGTGACATATTAAGGGAGCCAGTTGATAAATTCAATCACTATCTTGATGCAATAAGATATGCTGTTGAGCCGTTAATAATTCAGGCTGGCAACGCTGTTGCATTTTCTGCAAAATGAGGTAAATAATGGACGAATCAGACCGGGCTGCAATGGAGTTGGCTGACGAAATGAGCCGGCGCATAGCGGCTGAGGCTCAGGCGAGATTCGACGATCTGTGGCGATCAGTTCAGGATGGCGTGCCGATTGATGAGGCTCTTGCCCAGTATCAGCGGTCACTGCCTCAAGGTATTGGCACAATAATTGCTGAGGCTTTTAACGCGCTGTTGAAGTCGGCGCCGGGGCTTGATGCGGTCATGGCTATGCCAATCGGCAAGATGAGCCTATCAAGCAAGTTATATGCCGGATCGGAGGAGTTGAGCGAACAGGTGCGCGCCGTGGTGGAGGATCACACTAGAGGGATGCATCAGGCCCAGGCGCTCAGCCGGGCGCTGTACGATGGGTACACCCCCAATGGCGGGGCTCTTGAGGGGCGCGTGAATCAGCGCGGGCTGGTGGCCGAGCCGCTCGCGTCCCTGCTCAAAGAGCGCATCCCGGCCTCGGATGGGCGGATCACTACGCTCGGGGCGGAGTTGCAGCTGGCGCTGGATCGCGCTACCGAAGCGGCCGGCAGGATCAAATCGCCCCCGCTCAGAGCTGCATGGGATGAGGCAATCGCCGCATGGGAAGCAGGCACCGCCGAAGCTCGGCTCAAGCAAGCGCTCGAAGTCGTGGCCGTCGAAAAGGCGCGTTACTATGCCGACCGGATAGCGCGCACGGAACTTGCAAGGGCGCATGCCATAAGCAAATCGCGTGCCATTATTGAGGGCGGGGATGAGGTGGTGCAGGTCGTGCTGAACCCGCTGCACCCACTCATGGATGTGTGCGACATGCACGCTGGCGGCGATTTTTGGGGGCTTGGCCCCGGGCTGTACCCTGCCAGCAAGGCGCCGCGCCCGCCTTACCACCCGCATTGCTGGTGCACCATCCGCACCAGGCCCAGCCTATCCGCTGCCGGGGCGGAGTACCGAGAGGGCGAGGCTGCAAGGTACCTCGGGTCTGTGGGCGGCGCCAAGGCATGGCGCATTGCTGGGTCTCAAGCCAAAGCCGACAGGATCACGTCAGGAGAGCGATGGCTGTCGGTGATCGATGAGGCCAAGCCGACCGAATATCACACGAGGACGGTTGGCGATGCGGTAAAGGACAAACTTCCGGGCGAGTGACTGGATTAATACCTTGTCGCCGCAATATCCACGACCAAATTAGCCAGCTTGTAACCAGCTATTTCGTCTTCGTCGCCGATTAATTTATCGACGGAAAATGAAAATTCATCGGCCTTCATTTTGTCGATTATTCTGTCGCATAGATTGAAGTGATCTGAGTACGCCTTTTCGAGCCCAAAAATTCCACCAGGCTCGTCGGGCTGGCTGGATTGATCCACGGCAACCCCAAACGCAATAATGCACCGCATTGGCGCCATTGATGGCTGTTTTAATGGGGCCTCGGAGAATGATATTCTTATCATAGGGTAATCATCCGGGGATATTCCAGATTCAATACCGATTTTGCACGTCTTTACGCCAGGGATGGATGAAAGTGAGTCCCTGAGCCTGAGTAACTCATCAAAATACTTAGACATTATCCCCTCACCCGCTTGAGAGTCATGGGCCAAGCCGATGTCGGCTCGGCGCTTTGGTGCCTGCGAGCCGCTTCGACGGCCTGATTTAGCTCGTCACGATAGCCCTTAGCCTTGGCCAAATAGGGATCGTCGCTGGCGCTGCCGGTGGCATTTTCGAGGGCCGCGATGATGTAGGCCCTGGGTATGACGCACCGAGATGCCCATGGCTCTTCGAATTTGCCATACATATCTTCAACCTCAGCAATCGCTCGGTCTTCGATTGCCTTGGTTATTCTTCCCTTCAGAAAGGCGTCGGTGTATGTATATTTTAGCGTCATTTTATCCTCTTCTTCAGTTCTGACTCATAAATTTGAAGCGCTTTATCCGCTGCGTGCCTCATCCATTTGTCTGGCGATGTTCCCGGGTGGTGGACTGCTTTTGTAAAAACAAATCCATTTTTCCCAGATGCCAGAGCTCCTGGGAACCTTAGTATTTTCTTTTTTCTTGGGAGTATTTCGTGTGATTTTGTACCATCGTGAACAAAAATCGCATGGGGCGCGACCTGCGGGTCATTGAATATCACCCATCCGCCGGTAATGCGCCTCTTGTCCACGGATCGAGCCAGGGCGCCGGTCTTGGTGTGTTTCCCGGCTTCGGTGTGGACGTATGATTCAAGCTCCTCGGCCGTGGCATCAAGCGCCTTTTTTGCCTCAGATGAGGTGATCCTGCTGAGGGCTGCCTTTATCCCTGACGACCCCGTCAATTTTATTTTGACTTGGTCAGCCATTTTTGTTTGCCTCCGACTGAATCATGCGATCAATCGCCGCCATGGCCGCCACCGCGTCCTCGCTGTCAGAGTCGCCGGCTGCATGCACTACGCGCCTCATCTGCATAGCTTGGGCGATGGCCGGCATACCTGCGGCCTTCATCATTGACAGGATATTTAATTCAGCCTGAGTATCGGACAAATTAAAATCATCCGGCCATTCAATGACGGCTGTATTTTTCACTCCTATTTTTGAGGCAACCATATCAAGGATTTTGCCCTCCAAAGACGCAAGTTGCCTTGAGAAATTCGTCAGGTCTGAATTTAGCGCCATGAATCGAAGTCGGCGAGATTCAGCGGATTCAACGCCTCCGGAATTCTGGGATGAAATATCATGGCCGATCCTTGATATTTCCTTGCGCTTGTCTTCGATAACCTTTTGGATCGTATCGACGCTTGATCCTGTCGGCTCAATAATTGCCGGTGGCTTTTCCTGATATGTCAGCACCGATGACACCCCCGCCACAAGGGCGGCGTCCTTTGGTGGTGGATTCCCGGGCGGCAAATTTATTGCCAGCATCGGGAATGTGGCGTGAGACAGTATTGAAGCCGCCTGAGTAGATAAATCCCAAATATCACGAGACATTCCAGCGATTGTGTAAAATGCCCCGACTACTGGAAATTGACCGCCATTTTCTGTTATGGCAATAACGGGGCATTCTTCAAATCCATGCTGGCCTTCGGTATTGGATTCTGAGTTTGACTTGTACCAGTTTGATTTATCCCATCGCCATGTGTATTGGGTTTCAATCGCCGCGCCAGAGACATATTCAATTTCGCTTCCGCGAGTTTCGACGTGGGTGAATTTTCCGGTGACGCCATCAATGACCCAGCTAACCAGCGTTTCGGGGTGGATCATGCGGATGATGGGTAGCTTGCGCGGTGACCCCTCTGGCGGCATGTCAAGCACCACCAGTTCACTTCCGCGCGCCTTAGTGTGGTGGGCAAGCGTAAGCAGGAAATCCACCAATTTGGTGCCGCGCATGTCGCAGTCGTCCGCAAATTCTTGCAGTTGGCCCGATACTTGCATCATGCGCGGCTTGCTGCCGAGGTGGGCGGTGTACCGGGTGACGGCCTCCAATAGGTGGTTGACGTACTCCGACATCATGACCCGCAGGCCGTAATCCTCGCTGGACTCACGCGGGTGTTGCACCACGTAGCATTTGCTGACGTCAGCGGGGAGCATGCGCGTGATGTACTGCGGCGGGTCGTCTGGGGTGTCCGCATTGATCTGGATGCGCTGCGGCGACAGTGCCACGGCCGGCGCGAATCCGCCGCAAGCCTCAAGGGCTTCGGCCGCGAAGTGAAATTTTTGGATTGGTGTTGATGCGTGCATGGCGCATTGTGGCTCTTGGCATTGACTACATCAACAAAACGGTGTAGTGTGGCGGCACTTTTTTGGGGTTGGCATGAATCTTGATGATCTTAAAGGCAAGGTGGATGACGCCACGCACGCGAGCCTGGTGGCGTACGTGGGCGAGCTGTCCACCCAGGCCAAGACGGCCCGGGCGAAGTTGGCTGAGCTTGAGGGCGCCCATGCCGCCCAATCGACTCACCTGATTGACGCCCTTGGCCGCCTTGGCGTGGCTGACGTGGCCGGGCTTCAGGCGCTGCCGGCCAGTGCATCGCTGGCGACGGCTGACGCTCAGGCCAAAGCGCGCCTCGAACAGGCGGCCAGCGCCAGCAAAAAGCTGGAGGCCGAGCTGTCCGCCAGCAAGCGCGAGCTTTTCGATTTGCGGTCTGGCGCGAAAATTGCTGAGGCCATGGGCCCGGCATCGGACTGGGCCAGCGTTGCCGACGCTCGCACGCTGCTGACGGCTGGCGGGCAGGTGGTAGAGGACGGGGCCGGCGGGTACGCTATTGAGCGCGGCGGTGCTCGCGTGGCTCTGGCTGACGCCGTTGCAGCCCTCAAGGCCGCATCGCCTCACCTGCTAGCTAAGTCGGCGCCCGGTGGGTCTGGGTATGGGTCTGGTCACTCCGGCGTGCTGCCAAAAAACAATTCGGCGACTCCAAAAATCGCATCCAAAGACCCCGCTGAGCGGCGCGCGGCAATTTCTCAAAAATTCAACATTCAATAAGGATTCACCATGGCACTGAGCAATATGGAGATTTTCAACCAGTATTACATGCCGGTACTGGTCGAAAAGACGGCGCAAAAAACAGCCGGCCTTGTCGAGGCATCGCGTGGCGCGATGGTGATTTCGTCCGAGGGTGTTGTGGGCTCTTTGGCCGAGACATCCTTTTACCGATCCCTTGCGGCCAGCGTGCATGACGTCGATATGTCCGAGGCAAATGGCGATGTTGACCCGGATGATCTGAGCCAGGACAAATTCGCGCGCGTCAAAATGGCCGGCCGCTTTGGACCCGTCGCTTACGAGCCCAGCCAAATGGCATGGCTGCAAAAGCCCACATCCGAGGCCATCGACGTATTCACCGAGTCGATGACCGATGGCCTGATTGCGATGAAGGTCAATCGGATGATTGCGGCTGCCAAAGCGGCAATCACCAATCAGTCATCCGCGACGCACGACATTTCCGCGACCGCCGGGATTGACTACCGGGCGATGAATGCCGCCTACGCGAAATTCGGAGACGCCAGCGACCGAATCGTGTGCAATGTGATCACGGGGGCCGTGTACCACAAACTGATTGACAAGAATCTTTCAAGTGCAGCCGAGCTTTTCACGGCGGGGAGTGTTCAAGTTGTCGAATTGCTCGGGCGTCCGTACATCGTCACCGATTCCCCGCATCTGCTGATTGCCGGGACGCCAGCCAAGGACGTCATGCTTGGCCTGACCGCTGGGGCCGTGACGATTTCCGACGATCCCGTCATGACGACGCTGATCCAAGATAAGCCAGGCAAGCGAATCAGCACAATCTTTCAAGCCGACTTCATTTACACCCTCGGCGTGAAGGGCTATGGGTGGAATACGGCTGTCGAATTCCCCGTGGGCTCCGACATTTCTACCGGTTCGAATTGGATCAAGAAATTGACGAGCATCAAGGACACGGCCGGCGTCGCGCTGATTGCCGATTCGACAAAATAATTTTCGGCCCTTCGGGGCCAGGAGTTTGAAATGATCACTTTCGGCCCAGGCGAGCTGGCTGTCCGCATGATTGCCGATGGCAAGGGAAACACCTTGCCGGCATACAAACCATTTTACCTCGGTCATATGTCCGGGTTTTCTTTGGATGAAAAACTCGGGACGGAATCGTTTTACGGCGCCCAGTCCCGCTACGCCCAGCTAATTGGCGTCGGCAAGTCTGAGCTGACCGGCGAGATCAAGGGGCTGGTTTACCCAGAACTGCTGTCCCGTATGCAGAGCGGCGCGGCCGAAATGAATGACGAGTCCGGGGCAATCGAGTCCGGCACCATGCTGGAAATGGCGCCCGAGGTGAGTTACACAGCTGTAGCATCCGGTGATCATGGGGCGATACAGATCACCATGCCGGAGGGGGCAACTTTCCTTCAGGCGGCAGGCCTGCGATGCGACGACCTGATGGTCAATTTTGACCGTGTCGATAATGATCCGTCAGGGTATCAATTTGACGTGACGGTCAACGCAGAAAAAACAATCGTGTCATTCAAGGTGCCGGCATCTTATGTTGGCAAGAAATTCACGCCGCGCTATGCCATGCTTGTCGAGCAGACAAGCGCAATTTCATGGAAAATCGCCTCGCTGGCCATGGGTGATTCCCCCGTGTTTTCCCTGATTTATGCAGGTCGAATTCATGGTCACAAAATGGCCATCATGCTTAACTCGGTCGTATTTACCGACAAGAGCCTAGCCGGTACTGACCTGGATAAATTCAACGGCGACCGAGGCCTGAAATTCGTTTGCGGAAGTTTGGGTGGCGCCGTTGGTGCCGTGTACTCCACTCGCAAACTGCCGGGGTGATCATGATCGGACATAAACCCCTTACGCTGGGGCAGGCTGAAATGCTCCAAGATGATTCCGCGCTGGTCATTGGCGTGATGAGCGGCAAGGAATCATCTGTAACCGATGCGGATTACCTCAAATCAGCCCTGCGCATCGCCGCAGCGTCGCATGAAATGTACCTGCGCAGCATCAGCGCCGGTAGCCGACAAATCACCAAATCCCCCGAGGGTCTCGATTCGCTCGTGGACGAAATCCGGTGGGAGTTGACTGCCGTGGAGCTGGCAGAGGTCTGCATCGTCGCCTTGCACATGGTGCGAAAATCTGACGGCGGCGAAAAAAAAGTTCAGAGCCCATAAATTGGACGGCAGTAATTGCCGGTGTTTGCGCTGATCTTGGTGTGGCGTGGGATGTTGCAGCAGAGCTGACCATCCCGCGCCTTTGTGCTTTAATAGACCAGTGGAATATGTACCCGCCAGTGAGGGTGTCGGTTGCGATAATGGCCGGAACAGTCGGGAAAAATACCGATAATAACGGAAGAGTTGACCCTGAAACTGTTAGTTCCGTTTTTGGTGGGGCGAGCGAAGTTTCGCTGTCAGAATTTGATGAAATGCTTGCCGGCTGGGGGATAAAAATTGGCGAATAAAGAGCAAATTGAGCTGGAAATAACAGGCTCGTCCGAAGGCGCAAAGCGGGCGGCTGAGGCGGCATCGTCAGCCATTGATGACGTAGCGGCCGCGTCGCGGCGATCCGCTGAGGCCGCAACAGCAGCGGCCCGGGCTGCTCAGGCCGCCGCTGAAGCCCGAGCGGCCGCCGAAGCTGCCGCGCTCGAACGCACGTCGGCTGCATCGGCGCTTGCTGCTGCTGAGCAGGCCGCATCCGCCCAGCGCGCTGCCGTGGCCCGGTCTCAGGCATCGGCTCAGGCTGAGCTGGCGTTGGCCGCCGAGGCCAATGCTGCTGCGTCGGCTGCGTCGAAGGCTGCCAAGGCGGCTCAGGCGGCCGCTCAGGCCAGGGTGGCTGCCGCCAGTGAGTCTGGCGACGCTACAGCCATCGCCGCCAGCCAATCCGAGCTGACATCGGCGCGCGAAGCTGCCGCATCAGCCAGATCGTCCGCAGCTCAGGCCAGGGATGCCATGGCAGCCGCCAAGGCCAAGGCCGAGGCTGCCAGGTATGCCGCCGATGCCATCAAGGCCGGTGCGGCATCCGAGGTGGAGCAGGCGCGCACCGCAAGTCAGGCTGCCATTGCAGCGCACCGGGAGGCGGTGGCCGCCCTGAGGGAGCGTGAGCAAGCCCAGCGCCAAGCATCCGCCAGCGCCAGCGCTGCCGCCGCCGCCGAAGCCGCTGCTGTCGAGGCTGCGGCAGAGAGGGAGGCCAGGGCAAGGGCTGTCGCGACCCAGCCAGCCCAAGCCCAGGCCACCCAGCCAGCCCAGGCCACCGGCCTTGATGCCATGCAGGCCGCCGAGGCCGCCAAGCAAGCGGCATGGGCGACAAGCGCCGCCAAGGCTGAGGCCTACGCCCGCGCCACCGCTGCCGCTCACGCTCTGGCGGCGGCCAGAGCAGCCGAAGCCGCCGCAGCCACGGCGTCAGCAACTGAGCGCGCCTCAGCGGCCCTGAGACGCGAGGCGGCCGAAGCTGAGGATTCGGCCGCCCGCCAGGCAGCCGCAGCCGCCCGCGTCGCCGATGCCCAGGCGTCAGCATCCGCCAAGACGGCGCAGGCGCTGGCCAGGCAGCAAGAGGCCCACATCGGCACCGCCATGACGTCGGGTCAGCTCGCCAACGCGCAGCGCATGATCCCGATGCAGATGACCGACATTGCGACAACCATCGCGTCAGGCATGCCGATATGGATGGTGCTCATCCAACAGGGCGGACAGCTTAAGGACACATTCGGCGGGGTGATACCCGCTGCGAAAGGCGTTGCAAAATACATAGGCGAACTGGCAACGCCTCTTAATCTTGCCATCGTGGCAGTAACCGCCGTTGCTGCCGCCACATATTACGCCGCAACAAGCCACGAAAATCTGGCCAATACATTATCCACGTCAGGTAATGCGATTGGCATGACCGAAGGCCAGCTACTGTCCCTTGCTCAATCCGTGGCGTCGGCATCAGATTCTACGCGCACCGGGGTTGAATCTGTAATCGGCCAAATGGTTTCAGCCGGTAATATATCTGCTGATGTTCTTGGCAAAGTAACAGAGGCCGCAATATTGCTTGAACGGGCCGGCGGCGCATCAATCGATTCGACCGTCAAGCACCTTTCCGAGATTGGAAAAGACCCGCTCGCCGCCGCCCAGCGACTGCAAGAGCAGTTCGGGTTTTTGTCAACGGCTACATATGAGCAGGCTAAAGCGTCAGCAGATGCGGGCGATAAGGCGGGCGCCGCAAAAATACTGCAAGAAGCATGGGCTGAAAGCGCAAAGCGAGCGGCGGACGAAATGATCCAGCGTCAGGGCCTGCTTCAGCGCGCCATTGCATCAACCACGTCAGCCGCGCGCGCGATGTGGAATGCCCTGACCGGCGCAGGATCGCCTGGGAATGAGCGGCAAAAAGAGCTGGCTGATCTGAGGAAAAAATCCCAGGAATCGACGGCTGAGATGACGGCCGGTGAATGGAATCGACTCGCCGCAATCGAGGCAGAAATATCCGCCGAAGCCGTCAGAGCAAAATCTCAACAGGATGACATTGCCCGGCAAAAGGCCAAGGCTGAATGGGATAAAAAGCAAGGCGACCAATACACGAAGTACTTGCCTTCGGCTGAAAGAAAAAAGAAACTCGACGAAGAAATAAATCGGATCGAGAGGGAGGGTGCAGCGGCTGGCGCTGAAAGAATTGAAATCGAAGCCAGAATAGCAAAAGCAAAAGAAGATTCTGCCAAGATTGAAAAGTCACTAGAGCCAAAAAAGGCCAAAAAAGAAACCGGCATGGCGTCCGTCATGCAGCAATACGAGGCGGAAATCAGCCAGAAAAAGGCAGCATTTTCGATTCAGCAGGCTGATGCCGGGACTTTTCATGAGTTTCAAAAATCGCAGGAGATAGCTTTTTGGAAATCGAAACTTGATTTAGTCAAGGCCGGATCAACTGAAGAAGCGCAGATTCGCAAGAAAATTGCAGACCTGTCAATATCTCAAGGCAAATCAAAGTTTGAAGCTGAGATAGAGGGGTATAAGGCTGAAGTCCAGGCCGCAGGGCAGAATGGAGAGCGAAAGCTTGAAATTACGCGGCAGATTCAGGCCGCGATGGTCAGGGCTTATGGCGCTGGATCGAAGGAGGCCATTCAAGCCGAGTCCGAAGTTGCAAAGGCTGCAAAATTCTACGCGGATCAGCAGGAGAGAATAAAAGAGGAGCGGCTGCTGCGTGAGGAAAATGCAGCCATTGCCGCTGCCGATTCGGAATTTGAGCGAAAAAAGCAGCTTGCATCCCAGGAAACAAAATCCCCGTCTATGGATTTTGCCGGTGAAGGACAAAGGCAAAAGGAAATAGCGGCGGAAATTGAGCACTCAAACACCATTGCATCGATCATGCTTGCAAGAGCACAAAGATCGGCGCAAATCATGCTAGAAGACCCGGCTCACGATCCGGTAGCGTATGAAAAGAAACTAACTGAAATCCAAACGATTGAGGCCCAGCACGCCGAAAAAATGAAGGCGCTAAACGAAAAGGCCGCCTCAGCTCAAATTGACAGGATTAAATCCATATCAGACCCCATCGCTGGAGTATTTCAAAATACTTTTAGCCAAATTGGAACGACAATAAATAATGTGGGAGACCTAAGCCGGTCAATACTTAACGGCATGCTTCAGCTTGGCGTGCAGACCGCCGCCCAGATGGGCGCGCAGTGGCTGACCCAGTCAATCACCAAGATGACTATGGACAAGACTGAGGCATCCAGCGCCGTGGCGTCTCGAGCTGCCGAGGCTGGCGCTGGTGGTATCGCATCCATGGCCGCTGCGCCATTTCCCCTGAATCTATCCGCCCCAGCCTTCGGGGCGGAAATGTCGGCGCTGGCCCTGTCCTTTGGGGCCTTAGCCAGCGCCAGCGGGGGCTATGACATCCCGGCAGGCGTCAATCCACTGACCCAGCTCCACCAGAGAGAGATGGTGCTCCCGGCCCACATTGCAGACCCGCTGCGCTCGGTGCTGCCGACCATGCCAGCCCTTGCTGCCGCCGCCCCGTCCATAATCGCTAGCGGGATGGCCTCGCCTCCAATGGTCACTCGCAACTACGCCTCCCAGTCATCTAGCACAATCCATGCCAATAATTCAGGCGGCAATGTCACTGTGCCAATGACGGTGCAAGGCTTTGGCGATAAGGGCCTGACAAAGGCCCTAAAAAAGCAAGGCAGGGAAATAGCAAATCAAATTGCCCGCGTAAATCGTGCAAGAGGCGGTAAAAATTATGGATAAATTCCCAGACTTTACTCTTCTAGGTGCAGAGGTTGGCCGTGAAATTATCATGGCATCGGCGGCAGCAGAGTCGATTGGCATGACTGCTGTGTGCAGTCTCGCCGATGTTCCGGTGTTCAAATACACCGTGCCAATTTCCGCGCTAATCGGGTATCTCGCGTACAAGTCAAGCGAAAATGAGGCCCAAAAACTCAGCTCTTTTTTCATATCAAAACTGGGGCAGGCTGGGCGATTTTTGTTTGTTGACCCTATTTCAGGAAATGTCAAGAATAAACTAAAGTTTGATGAGGGGGGCGGTGGGGAAAAGAATTTCACCCTCATCGATCCGGATGGCCTTGTTGCAAAGTACGTTGAAAATGCATCAATATACTTAAAGACCGGCTCTGATTACGAGCTAGCCCCGCCATCGTCTTACTCAATTTACGAAAATGGCAAGATTTCATTCGATTCGGCACCCGGTTCGGGCGTTGGCCTATATTGGACTGGCGTATGTCACAAAATCGTTAGATTCTCAGAGTCATCACTTAAATCATCTAGGTCTGAGTATTACGAAATAATGATGGCTGATGATATTATCCTTGTTGCAGACAGGAATCAATGATGAAACCTTGCACGCCTGAGGCAATAAATTATTTTCTTTCACCCGACTACAGCCCAAGCACCGCTGAGCTGTACACGATTTTTGCAAAATCTGGGACGATAAGGATTGCAACCGGCTCGAAAACCATCAATTTTTCAGGTGACGACTACCTTTGCCCGTCTGAGTCGAGCATAGATATTGGCAGAGGCGAGATAGAAAATTCAGCGGGCTTTGAAGTCCAGCGCACAAAAATAAACATTTACCATGATGAGGATTCGCTGATAAACGGGGCGCCAGTCCCCGAATTACTTTCATCAGGCAGGTTTGATGGCGCCAGAATTCGCATTGAATCAGCGTCGCTCATACCTGAGCCATATTCATCACCACCAAGCTGGCACGCTGTCGTTATTTTTGACGGGTTTATCGGCAGGGCAATGCCTGGAATATCAATGACAGAGGTTGAATGTGAATCAATCTCTCGCGTTTTTGACCGGCCATTCCCGCCCCAGGTGCTGTCGCCAAAGTGCCCGCTGTCGTTTGGATCATATGCGTGCGGTGTCAATCGAGATGCGCTTTCGGTGACGGCGTCAGTGCAGGCCGGATCAAATCGCACCACCGTGCGGACAGGGATAACCTCAAAGCCAGGCAACTATTTTAAGGGCGGTTTTTTGGATGTTGGGGGGGTAAAGCGTGAGATTGCCATGAGTGCCGCCGATGGCGCCATGGTGCTGGCCATCCCGCTCCCGGCCCACCCCCAGGCCGGCGCCGCCGTGACATGCTCCCCCACGTGTGCGCGCACCAGGGAGGCGTGCGCTGGGTGGGGTAACTCAGTCAGATTCCGGGGTGCGCCATGGGTGCCAACTCCGGAGACGGCAATATGACTAACTGGGCCGGTGCGCGCCGGCTGACGGATGTGGAGCGAGCTGCCATGATAGGCGAGGCCGTGACATGGGAGCGTACGCCGTGGGTGCACAGCGGGGCCGTGCGCGGTGTTGGCGTGGACTGCGGCCGGTTGCTGGTTGAGTGCGTCGCGGCGGCCGTGCCGGGCACTCAGCGCCAGCTAGATGACTACCCTCAGGACTGGATGCACCACCGCGATGACAGCGACATGGTGCGCCGGGCCGCGAAATATGGGCGCCTGATGCCGTTCGATCCGCTCCACCCACCAGCCCCGGGCGACGTGCTGCTGATGCATTACGGCCGGTGCATCTCTCACTGCGCCCTGGTGGTAAAATGGCCATGCATAATTCATGCCTACGCCCCGGCGGGGGCGGTTGTGCTGGATGACGCCACGCACCACGCATGGCGCATTAAGAAGGTGTTGGAGGTGATGACATGGGCGGCATAATCGGCGGCGGCGGCGGTGGCGACTCGAATGTTTCAAGGCTTGCCGGCCTTGACGTATCAACATCGGTATATGGCAAAGTAATTCCGGTGACCTTCGGAAAATGCCGCGTTGCTGTTAATTTGCTTGACTACGCCGATTTTAGGTCGACAGCAAACAAAACATCTTCAGGCGGAAAAGGTGGAGGTGGCGGGACAGTTTCAAGCTACAACTATTTTGCAAACATAATCGCATTGGTGTGCTTTGGGGAAATAGGCGGTGTCGGCACATTTTGGAAGGATAAGGATAAATACTCATCCCAAGATTTAGGATTGTCGGTCTTTACTGGATCAGTAGGTCAGTTGCCATGGGCCGTGTGGCAGTCGCTCCACCCTGAGCGCGCCCTACCTTACTCCGGGCTTGCCTATGTGGCCGGCGTAGATTTTGCGCTTGGGACAAGCGGCGGTGTTCCGAATTTGACCGTGGAAGTATTCGGAATAAACCACACCGATACGTCATTTGGTGGCGCTTGGCCAAAAAACATCATCACCGGAATACTCACGAGCAAAATTTACGGCCTTGGCATTTCTTCGTCTAATATTTCTTCAATGTCGTCATATGATGCGTATTGCAAAGCAAATAACTTTGCCTTGTGCGCTCAATACACCGAACAAAGGCAAACCGCTGAAGTCCTAGAGGAAATTTGCGACGCCACAAATTCAGAATGCGTCATCGTTTCTGGCTCATCCAGAAATATGGTAATCGATTTTATTCCGCTTGATGTCGCCTCAATTTCAGGGAATGGCGTAACTTTTACGCCAAATAATCGCCCCATCGTAGATATTTATTTTGAGGATTTGCTCGGCGTTGTTGAAGATGGGGAGGCGACAGGAGAAAATGGCGTAGAGGTGGAGATAACATCGTGCGACGATTTAATAAATAATCAGCCAGTTGAATACACTGATATTCTAAAAGAATATAACGCATCGACAGTTTACGAGCCGATTGATAGCGACATATCTGAAAATGGTGAAAAGGTCGGGAATTCTCTAAGCCTAAAACTAATCCCGTCTGCTGAACACGCCTCAAAAATAGCCAAGGCAAAAGCGATCCGGTCTATTTATGTCCGCAAGACATACAAATTCAGTGTATCGATGCGCTTTCAATTTTTGGAGCGAGGCGATATTGTTAATCTCACAAATAAATTTATAGGCCTTGATCATGCGCCGGTAAGAATAAAGGCCCTGAGATACCCTGATCAGTCATCAATTGAGATTTGGGCGGAGGAATGGATCGGCATACCTGGGGCGACAATCTATGCCAGAGACGGCCACGCTCACGATGGTGACGCCAGCGACCAGCCGCCGCCGGCCGCCAGCCAGACTGAGAGCGGCGCTTCGGGTGGGGCCGGCGCAAGCCATGGCGCCGCGCCGGGGGCATCCCAGGCGCCCCTAGTGTTCGAGCCGCCGCTCACGCTGACCGGCGGGGCGCGTGAGGTGTGGATTGCCACCACTGGCGGCAAGGACTGGGGCGGCGCATATGTGCATGTGAGCATTGATGGTGCCGGTGCCACTTACGCAGCGGTCGGCAGGGTGTCTGGACGTGCGAGGTACGGCATCACCACTCAGGCCGTTGGATCCTCCACATCGGACACCATCCGTGTGCTGCTGAGCGGGTACCAGCCCGACCCACTCGACAGCACGTCATCCGCTGGCCTCACGTCTGCCGTCACATCGTCATGCCTTGGCGGTGAGGTTGTCGCCTATCAGCAGAGCACCTTGACCGGCCCAAATGCCTACTCGCTCGCCACGCTGCGCAGGGGCCTGAACAACACCGCCGCCGCTTCTCACGCGAGTGGGTCGGCATTTGCTCGCCTCGATGGCAATATCTTCAAGTACCCGCTTCCATCCGGAATTTCATCTGGTCAGCAGATAAAAATAAAGCTGCAATCTTATAATACTCTCGGAGGAGGATTGCAGAATATATCTGATTGCACAGCATATAACTACACCATTGCAACACAATCAGTTTCAACGCCATCATCAGTTAATATATCTGTATCGACAACAAAGCCAACCGCTTCAGGGCTTTTTGTCGAGTTTGACAAGTCCGGCACAAACGTAAAAACCGGAACGTTTGAAATTATTGAACCAATTGGCGTCTATCCGATAGCCCCAACCGCCCACCCATTTGATGGGGCAACGAACGACGTATTTTATGGCTATGATGGCAATACACAGGGTACGTCCGCGTTAATTTTGGAGGTCAAGCGCGGCGAGGTTATAGATATATCAGTTACCGGAAGCGTAAAGCCATTTACATCGAATGCCAACACCATTGGCCCGGCTGGCGTTGATGGCAATACATTTGGCGTGACGAATGTCAGATTGCCAAGCGCCCCAATAACCCCTTGGGGCATCTACAGTAATTCAAACCCTAAAGATTTTTGCGCGCCAATTGCTTATTGGTGCTCATCCCCAAATACTCCAATACGTTCGCAATTGCCACAAACTGCCTATCGTGGCGCGGTTATTGGCGAATCATTACGCCTTACTGTCCCAACAACAACCGCAGACGGCAGCCCTAGTGGATATGATATACTTGATACCCTATATTTACAAATAGGCATAAACTCCCACACGCTAAACACGCATACCGGGGCTGGTTTTGTTGCGACAATAAACCGCGTAAAATCAGCCGTCACTACAAAAGAGGCTAAATATCAATGGGTGACTGTTGATTGGTCATGGTCTGGCGATGATCCGGACTCCTTTCAGATTGCACTCTCCTCGCAAAATGGCGCAAACATAGAAAAAAGTTTACTGATGGATGTCGTCGTGTGCGATGGATCAATCCGCAAGGCAATAATTCCCGTATCGCTTTCGGAGTCTTCAACAATTTACGCATCGGTAAGGGCCGTTTATGCCGACTAAAAGCCAATGGATTTCAAGCTCACCACAGTCTAAATCCCCTTCATTTTCCGATGTAAAAATAGACTGGCCGAATATAAACTATTTGCCAGCTTCTATTTCATCAATTGCATCAGTAACCCCATCATCCGGAAAAATCCCGTATTTTACCGGGATGGAATCGGCCGCATTGGCTGACTTTGGGTCTGTCGGGATGCAGGTGGTGGCCGCCACGAGCCAAAGCGTGGCAAGGGCCGCCATAGATGCCGCCAGTAGCGGGCACACCCACACATCGCCATCGTCAGGATCGTGGTGGACTGGATATGCAAAAGTCGGGGCTGATGGCGTATGCGAAATAGGTAAATACCTAGATTTTCACGGGTCGGCATCTGATACGTCAGATTATACCGGCCGCATATTTGTGGAATCTGGTAATTTCCAATTTTTTGGATGCCCAATAAGGACAAGAGATGGGGTGCTATCATCTGCGTCGCCATCTTACGGGTTTATTTCTGAGGAGGGCCTTGGTTGGTACAGATATTCATCTGGGAAAATTGGTGTGATGTCTGGCGGGGCAAATACGGCAATCATTGGCCCATCAAGCATTTCACCAGGCTCCGATAATTCTAAAACATGCGGCGAGCCGAATTTACGCTGGTCTGTATTTTATGGGGCTACGGCTGTAATCAATACATCTGATGCCAGAAAGAAAACCACGCCACGAAAATTCACGGATGCAGAAATTAAAGCAGCATCAGTCCTTGCGAAAGAAATAAGCATTTTCCAATTTCTTGATTCAATTGAAGAAAAGGGCGCAGAAAATGCGCGGTTGCACTGCGGCATGACGGTGCAGCGATGCATGGAAATCATGCGCTCATTCGGACTTGATCCATTCAGGTACGGCATGATCTGTTATGACTCATGGCCCGAATCGCTCGAATACAAACAGCCAACATTCAGCGAAGGCTCCGAATTAACGGTCGTTGATGATTATGGTAATCTTGTTGGATCGGTTAATTTCCCTGGTGAATGCCTTGATGATTATGTGGTCATCAAGGCAGCAGGAGACATCTACGGCCTGAGAGAAACTCAGGTCGCATTTTTTATTGCAAGAGGACAGGAGGCAAGGATTTCAGCAATGGAGGAGCGCCTTGGCCTTGTTTAATAAATACCCACATCTAGGCGCCTAGATGTGGCAATGTTTGGCTATAGGCTAGACCGAGCGTGGCTATATGCGCCTATCGGCCTTCATGATAACAAGCGTTGGGCTCAATCACAAATCACCAGTATCAACAAAGCGTTCCAGGTGCGGCAGAAGGAGAGCAACTTGTTTCCGCGTCAAGTGCATTCGCGTGTTCGCTATATATCCTTCCGGCATTTCAACACTTTTCCATCCTTCGCCGTGAATTAAAACCTTTGGCTCTGCGTCATTGCACCCCAGCCAGATTTTATCTTTCATGGTCGAGCTGCTTTTTTGCAGAGAGCACGAAACTCCGTTGTCGTCGATGAAGTTTACGATTGCAAATCCGCGTTCTGTATGCTTGACTTCCATTTTCACCTCATCCCATAAAATAAAGCACAAGAAAATATATCACAACGAAAGACAAAATAAAAAAAATTAAGAAAGTTAGCATGATGAAATGAATTTGTTTGTTGCACCTCGCTCGTTGTTGCTGCCAGCCCAACAGGCCAGTCAAGCTGACAACCCGCCCGGCCCGTTGCTCGGTGTGGCAGCCGCATCCCTTGCGGGTTGCAGCTTACCGGCGGCGTTAGCCATCGCCTGGAAGCGTCATCTTGTCGCCCAGGTCAGCCAACACCAGGCGCTCCAAATACTTGCCCAGGCTCTCGCCTCGCGCTGTGGCCAGCTCCTTCGCCCTGGAAATTGTCGCAGGGCTCATGCGGGCGTTCACCGGCTCTTTGCGCCCGCCGGGGCGCAAGCGCTTGTCGTCTTCGCGCTTCGCGAGATGAACGTGGCGGCTCATGCGTCAAAATCTATATATTTGTTTACGTTATTTGACTTAATATAAATCTCACCGCTTTTTATTTTTAAGTATTCAACATTTTCTTTATTTGCTGAAAAATTAAAAATAGCCTCTATTATTTTTTCTGAGAAATTTCTCCACCCCCACTCTGTCGCGTCATCAACCGAAAGGTTGATGGTTTTTTGTCCATTGGACAAAACAAATTGTTCGTCGCACTTCTTATAAGTATTTCCAAAAACAGAAACCACCGTTCCGCAGCTAATTTTTTCAACGCCGATCTTGCGCATCTCTTGCTCCTTGTTGCAATGTCGCTAGTGTAATACAACACCGACAAGCAACGCAAGCCCATTCGTACCAGTAGGACAAGAAAAAGCCCGCTCGTGCGGGCCGCTTGCGAAGTCGGGGAACGGGCGCTGGCTAACAATCGCTCAGCCTGACAAGCCCGGCGCGGGCCATGCCCATCGGAGGCAGGCCTCAGGGCTTGCAGGCTAGCTGGGCGTTGGGCTCAATCACTAAGCGCCCTATTCGTCGCGGCCTTGCTGAGTCCTGCGGCAACACACCCGGCCCTGGTTGCATGATAAAAATGAGCTTTCATGTAAGGCCGACCACGAACGCAAAACCCGGCGGAGACAAGTCGTTCAAGACTTTGAGCTGAGGCGGCATCGCCACATGCGTAATGATTTCTGTACCCCCAATCCTTTTTCGGCCTATGTTGTGTGGCACCCAGCATATGCCGGAGATTTTCCATGTCGCCATCAAGTAAAGAATCAATAGTCATATCAACCTCTCGCAAAAAGAAAATAAAGCGCACTCACATACGCCAGTGTAATTTATAAAAGAAACTCTGAAATTGTACCGCTTCCGGTTAAATAATTAAATACTACACTGTACAAAATAAACAAACAAAGCGCGCAGCAATAAAAAGAATGGCGCACGCTTTTGGGCCTTGAAAAGAAACGGGCGTAGCGTGCGCGTAATAAAATAAAAGGTCTTTGCAATTTATCACCTCGCTCTGCGTGGCTGCCAGCCCAACCGGTCGTTCAGCCTGACCGCTTCGCGTCAGGCTAACTTGGCGTTGGCCAAACAGCCGAATCACCCGATGCTGTACTGGCATTCTGTGCTCATAACAAAACGCCCATCTTCCAACAGAATAATCATTCTGTACGGCTCCTCAATATCGTCCCGCACTACTTTCCCGGAAATTGTGTTTTTTACGTCATAATTAAAGCAAACACTGACTTTTGCTCCGACTATTTCACTTTGCTTCGGGAATTTATCTTTTCCAATGTTTGCAACAACGCCCATTTTACTCTCCAGTTGAACAAATATATTTCACCACAGCTCACCACGAACGGTTGTGAAATATATCTTCTGGCATCCGCCCCGTCATCCACCCAGGGCTAACGGGGCATTGCACCTGACAAGTCCAAAAACCTGCGCTTCGCTCCGGTTTTCGGCCTTGCAGGTGAATTTAACGTTAGCCATCGCCTGGAAGCGTCATCTTGTCGCCCAGGTCAGCCAACACCAGGCGCTCCAAATACTCGCCCAGGCTCTCGCCTCGCGCTGTGGCCAGCTCCTTCGCCCTGGAAATTGTCGCAGGGCTCATGCGGGCGTTTGGCTTCTCCTTGCGCCCGCCGGGTCGCAAGCGCTTGTCGTCTTCGCGTTTCGCGAGGTGGACGTGGCGGCTCATGCGTTGGCCATTGCTGTGTAGTAACGGCCAACGTTTTCGGAGTAGGCAGGGAGCAGGCCGAACCCTGTCAATTCACCGAAGCAGTGCTTAACCAACACCTGAGCCTTTGTGCCAATGTGGCGGCCAAAACCCGCATACCAGGAATCGAACGCCTTCTTTTCGGCAATGAATCCGGCAAGCATTTCAACGCCGCGATCCGTCAGCTTGCCGTTCGCCGAAAATTCACAGCTATTTTCCCAAACAGCAGCGCCACGCACCGTGATTTCCACGGCTTTGTCTGTGCAGGGGTTGCGCCAGACCTTGAAAGTAGCCCCAACGGCTTCAAAGGCGGCGATTGCTTCGCTGGCGGTAATGATGTTGCTGTGGTTCATGGCTGGCTCCTTGTTGCAATGTCGCTAGTGTAATACAACACCGACAAGCAACGCAAGCCCCTTCGCGCCAGCAGGAAAAGAAAAAGCCCGCTCGTGCGGGCCGTGGTTGAATGTGAATGTGGACTATGTCACTTGATTTCCAGCTTCCACGCCCCGCCATCCATGGTGGCCGCAAAATCCCCAGAAGCCGCGCCATTGTAGGTCACGCACGATGCGCCCATCCATGCGGCGATGGCGTCCTGGGCGCGCTCGGTGCCGGGCTTGCCGTGCGTCACCACGTAGTTGATCCGCCCGGCGCTGTTGGTGCCCCATTGTCCGGTAATGCTGGCGCCGTCAGGCGCTGGCACGGCGGGGCTGCTGTTGCACATCAGCGGCCCGTGCTGGGCCGCAATGGCTGCGGGCGCCGATGCAATGAGTAGCAATGCGATGATGCGGATCATGTGGGTTCCTTGGGTGAGGCCGGCGCCGGGTGACTGGCCCGGTGCGCTTCGATGCGCTCGATCTGCTGATCAAACCATTTCTGGGCCGTTTGGGCGGCGCTGTCAAAGTTGAGGTGGCCCGGCCCAGCGAGGGTGTTATACAGCCACACCATCGCGGCTTGTCCGGCCTGGGCTGTCCGCCCTCCGCGCTCCCACTCAATGCATGCGGACTGCATCACGACGATGTACTCCGACAGGGTGTCACCAATGAGCAGGCGCACCTGCAAATTTGATGCCACTTGCCTTGCGACGCTGTGACCCTGGATTACCGGGCCCAGGGCAGCCTTGATGGCCGCCAGTTCGGCGCGCAGCGCGGCCAGCTCGGCTTCGGCGTTGGCGTTGGTGTTGGTGTTGGTGTTGGCGTTGCTCATCTTTGCTCCTCAAAACAGGATGTCGTCATCCATGTCATCGAAACTGGTGGCCGGCACCGGTGCGCCTGCCGCAGGGCGGCGCGCCGGTGCTGGCGATGCCGGTGCGCGTGCTGCCGCAGGGCGAGCGGCTGGCCGGCTTTCGCCGCCGCCCTCATCGCCGCTCCCATCC
>JACCDU010443889.1_pt1 | contig 26454 bp, 24 predicted proteins | sample 7446081 | NCBI WGS metagenome assembly JACCDU01 (sample SAMN15323447, study PRJNA562643) | freshwater metagenome | isolation source: river surface water | place: USA:Blue River Watershed | collected 2017-08-17
ATTTATTAGGTCAGGTTGGGTGGATTGATTTTTAATATTAAGAAATCATTAGCGATTCCACAAGAATAGGATTTCCACAGCTTTTTCTTCACTATAGATCTATTAAATTATTTAATTAAAAAAACATACAATAGTTATTATGTCTGTTGATTCGTGGAAAACAAGGATGCTAACTGTTAGTCACAATGTATAGCAGTTTATCCTTTTCCACTACACAGTTTATCCACGAGGTATCCACTTAATAACTATTGAAAATCAATTAGTTAGATTATTTTTTGTTTTTTTGTGGATGAATAAGTAGGTTTTACTGGTGTAGAAGTCCTCTGTTGACAACTTGCGTTTGGTGAGTGGATAAGTAAGGACTTATTCGCATCCGATTTTTCAGAAGTACTTTTTTACTTTTAATAGTAGATAAGTCCTTAGTTGTAAAAAGTAATTGGCTTGTTATCAACAGAACATTTATGGGTTTTCCACCGATTTATTTTCATATTTTTTCAATCCAGTAGCCGGACTTGCTTGGATTTTTAGGTCTTCCAAGGTCCAGCCTCCTCGAATCACCAGGTCTCTGCTTTTGTCTTCCCCCTCGTAATAGAGTACCCGTTCGGCAGGCCTCCGTTGTATATAATTCGATGGATCCCAAATACCATTTCCATTCTTATCCTCAATTATGCGCAAACTATAGGTACCTGGATCAAGAAGGCTAAAGGAGAATTTTCCTCCTTCTTTCAGCACTTGCTCGTAGGCAATCTCTTTTTTTCCATTAATAAGTTGAAGGACTAAAGGCCCTTCTGTGCCCAATACGGTTCCACTGATGCCGTCAGCAAGATTTTTGCGGAGGAGTTTTCGGTAATTTGCCTCCAGTTTTTTTTCATTATACTCCCCTTCGATGTCTTGAAATGTAGAGTCTGCTGCAAATAGCGTTACCAAATCGGATTCTAAGGAATCTGGTAGAAAAGTTTGGATTTGCAGGACATCCCGCCTACTTGAGTCTGCAAAACTGAGCATCTCCTTTCGAATTGGAATGAACAGGCTGTCTGCTTTGATGCCTAAGGAATCTAGCTTTATCTGGCTAATGGGTTTGTTGAAGGTCAGCTCCATTTTCAGATTCTGGTAGAAACTCTTCCCTGAATTGACTTGGATGCTCAGGTTTTCCGGCTTCCGTTCAGAGGCAGGAAATTTGGCCCAAATCACCGAATCCTTTCTAAAGCCTACTGAATCTTGGATACTTAAATTCAAACGCAGGCTGTCTTGTATAGCATTTTTTGGGTAAAAACGGATGCGTTTATCGCCTTGTACATAGAAGATATCCTCACCCAGCCCTTTGATTTCCACTTTGCGTTCTAGCGGATTTCTATTGAGGATGATATCGAAGTTTTTTCCAAAGTTACCTGTTCGAAGTATCTTGATGGGCGTTAAATCCGCTTTTGCTAGGTTAAAGTTGGCCGAATCTTTTTTCTCTGGATTGAGGTAGACTGTGTCGGGTAGAAAGTCGTAGTCTTCACTTTTGTAATCTGCCTTCAGGTTTCCATTGTTATCTTTCCAAGCGTAGGCTCTATATGTCCCCGCTTTGAGGTTGTTCAAGTTAAACTGACCTAAGGTGTCCACTTGACCCAAGTAATAGGGAGGGGCCGTAAAAACGTCCGTGCTATCGTTTAGGGGGTAGATGCCCACCAACACATTTTTGTAGTCTTCCCTGCCTTCGGAAAATGCAAATCGAAGGCCTCCGAACAGATTTAAACTGTCAATTTGATTGCCTGTGGAAAAGACTAGTTTGAGGTTCTCTGCAGGATTGCGCTCAGAAATGTCTACCACCGACTTCTGGAAGTCAAATACATAGGTGGTGCTATCCTCCAATTCTTGCTTGAGCAATACGGTGATGGTGTTTTTCAGGGCGGTAACTTCTACCAGGTCCTTGTTGATTTTTGGAGTGATGACAATACCTTTTCCAGGATTATCCAGCCCTACAAATTCGTCAAAAGTCAGGACGATTTTTTCTGGACGAATGCCCGTGCTTTGATCTACCGGATCACTAGAAATCAACTTGGGCGGCTCCTCGTCTGTTGGTCCTCCCATAGGAGAACTCTGCTTGGCACAAGAAAGGCATACCAAGCAGGCCAAGAATAGTAGGAATATGGAAAAATATCGTTTCACTTCTTCCTAAAGATAAAGATGTTGCTGGAGTAATTACCGGGAATGCCAGCCTTCCTGTTGGAGCGATAACCTTGGAGAATGGCTTTCCAGTAGCGGAAAATGAGTCCTGCCTTCGGGTTTTTGTAGCCTTCAGAAAGGAGGCTCACGTAATACGAATCGAAAATCATTGGCTTTACCTGTATTAGTTCCAACCCAAATTCTTCCTGGATAACCGACATGGATTTTTTAGAAAAGTGGTACAGGTGTCTCGGCACATCGTATCCAGCCCAGGCACTACCGTATTGTTTGGCGTCTTCTGCCTGTGGATTTGGTACTGCAATTACGAGATAACCATTTGATTTTAAATGACTTACTATGTTTTTTATTGTTTTGCGGAGGCGATGAATGTGTTCCAATACATGAAATAGTGTGACCACATCGTAGGTCTCTTCTTCAGGTAGTTCGTTTAGGGTAGGCACAACCTGATTTGGAAGTTTGCCTAGCGCTTGCACTCTAGCCTTCTCGCTGGGTTCAATACCTCTAACCTCCCATTTTTGTTTTTGGGCTTCATGTAGGAACTCCCCTGTTCCACATCCGTAATCCAACAAGGCCCCTCCTTTACTTAGCGCATAGATTAAGTCCACTTTTTTGCGGATGCTGTAGTTTCTGATTTTTTGGTAAAGCCACTGGGTAAAATTCTGAACCTTGTCCTCGTGGGAATAGTATTCTTTAAAATCGTAGTAGGGCCCGATTTCCTCTTCCTTGGGTCGAGGATTAGTAAATAGCAATTCACAATCCCCACATCGGCAAAGTGTAAACTCTTTTTGGCTTACCGCATAATCCTTAACCAGGGAATGGTTGAGGATATTTCCGCTTTTGCAGAGAGGGCATTTGATCAGGCGTTCAGACATTATCTTCCTAAGTAAACGGTCAATATGGAGAGATCGGCAGGAGATACCCCGCTGATGCGAGAGGCTTGACCTAGTGTTTCAGGTCGAATCTTATGGAGCTTTTGCCTGCCCTCATTGGAAAGCGCTGAAATACTCAAGTAATCGAAATTGACCGGAATTTTGAAATTCTCCATGTTGGCGAGTTTCTCCACCATGAGCTGTTCCTTTTCCAGGTAGCTTTCGTATTTGATTTGAATTTCTGCTTGCTCGATCACCTCGCTAGGATACTTTTTTAAGTAGTCTGCAAGCTCCTCAGAAAGGGTTGCCAATTCTTTGATTCCCAGCTGCGGTCTTTTGAGTAGTTTTTCCGCAGAGATTTTTTCTGTAATGGTTGCTGTATCGAGTTTTTCGAGTCCCGCATTAATTGCGTCAGGAGTAAATTTCTTTTGCTTTAAGTCATTGACCAACTTTGCGGTTTCTGACTTTTTGAAGCACATCTTTTCGAAGCGCTCTTCACTCGCTAGGCCGAGCGCATGACCTAGAGCGGTGAGCCGTAGGTCTGCATTGTCTTGGCGTAGGGAAAGACGAAACTCTGCTCGCGAGGTAAACATGCGGTAAGGTTCCTCTGTCCCTTTTGTAATCAAATCATCGATCAACACTCCGATGTAGGCTTCAGATCGCTTTAGGATCAATGGGTCTTTTTCTTGTACGCGTAGACTTGCATTGATGCCCGCCATTAATCCTTGACAGGCCGCTTCTTCGTATCCCGTAGTTCCGTTGATTTGACCTGCAAAGTAGAGGTTTGGAATGGCTTGGGTTTCAAGAGTGAGCTTGAGTTGCGTAGGAGGAAAGAAATCGTATTCGATAGCATAGCCAGGACGGAACATTTTTGCCTGTTCAAAGCCGGGTATTTTCCGTAGGGCGGCGTATTGTACATCTTCCGGGAGCGAGGTAGAAAAGCCGTTTACGTAGATTTCTACCGTGTTCCAGCCTTCCGGCTCTACGAAGATTTGGTGACGATCGCGCTCCGCAAATCGGTTGATCTTATCTTCAATACTTGGGCAATAGCGAGGTCCCAGCCCTTGAATTCGTCCGTTAAACATGGGAGATCGATCAAAGCCTGTTTCTAAGGTTTGATGCACCTCTTTGTTGGTGTAAGTAATCCAGCAACTACGCTGTGCTTGCAGCGGGCTAGTGCTGTCTAGGTAGGAGAACTTTTCAGGACGCTCGTCCCCTAACTGTTCCTCCATTTTGGAATAATCCAAACTCCTTCCATCTACTCGAGGAGGAGTTCCGGTCTTCATTCTTCCCGCTTCTAGCCCTAAGGACACAAGTTGCTCTGTGATTCCTTTGGCAGCCCCTTCACCTGTTCTACCACCGCCAAACTGCTTTTCACCGATGTGAATGATGCCATTCAAAAAAGTTCCATTTGTGAGCACGACGGTTTTGGATTCGATCTCTATTCCTATGCCGGTTCGTACCCCGCAAACAGCCCCGTTTTTGATCAACAAACCGGTAATCATTTCCTGCCAGAAATCAACGTTGGGAGTGTATTCCAAGGCAAGGCGCCACTCTTCTGCAAAGCGCATGCGGTCATTTTGGGATCGCGGAGACCACATAGCCGGCCCCTTGGACCGGTTGAGCATTCGGAATTGAATCATTGATTTGTCTGAAATGATTCCCGACAACCCCCCTAATGCATCTATTTCTCGCACGATTTGCCCCTTGGCCACGCCCCCCATTGCTGGATTGCAAGACATCTGGGCAATGGTGTTCATGTTCATCGTACAGAGAAGTACGGACGAACCCATTTTGGCTGCTGCATGTGCCGCTTCGCAACCCGCGTGTCCCGCGCCCACTACGATGACATCGTATTTTGGAAACATCTATTTTCAGTTGTGTTTCACGTGGAACAGCGCCGCAGAGAATCTAAATCCCTCCGCACATGTTCCACGTGGAACGTCAGTTTAATCGATACAATTCTATGGCTTCTTCTTCCTTTGAACGCATAAGAGAAGCCTCTTCTTTTGCTTTGTCTTTGTAACCCATCAGGTGCAGCAAGCCGTGTGCCAACACTCGAGTCAATTCCAACTCTTCTTCTACCTCTACGCTTTTGGCGTTTTCGCGAACGCGATCTACACTGATGAAGATGTCTCCTTCTAATTCCTTCGCTTTTTCTGAATTGTCAAAGGTGATGATGTCTGTATAGGTGTCGTGATTGAGGTAGTCTACATTCATCTGGTACAAATATTCATCCGAACAAAAGACGTAATTCAGTTCCTTGATCCGAAATCCCGCTTCCGCAGCCAATTCCTTTAACCAGCGCTTTCTGCGTAGTTTTTCGGGCAACTTAAAGTCAATGTCTTCAGAAAAAAAATGAACAGCCATGGTCTATTCGAGGTAGAAAGAGAGCACTGTTTTCTTTCCTCCATCTTCAAACTTCACCTCATCACTCAAGTGTTTCATCAAGAAAATTCCTCTCCCGCCTGGTTTTTCCAGATTTTCAGGATCTGTTGGGTCTGGTAGTTGATTGAAATCAAATCCATTGCCCTCGTCTTCAATACTGCAGCGAAGTAAGCCAGGCTCCATTTGAAGCTCCAAGTGTACGAGCTTACTAGAATCGCTTTGGTTGCCATGTACGATTGCGTTACTAATGCATTCAGTCACAGAAATCATGATGTTTCCATACATGTCGTCGTTGATCTCAAACTCTTCTTTGGCATTGTCGATAAAACTTTCAATAATTTGAATGTTTTCAATCAAAGACGGGATAGAAATTTTTATGGATTTCATCAGAATAATTCAGCGCTAGTTGTATCTATTTTACTTTTTATCAGTGAAGCTCAAGAACCACAGGACAATGGTCTGAATGGACCACGTCTGGCAAAATTACGGCACTTTTTAGTTTGTTTTGCAATTCTTTGCTAGCCATGTGGTAATCAATTCGCCAACCTAAGTTTTTTTCTCGAGAATTGGCTCGGTAACTCCACCAGGAATAATGTCCTGCCTCTGCATTAAAGGCGCGAAAAGTATCGATAAAGCCCAACTCCACAAACTTATCCATCCAGGCTCGCTCCTCAGGTAGGAAGCCAGAAGTATTTTTATTGGAAACGGGATTGTGAATGTCGATGGCCTTGTGGCATATGTTGTAATCTCCGCTTAGAATCAATCCAGGGTGGTCCTTTTTCAAGTCTTGCATAAATCCATATACGTCATCCAGAAAGGCATATTTGAAATCCTGGCGCACATCTCCAGTAGTTCCAGAAGGGAAATACGCAGAGATAAAGGAAAACCCATCAAAATCAGCACGAATCATTCTGCCTTCGTCATCGTATGCATCCACCCCCATCCCGTAATGCACGGCTTTGGGCGGTACCTTGCTCAAGATGGCTACCCCACTGTAACCTTTTTTTACGGCTGGATACCAGTACACATGGTAACCAAGATCCTGAAAAACGCTAAAGTCTACATCAGACTCTAGGGCCTTAATCTCCTGTAAACCAAGGACATCTGGTGATTCTTTGGCTAACCAACCCAAAAAATCCTTGTTGAGGGCGGCACGAATGCCGTTGACGTTGTAGGAGATTAATTTCATCAAATTTCGAGTTGATATTCTTTTTCAAAATACTCCAAAACCTGCAGCTTCAGAAGTTTTTCTTGTTCCAAAAGGTCAAAATGCGGCAATTCTTTCTCAAGCTTCCAGTGCGGCCAACCCTCTTGATCTACAAAATCTAGGGAATAAAATCCTGCGTAGCTGAGCACCTTGCAGACCGCAATGTGCATCAGGTCTTGTTTTTGTTCTTTAGTAAAAGGCCGCGTGCCTTGGCCAAGTTCCTGTATTCCGATCAAAAACAGGACTCCATTTAAGTCGTTGGGCTTTTTGCCAATTGTTTCTTGAAGGCCCTCCAAGAGGCGACCCCAACGCTTTTCTAAATCTAAATCCCGCTTAAACATGGTTATTCGCCCTGTTTTTCGAGTTCCTCCCAGTATTCTACCGCACGTCGGAGGTGGGGAATGACGATAGAACCACCAATGATCATGGCGATGGAGAAGACCTCAAAGACTTCTTTACGCCCAACACCAGCTTCAAATGACTTGCCCAAGTGGTACTTGATGCAGTCGTCACAGCGGAGCACCATGGAACAGGCCAAACCAATCATTTCCTTGGTTTTGACATCCAGTTCTCCTTCTGCGTAGGTATTGGTATCCAAATTGAAAAAGCGTTTGATGACCTTGTTGTCTTCGGCCATAATGCGCTCGTTCATTTTGCCTCGATAGTCGTTGAATTCCTCAATTAGATTCATTATCTTATTCTTTTTACACGTCCAATGGGTAAATATACAGCATATCCCCCCATTGCAGGTTAACCTACTCTTTAGCCATGCGGTTATTTTTTTGGAAAGATTTTTTAGATCTCATTTTCCCACGTAACTGTCCGCTGTGCAAGCAGGCACTTTTTGACTTTGAGCCCTGTTTATGTATGGTTTGTCAGGGCACCCTTCCCCGCGCCAATTTTCATCTCAGGCCCTTTGATAATGAGCTGACCTCCAAGCTTCAAGGTCTCCTGCCGGTCCATCGGGTCATGGCTTTTCTCCGCTTTACTAAAAAGGGAAAAAGCCAAGCACTCTTGCACCTACTCAAATACAAAAACAAGCCTGAAATCGGCGAGGAGCTTGGACGCTTGTATGGCCTTAGCCTTTCTCAGCAAGGATTTTCTGGGCTTTGGGATGTGCTGGTTGCTGTGCCACTGCATCCCCTCAAAAAAGCCCGCAGGGGCTACAATCAGAGCGAATGCTTTGCTAGAGGACTCTCCCAATCCCTCGGCATTCCCTATCAGGAACTGTTGGAGCGGAGGAGGTTTACCGATACCCAAACCAACAAATCCCGTCTGGAGCGCCTGACTAATGTGGAACAGGTATTTGTGCTTGCAAAGGGATACCATGCATCGGGTCTTCGGGTTTTGTTGGTAGACGATATTTTGACGACTGGAGCCACGCTCTGTTCCGCGGCGCAAGCCCTTTTGGAAGGTGGTGCAAAACATGTAGATTTGGCTACCATCGCTGCTGGTGGTCACTAAGCTTTTACCTATGCAACTCGACCTTGAATCTCTGAAGTACCCGATTGGCAAATTTTCCGTTCCACAAATACTTGATGCTGAGGCGATTCAGCAAGCAATTGAGCACATTGCTGATCTGCCCAAGGCACTATTTCAAGCGGCCAGCCCACTGACCCCAGCACAGTTAGACTCTCCCTATCGTCCTGGTGGATGGACCGTGCGCCAGTTGCTGCACCACTGTGCAGACAGCCATGGACAAGCACTATTTCGGTTTAAGCATGCGCTTACAGAAACGAATCCAAGCATTAAACCTTACGACGAAGGATCTTGGGCCAACCTACCAGATGCATCCCTTTCGGCCGAGCTTGCGCTAGAAATGCTTCGTTTGGTGCATACCAAATGGGTGTATCTGCTCCAAAACATGACCCCATCGGATTTTGAACGAACCTATTTCCACCCAGAGAAGCAGCGCACCCAAACCCTAGCAGAGGTGACACTGATGTATGCCTGGCACGGAAAGCACCATTTGGCGCATATTACAGGATTGATTCAACGAAATTTTGACCGCTAAGCCATGCAAATCTCCCTCGCAAATCAAAGAATCCTTGTTACCGGCGCTTCACGTGGAATAGGGCGCGCCATAGCGCAACAGCTATCTGACTCGGGAGCAGAGGTGATCGTGCATTACAATGCCAATGAGGAAGCCGCCAAATCTGTATTAGCGGAACTCCCGACCAAGGCCCATCTGGAGGCCTGCAACCTGGCCAAGCCCAATGAGGTAAGCGGTTTTATTCCCCGCCTGGTTCAAAAATATGGCCCGATCAGTGCCCTAGTCAACAATGCAGGCATCTCCCCTGCTGCGCCCGATACGCTTCCTACTTCCGATTGGCTAGCGATTTGGGAGCAGGTGATGGCAGTTAACACCACTGCTGTGGGAATTCTCACTAAAGAATTTGTGGATCATGCCAGGATCCAAGGCAATGGCCGTATCGTAATGATCTCTTCCCGTGCCGCTTTCCGTGGGGATACGCCAGATTACATGGCTTATGCAGCATCTAAGGGCGCACTAGTGAGCCTAATGCGCTCTATAGCAAGGCATTACGGAAAAGAAGGAATCAAGGCATTTTTGATTGCGCCAGGCTTTACGCGAACCGACATGGCTGCTGATATTCTAGCGCAGTATGGGGAGGATTTCGCACTCAAGGACATTGCACTACCCGAGCTGACGCGCCCAGAAGACTTGGCCCCAATGGTGACCCTCCTTTGTTCGGGACTTGCAGATCATGCCACAGGAACCTCCATTGATATGAATGCGGGTTCCTACGTGCGCTAAGCAAACAAAGCCGGAGAACGCGTGTTTGATTTGCAAGTTTAGCTTATATGTCTTCCAAATCCCCTGTATTGACCCCCGATTTGATCAAAGTCCTGAAGATTTTTTTGGGCTCTGCATTGGGTTTGGTGCTGATCCTTTCTTTTTTCGATGGCTATCGGGCCAACAATACGGGCAAGGACCGAAGTTTTCAAATAGCAGATGCCGACAGGCTCTTTTTTGTGAATTTGCGCAGCATTCATTACGATCGGGAGGTCCGCCAGGAAGCGGGGATGGAGATTTTTCGGCATGGGAAGCGGCAGATTTCCGATACGATTCCCACCTTTTTTCCAGCGATTTTGCTCCCTTCCAAAACGAACGAAGCTTACCTGTTCTTTGAATTAGAAGGAGCGGACTACCCGATTCAGATTCAAGCGAAGCTGGGGGATGAAGTCATTCAACTACTCTTTGATTTGGGAGGGAACACTGCCCACAAGGCCTTAGGGGAGCAATTGTGGCCCTTGCTTCAGCAAAATGCCTCTTTCAGCTGGTTGGTGGGCGGAAAAGAAACTTCACTTTGGCAGACGGAATCGGAGAAAGAAGTTTTGAAAACCGTCTTGACCGACTATTTTCGGATTCTCAATCAACCCCAACCCTAGTGGAAAACCAGCCAAACACCCCCATTGATTATTTTCGTTCCCAGGTCGGCAAGACCCTAGATCGCACACCTTCTGCAGCAGGCAACTGGCTAGCGGGGACTCTTTTGGGGGTGGAAGTACATGAAATTCGAGTGGCCTATACAGTACGTCCCGAAATGTGCAATCCTGGTCGCATTTTGCATGGAGGCATTGCCTCGTTGATGCTGGATGACGTGATTGGAATGGGCAATTTTGTGGCGGGGTCCGAGTTTTTGATGACCAGCATCAATTTGTCTGTGGATTTTTTGTCTGCTGCGCAGGTAGACGAGCGACTGGAAGTCAGTGCGCGGCTAGTGCGTTCTGGCTCAAATCTGAACCATTGGGAAGCAGAAATCCGCAAGGAATCCGGAAAAATTGTGGCCAAAGCGAGCTCGAACTTGATCAAAACGCATGTGAAGATTAGTGATTTGGGATGATTGTACATGCCTGCCGCAGGCAAGGTACATTGTACTTTTTTTAGCCTCCATCTATTCTTCAGAACCACATAGGCACATAGTAACCTCATTCTCTATGTGTCTATGTGGTTTTTAATTTTCACTTGGATTTAATTTTAAAAATGAGATCTTAGTTCTATGAATAGAGCGCGCCTCTTCTGTTTATTTGTTGGGATAATTCTCCTATCCTGTACTTCAGAAAAAAAGGAGTTTGGGATGGATATCTCGACTGAGGCAAATCAGATCACGAAAGGCAAGCAACTTTTTGAGCAACACTGTTCCTCCTGTCACCGCTTTGATCAAGACGCAATTGGACCAAATCTCAGTGGGCTTACGCGACAGGTAGAATCGAGCTGGATCCGTGCCTTTATCAAAAATCCAGGGGCAGCAATTACTAATAAAGAACCGCGTGCGCAGGCATTATTGGAAAAATACCGGACCGAAATGCCGAGTTTTCCACAATTGCAAGACGGAGACCTCGATGCGCTCTTGAGCTATTTGCATACCTTTTCCACCGCCCCAATCCCGATTTCTGGGGATACTACATCCAATTTAATTCCTGAGAAAGTACAAGATTCGGGCATTCGGCTTGACTTGGAGTTTTTTGCGCAGCTACCTGCATCCGATTCGGTTGCTCCGCGGGCTAAGATGACCAAGATGGAGCCGATTCCTGGTACGGATCGCTTGATGATCAATGACCAGCGGGTTGGATTGTATGAAATAGTGAACCAAAAGCCCCAATTGTACCTCCCGCTGTTTAAGTTGCGTCCCAAGATGGTCAGTAAACCGGGTTGGGCTACTGGGCTAGGAAGCTTTGCTTTTCATCCTGAATTTGCAAAAAACGGGCTTTTCTATACGTCACACACTGAGCCGGGTGGTACGGCCAAAGCAGATGTAGGCTATACCGATAGCCTGAAAGTCTTTATGCAGTGGGTGCTTACAGAATGGAAAGCCACTGACCCACAGGCAAGCGTGTTTCAAGGAACAAGCCGTGAGATTTTGCGCGTAAACAATTCCTCTCAGGCGCACGGAATGCAGGAATTGACTTTCAATAGCAATGCTAAAAAAGGGGTTTCTGCCGATTATGGGCTCTTGTATGTGGGCTATGGGGACGGGGGAACGGCTGAAAATGGATACCCGGAAATCTCTAACCATGGCGGAAAAGGCATGTATAGCAGCATCTGGCGCATAGATCCTCTAGGGAAAACAGGAAGAAATGGGCAGTATGGAATACCGACCGCCAATCCGTTTTTTGGTAAAAAAGAGTTGGCGGGAGAGGTATATGCTTACGGATTTCGAAACCCGAATCGACTTTTTTGGGACGAGAAGGGTCAACTGCATGCCACAGACATTGGGCAGCACAGCATTGAGGAGATCAACCGCATCAAGGCGGGGAGGTTTTACGGATGGCCAATTCGGGAAGGAACCTTTGTCATCAACCCTTATGGTAGTTTCCGCAGTCTCTACCCCTTGCCAGAAGACGATGCGAAACAGGGTGTGGCCTATCCAAAAGTTCAATTGGAACACGACGAGACGGTGGCCATTATCGGAGGGTATACGGTAGCTGTCGGGCCCTTGAAGGGCAAGTTTGTCTTTGGAGATGTGCCCAGCGGGAGGCTATTTTTTGCTGACTTGACTGTGGATAACTCCGTAGTACAAACCTGGGGGATTCGATATCAGGGCAAGGAAATGAGCCTTCAGGAGCTTGTGGGCCAGGATCGGGTGGACTTAAAATTTGGTAGAGATGCAGCGAATACCCTGTATGTGATGAGCAAGACGAATGGGGGGGTGTATCGGGTTATAGATAAATAGTAAAAAAGATTGAAAAGAGAATAAATAGACTGACCTTCGCCTGCCCACGGGAGGAAGGTCTTCCTAGGAAGGCAGCCTTGCTCGGTATATTTTCAGGCATTTCGATTGATTTTTTGGATTTTAAAAATAAAGATGAAAAAACTAGTACTACTCTCATTAGGATTATTTTTAAATGTTGCCACTTTTTCTCAGTCCAGAAAATACATGTCCCAATTTAGCCACTTGCAGGGTTACCTCAACCCTGCCTTGACGGCTTACGAAGGTACGATGGTCAAAGGCCTAGTCCGCAACCAGTGGGCAGGTTGGGAAGGGGCACCGAAGATGAACTTTATCTCTGCAGAATTGGACCTGGCTAACCTTGGTGGTTCTTCTGACCTTGGCAAGAATGCCATAGGCGTGAATCTACTCAGCGATGAGTACGGTGCTTTTAAAGAAACAGAACTAATTTTTAGTTACGCGACGCGCATTCATTTAAGAGATAAGACAAGCCTTCGTTTGGGAGCAGGTGTCAATTTCAACAGCATCCGTCTGGACGGATCAAGGTTATCAACCGAGCAATCAAACGATCCTATCCTCGCGCAGTATGTGGGTGGTTTAACTAACATGAACATCGTGGATGTCAACATGGGGATGTCCGTGATGCACCCCAACTACTACGTTTCTTATGGTGTACAAAATATCAACCAAGGAAACATCAACAGTGGGGAGATCTTTATGGACAAGAAACCACGCGTGGAGATCGCCCAGGCGGGCTACCGCAACCGCTTCAGCGAGAATATGACGGTCATCACCAATGCGATGTGGAGAATTCAGTCGGACTTGCCGGCAAACGTGGAGTTTAACATGAAGTTCTTATTTAATGACAAGTTCTGGGTAGGTGGCGGGCACCGGGTAGACTATGCCAACAATGTGCAGCTGGGGGTGCTCCTAGGCAATCTACGCTTCGGCTACGTGTATGAGTGGCCGATGCTAAAGAGCTACCTACTCCCAAACCAAACGCATGAGTTTATGGTGAGCTACAGGCTGTTTGGTGGGAATGCGACCATCTGGTAATAAGTACGAAGTAAGAGGTTAGAAATACCCGCCGCGGCGGGCAGGCGAAATACTGGATTTAAATAAATGTCGAATGTCGAACGCGGAGTGCAGAATGTCGAATTGGTGAACCAGTGAACCTGTCAGAAACACATCATGGGCAGCCAAAAACGCAAGTTTTGTTTCCTTAAATTAATAAACCACATAGTCACTTAGAAAAGATCCTATGTGTCTATGTGGTTTGAACTAAGTGACTGGGTATACATTCTAATGTTGAACGCTGAACGCTGAGTGCAGAATGTTGAAATGGGAAAATAGGATTCGGCCAACCTCCTCCTTAACCCCTTCCTTTGCGGCTCTGCGTCTTTGCGCGCAAACCCCTTTTTAGGACTTCAAAATCCCCTTCAAATCCGCTGGCGAATACCCTACAGACTTCAAGGTCTTGTGATCCCCCTCGCGGAAGACCAAAAATAAATCCCCTTCTTTTTCATAAAAACAAGGTGTGCCCTTGGCCTCATAATGGGCCACTGTAGCCTTGGCTTCCTCCTCTGTCTTGCAGGCCTTGCTCATGTTGGAGCGCTGCACTTCGTCAAAAAGTGCTTTAAACTTTTCCCCCAAGCCAAATTCCAAGATGGCGCCGGAAAGCACGTACTGCAAGTCACACAGCGCATCGGCAATCTCCACCAAGTCTTTGTTTTCAATGGCCTCCTCCAGTTCCTTCAACTCCTCAGCGAGCAAGGACACACGCAATGCACAGCGCGTTTCGGAAGGGATGGTAGGCAGTGGTAGAATGGGGTGTTTGAAGGTCTCGTGAAAGAGAGCAACGGAACTGAGGGACTTTGGATCTTGCATGGAAAAGAGATTAACTAAAGGGAAATAGAAGTAAGAAAATTCAACAAATTAGGTGGTCACTGCAGCAAAACGTGCCGCTACTGCGTTCCAATTGACTACCTTCCAAAAGGCAGCTACGTAATCGGGGCGGCGGTTTTGGTAATTCAAGTAGTAGGCATGTTCCCAGATATCCAATCCCAAAATAGGCGTTCCCTTCACCTCGGCAATGTCCATCAAGGGATTGTCCTGGTTGGGGGTCGAACTTACCGCGAGCTTGCCGCTGGCATCCACGAGTAGCCAAGCCCAGCCTGATCCAAATCGGGTTTTGGCAGCAGTTTCAAACTGCACAACAAATGCATCATAGCTGCCAAATGACGCCTGTATGGCGGATAATAAGGGTCCTAGGGGCCCTGTGCCAACCATAGGTTGAAGTATACTCCAGAATAGTTCGTGGTTGTAATGCCCTCCTCCATTGTTGCGCATTTTGGTGGAGTACTTGGAAATGGAAGTGAGTACCTGCTCCAAGGGCTGGGCAGTATCCACACCTTCTTCTTTGGCTGCATCCCGAAGGTTGCTCGCATAAGCTGCCGCATGCTTGGTATAGTGAATCTCCATGGTTCGCGCATCGATATGCGGCTCCAGGGCGGCGTATCCGTAAGGCAAGGGCTGCTGGGTAAATCCAGTGGAAAATGCCGGAAGGCTTTCCTGTCCAAAAAGATCGGATATTCCGGTTCCTAAGATGCCTACCGTCAGGCCCGCTTTGGCTGAATTGGCGAGAAAAGTTCTTCGGCTTGGGCTACTTGGATTCTGCTTCATGGCTTTTGGTTTGGATACACGAATCTACACTATTTTGAGAATTTTTGGTTTCAAAAACGTGTTTTCCCAGACCAATGGGAAAGGATTTTCCTTTCCCAACAATTGCGTAAGTTTGTAGTTCATTCGGACTAATTTTCTTCCAAACACCTCATACTGATGGCCCTACCCCAGGACATGCGATTTTTCAAGTACCAAGGCACGGGCAATGACTTCGTGATGCTCGATGATCGAGCTGCCCACTGGGACTTAGCCAATATCGAGCTGGTGCAGGCCCTCTGCCACCGAAAGTTTGGAATTGGTGCCGATGGGCTGATCCTGATCCGCTCCCATGTAGATTACGACTTTGAAGTAGTCTATTTCAATGCCGACGGGAGCCAAAGCTTCTGTGGCAATGGAGCCCGCTGTGCAGTAGCATTCGCGTCTTTTCTCGGAATTATCCCCCAGGATACGCGATTCTTAGCCATCGATGGCCCCCATGAGGCAAGTATCACCGACGGACTAGTGGCACTCAAGATGGGAGATGTATCCGAAATCAAAGAAAATTTAGGTGATGCCTTTGTCCACACAGGATCCCCACACCACGTACGCTGGGTGGAGCAATTGGAAGATTATCCGGTCTTTGAACAAGGCCAACTTCTACGCCACGACCCTTGCTATGCTCCTGGAGGCAGCAATGTCAACTTCGTACAGAAACTAGGCGATGCCGAAATTTTCGTCCGCACTTTTGAGCGCGGGGTAGAAAACGAAACGCTTTCCTGCGGTACAGGCGTCACGGCAGCAGCCCTTGTTTGTGGGGCCCTTACCTATCAAAAAGACATTCAAATCCATACCCTCGGGGGGGATTTGCGGGTGACTTTTGAAGGGAATGCCCGCACAGGATTTACAAACATTTGGTTAATTGGGCCAGCACAGCAAGTTTTCTCCGGACAATTGCGCCTTGAAGACTTTCGCTAAGCCCATCGAATTACCCGACCCAAAGGAGTACCAATTCTAAAAAAAGGTGGTATTTTTAAGTCCCCAAATAGGGACAGACCAGACCATGCTAGATTTTATTGCCAAAGGATTAGCCAAGATTTTTGGAACCAAATCCGACCGAGATATCAAAGAATTGCTGCCCAAAGTGGCAGAAATCAACCAGATTTTTTCAGGCTTTGCGGCACTTTCCGATGATCAACTTCGGGAGAAGACCCAGTCGCTTCGTGCGCGAATTCAGGAACACCTTAAAGTCATTGACGATAAAATTGCCGCCACCAAAGCAAAAATTGAAGCGCTACCCGCCGAAGCAGTTCACGAGAAGGACGAGCTTTTCAACCAGATCGATACCCTAGAAAAGGAGCGAGATACAGAATTGGAAAAGGTGTTGGATGAGGTGATGCCTACTGCTTTTGCGATCGTGAAGGAGACCGCGCGCAGATTCAAAGAAGTGGGCAAGTTGGAAGTCAAGGCAAGCCCTCGAGACCGAGAACTTGCGGCAACAAAGGCCAACGTACAGATCCAAGGAGAGGTAGCCATCTGGCACAACAAATGGATGGCAGCAGGAAATGAAGTGGTTTGGGACATGGTCCACTACGACGTGCAGCTGATCGGTGGCATGGTCCTTCACAAAGGGAAAATCTCCGAAATGGCTACAGGGGAAGGGAAAACCCTTGTTTCTACACTGCCTGCATTTTTGAATGCCTTGTCAGGCCGCGGTGTGCACCTGGTGACTGTCAACGACTACCTCGCCAAGCGAGATTCGGAATGGAATGCTCCTTTGTTTGAGTTTCACGGGCTGACGGTAGACTGCATCGACAAGTACCAGCCCAATTCTCCAGGCCGAAAGCGTGCCTACGAAAGCGACATTGTGTACGGAACCAACAATGAGTTTGGCTTCGATTACCTCCGGGGCAACATGGCCCGTGAGGCAGAAGACCTCGTACAAGGCAAGCACCATTTTGCCATGGTGGATGAGGTGGACTCCGTTCTAATTGACGATGCGCGTACCCCATTGATCATCTCAGGACCTGTTCCTCGCGGAGATGTACATGAATTTGACCAAATGAAGCCGCGTGTTGCGGCCTTGGTAGAAGAACAACGCAAGTTGGTGCAGGGATTTTTGACTACTGCGAAAAAAGCGATAGCAGACGGCAACGACAAAGAAGGAGGCTTGGCCTTGTTTCGGGCTTACCGAGGCATTCCCAAGTACAAGCCTGTGATCAAGTACCTTTCTGAACCAGGAATCCGAGTGATTCTTCAGAAGACGGAGAACTTCTACCTTCAAGACAACAAGCGCAATATGCCTGAGGCAGACGAGCCGCTTTTGTTCACCATTGACGAAAAGACCAATGTGATTGATTTGACCGATCGTGGAATTGAAGCGATGACCTCCAAAAATGAGGATCCCAACTTCTTTATTCTTCCAGATATCGGAATTTCCCTAGACGCATTGGAAAAAGACAGTTCCTTGGACGAAACCGAAAAACTGGTTCGCAAGGAAGAAGTGATCAAAGATTACAGCATAAAAGCGCAGCGAATCCATACGGTCAACCAGTTGCTCAAGGCCTATTGCATGTTTGAGCGTGACACGGAGTACATCCTAGTTGATGGAAAGGTAAAGATCGTGGATGAACAAACAGGCCGTGTCATGGAAGGCAGACGCTATTCCGACGGACTACACCAAGCCATTGAAGCCAAGGAAAATGTGAAGGTGGAGGATGCTACCCAGACCTACGCCACGATCACACTGCAAAACTATTTTCGAATGTACCACAAGCTAGCGGGCATGACGGGAACTGCCGAAACCGAGGCTGGAGAATTTTGGGAGATCTATAAGTTGGATGTGGTGGTCATCCCTACCAACAAAGGAATCATCCGTCAAGACCGGGATGACAAAGTTTACAAAACCGTACGCGAAAAGTTTAACGCGGTTACGGACGAGATCAACGAACTCGTAGCACAGGGCAGACCTGTACTTGTGGGGACTACTTCGGTAGAAATCTCCGAGGTACTCAGCCGCATGCTGACCTTGAAAAAAATCAATCACCAGGTTTTGAACGCGAAGCAGCATGCCCGTGAAGCTGAAATTGTAGCCGAAGCTGGTAAGCCAGGGACCGTGACCATTGCCACCAACATGGCGGGTAGAGGAACAGATATCAAGTTGACTCCAGAATCCCGAAAGGCAGGAGGATTGGCCATCATCGGCACGGAGCGTCACGAATCTCGTCGTGTAGACCGTCAGCTTCGTGGACGATCTGGTCGTCAAGGGGATGTGGGATCCTCCCAGTTTTTTGTTTCCCTGGAAGACAGTTTGATGCGCCTATTTGGATCGGACCGCATCGCCAAACTCATGGACCGCATGGGCTTGGAAGAAGGGGAAGTGATCCAGCACAGCATGATTTCGAAGTCCATCGAACGGGCGCAGAAAAAGGTGGAGGAAAACAACTTCGGCACGCGTAAGCGCTTGCTCGAGTACGATGACGTGATGAACTCCCAGCGTGAGGTAGTTTACAAGCGTAGAAGAAATGCACTGAAAGGAGATCGCCTGGAGCTCGATATTCTCAACATCCTATTCGATGTCTGCGAAAATCTGATCGAAATGGGCAAGTCCACTGCCGATGCTGAAAACTTGCGTATGTCCGTATTCACTACCTTAGGGGTGGACTTTTCGGTGACCAATGATGACTTGAAATCCAAGGATTCCAATAAACTGACTCAGGAACTGTATGCCTTGGCTTTTGATTTTTACCAAAAGAAAAATGCCCAAATCGCCCATACGGCCCTTCCGGTTTTCAAAAATGTACAGGAAGAGCGTGGAGCGACGGTGAAGGATATTCTCGTTCCGATTACCGATGGTGTCAAACAAATTGGCGTGGTCTGCAACTTGGAGAAGACCTTGCAAAACAACGGTCAGGAGCTAGTTCGTGCCATTGAAAAGAATGTGTCCTTGGCAATCATTGACCAGAATTGGAAAGAGCACTTGCGCGATATGGACGACTTGAAGCAGTCGGTGCAGAATGCGGTGTACGAACAAAAAGATCCGCTGTTGATCTACAAGTTTGAGGCCTTTGAATTGTTCAAGCGCTTTATCGGAAAGTTGAACGAGGACATGACCTCCTTCCTCACTCGAGCAAATCTTCCGAAGCAGGATCCTGCTCAAGTACAGCAAGCGCAGCCAAGACGCACTGCCGACCCCAAATTGCAGGCATCTAAAGAAGAAGTAGGCAATACGCTGAATCCAGGTGCCAATCGCGCTTCTGCTGCTGCGGCATCTGCGGGCAGACCTGCTCCTCAGCCGGTTGCCCCTCGAAAAGTGGATAAGGTGTATGGAAGAAATGACAAGGTCTCCGTACAGTACCGAGATGGAAGTACCAAACTCGACGTCAAGTACAAGAGTGTGGAACAAGACATCGAACAAGGAAATTGTGTGGTGATAGAAAATTGATGCCCATGAAGAATTTTTGGATCTTAGGAATTGTACTCGTGGTGTGGGGCTGCAAAACTAGCACCGCACTTCCCCAAGTGGATGCGTCCACGTTTTCTGGATACCAAGAAAACTTGAGTGAGCGACTACCCGATTTTCCGGATTACAGCCAGGCCTTGCAGCAATTGAATACGTCATTGCCGGCCTCTTCCCAATCCGTGGACGGGCAATTGGAGGAACGGATGCGGAGCGGCTACGAAAAGACAAAAGGAGAACCCTATTTCAGTGGGTTTACGGTGCTAGTCTATTCAGGCGTTGACCGAAACGAAGCCTTTAGAACCCGAGACAACCTGGCCCAGTTTTTTCCGGAGGTAAAAACAGAAATGCAATACCAGCAGCCGCGCTATTTGGTGAAGGTGGGCCGGTATGGCTATAAAATTGAAGCGCAGCCGGTGTTTTATAAATTGAAAACCCAGTTTCCTACCGCGCGAATCATTCAGGACAGATTTCTAAGAAAAGAATATACTCCTCCACCTGCTACCGAATCTTCGAATGCTCAAGGACAGAATTAAATCCCTGGCTCAGGCCTACAAGCAGGAGGTGATCGCGAATCGCCGTCACTTGCATTCCCATCCTGAGCTTTCGTTTAAGGAATATGAAACGGCAGCTTTTGTGGCTGAGAAATTGAAAGAAATCGGTATCACCGAGATCGAATCCAAAGCAACTACCGGCTGGTCTGCGTTGATCAAAGGGAAAAACCCCGAAAAAAAGGTGGTTGCCCTTCGCGCAGACATGGATGCCTTGCCAATCATTGAGGCAAATGAGGTGCCGTACAAGTCCCAAAACCCTGGCGTCATGCATGCATGCGGTCACGATGCACACACGGCCTCTCTTTTGGGCGCTGCAAAAATTTTGAATGAAGTCCGAGATCAGTTTGAGGGAACCATCAAGTTGATCTTTCAGCCTGGAGAGGAAATCATTCCAGGAGGGGCATCGCTCATGATTAAAGACAAGGTTCTCGAAAATCCGAGACCCAATGCCATTCTAGGCCAACACGTGATGCCGATGATTCCTGCCGGTAAGGTAGGCTTCCGCTCGGGCCTCTACATGGCCAGCACAGATGAGTTGTACCTGACCATCAAAGGAAAAGGTGGGCATGGAGCCATGCCTGAAACCTTCATCGACCCCGTGTTGATCTCTGCGCACTTACTGGTGGCTTTGCAGCAAATTGTCAGCCGAGTAGCCAACCCCAAGATTCCGTCGGTACTTTCCTTTGGACGGGTGGAGGCACTTGGAGCTACGAACATCATTCCCAATGAGGTCAAGATTCAAGGAACTTTCCGTACCCTAGACGAGGCATGGAGAGCTAAAGCGCACGAGAAGATGCGTCAAATCGCTGAAGGAATTGTGGAGGGAATGGGAGGCCAGCTGGACTTTGAAATCCGGAAGGGATATCCTTTTCTAAAAAATGAACCTGCCTTGACGGCTCGCTCCGTGGAGGCTGCCCGTGCCTACTTGGGTGCAGAAAATGTCCTTGACTTGGACATTTGGATGGCCGCCGAAGACTTTGCCTTTTTCTCGCAAGAGGTAGATGGCTGCTTTTACCGATTGGGTACGCGCAACGAAGCCAGAGGAATTACCTCAGGCGTGCATACTTCCACTTTTGATATTGAAGAAGAAGCCTTGGAAATCGGCGCGGGCTTAATGGCCTGGTTGGCCGTATCCGAATTGGCCTCCAAATAAATACCCTCATGTTATGAAAAGAATCTTCTCTTTCGTCCTTACCCTAGCATTCACCTTGCTAGTCTCTCAAGCCTTTGCTTGGGGACAATTGGGACATTACCTGATTGGCTACCTTGCAGAAAAGCAACTCAAGAAGTCCACATTGAAGAAGGTGGAGGCATTGATTCATCCCATTTCCCTTAGCAAAAGCGGAACTTGGATGGATGACATTCGTTCAGACAAAACCTACGATTACGCGACCACCTGGCATTACCTGAACAGTAAAAACGGGGAATACGATCCGAGCAATCAGGAAAAAACGGGGGATGCCTACGAGGCCATTCAGCGCATCAAGGCGGAGTTGAAAAAAGGAGGCTTGGACCCAAAAACGGAGGCTGAAAAGTTGAAAATGCTCATCCACATGATCGAGGACATCCACCAGCCACTGCATGTGGGTACGGGAACTGACAAGGGAGGCAACGATGTGAAAATTGAATTTTTTGGACAGCCCACCAACTTACATGCACTTTGGGATAGTGGGATGATCGATCGGCAGGGAATGAGCTATACGGAGTTGGCGGAAGAATTGTACCGTCGCATGACTCCGCAAATGCAGGCTTCTTACCGTGCCGCTACGATGCAGGACTGGTTGAAAGAGGCGGTAAGCTACCGGCCGCAGGTATACAACCTGCCGGAAAACAAGCGGATCAGCTATCCCTATCTCTACGAGAATTTTAGCATTGCCGAGGAGCGCTTGATTGCTGCCAGCGTGCGTCTCGCTCAGGTTTTGGAGGAGATTTATCCCTAACTTATTTTTGCCTATTTTGGAATTCAGCCGAGGCGTTGTCCAAAAACTCCACAAATGCATCAATGTCCGTATTGTAGCTTCTTGGAGTGGCTAAAAGCTTTTCCTGGTGGTCCAGGATGACATAGTAGGGCTGGGCATTGTTGTTGAATCGGGTGATCTGAAAGTCGGCATTCTGTTTGCCCAAAGTCTTTTTTTCTTTGCCGTCGTAGCTAGAGGTGTACCACTTGCTCTCAGGGAGTTCCAGTCGCTCGTCGATGTACAAGGCTACCATCACAAAATCCTCCTTCAGGCGTGTCAATACCTGTGGATCGACCCACACATTTTCTTCCATCTTGCGGCAGTTGACGCAGCCATGCCCTGTGAAGTCAATCAAAAGTGGCTTTCCTTCCCGCTTGGCAGCTGCCAAGGCCTGTTCGTAGTCAAAATAGCCTGGGATGCCGTGGGGGATTTTGAGCAAATCACCATACAAAACCACCTCTTCTGAAGTGTTAACTGCTTCGGTGCTAGCGGTTCCAGTTAGGTTAAACTGTTGGGTAGTCAATGGTGGTAAGTACCCACTCAATGCCTTGAGCGGCGCTCCCCAGAGTCCTGGGATCATGTATACCACGAAGGCAAAGGTGATTAACGCCAGCAGCAAGCGAGGCACGCCCAACTGCTCCAGCTTGGAGTCGTGTGGAAGTCTGATTTTTCCCAAGAGGTATAAGCCTAGAGCAGAGAAGATCACAATCCAAATCGCCAAGAATACATCTCGGTCCAAGATCCCCCAGTGGTAGACTAGGTCGGCAATGGAGAGGAATTTGAAGGCCAAGGCCAATTCCAAAAATCCCAAAACCACCTTCACGGTATTTAGCCAGCCCCCAGATTTGGGAAGGCGCTGCATCCACTCGGGGAAAATGGCAAATAGCGTAAAGGGAATGGCAAAGGCGAGACCGAAGGAAAACATGCCCAAAACAGGCTTCACCAGTTCGCCCCCTGCGGAGGAAATCAAAATCGATCCAACAATCGGGCCTGTACAGGAAAAAGAAACCAAGACCAAAGTAAAGGCCATGAAGAACACACCTCCAAGACCTCCTTTTTCCGCTTTTGCATCTATTTTGTTGACAAAACTGGAAGGGAGCGTCAGTTCAAACATTCCCAAAAAGGCTAGTGCAAACACTACAAATATGCCAAAGAAAAAGACATTGGGGATCCAATGCGTAGCGAGCCAGTTTGCAAACTCAGGCCCTTGAATGGCCGCAACAGCGGTGCCTGCGATGGTATAAATGCCGATAATCGAAATTCCGTAGAGGAATGCCTGACGTATGCCTTCGGATCGTTTTTTGGATCTGCCGGTAAAGAAGCTTACCGTCATCGGGATCATCGGAAATACACAGGGGGTCAGCAAGGCGGCTAATCCAGCCAAAAAGGCCAGCACCATGAAGCCCCAAAGGGAAGTTGTTTCCTCTTCCCCTGCAAACTCATCCGTTGTTGAGGCTGCAGCAGGAGCAGAGTCGGCTGTTCCTTCTACTGCGGAATCAGGTACTGCTGTGGTAGGGGAATTTGGATTTGTCTCTTCAAGTGCCACCTCCACCAAAGTGGGGGCTTCTTTTTGGAGCTCCTCAGCCGCGGCCGTATTTTCTTTTGCGGTAAATGGAATCTCGATGTCCAACTCGTAGTTGATGCACTGCCCGGTCAGGTCTGTACACATTTGGTACTCCAAGAAGCCGGTCACTTTTCCCGAGGTGCTGAGCAGCTTTACGGGCTGCTCAAAGCGCCCTTTTCCCATAAAGTAGGTTATGTCTCCTTCCCAAACCTCGTCGTACTTCTTTTTGGGTTGGATTGCCTGAAGCTTTCCTGCTACCGAATAATCTGTAGAGCTGGCTGGAACAAATTCGGTCAATAAGGGACCTAGATTCTTATCGAAATCATTGGAATATACATACCATCCCATGGGAATTTGTGCTTCAAGCACGACTGTAGCCTGCTTTCCTACTATGAGCTCCTTGCCTTCTAGGCGGACGTTCCAAACTGGAGGCTTGACCAACTGAGCGTGTGCCCAAGGGCTGATCAGCACAAGCGCAAGGAGGAGAAGGCTATTTTTTTGGAAGCGAGTCATGAAATACAGGTTTTACCTAGAGGAAACTATAACTAAAGGGCTAAAGTTTTTCGTGGTTTGGGGAGTCAAAGGATAAGCCATACTTATTTTCCGCTCAGGGCACTAAAGTGTCTGAAAAAGGCAGCGATAGTTTCGATGCCAATTAGGTAGTTTTTCACCCCATAGTGCTCGTTGGGCGAGTGCAAGGCGTCCGTGTCTAGTCCAAAACCAAATAGGATGGGATCGGAGCCCAGTTCTTTTTGAAAGAGGGCTACGATAGGAATGGATCCCCCTTCTCGGGTAGGAATAGGTTTTTTGCCGAAGGTCTCCTCCATGGCAGCTTCTGCCGCTTGGTAGCCTAGGGAAGAGTCAGATACCACCGCAGGAGCGCCACCGTGGTGTGCTTTTACCTTGACGGTCACCGATGCTGGGGCGATGGCTTTGAAATGAGTTTCAAAAAGGGTTGCGATTTCGTGCCAGTCCTGATCAGGGACTAAGCGCATGGAAATCTTGGCAAAAGCCTTGGAAGGGAGCACGGTCTTCGCTCCTTCGCCGGTGTAGCCTCCCCAGATGCCATTCACATCTAGCGTGGGACGAATTCCCACCCGTTCGATGGTGGTGTAGCCATTTTCACCGTGCACATCCTGAATATCCAACTTGCCTTTGTATTCTGAAAGATCAAAAGGGGCTTCGTTGAGGCGCTGACGCTGTGCCGCGCTGAGTTCTTGTACTTTTTCGTAAAACCCAGGGATGGTGATGTGCTCATTTTCGTCCTTGAGGGACGCGATCATCTTGCAAAGTACGTTGATTGGGTTGGCCACAGCCCCTCCATAGGTACCGGAGTGCAGGTCTCGGTTGGAGCCGGTCACCTCCACTTCCATGTAGGCCATGCCGCGCAGACCTACCGTGATGGAGGGGTCTTGCATGCCGATCATGTGCGTATCGGAAATCAGGATGACATCTGCCCGGAGACGCTCCTTGTTGGCCAGCACAAACTTATCCAAGTTGTCCGAGCCGATTTCCTCTTCCCCTTCGATCATGAACTTGACATTGCAAGGGAGGCCGCTAGTGGCCATCATCGCTTCAAAGGCCTTGATATGCATGTAGAACTGACCCTTGTCGTCTGCTGCACCTCGGGCAAAGATAGCTCCTTCGGGATGGATAGACGTTTTCTTCAATACCGGCTCAAAAGGAGGGGAATCCCAGAGTTCGTAGGGATCCGCAGGCTGCACGTCGTAGTGGCCGTAAACCAATACGGTGGGGAGTTTTGGGTCAATTATTTTTTCTCCGTATACGATCGGGAAACCAGGGGTTTCACAGATTTCTACCCGATCTGCACCCGCTTTTTCCAGGGAGTTTTTGACAAAATTGGCTGCCGCCACTACATCTCCCTTGAATTTGGGATCTGCGCTCACCGAAGGAATGCGAAGGAGGTCAAAGAGTTCTTGAAGAAAGCGGTCTTTATTTTTTTCTAGGTAGGATGCTACAGACATGGAAGAAAGTCTTAGGGGTGAATTGGTCTCAAAATTATCCCTTTCGAGCCGATTTTCCTTCTTTTTTCCTTCTTTTGTGTTTACACGCCTTCGGCAAAAATCAAGCTCCATGAAAGCAGTTCTTTGTACCCAATTTGGACTTCCCGACACCTTGCAGGTGCAGGAGGTTTCTACTCCTATCGCCGGACCCAAGCAGGTAGTCATCACCGTAGCGGCCTGTGGGGTAAATTTTCCGGATGTGCTGATCATTCAGAACAAGTACCAGTTTAAGCCGGAGCTCCCCTTTTCACCTGGAGGAGAGGTGGCTGGGATCTTGTCCGAACTGGGGGACGAGGTTCAAGGCCTGGAATTGGGGCAGCCTGTTCTTGCCCTTTGTGGCTGGGGAGGCTTTGCCGAGAAGGTGGCGGTAGATGCGGATCGGGTATTTCCCTTGCCAGAAGGGATTTCACCTGAGGTAGCGGCGACCACACTGTACACCTATGGCACTTCCTACCATGCGCTGAAAGATCGTGCCCAGCTGCAGGCAGGAGAGACGCTGCTTGTACTGGGTGCCGCTGGCGGAGTGGGTTTGGCGGCGGTGGAACTGGGCACCTTGATGGGGGCTCGCGTGATTGCAGCAGCGTCTACCGAAGAAAAGCTTGCCCTTTGCCGAGAGAAGGGGGCGGTGGAAACGATCAATTACGAAACGGAGGACCTGAAAACGCGAATCAAAGAGGTGACTGGAGGCCGGGGTGTGGATGTCGTCTACGACCCAGTTGGGGGAAAATTTTCGGAAGCCGCCTTGCGAGGTATGGCCTGGAAAGGGCGCTATTTGGTGGTTGGCTTTGCGAATGGGGAAATCCTGCAGCTCCCGATGAACCTTTCCCTTTTGAAGGGCTGTTCGGTGGTCGGCGTGTTTTGGGGTCAGTTTGCTAAGCTAGAACCGAAGGCCAGTCTTCAAAATACCCGAC
>JACCDU010690088.1_pt1 | contig 26354 bp, 32 predicted proteins | sample 7446081 | NCBI WGS metagenome assembly JACCDU01 (sample SAMN15323447, study PRJNA562643) | freshwater metagenome | isolation source: river surface water | place: USA:Blue River Watershed | collected 2017-08-17
CAGCATCTGCAAAGCAGCTGATGAGGCATCCATGGCCTGAATCAGGTTTGGAATCAAAGCCGGCGGGCCGGAACGAGAAGACAGCGTCAACCCAATCCGAATGGCATTCGATTTAGTGACTCAGATGACGATGTATCGCTACGCGCGCTCCGGCCTGGGGCGCAACCTGGAGCAGGTGCCAGCCACCCCGTCGATTGCAGTCGTCGCCGCGGCCAATGGGCTGATCGGTATCGAGGCGTTCCGATCTGTTCCTTTTGAAGCGTTGCCCGCTGATGTGATCCAGCGGCTGCAACGTGATGGAACACGCGGTGATATGAGGGATCTCGACGGTGCCCGTGAGGTCTTTGAGCACAACGTGCCGGCGGAAGCCAAGGCTTCGGTGGAGGGCGTCAGAGCGGTCACCAACGACCCCGCGATCGATTGGATGCACCAAGAACCCCATGCTGCCGGTGGTGGGACGGAGGCTCCCAACGGCGTGTATGGCCCCGAGGGGCTGAATCAGCAGATCGGCGACCGGCCGATGACGACAGCTGAGGTGCAGCAGTCCCAGGCTCACACCCGGGGTGTGGCCGAGCAGGCAACGCCTGGCGTCACGGGCGATCTCGGTGAGGTGATCGGCGACACGCTGGAGATCGGAGCCTGGGGTGGCGTGCTGGGTAGTGGTGTGGCCGTTGCCCATCGCTGGGCGCAGGCCCAGGGCTATCGGGACCAGGGGCGAGCCGATCTGGCTGCTGCTGCCCAGGAGCAGATGCTCGATGACGCCGCGAAGGGTGCCGTCAACGGTGTTGTGCGCGGCGGTGCCGTGGCGATCACTCAGGCGGTGCTGGGGGTCAATCCCCTGACTGCCGGCATCGGGTTGGTCGCTCCGGATGCGGTGATGCTGCTTAGCCAGAAGGATCAGCTCACCCCAGAGCAGTACAACCAGAAGGCCGCCTCACTGGTGGGTAAGGGAGCGCTGGCGACGGCACTTGTCTGTGCAGGCCCTGTGGGATGGATCGGCCTGGCGGGATTGTCTGTCGCGTCTGCTTACAACAAGGCCGCCTCTCAGGTGGGCGGCAGGGGCTCCGGCGTTGCGGTGGTGGCCTGAGGAGATGTACTTGCAATCCCCCCCCCCGCTAAGAGCGCGCGCCTGGAGCTCGTGAGCCGCACGTCACAGCGTGTGACGATCACCGTGAACTGGCAGTTGCATCGGCAGCTGCTGGAGCGTGCTGACTCTGAGGGGCGTTCGCTCAGCAACCTGATGGCTTATCTGCTGGAGGTAGCCATGGCTTCCTGATGCTGTGTGTCGGGGGGTCTCATTGGGCGCTGCAAGAGCTGTGCAAGCCGGCACACAGAGATGGGTCGGCGATGAAGTGGGCTTGGACGCCTTCTCCTCCCCCCTGGCGGCAATCACAACGGGCTTCAGAATGGCTTCATTCACCAGGTTCATCGGCTGTCGTCGTCCTCGTGACGGTGAATATGTCGATGAACTTGAGCTGGATCGATTGCCCTGAAGTCCTTGCCCGGAGAGGGTTTTGGACTGAATGCAGCGGACTCATAATCCGCCTTAGGCGAGTTCGATCCTCGCGACCCCCATCACAGTCATAGCCTCGACTTTGGCCAGACTTCTTGCGAGACAAGGGGTTTGGTCTTTTTTTGCGTCTTGCCAGTTGATGCCTCTGACTGCCCTCAACTGCCCCAAGCTGACGTTCCGATGAACTTGTTGATGAACGCGGCGGACCATTAGTGCGCTGTAATCTGGCGTGGCCGCGGGTCTGTTCAATGGCTCTCCAGCCCTGGTCGGAAGCCCTTGCAGCGACAAACCGGTCGCTGCGAAAGGAGCAGGTGTTGCTCATGGGTGAGCCCGTGAAGCTCAAAGTGCGTCACAAGCCATTGGACGATGGCTCACGGGCCATCGATGCGGTTGGCTTCTTTGACGGGGGCGCCAAAGAGACTTGCCGCTCGACAGGGGTGTCCCTGACGCCTGGCAACTACGAGATCCGCTTGCCGGAAGCCGTGGCGGCTCTGAGGCGGCTGGTCGAGCGCTCGCTGCTTGGAGAGGACACCCGTTCACCTCGGGGATGGGGCAGGGCCCCTTTGCCTACACACGGAGCACTTGGGGCGCAGATGGAAGAAGTGCGCCGGCATCTGACCAGCCGGAGTGTGAACCTTGGTCGATGCCGCGAACGCCAGCTCAAGGAGCAGCTGCGGTGGATGAAGATCTGCGCAGAGAGGGCTGAGGTAGAGGGCCGTGAACTCTCTGTTGGTGTTGGTCTACGGGCTTTGCGCGATTTCTACGGCGGCGTGGAGCGCCCTGCTTACAAGAAGGCGGCCTCAATCGTGTGCATGGCTTGCAAGCACCTAGGTCTGCCGGATCGGATTCCAGAAGACCTCATGCCAAGGCATCGTGCTGAGGTTCCACCTCGTACTGAAATACCGGATGATCAGGTGATTGCTGAGCGACTTAAAGCAATCCAGGACCCCTACCAGGCACAACTCGTTTATTCCGTTGTGGTTTATGGAAGACGGGTTGCGGAGATCTATTACGCCAATTGGCCCAACCTCAGGCCTGACGGCGACCTGCCGGTCTATTCGGCCAAGACTGGAAAACGAGGCATGGCATGGACTGTTCCATTTGGAGATGAACAGATCGATCTTCAGGGCTTTCGGCCGCCTCGCTGGGATGAGCTCAAGAGCGTAGATAAGAAACCTGACAACAAGAAGGAAGCCCTGATCAAGGTTGAGGCCTCAAATATCTCAAGGTTGATCAAGAGCAAATTGGGTTGCACTGCGACTGACCTCCGTCACCGTTGGGCGATTGTTTGCCTTACAAGCCCCTCTTATCAAGAGGATGCGATGGAGATTGCTAGTGCCATGTGTACAAGCATGAAGATGCTTGAGGATCACTATGTAAGGGAGATGCGTGAGTATCGTCAGCGTCGCAAGCGGCGTCATAGCTGATAGTCAGTAGCCACATTGCCGGGCAAGCTTCATCATGGCTTCAAGGTCATAGCGCTTGGCTCTCTGCCCAAGCGCAAACACGTGTTTGCCAATTTTTAGCATCCGTTTGTCCGACCATCTCTTTCGCAGTCGATAGAACTGCCTAAGAGATATCTGCATTGCATCTGCACAATCCTGCGCAGTATAAAGCTGCGCACAGCATTCCTTGCTGGTAGCCATCGGCGATCGGGAATACCCAGTTGGCCTGGCGGCAGAACTGGTTGAGCATTCCACCCCTGAGCGTTGCTGTCAGGGTCGTCACTTGCGTAGGGAGGGCTTCGCCCTGTGCGCTTGATCGGCAAAGGCCGAACCTTGATCCGGTTGCGGAGGTTCGATGCGGAAATGTACCGAGCACTTCTCGGTTTGTCCACGGCTTTGAGCTGCGCCACCCACTCCTGAGCTGCTAGTGGCGGATCCCTGTGCCGCGATGTTTTCTGGGATTCGCATCTGGGGGTAAGCGGCTAGGTGTTTGGTCAGGAATAGGCAGGTGCAGCAGTGGAATGCAGTTCTGATCCGCATATTCCGCTCCCTTTAGTTGGCAGGAGTCCTTGGGCTTGGTTCTTTAGGGCAGACAGGCATCCGGCAAGTGGAGGGTCCCATCACATACTTCATCTGCTGAGCGGAGCTATCGGGTAGTCCTTGCAGCACGCCGCTGACGCGTTTGACAGGCTGAACGGAGGCGATTTGGCCCCCCGTAGCCTTGCTCCTGACAAGTAGAACGTAGGCCAGGACAGGGGTTTTGAGGTGCTGAGTCACGGCCCGAAGCGTGAAAAAGCGTGACTTGGCCATTTTTCGAGGTCTGACCCTTGCGCCGCAAGGGATCTCAGCGGTGAGTAAGGCGTGCCGCGCTTTTGCCTATTACTTTGTAAGTAATACTCCCCTTTCTTGGTTCTTTAGGGCGACCAAACCCGTACAGATTGTTGGATTCAGTGTAGCGACTGAGACGAGAGAGTGTTTTGAGGTGGTTTTGTAACTGATGCTACAGAAACGTGTCGAGTTGGAGGAGCCTTTCTCTGGGAATTGACCCCAGAACGTAGACCAGGACAGGGTTTTGGGGCGTTGTGCCACGGTCGAAAGCGTGACTTGCCGCGGAACGGCCTTTTTTCGGGGTCTGACCCTTGCGGCGCAAGGGATCTCAGCGGTGTGTCGGTCGCGCCGCGCTTTTCTTTCTACTTCTACTTATGTACTTCCCCTTTCTTGGTTCTTTAGGGCGACCAAACCCGTGCACGTTGTCGTTCAAGTGTAGCGACTTTTGGATGCGGTGCTCTTTCAGGCGTGAGGAGGTGAGGCGTAGCAAAGATCTGTCAGGGGTCGTGTGGATGGTGGAGATGCTGGACGACCCGATGCAAGCGGGAAGCACGTGGCCTCTCGGTGATGGTGTGCAGCTTTGGTTCGAGAGGTTGGTTGGTGCGTGTGGCCGTGGCTTGGCGGAGTGGCGGTGATGGTTGTGCGCGCCTGTGGAGCGGCTCAGGCGGGAGGCGGAACCACGGACGGTGAGCGGTGTGTAGTACTGAATTATGGGTGTCTAGCACTAAACTATTGATATGACATGCGATCCAGCCGGGGGGAGTGGTTCGCGTCTCTGATGTCTCTGATGTCTCTGATGTCTGTGATCTGATCGATGGTGACTTGTGGCACGAGCGCAACGGTTCGTACGGAGTTGATGTGCGCGCTGATGGATCGGGCATGCCGTTGTCAAGGGTTGTCGCGTCGTCAACTGGCGTCGCAGCTGGGAGTGTCTGTTGGCACGGTGAATAGCTATTACCTGCAGAAGGTGGATCCGTTGAACTGCCGCCTGGTGATTCAGCAGCGTCTGGCGGATCTCAATGGGACGACGATGGATGAGCTGACGCGGTTTTACGGCAGCGGTGAGTGGGCGGTGATTGGTCTGAGGCGTCCGGAGCAGGTCAAGCCTGTGGAGAGAGGACTGAGGAAGCGTCGGTGGAGGCGAGAGCGCGTCTGTGGAGAGGAGGGATCACCACTGCTCCAGGCGGGGATTCGTCGTTTGCTGCACGGGGCTAGTGGTTCGCTGAGTTGCAGCGTGGAACAGGAGCAGCTGGCACAGGAGCTGGCGGAACAGCCGAGCACGTTGGCTGGTTTGGTGGCAGAAGGGGTTTGACGGAAGGGGTTTGATGGAAGGAGTGGATGCACTGGTTGTGCAATAAAAAAGCCCGGCGGGTGCTGCCGGGCTGATGGGGGTTCAGTGCTGAGTGAAGGCTGAATGCTGGTTGAGGGTGGAAGCGGGTGCTGGATCGATCAGGCGAGCAGGGGCGTGGGTTGATCGATGAACTGTGATTCGAGGAACTGGAGGAAGCCGTTGGCGGTGCGTGCGCGAGAGCCTTCCAGTTGTGATCGGAAGGCGATGTCTGGATGTCGGATGCGTGCGTGACTGGTGTATTCGGTGACGGCAGAGGCGAGCCTCAAGTCGCCTCAGGATGTCTGGCCTGAAGCGGTCTAAGTACATCAGCGACAACTCACGGGCAGTGGCTTAAGTCATCGCTGACCAGCCGGACACGCCAAACATGGCAACGGCCTGTTTTGCTATCAGCCACTGGGCGATCACCAGAAAAACCTATGGGCTGGGGGCCGGAGGGGGGTGGACAAGCCCGTGCAGAAACGCCAGCAGGGCAGTGGTGGCATCAGCTGGCTGCGTTCCCCTGACGGTGACAAGGTCATTCGCATCCAAGGGGTAGGCGAAACCCTTCATGCCACGTGGGTGGAGGTGACTGATGCCGACATCACCAGCTCCGGCAGGCCTCTAGTCCGGCACTGCCGCCGGATGCTCCGGTTCAACGCTGGACAGCTCTGGCAGAACCTGATCAGCCAGGGGTGGAAGCGGGTGCCGCCGCAGTGGTGAGGGACAAGGCCGCCAATAACCGCTCAGCCTGGCCGTCTGCAACACAAGCCCGCTTATTCCGACCACGTTGAGCTAGAGGTAGGACAAGGCCTCCTAATCAGCCGCGATGGATCTGATCGACCACCTCCAGGGGCTTGCGGCCAGGGCCGAGCAGACGGGCGACAGTCTCACCAACGAGGAGGCCACCAAGATGGCCCTGATCGCGCCATTCATCCAGGCTCTGGGGTACGACATCTTTAACCCCACCGAAGTCAAGCCAGAGTTCAGCGCCGACCTGCCAGGTATTAAGCAAGGTGAGCGCGTGGACTACGCCGTGCTGGAGAACGGACAGCCCAAAATCCTGATCGAGGCCAAGCCATTCAGGACTGATCTGAGGAGTGCCGAGAAGGGCCAGCTGTCTCGCTACTTCCAGGCCACCCATGCCCGTATTGGAATCCTGAGCAATGGGCGGCAGTTCCTGTTCTTCTCGGATCTCGACCGTCAGAACTTGATGGATGAGAAGCCGTTTGCCGAGATTGACCTATCCGACCTGAAGGCCGCACCGCTTGAGCAGATCAAGCAGCTCTCAAAATCGATGTTCGATCTGGAGACCCTGCTCTCCACCGCTGAACGGCTGAAGTTTCTGCGTGGGGTCAAGGAGGAGATCAGGAATGAGCTGGCCGATCCGAGCGACTGGCTGGTGAAAGAGATGGCCAAGCGTGTCCATACCGCCGAACGGGTCTCTGGTCAGCTCCTTGAGAAGTTCAAGCCGGTGGTGATTGATGCCATCAAGGCCGTCATCAATGACCGCATCAATGAGAGGCTCAGCTCTGCGATGGAAGCAGAGAAGGCATCGTTGCCGGACGCACAAAAGGATAAGCCTGCTGATGAAACACCCGCATCGACCGATGGCGTTGAGTTCACCGAAGAAGAGCGGGAAGGGCTTTATGTGATTCGCGCCATCTGTGCCAGCGAGATTGATCCAACACGACTTAGCGAGAAAGACACCAAGAACTACTGCAACGTGTTGCTGGACAACCACAGTTGGAAGTCGATCTTGCGGATGCACTTCAATGGAGCATCCAAACGCATCGAAATCTTCGACGATGCAGAGCCGAAGTTCGTCTCATTGGAAAAGCCTGCTGACATTTACCAACACAGCGAGCGAGTGAGAGCGGCCCTCAAGGCCAAGCTCTGATTCGCTTGCTGCCAGTACAGGCAGCCCGTGAGCGCTAGTAAGAGGAACCAGGCGCCGCGCTTGCTGGCGGGAACCAGGAGCACGTAGCGGCTGGAGCGGAGCACATGGAAGTCAGCGCGTGCAGGCCTGGCAGGAGGAAGGGCCCAGGAGGGGTTTTGCTGGCTGCGCTCTAGGAATCGGCGGCGGCGTCTGGGTGGGTTGAGCGATGGCACGCTCATGCGCCAGCCAGCCCCTGTTGGGGTTTGGCTTGTGGGTTGATCTCGATGGGGGGAATGAGTGCGTCCGCCAGTTCCTGTTGGGCCTGGTGTTCAGCGCGCTCTCGTGCGGCGCGGAGGGTGCGCTTGTGTAGAGCAGCGGAGAAGACCTGCTCGGCGCTGAGGGAATAGGTGCGCTTGCCTTGAACGCAGATGCGGCCGTAGGTGATGGTGCCGTCGGGAGCGATGTAGCGATCGGCCGGGTTATCGACAGAGAAGACCTCAAGGGCGTGCTCGCTCTTGAAGCCAAGGGCGATGGCGGATTCACGTCGCGCCAGGCCGCCATGGGGGTTGGTGGCAAGGCCGAGCTCGAGATGACTCCAGTTGGAGCCGGAGTAAAAGCGCAGGAAGGCGGGCCCGAGGTTGATGTCCATGGGTTTGGCGTTGATGGAGGGAACTGAGCCGCCCAGCAGGTCGTTGCAATGCACTGCTGTAGAGGCTCAGTGGAGAACCCCCACATCCGACCCCAGTTGTGTTGTGGGAAGGACGCGGGGGAAGGGAGGTGCCCAGAAGAGGTGGCGGCCAGCAGGTTGCGGAGGCGAGCGAGTTGCTGAGGCGAGCAGGTTGCGCAGATCAGGCGCTGCTGGGCCTTGCGGAGCGGTGTTGCATCAGGCCGCGTGAGCAGGTTGGAAGGCTTGGCGCAGTTGGCGGACGGCTTGGCTGCGCTCTAGGAATCGGTGGCGGTGCAAGGTGGTGGCGGCGGTGCAAGGTGGTGGCGCTGATGCCGAGCTGACGAGCGGCAGAGCGGATGGTGCTGCCCTGCAGGAGTGTGAGCGTTAGGGCAGCGGCCTGTGGTGCTGGGAGTTGCTCGAGCAGAGATGGCAGCAAGGCGAGCTCATCTGGTGTGCTGGGCTGGGCCGCGGGAGTGGTGTCCTCGAGTTGATCCAGCCAGAAGCCGCCTGTGGGATGGGGCTGATGGAGGCTCAGGTGGGTGAGAGGCCAGCGGCGGGATTCATGGGCGCGGCGTGAGATGCGCACCAAGCGGACTTGATCACGGAGGTGGTGCTGCAGGGCGCCAGTGATGCAGCGGCGCAGATAGGGGGCTGGCGGCTGTGAGGGGATGCAGCGTGATGCGGCATGCAGGAGTGCTTCTCTGGCGATCTGGGTGATGTCGTCAGGATCAAGGAGAGAGCGAAAGCGGCGCGAGAAGGCGGCGGCGAGTTGATCAGCGAGGCTGAGATGGGCGAGTGCGATGGCATCACGGCGTCTGCGTGATGTGGTGGAGAGGCTGGACATGGCTGGTGGAGGGTCGTTGGTGATGGGTGAATGAGGGTGGTGTTGTGCAGCGAAAAGCCCCCAGCCGCGGAGTGAGCGACTGAGGGCATTGGCTGAGGGCAGCGACTGAATGCAGCGACTGAATGCAGTGAGTTGGATGAGGTGCTGGTGGTGATTGCGATTAATCCAGCCAGCCCCAGAGCGGAACTCGTTGATCGAGAACGGGCGTCCAGTGAGTCGGGGTGAGGCGCTAGCGGATGAGCAGCCCGAGCAGGCAACAGCTATTCAGGCTGAGATCGGTGTGTTGCTGGGCGAGATTGCAGCAGATGTGAATGAGAGAAGAGAGCATGGAGTCAGGCAGCGCGCCATGCACGGCTGAAAGAGGACACCAAGCCATCCCCAAGATTGATGCCTGGTGCCAATCCCCAATGCCCCATGCCCAATCCCCAATGCATCAGGGTCGAAATGGGCAAGGCCAATCCCCAAATCTGCAGCTCTGGTGAATGGTCTGGTGAGCGCAAGACCAGGATGCTTAAGCAGAAGATGAGCGGGAGATCAGGCGCGCGTGCGATGAACTGAACGCGCGGAACCTCCCTGGATGCAAATATAAGTAAAACCTATGTATCTAGCGCTTATGCATGTTTCTGGGTGATCATTGAATGTGCCACTTCTCGGCGCTGGCTAGGGGAGATTGCTCGGTTCAGGCATCTGTGAGCTGAGGCTCAGTGTTCAATGCTTGCAAGTGATCTTTTTTTTGTTTGCCGACCTCTGGAGGTTGTTTGGGGTGTTTGATGCCTGCCGCGCGGCGCAACAAAAATGTGAGGTGCGCCAGGGGAGCGGCCTCGCTCCATCGGGTGAAACAACCTGCCTAAGTAGTAATACTTAGAAGGCTATTCTTTGGGGTAAAACTGTGTTATTTAGAGCTGTTTTGGTGGGTTTTTCTCGTCTCAGTGCCGTAATTGAGGTCTTTGATCGCCACGATCGCGCTTGGATGGGGCGCCCTGCAGTTCGTTGTATCCGCTGTACTCGGTTTTTTGCCTGTAAACCACCTTGGCGTGAGGTGTTTGAACGGAAAGATTGCCTGCGGTCATGTTTGCTTGATTGAGGCCGCCGAAATAATGTGCAGTTGGCGCCGATGTAGTGCCTGGCCGCGGTTGATTCGGGGCGATTTCATGCTGGGTTCATTGTGAGCAGCAATGCGTGGCTTTCAGAGTTACATTCATTGAGTTACGGGTCCGCTATGAATCCTTTGAATTCATGAATAGCGATGCAATGCGGCAGAGAGCCAAAGCGGAGGCGTTGCTGCAGCGAGCAGAGGCCCTGATTTCGGAGGGAGTAGCCATCAGCCCAAGTGGCGAGCCTGTCATTGTGCAAAAAACCGCCGCTGATGATGCGGATGGTTCCAATGACGCTGCAGCACGTCCCCGGCGTTGATTACCAGGGGCTGGAATACCGCTGTCACTGGCGCGGTGATGTCCCTGCATAAGATCACGGCCACCAGCTGTGGTGCCCGTGGCTGAGAGTTTGCTAATCAAGGCGACGCGCGGGCCCGGATCGGCCAACGACTACGCGTTGTTTGTGCTGTTGCTCAGTCCCGAGGGCCGATGGGCTGTCGGCAGAGAAGCACGTCACCAAGGCGTTTGGCTATGTGATCTATCAGCTGGGTCACAACCAGGGGTATGTGCTGGCGGATGTGATTGATCCAGCTCTTCTGGTGAAAAGTCAGGGTGTGGCGTTTCTCGATCGCCTGTTCGCTCCCATCGCAGCCTGACTGGATGGGGGAGATGAACCCATGGCGGCGATGGCGGAGGAGCTGCTGAGTGTCGAGGCCTACAGCGTGACCTTGGAGGTGGAGGGAGACGAGCCGTTGAACTGGCGGGCTCTGACGGCAGCTGGGTTCCAGCCGGCCTTTCGCCGGATCGGATTAGGCGATGGTGCTGCTGGGCCGTTTCGCTGTGGTCGTCCTCCTCGCTCAAGGCCGGGCCGAGGATTTGGTTGAGCGATTGGCTGGATTGAGCAGCGGCAGTGCTGCTTAAGCAAGGTTGATCTCGGCGATCAAGCCCCACTCGATCAACGTGGCGATCACCAGGGCCAGCAAGGCAATGGAGACGCTGGAGCGCAGCAGTCGACCCAGCAGTACGAAACGAGCGGGAATCATCGTCTCGCTCCTGGCAGGACTGCATGGCGATCCAGGGCCGAGGTCACGATCGGGGTGTGATGGCTGGCGGTGGTTGACGAGCGCAGGTTTTGCCTGAGGAGGTGTTGGATGGGCATGACGCAAGATCACGCTGCGGCCATCCAACTGCTCCAGAAGGCCCTCGTAGCTCTTGATGCTCAGACCCTGACGACGGCCATGGATCTCACCAGCCCCAGGAGTTGTAGGAGCTGCCGTAGTAGCCGCTCTGGAAGCTGGGCTGGAAGCGGGGTTGCTCCAACAGCATGGGACGGTCCTCGCTGCGGTAACGGCTGAAGCTGGGGCTGCTGTAGCTGCTGCGGGAATAACCCTGATTGACGCAGCTGCCGATGCCGTAGCTGAAGGAGCTGCACTCGGCTTTAGCGGCACTGCTCAAGCCGAACAGGCCTAGGCCGGTGGTGACGGCGAGAGCAGCGGTGGTGATGAGGCGACGCATGGTGATGATGAGGTGGTGCAGGGTTCGATCCCTGCGGACGAGACCCCCTCGTTCCGGTGTTGATGGAGTGATTCCTGACGGGGCGAATCAGCAGCAGAGCCAGATGAGCCGGCGCGGGTAGTCCATACCGATCTGCTGGCAGCGCAGCATGTTGGGCGGTGTGAAGGACACGACCTGATAGCAGAGGGTCTGGGCTTGGGCGGCGCTGTGGCCCAATGGAATCTGAATGGCTGCGGCCCAGCCCAGCAGAGACAGGAAACAGTTGTTGCGGTAAGTGGTTGTGGTGGTCATGGCGTCTGATCTGGGAGAGCAGAAGCTCCCCTGATGACGCTGGCGCCTCGTTTGCAGTGCTGACGACTGATTCCTGTGGGTGGTTTCACGTGCGTGACGAATCGGAATCACCGCGCTGCTGCGCGAACGAGGAGGTGCTGAATCAGCGGTTTGTGCGCGGATGTCCCCGGCTCAATGGTGCTTCGCAGCGTTTGCAGCCCTGGTACTACCGCCGGAGGCTGTGGCGATGGATGCCAGTTGTAAGGCTGCAGCCAGGCGCGCAGGCCACTCTTGCGGTGGTGATCTGAGACGCGCAGGGGTCCCCTACGGCCGCGCAACGCCAGGCGCAGGCTGAACTGGAGCGCAATCGCCAGGGCACCGACCCCAGCGACGCCGTTGCATAGGAGCTGGAGTGCCGGCGCTGGCTACGGACTTATCCAAGGGGCAGCCGAACGGACTTGGAAGCGGCCTGTGAACAGGAAGAGCAGTGACGGCGCGATGCGCAGGCCGCTGCCTATCGCCGGCAGCTGGAGATTCAGCAGGAGAAGGCTCGTCTGGAACAGCTGGCTGCCGAGCGGCGACTGAAGGAGAAGCTGGAGCGCTGCAGGCAGCTGGAACAGCAGCGGATGCATCTCCCTGCAGCATGCTGGGGCCGGGAGAGAGCCGTTACGTTCAGAGGCCTTTGATCGGTCGCCAGTCTCCTACCAGCTGCCAGGCGGCCCAGTAATAAGGCTCCTTCCATGCACCGTCGCCGGCAAGGCCAGACCTGAACTCTTTCTGGGTGGCAGCAAGGGCGTCGCTGCGCCCCTCTCCGGCCTTGAGACGCGTGTAAAAGCGCGTCATGAACTCGGCGGTGGCAGCGTCATCCACCTTCCAGAGTGAGAGCAAGGTGCTGCGTGCCCCGGCCACGGTGAGCGAACGTTGAAGGCCATAGACGCCCTCACCGGTTTGGATGTCACCCTGGCCGGTGTTGCAGGCGGAGAGGACCACGAGTTCCGTGCCATCGAGCTGCAATCCAACGGCTTCTGCAGCGGTGAGATAGCCGTCGTCGTTGGGGTCGGCATCCGGTTGATTGGCACCGGCCAGGACGATGCCACTGCGGAGCTGGGGGTTCTCTCCGCGGAATGGTTGAAGCATGGCGGATTGATCCTGCAGGGCAAATAGCGGATCATCGTGCTTGTTCTCCACATCTCCCACGAAGAACCCGTGACTGGCGATGTGGAGGACCCGCGGAGATTTGAGTGTTTGCAATCGGCTTGTCGTGGCGTTGGTACCGGTGATTGGCTGGGTGCCGAGGAGTGCTGCGATTTGCTGGCCCTCCCGCTCAGAGGCTGGTAGCGGTTCCCAGTTTTTGGCTCCAAGATCGGCGGACCGGCTTTGTGACTGGTCGTTGTTGGATGCGATGACAACGGCAGGGCCTAATCGCTCCTGACGACCAAAGTCAGGATTGGCTACAACAGCAAGCGCTTGAGCTGACGTTGCGGGTTGCTGCAGCCGGAGTAGATCACGGCCGGTTGTTAATATCCGGAGCCGGACAGTCTGGTTGAGGGACTTGCTTGGATCCAGCGGAGATGGCAGTGCCGCAAAAGGAATGCGGTTCAGTTCTGCATCAGGTGTGATGAACCATTGATCGCTCCTGCTCAGTTTCGGCAATAGAGGCTTCAGCACCAGATCGCTGACCTCTGCCCAGAGCTTTTGCGTATCGCTGTTGTTTAAAGCACTGGCTTGAAGAGCATCAGATATGGCTTTGTCTATGTAATCCGAGGATTGATCAAGGACGACTTGCGAGATCGATCCTTTGGCTGTTAGTATTAGCGCATAATATCGGTTTTCTTGTTTCCTTGATTGAGCAAACTTGTTTTGATCAAATGGCATTAGTTTTTTGAATTCTATTAGTATCCCGCTCGAGGGGAGCGTTGAGCTTATTGCCTCGTTCTCTACCTGTTGAACTTTTAATGCCGGTAAAGCCCTATATAGTTCTGATTCAACTCTGTCTAATTGGTCTTGAATGCTTTTCCGAATTTCTTTTCTAATTTTGATGGAGCTTAGTCTTCTGATAAGATCCACCCTCTCTTCCTGGAGCGCCTTGCTCCCTTGCGATTCGGCGAGTAACGCCTGGCGACGCTCCAAGTCAATAAGGAAACCTCGTTTGTTTAGAAGGATCCTCATGGCCAGATCTCTGGTCGTGGGTGACTTTTCGGCGAGAGCAATAAATTGATCATCGACATCTCTGTTCCATAACCTCTGATAATCCTGTCTGCTACTTCTGGGTATGAGCGATGCTATTCTGGTTAGTTGCTTTAGTTCTATTTCCAGGCCTTCCTGTGCCGCCCTGCTGGACAGCTGGTAGCGCCCCAGTAGGGCATTGATTAGCCCTGCTCTTGATTTGAAGAATGAATATTCCGGCAGGTCTCTCAAGGATCGCTCTTCGTAATAGTTGAGAACCAGGTTATTATATTCGTTTGCCCTGGAGTAGTCTTCTGTTGCAAAATAAAATGCCGTTGCTGCGGCATTTACGCCATTTATGCTGATATTGTCTGTCATCTTCGGTTCTATTGCTAGTGCCTTTCTAAGGTGTCCCTCTGCCTCTTTGTATTCCTTGTTGTGGAGTGAGATGTAAACAAGATGGATTAACGAAAGTAATGTTGATCTTGGTGACGAGCCTCCCTTGGTAAGCTCATGGGCTTTAAATGCATATTCTTTGGCTTTTCTGTAGTCCCTGAGTAATAATCTTGTTCTTGAAAGGCCTATGGTTGCAAGGCTAGCTTCCTCCTTGAGCTTGCTCTGATTGAGGCATGATAGTGCTGCGGTAAATTGTTCTTCCGCCTTGTTTGGTTTGCCGAGTCTAAAGTACATCTCGCCAAGGCCAAGAATGACAGAGCATTGTTCGGCCTGGTTTGCTGTTCTTGCATGGCGGAGAATGGTAATTGACCGCTTAAAAAGTCTTTCCGACTCCTCGTAGTTCCCCAGTGCGATGGAGTACCCGGCGAGCATTTGCAAGGTTGAAGTGATCTCTGTGCTGTGTGGGCCGTAAATCTTTTCCCTTATTTCAAGGGAGATCTTCCTGGATTGAATCGACTTCGCGTATATTCCAAGGTCATCGTATAAATTGGCTAGTCCATCAAGACTCGTTAAGATGTACCTTGGATCCGCTTCTTGTGATTTGATGAGAATAGATATTGCTTGCAGGTAAAGGTTTTCCGCCTTCTCGACGGCCTGCATTTTTGAGTAGATATTGGCTAGCCTGTCTAATGTGGTGCCGATTCTGTAGTGATCGCTTCCTAGAAGTCTTTTGAGTAACGGCAATACGGCTTCTAGTTTGTCGGCTGCTGCCGCATAGGCATTTTCTTCTTCGAGTTTCTCGGAATGCTGCAATAAGCGAATGATCTCATTGGCATCCTGCCTGACTCCCTTGCTGTCGATTGCAAGTCCTTCTCCTTTAGGGTCTGTCTGGTAAGTGGGGCTATTGTTCTGGTTTTCCGCGCAAGCCGAATGAATGCCGATCGCTATTGTCGATAGCGATATTGCCGCTACCGCTTCCATTATGGATATTCTTCTGCGATTTGAGATTTTCATCCACTCTCCTTCCGTGTGGTATGCAGGCTTTTGTGAGGACTGTTGCCTTGGGAGCTGTTTTTAATATCGTTGGCAGTCATTGGTGCGCGCAACTGCTTGTAATGACACGCACCGATGCCGAGGAGGGTGGCGCCGGCTGTTGAGGCCGGCCAGGTAAGGCGTCCATGGCGCGTGGGGATGGAGCGGATGGGTACTGCTCATTCCGGGAGTCGGGAGGTGATTCCTGCATGTTGCGGTGGCGTGGTTGTTGTGGGTGATTCGCATGACGCACGGCGTTGAGATGCGAGTGGCGATGTTGCTGAGTGTTGAGCAGTCTTTGTTGTTGCACTGCTGGCTAGATGCCTTTGCCAGCCTGTAACGGTCGCTCGGCGTCGTTGAGCAGCAGCTACCGCCAACTCCGGATGCTCCGGCCCGGCTCGGGCTCTGGTTCAGCTGTGGTGATCGCTGCAGTGGAGCTGGCGGCCGCGGTTGAGGCGGCTGAGCGCCATGGTCTCCAGGAGCCGTGCGGAGCGGGCAACCGTCTGCTGCTGCGTGCCAGTGAAAGCGGAGATGACGCGGCATTCCTCTGCCTGCGCTGCCTGGTGAGCGAGCCGCTGGAGCAGAAGGTGCGGGCGATTCAGCGCGAACGGGGGCGTGAGCATGGCCTCGATCTGGTGACGCTGGCGAGCTTTGCTCTCGACGACAGCGGTGAGCTGCTCGAGTACGAGGCTCTCAAGGTTCTGCCTGAGGTGCAGGTGCGGCCCTTCACGGCCCAGGTGGTCTGCAGCTTTGACGGTGGGCGCGGAGCCAACCTTCCCCACTGGGCGCGGACCAAACTGCAGGCCTGCCCAGAGCTCAAGCGCTATCTGCGCGAGCACGGGGTGTTGTTGATCTCCACCTGGGCGCTGCTGGCCGATAGCAGCGGCAAACGGGTGCGCGAGGCATTGGAGCTGTTCGGCACCGCAGCGCTGTCGATCGATCGAGCAGCCGCACTGCACGCGGCCTATTGCGCTGCATATAAAGCGGCCAAGGCGGCTCACGTGGAGAGCACGGGTAAGCAGTCCGGCTGGGTGCCGGATGAGACCTTCCTCAGGGCGATAGCAGTGGGGCAAGCGGCTGACCTGACGCTCGATCAGTTGGAAGGGATCGATCGCGCGATTCGGCGGTTGCTCACCCAACGGGGGATGGTCAGCCTGGAAGAGCAACGGGAGCAGGGGCAGGAGCCCGCTGATCCGAGTTCGCTGGAGCTTGATCCAACCGATGCAGCGGGGGAGGGTGCCGAGCAGATGGTCGCGATTCGAGCGGCGCTGGATCGAGCCATGGAGCCGGCGGTGCGTGCTGCGATCGAAGCCGATCGCGTCAAGTGGAGCCAATCAGCGGAGCGCCGCCTGTGCTGGCAGCTCTACGGAGAGGGAGCAGGCCAGCGCGCGATTGCTGAGGCCTGCGGCAAGGGCCAGGCCTGGGTGAGCAAGCTGCTGCAGGAAAAGGAGTTGGCCAGTGCGATAGCTACTGCAGCAGCGCTGGAGCTCAAACGCCGGTCAGACTTTGCAGCAGCAGCACGATCCGTTGAGGGGGCCGAGCGCCTGGTGGAGGCGCTGAGGAATCACCTGATCACGCCGGAACGAGAGGGAGTTGTCGCCCCGCTGCGGGGTGCCGTTGCCCGCGTGCTTGCCGCCTTGAACCGATGACCGGATCTGGATTGCCCGAACCGCTGGAGACCCTGGCAATCCCCGCTGGGGCGATCGTTCTGGAAGAGGGGACTGGTGGCGGCAGCAGACGTGAGCTGGCCGTCAAAGCGTTGCAGCAGGCGCTGCGTGAGCGGCGGTCGTCTTTGCCGCTCGGGCCGTCACTGGGGCTGATGGAGCCGGAGCGGCTGCTGGTTCTCAATCGGATCGGTGTGCAGCTGGTGAGTGGTGGCGTCATGAGTGATCAGTTGAGCGTGCCGGTTGGCAGCTGGAGCGAGGCCGGTGCGCTGCCGCAACTGGTGCTGGCTGCCCTTGTGGAAGAAGACAGCGGCGTTGTGTTCTTCCCAGGTGTATTGACGGCTGAGGAACTACAAGCGGCGGCGGCTGATCAGGGCAAGAGTGGTTGGGAGCCTGTGATTGAGCTCGATGTTGATCAGTGGCTGGGGGGTCTGGAGCGGCTGCTGGTGCTGGTGCAACTGCTGGAGCCCGAGGCGCTGCCCTCTCTGAACTTGATGGCAGGCGGTGCAGGAGCAGAAACCTTGGCGGTCGTCCAGGCGGGGATGGAGAAGACGGTGGCCTTGGTTGTCGATTGGCTGCGCGGTCAGCTGGATGAGACGTTGCTGGGATACGGCGCGCAGCTGGTGCCGGTGACGACGGGTGCATTCCGCAGCGCCGCGGTGACGGTGGATGAAAGCCAGGCGGCCCTGGCAATGGTGGTGTTGCCCTTTGGTCTGACAGGGGAGCAGCTAGTGAGCGGAGATGCTGCAGCGCGTTGCGTCAGGCGCTTCCAGCTGAGCCTGATCGCCACAGGTCAGGAGCAGCCGTCGGGTCTGGTGCTGCGGCTGAGCAGTGCGGTGCCCGGTGCGCTGCTGCCGGATGGGCTGCAGCTGGAGGCGCGTCAGGGCGGCCACACCCAGACGATCATTTCGGCGGGTGACACGGATCTGGAGTTGAGCTTCCGCGGAGGCGCTCTGCTGGCGGTGAGCCTGCGCTACGGCGATGGTGATCCGCTGAACCTGCCGGCGCTGCAGCTGCCCCTGTGATGGCGCTGATGGATCTGCAGCTGCAACAGCCGCAGGCGGGCGGGCCAATCACGGCATTTGTGGTGAGTCCGTCGGGGCAGGAGTCGGCGCTGCTGAGTGCACCGGCGGAGGCCTTGGAGTGGCAAGCGGAATGGCGACGTCAGTTTCTGGCCTGTCACGACCCGGCGGCAGCGGTGGTGAGCGTCGATGCAGTGCGTGATTTCGGTGAGAACCTCAGATCTGCGCTGCGGCGCTGGCTGGAGCAGAGCGCTGCGAGCCCGCTGCGGCAGGCGTTGTTGGCGCATCCCGAGCTGCCGGTGCGGTTGCGGCTGGACGGGGCCGGTGCGTCGGAGCTGGAGCGGTTGCCGTGGGAGCAATTGCTGCCTCATAAGAGTGTCTGGCGGCTGCAGCAGCGCCGTTCAGGCAAGGAGGGTGAGAGGCGACGTGAACGGCAAGCCCGGCGGCCGCGTGTGTTGCTGGTGGTGGGCGACGAAAGCGGCTTGAGCCTTGGTGAGGAGGTGGCACGTCTTGAGGCCCTCAGGGCCCGGCGGCGGCTGGACCTGCGGGTGTTGCGTGGAGAGCGCTGCACGCTTTCGGCCCTGCGTTCGGCCCTGCTGGATGGCCGTGGCTGGGATGTGCTGGTGTTTCTTGGGCATTCGGAGGCTGATCCCAATGGTGGCGGTCGATTGCACCTGGGGGATGGCAGCTGGGTGGGCGCCGCAGCCTTTGGCAGGGAATTGCTCCAGGCAGCGGAGCAGGGCCTGGCGTTGGCTCTGTTCAACAGTTGCAGCGGCCTTGATCTGGCCCGCAGCAGCGTGGAAGCAGGTATCGACTGGGCGCTGTGTTTCCGCGAGCCGGTGCCGTGCGTGGCTGCCTCGATGGCGTTCTCTGCCTTATTGAGCGCTCTGGAGGAGGGAGAGGACCTGCTGATGGCGACCCGCAGGGCCCGGCAGGCGCTGATGAGCGAGGAAGCCGTGGTTGGTGCTGAGCTGCTGCTGAGCCTGGTGGGAGGCCCGCAAGCTGCAGCATTTCGGTTGCCGCTGCGAAAACGCAAGCAATTTGTGTTGCGCCTGACGCGCTCGCTGCCGTCGCAGGCCATTGCGGCTGCGGTGCTGGTTGGTCTGGGGGTGATCGGTGATTTGAACCCGACCAATTCGATCAGTACTTACCTGCTGGATCGACGGTTGTATGTGCAGCGTCTCTGGCGTGGCGTGAGCGATCAACCGGGGCCGCTGCGTGATCCGTTGCCGGTGCTGGTGCTGAATCAACGGAGTGCTGGTGAACTCGGTGCGGAGGTGACGCCAGGACGCGTGAGCCGTGATCTGCTCGCGAAGCTCCTTGAGATCACACCGGTGGTGCCGGTGAGAGCAGTGGGTCTTGATGTGGTGCTCGATGAGCCGGCACCATTCACTGATGCGCTGGCGGCGGTGATCGCCCGGCAGCAACGACCGTTGCTGTTTGCGGGGTACTACGGAGCAGAGGTGGATGCGAAGCGTGCTGGGCATGATTCGCGGCCCCTGCCCGTGCTGCAGCGCGCCGGCCTGCAGGCGAGGAATCTGGCGACGGGGACAGCGGCGCTGGAGGGAGCGTTGAAGTGGGTGCCGCTGCAGCTTTGGTCTCCGATCAGCGAGGCGAATTTCGCTGGCACGCTGTCGATGACGCCGGGCGCCTGGATGCCGGCCGATGCGGTGATCGATTGGTCGATCGACTGGCGGCCGTTGCTCCGGCGGGTTGAGGTCACCGAGCTGAGTGGATTGGAGGCGCCGGTGCTTGTGGTCGGCACCGATGGCACGCTGGATCGTGATGGCGATGATCTGTTCGCTGCACCTGGGGCGATGGATCCGGCCTTGACGCAGATCTGGCAGGGCGCGGAGTGGAAGGTGCCTGGGGTGTTGATCCAGGCGGTGCTGGCGCAGAGCCTGGCGCTGCGGCACTGGTTGATGCCGGGCTCGCTGGCTGCATCGACGGCACTGGCCGCAGGGTTGGGTGTTGTTGTGGCAGCGGCTCAGGCGGAGCGTTGGCGGCGGTTGCTGCTGGTGGTGGCGATCGCTGTGGTGGTGGTCCCGGTGAGCTGGCAGCTGGCGGTGTCGGCGTTGTGGCTGGTACCGCTGGTTCTGCCACTGGCGGCATTGGCAACGGTGGCGTTGCTGCGGCCTGATTGATCTCTTGGTGATTGAACCGTGATGGAGGACCGGATGACTGCTCGATGGAGAACCGTTGCCGCCGCTGCCGCGCTGGTGGCCTTTGTGGGTGGTCAGCCTGCGCTGGCGCAGCCCAACCCCAATAAGCCGAGCCTGCTGCAGCGCATCCGTCAGCTGATCGGTCTGAACCGCCCCATTGCCGCTGGCGGGAGCCGCAGTGGTGGGTCGCTGTCGGTGTGTGTGATCACGCCACGCACGGAGATTGATGAGCAAGGAGGTCCGCAGGCTCAGGTGCCACTGCCGCGGCCAGTGATTTTGGCCGCCGGCCCTCTCAATGAGGTGCGTCTTGATCGCGGCGGCAAGCTGCTGTGGCGCGAGCGTGCCTCGTCCACTCAGCCGATCGAAGGCCCTGTGAATTGGCCGCTCGAGCCGATCCAGCCTGGCGAGAGCCTGCAGCTGATGTTGCGGCCGCGCGGTGCCGCTGGCAGTGAATTCGCGGTGATCACGCTCACGGGAGCCCCTGCTGCTGAGATGGCTGCCCACGAGGCCCTGGTGAATCGGCTGGGGACGGATGCCTCGGCCTGGCTGACCGCGATCGATCAGGCGCTGGAACGCAAGCAGACGGCACTAGCCTGGGCGCTGCTGTTCGCACCGCAGGGTCCGCGCTCGGAGCAACTGGATGGACTGCGGCGTGAGGTGGTCGGCAGGGGATGCGGCGGCTGAAGGATCTCTAAGTTGATCCGCTGCGGAACTTCTCAGATTGCCCGATCTAATTTTCAGTCTTTCTCGAGTCTTGGTCTATATCTTTTGTTGAACCACCGCAAATTCCATGCCTCCAGAAATCTTTTGTCTTTATCGGGATCCCTTGTGTGGTTCCAGAGGTTTTCATCGCAGACCTGTGCAGCGTTGAGCTTCTTGGGGCTATGGGCGTTTGTCTGGCTCTGCTCTGTTGTGGCTTCCGTGCTGTCGCTTCTTGCGTCGCGGATGGAGGTCCAGGGGTCCGCGGCATTGGCTGCTGCTGGGTTGTTCGGCTGGAATCCTGGTTCTTGGATTGAGGTTGAAGGCGTTGAAGATGTTGCTGTGTGCTTGTCGGAAAGTTGTTGGTTGCCCGGTGGATCGAGGATCCCATCCAGAAATAACCCTGCCGAATCAATGATGCTTGGCAGGTAGAAACGGCCCATGTCTTGCAATAACGCATCGCGCTCGATGGGCCTCCTGTTGGTTCTCGCGCACCGCTGTACTGCAAGGAATAACGGACGTGAAACCATGTCGCGCATGGGTGACAGGAGTTCGTCACCTGCGAGCAGATCCGCCAGCAACGCTTGGATTTGTTGGGTGCTCGGGTTGTTCGCGTGGATGTAATCGCCCAGGCGGCGGCCGATTTGCCTGTAATTAGCCACTGAGACCTTGTCGGGCACCTTTACATTTTCCACCCTTGGCGGTCGGGTGGTTGTGCTCCCCGCTGCTCCGTAGCTCTGCATCCGGTGTGAAGCGCAGGCCAGGAATCACCCGCGGCGTCCTGGAACGAGAAGGAGGGGTCACCCCGTTTGTCATGGATTTCCAAGGTTCCGCCCTTCAGCGCAGGCCTCTCTCCATTGAGGAGCACCAGCAGCTCCGTGCGTGGTCTCCGGAGAACTTCACCTATCTGCGCGACCGGGCTGCGGCGCAGGGTCTGACGCCCGAGCAGCTGCTGGCCGAGTTCCCGGTCGATTACCGCAGTGAGGCGTTCGTCTCTGCGGTGCTGCCCGATCTTGAGATTTCCCATCGCATCCCTCAGTCGCTGCGTCCGGATCTGGCCGATCAGCCAGCCAATGTCGTGCTGGAGCTCAGTCAGGAACTGGGCGGCAGGAACCAGCAGCGTGGCGCCCAGGTGATGTCGCCGGCAGAGACAGCCGATGTGCAGCTGCAGACCGAGGTGTATCTCGATGCCCGCGCAGCGGAACTGGCAGGTCAGGATCCTCTGCTGCTTGGGCAGAACGCCATGCCGAGCGGTTCGCCGGCGCCGGTCGGCCAGTCGTTGGATCCAGAGCTGTTCGCCAGCCAGATCGTTTCCACAACCGCCGAGGCGGGTTGGCAGGAAGGCCTCTCCAACATGGCCGAACACGTCCTCACGTTCCTGGCGGACATGGGGATCCCGGTCGCTGCGGTGACGGCTCGCGGAGCTGCGGCGCTCTGGCCCTTCCTGCGTTCGGTGGATTGGAAGCGCTTCTGCAGCGACTGGCGCTACACCGTCAAGACCCTGAACCGGGCGATGCGTGCCTGGCGTGAGGGCGGCTGGAAGGAAGCCTGCCGGGCCCTGGTGCTCGGTGTGATGGTGGCGCACGTGCCGCACCTGGGCGCGATCGCCGCTGCTCTGGGTCTGGCTGGCATCGGCGCTCTTGGCGTGCGCTGGCTGGCCAGCCGGCGCTTCATGCAGAACACGTCCCTGGCGGCCGTGCTGAACAGGATCGCGACGGTTCTGGAAGCTGTGGCCCAGTTCCTTCTGAAGGTGTTCCAACTGGTGGAACGCGTCACCGACGTGCTGATCGAGGGTGCCACCAGGGTCGTCAAACGCGTGGTGGCCGAGGTGGCTCCTGGGGTGAAGGAAGTGATGGGTGTCTGTCAGGACATGGCAGTAACGGCGTTCAAAGCCGCGGGGAAAGGCGTGGCGTCTGCGGGACGAGCCGCCCGGTCGCTCTGCAGTTGGGTGACCAGTTGGTTCAATCCCAGCCAAAAAGTGTGGGTGGGGTCCCAGTACGCCGCGGCCTGAACACTTGCCCAGCTGCTGAGCACATTCAGGGCTGTAGCGGATCGACGCGTGCGCAGCCCTTTATTTCCTTGTCTCTTAGTTTGATGTCTGATTCTGAACTTCTGCTGCAGCTTGCGGAATCTCTGACGCTTTTGTCCGAGCAGATGGATGGATTGCTGCAGCTCCATCGCCGGCCGCTTGGTTTTCAGCCTGATCGCTTGGATGCCACGCGAATCCAGATTCGCCGCAATAGGAATCTTGATCCGAAAACATGCCTGCAAATTTGGGACAGCGCCGCGAAACAGGTGAGAGCCTGTCCCAGTAACAAGCTGACGCTGTTGCTCTCGGGTGTGCGATCACAGCCGGTGCAGGGCGGGGGTAAGAGCTGGGAGGAGCTGATCATCAGCGGCTATGCCGGCGGACGGACGGGTTGTGTCGATCTGGTGTCGACACTCGGCGGGGTGACCAGTGATGCTCTTCTCGCTTCCCTGCTGGCGTTGTCAGATGCAGATCTTGTCCTGCCGGTGACATTCAGCTTTCGCCCGGCGGAGGGATCCGAGAGCGTTGTTCTGGTCTGGGTCGGCAATGCCCGCCATCAATGGGCGGATGGGAATCCAGTGCGTCAGCAGTGGCAGAAGAATTCCAAGGGGATGCTGGCCGCGCTGCAGACCAATCTCCGCAGGGCCCTAGCGGCTGGGGAGCTGCCGCATGAAAGCTTTGTGGCCGCCAATCGCAAGCTCCACAATCGGGCTGGCTGATCGGATCCACTGTCAGGGGCGAAAGGGCTCAGTTCGCTCGGCCCCACTCCGATCATTCAGTGACCCGCACTTTTGCCGGTGACCAGCGCCTCTTCATTGCAGCATCGGCTGGAGCGTCTGACGCCTAAGCAGCGTTCGCGGGTGGCTCGGCTGGTCTCAGATCTGGAAGGGTCCGCTCAACGCGAGCCGCGGAAGCTTCGCCAGCCCGGTGGTCTGCTGGGAGCGATGCACACCCTTGACGATTTCGATGCGCCGCTGGATGAGGCGTTCCTGCAGCTTTGAGTCCGAGACGGCTGTTGCTGGATACCAGCATCCTGATCTGGTGGTTGTCTGAACCCGAGCGACTCGGGTCGGCAACTGCTGATCTGATTGCAGATCCAGGCAATGCCATCAGTTGCAGTGTCGTGAACCTCTGGGAAATCCAGATCAAGACGCAACTTGGCAAGCTCGATCTGGCGATGCCTCTTGCTGCCATTCATGACTGGATTGTTGATCAGGAGGCTCGTCGGAGCTGGTGCTCTATTCGCGTTTTGATCAACAAGTCGTTGTTAAGGCTGCGCCACACCACAGAGTTTCTGTCGTCTCTGCCAGCCTTTGTTGTTGCCCATTGTGGGGATATGTAGGTCCTCACAGTTCTTTGGCCTGGTGGAGAACGGCTGTGATGACGCTGTCGCTGAGGTAGTACCCCGATTGTCGTAAGGCCTCCAGAACTGGGGCGCATCGGCTGATCAGGCCTTGCTCCTTCGCAAGGACGAGGGCTGCAGCAGTGCCGAGGATTGTTAGCCCCTGCTGGCGGGCTTCCCCGCGGCCGCAGCGGTCATCGATCAACAGCAGGGCGCTGTCACCAGAGGCCTGGATCTGCAGAGCCAGAGCGATCGCGCTGGCCTCTCCAGGGTCAACGCCTGGATTGACGGGTTGATAGGCGGTGACTTGATTCCCGAGGCTCTCGTCGGCTGCTGCGATCTGGAGCCAGCCCTCAGCAACAGCGTTCAGCAGGAGCGCGCGGCCGGGATAGTCGGCATCTCCAGCAGGCGACTTGAGCCCGACTTCGCTGGCCACGATGTCGGTGATCCAGACCTGTTGGAAGAGGTCGCGGAGCAGGTTGAGTCGTTCGATCCTGGCCAGGCCGATCAACGGTCCGGCGTCGGCGATGACCACGCGCATTGGCTTGGCTCAACCCTTCCGGGCTATCCAGCGGCGCGCCTGGGCAAGATCGTCTTCAAGCTCGGCGGCTGAACCATCCACAGCCGGGATTTTGAGAGAGGCCAGGATTTCCAGAAAGCGTGGCATGGGCAATCCGGCGATCCGGGCTGCGGAGCCGACGGAGATGGAACCGGCCTGAAACAGCGAAAGAGCAAGACCGGAGCGCACGGCAGCGGTATCGGGCAGGCCGAGACGATCCAGGGCGACAACCAGAGCCGTGGGCTCCTGGTTGCTGGTCACCAGGGCCATGGCATCGGTCTCCGCGGCCCTGAGGACTGTGGAGGGGTTGCTTTTGAGCTGCCGCACCGAGAAGGTCTGCATGGGGTGTTCCTACACCGTGTAGGAATTCTGGCGTGGATCCGCGCAAGAGGTTTGGAATCACGCCGTGGAGACGGGAACGAGAAGCCGGTGTACGTCGGTTGCCTCATCTCGTGGCCCTCTCACAACCTCTGAGTCCTCCGGACCCTGGCTGGACCTTGACCACTGCTGCCCTCTCCAGCAGCATCTCAGCGCTGGGCGGCAGCGACTGCAGTGCTCAGGGCATCGTGCAGATGCAGACGCTGGCCTTTCCCAGCCTCGATGAACCGATGCTGATCGAGATGCGTCTGCGGCAACGGCAGCGCACGCAGCAACGTCATCGCTTGATTGCACGGGCCGTTGGGGCCGGTGTGGGCCTGGCCACCGGGATGGCGATCGATGGCTTTGACATGGGTGACCTCGGGAGTGCCTTCATGGGTGGTGTTGCGGGGGACGTCACCGCTGAGGCCCTCAACGGCCTCAGCGATGCCGAACTCGACAAGCTGGATCTGCGCTGGGCCGTGGCGCCGGACAGCCTGCAGTTCCACCAGCGGCGTCATGGCCGGCCATTGCATCGAGTTCTGTTGATGCGGCTGAGCGACAACCACCTGCGCACGACCTGCGCCGTGCGTTTCAGTGATGGCTTCCTGGCGTTCTTTGCCAGAGAGCTCTTTCAGTGCGAGCTGGCGCCCTTCGATCGGACCCGGCGACTGAGCGGCAAGGGAGCGATGCCGGAGTCATCCGCGCAGCCCCGCACAGTCGGAGAGCTGCCCTGCAGTGATGGCCGCAGTCGGCCCTTCCAGGCCGTGATGACGGATCAGGGACCGCTGCTGGCGATGGAGTTCGTCACGCCTCATCACTCGATTTATTGAGAGGAACTGTGATGACGATTCCTTCTGAAGCAGCCCGGGCGCATTCGCTGACCACACCGAAGCTGCGCGAACTGGACGCGCTGATCGAGCGGGACAGGCGACGCAAGCTTCTGGCCGTTGTTCCCGTTGCTGGCGTGGTCGGGGCTGCCGTGGCACTGCAGGCCACATGGGTCCTGGCGGTGGTGGCCACGGGCGTGATCGGGGTGCAGGCCCTGCGCCGTGATCGTTGATTTCTTGTTTGTGACTGAACAATGACTGCTATCTCTTCCAATCTCTCTGATGAGAGTGTGATTGACCAGCATCCGCAGGCGGAGTTGATTCGTCTGGTGCAGCGCACGGCTTACCGGGCCTATAGCTGGCGCCACAAGCAGGGGCTCGATGCCCTCTCCTGGTTGATGGGCCCTGTCGCCATGGCTGGCTTTGCGATGGTGGATGACCATCGTCACAACCAGAGCAGGCAGTGTTTTGAGGCCGTCACTCAGCTACTGAAGCGGATGGGGACTTCGATCGCGGATCGCCGCGTGATTGCTGTGCTGTTGCAGGACTACCCCGGCCGTGATTCCGGTATCGCAGCTCTGCTTAAGCAGCATCTGCAAAGCAGCTGATGAGGCATCCATGGCCTGAATCAGGTTTGGAATCAAAGCCGGCGGGCCGGAACGAGAAGACAGCGTCAACCCAATCCGAATGGCATTCGATTTAGTGACTCAGATG
>JACCDU010927991.1_pt1 | contig 26320 bp, 22 predicted proteins | sample 7446081 | NCBI WGS metagenome assembly JACCDU01 (sample SAMN15323447, study PRJNA562643) | freshwater metagenome | isolation source: river surface water | place: USA:Blue River Watershed | collected 2017-08-17
GTGTTTTGATAAATCCAAGGAATTAACTGGAATATATTCATTTTTCACAACCGTACTATTTTCAAATTTGCCATGTTCAAAAAACACATGCGCACTTGAATCATGATTCTTATTCCACGACATTCGTTCCAACCCATTCAAAACCTGTATCAATGGCCACACCCATAAATACGATAGTATTCCCAGAAGTTTAACTAAGAAATTGGAATGTGACATGGCCATAAAACACATGGAATTCAACTCGTGTGATGCTATCCCCCATTTGCCATAAAGTTTCTGCAATTCCACTACTTTAAAACCACATTCCGACAATAATTTAAGGAGCTCTGGGGTTTTGAAAATATGTTGTCGATTTTGTAGAATTTCATAGTTCGCGAACCTTTGAAACATCCATTTATACAGTCCAAAATGCTGGTGTTGATTCACTGGTATATACAGGATTAAAAGGTCGTTTTGCGACATAATTGCATGTAAATCCGACAAAACCCGATCGGGTTCACTCACATATTGAAGCACACTAAACAGGGTAAAAATGCGATTCGAATTTGCAATAAGTTGGTTTTGGGTTTCAGGTTTTAAGCGCCAATCTAATTCAGTATTATCAAATGATTTATTAAACTTCCCCCACTCCAGGACCGCCTTTAATTCCTCAGAATTATTTAGATCGCATTGCTGAATTCGAATGGAATCGGCAATGTCACTTGAATCTACAATGTTCAACGACCCCCTAAATTTTCGCATGGAATAAGCCCGCAAAAACTCAATGTTATCGGCCGATTTATCTAACAACAACCTCGCCTTTGCATCCCCCAAGAAAGAAAATTCGCCGTCGCCAGCGCCCAAGTCGATCCAAATGGAATTCGAGAAAATGGGATTCAAATCCAGGAGTCTCTTCTTTAAAAATTGGGTTCTTGGATACACAGTTATCTTGAATTTCCAGAGCCAACGTATCCATAAGGGATGCGTGATCAACCACGTTGGATAGGTATGATTGTGGATTGTGCTCATGGTTGGAAATTGGTTTCTCGTTCAAATTAACCACAAAAACAAAAAGTATCCGCTAAATTTGTGGAATGAAACGGAGATTGTCGGTAATTTTATGCTTTTTGAGCTTTTTATTCTTTTCGGGGGATGTTTTTTCTAAGAATCAAGAAAATTTCATTGGAAACTGGAAAGGCGAAATATCCGTACAGGGAATGAAGTTGGAATTGGTATTTAAAATCAATTTCCTGAAAGACCAAGACAAAGATTTGCAATGGCAAACTCGATTGGATGTGCCGGCTCAACGTTTAAAGAACTTTGCTGTTGACCAAACTGTAATTAAAAAGAAAAAAATTCAATTGGTTTTGAATTCCCTCAATGCCGAATTTCAAGGTAAACTTATAGACACAAACAAGATAAAAGGCGTTTTCACTCAACGAGGACAGTCATTTGAACTCGTATTAACAAAATTTCACGGTGAAGTAAAACCAAAAAATCGTCCACAAACTCCGGTTGGACCTTTTGATTACGTGAGTCGCGACGTGCAATTTTCTAATTCCAGAGGATCGATTCGATTTGCTGGAACGATTACCCATCCCCCGAAAACAACGGAAAATCAACGATTCAAAACCGTAATTTTAATAAGTGGAAGTGGTGCTCAGGATCGCGATGAAACGTTGTTCGACCACAAACCTTTTGCGGTTATTGCCGACTATCTAACGAAAAATGGTTACGCCGTTCTACGCGTAGACGATCGTGGAGCAGGGAATACGATTTGCGCTGCTTCCGAGTTGAATTATACCACGGCCGATTTGGTTTATGATGCCGAAGATTTTGTAAATTTCATGGCCGATACCATTGCAGATTTGAAGCATATTTACCTGATGGGACATTCAGAAGGGAGTGCAATAATTGCCATGTTGGCGGCAAAAAACAATGATTTAAAATTCCCCATCCAGGGAATTATCGGGGTTGGAACACCGTTGGTTGAAGGAATCGAAATCATCAAATACCAGAATGAAGAATCCATGAAAGCTACTCGGTTATCGGACGCTGAAATTCGAGTTTACATGGATTTAGTAACCGATTTTCTCAATTTTAGCAAGGAACTCGGGATAAAAGAACGGAATCAAGGTCGTTCAAAAAATTTACCACTTTCCATTCAAGAATTTGACAGTACCTACAACAGATTGATGAGAAATTGGGAAGAACGAAATTCTCCAAGTACGATCAAACGAATTAAAAAGAAGATGAATAAAATTTCGAAACAGGAATTTGATGCATTAAATCGACAAAGTTTTCAATCCGTTGCTTACAATCGTTGGATGGGTTACTTTTTAGGATTGAATCCGTATGAATATTGGTCTAATAGTACGGTTAATCGTGTTATAATTAATGGAGAATTGGATTCACAAGTTCCAGAAAGTCTCACGAAAGAAGCGGCTCAAACCATTCAAAACAATCCCAATTTACAGCAGAAATCCGGCAATAAATTGTTTAAATACATTTTGCTTCCCAAGCACAACCATTTGATGCAGGAGTGCATTAAAGGTACGGTTGACGAATACCAGCAAATTGATCAAACCATGTCGCAACTGTTTTTAGACACGCTATTGTTAGAGTTAAATAACATGCCTTAAAGGGAGTTTTCACCCTGCTCGGGATGTAGTTAAAACATAACTACTACTGGGTGTTCTAAATTTCAAATAATTAAAAATCAATCCAGAAACTCAAATTGTTTAACCCAAAATACAACAGTTTAAACTACTGAATTTCAGATAATTAAAAATCAATCCGGAAACGTTCTCTACGAAGTTCTTGATAGGGCAACGGATTTTGATGATCTTCTACAAATTGTTTGCGATTTCGAACAATAGCAATAGCATCGTAAATGGCATTTCTCATGCTGGTAGTTTCAGCAGTATTTTTACCGGCTAATCCATAACCTGTTCCGTGATCAGGACTGGTTCTCACCAACGGTAATCCCGCAGTAAAATTCACTCCATCATAAAATGCCATGGATTTGAAAGGTATCAATCCTTGATCGTGATACATGGCCAAAACGGCATCGAATTGATTATATTGTCCACTACCGAAGAAACTGTCCGCTGAATACGGCCCGTATATCAATCGACCTTGGTCAAAAACTTTTTTTACGGCGGGTATGATGATATCTTGCTCTTCCTTACCCAATAAACCATTATCGCCAGCGTGTGGATTCAACCCCAAAACGGCAATTCGTGGTTTTATTCGATTAAAATCTTCTCTCAATGAATTGTAAACTACATCCAATTTATTGATTATCAAATCAGCATTCAGTTTACTCGATACCTGAGCGATGGGTACATGTTCGGTGGCCAATGCTACTTTAATTTCTTCACTTTCCAAGAACATGCAGTAATTTTCCACTCCAAAATGAGCTGCAATATGTCCAGTATGACCGGTAAATTCTGGCGAATGATGTGCAACCGTTGATTTATCTAAAGGAGCTGTAACCAATGCATCCAAATTGGATGAATCAGCTAAAGCAGCATTTAGACAATTTAACGCTTCTTTACCGGCATCGTTGGATGCCAATCCGGGTGTAATTTCCAAGGTCATTTCGCTGCCCACAACCAAATTGAGTTTCCCTTCTACGGCTTGCGAAGCGGATTTTACTAAGTGATACATAGGTTGTTCCATTTCCAATACTTTTTTGTAAAAAGTAAAGGTTTTGGGAGATGCATATAAAACGGGAATACAGTATTTATAGATATTTTCATCTGAAAATATTTTCAAAATCAATTCCATACCCACCCCATTTGGGTCGCCTTGAGTGATTCCTAGTTTCAATAATGCGTTACTGGTTTGCATAGTTTTTAAGGTATTGAATAATTAAGCGAACTCCAAATCCGGTGCCGCCTTTGGTTAAATAATGTTGTGAACTGTGAGTAAAAGAAACCCCTGCAATGTCAAAATGCAGCCAAGGATAAGCTGTAAAATGCTTTAAGAACATGGCGGCAGATTGTGCCCCGCCTGCACCTTTACCCAAATTCTTCAAATCGGAAATATCGCCCTTCATCTCTTCACCGTATTCTTTCCATAATGGCAATTCGGCCAATCGTTCGTAGGTTTGATCTCCGAAATTTTTCAATGTACTCTTTACCGATTCTGGTGCAGAACCCATGAGCGCAGCACCGTAAGGACCGATGGCTGCAGCAGCAGCTCCGGTTAATGTTGCAAAATCCATGACCAATTCTGGGTTATACTTTTTAGCAAATGACAATGCATCTGCCAAAATCAAACGACCTTCTGCGTCGGTATTTAGAACTTCTACCGTTGTTCCATCGTGTTGAGTGATGATGTCGCCAGGACAAATAGCGTTCTCTCCGGGTCTATTATCAGTAGCTGGAACCAATCCAATAATATATAAAGGCAGCTTCAATGAAGCCACACCGTGAATTACACTCCCTACAACTGCGGCGCCTGCCATATCGCATTTCATATAATCCATGCTGTTGGGTGTAGGTTTTAAACTTAAACCACCTGTATCAAAAACCACTCCCTTACCTACCAAGACAATGGGATTATCGTTGATGGCATTTTCCGGTTTGTAGGTTAGAATGGAAAAAGTAGGTGGTAATTGGCTCCCCTTATTTACTGCGAGTAACCCTCCCATTTTTTGACTTTCAATTTGGTTTTTATGCAAAACTTCCACATGAAAACCCACTTTTTCGCCCCATTTGGCAAACGTTTCAGCCAATTCTTCTGCCGTTAACACATTCGATGGACGATTTACGAGCTCTCTGGCCAAGCAAACGCTATCCACCATTTTTTGAGTAACTTGCAACCTTGAAGACCATTCGTTACTGGCTTTCAACAGAGGTTTTTCTTTCTTTTCGGGGGACAGGAATTCGGTATATTCGTACGATGTGAGTAAAAATCCTTCGCAAAAGCTATCAAAAACAATTTCTAACTGATTTCCAAAATTTGAATCCAGAACTTCTTGTTCTTCATTTTGAACAACCAACAATTGCACATCACTGCTTTTCAGCTCTTTACAACGATTATATACTTTTGCACCTTCTCTTCTTACCCGCTCTAACTCGTCGGATTGAGATGACTCTTTACCGTATTTTACAAAAAATGTCAACGTTTCGGCAGTAAGAACTTCTAAGAACCACGACGAATTGTTCACATGTCCTAAAAAGGTTTCAACGGAACCAGAAGGCAAGGAAATACGCGATAAATCCGCGTCATTTTCAAACAATACAACTTGAGTTAACATTCTGACCGCAAATTAACGATAAAATCCCGACTAAGTGAAGTTGTGTAACTGTCATTTTGACCTAATTTTGCAATAAGATGCAAAAAATCCGAGTAGGTATTTTTTTTGGTGGTCAATCCCGCGAACGCGAAGTTTCGTTTGCTGGTGGCCGCACTGTATACGACAACTTAAATAAGTCCCTTTTTGATCCCATTCCATTATTCGTAGATAGCTTTGGGAACATCGTGGAATTGGATTGGGAATATGTTTACAAAGGAAGTATTCGAGACTTTTACCCACCCGCTGCCTTTTTACCCGAATTACCGCATGGGTTTCAAATTTATGCTGAAAATTTATCGGTTGATTGCATCTTAGATTCGCATGAAGTATCGGAATCCAAACCTCTGAGTCAACATAAAGGAGCTCAACTGGAATTGTTAAAATCGCTGGGGAAAGTATTGACTTGGGAAGAAATTGCCACTAAAATTGATCTAGCATTTTTGTGCTTACACGGAACTTTTGGTGAGGATGGCAGTATTCAGGGTATACTGGAGTGGTTTAGAATTCCTTACACCGGTTCGGGTATTATGCCTTCGGCAGTGGGAATCGATAAATTTGCACAGAAAGTTTTCCAAAAACCGGGAAATTTATTTGTGAATTCCTTTACCCAAATCAGCAAATTTGACTGGAACGCTAAAACATCCCCCGAAAAACAAAAATTTCACCAAGAATTAGTACTGAAATTTCCGGAAGGTTTTGTAATTAAACCGGCTCACCAAGGTTCCTCCTTGGGCGTGAGTATTGTTACCCATTCCAATTTTGAAGAATTCAACACCCAAATGGAGTTGGCATTTTTCAAATTAAAACTCAAAATATCCGACTTCAAATCCAAATCCAGCGATGAACAAATTGAATACATCAAGTGGTTAACCGATATTCGAAGCGGCTTGGGACTACCTATACATGTTGCATCGGTTGAAAATCCTACTGCAATACAATGGATTCAACAACCCGATCAATTGTTGGATGTGTTGATTCATTCCGAATGCGACGTTTTTTTGGAAGCTGAAGATTCTGAGTCGCTCGTTTTAATAGAATCGCTTATCCGAGGCAAGGAATTTTCATGCATTGTTGTTGAAGATCAATCAGGTCATCCGGTGGCATTACCTCCAACGGAAATCCGCAAACCTGGATTGTTATTCGATTATCGCAGCAAATATTTACCGGGTTTGAGTCACAAAGTCACTCCCATTGAAGTAGATGGACTTACTTTAGAAAAAATCCGAAAGGCCTGCACTGAATTGTATCAGTATTTAGGGTTCGAAGTGTATGCTCGAATCGATGGATTCGTTACAGAAGAAGGCCAGGTGTTTTTAAACGATCCGAACACCACCAGCGGTATGATGCCCAGTTCATTTTTCTTTCATCAAGCTGCTGAAATTGGCTTAAATCCATCGCAATTTCTTACGTATATTATCCATACATCCCTTAAAAGAAGAACGTATTTTCATCCTAAAGGACAAATACACCAGCGCTTATTAACTTCACTCGAAACGGCAATTCAACAACTTTCTACATCCCCCGAAAACAGAAAAAAAATCGGGGTGATTATGGGTGGTTACAGCTTCGAACGTCATATCAGCATGGAATCCGGTAGAAACGTATTTGAAAAAATCAGTTCCAGCAGTGATTTTGAAGCGATTCCTTTGTTTTTGGCGGGGGATTCCAGCGCATATCAACTGTATCGATTGCCTTTAAATATCATGTTGAAGGATAATGCCGACGATATTCGAGATAAAATTCTAAACTATCAATCCAACCCAATAATTGAAGCCATTCAAAGAGAAACGAATGGAATTACACAACAATTTACGGGAGGGAATGTCGTGTTTAAGCCTGAAAAAATGGCTATTTCGGAATTAAAAAAAGAAGTAGATGGCGTATTTATTGCATTGCATGGTCGACCCGGTGAAGATGGAACCTTACAAAAGGATTTATGGAGGGAAGGAATTTATTACAATGGATCCCAAGCTCACAGCTCAGAAATAACCATCAATAAATTCGAAACGAATAAAAAGCTCCGCGAATTGGGATTCCTGGTAGCCGATCACCGCATGGTGAATAAAGCGGAATTTCAAGAAAATTCCCATCGTTTGGTGGATGAAATTGAAAAGCAATTTGGATTTCCAATGATTGCAAAACCGGCCGATGATGGTTGCAGTGCCGCTGTAAGAAAGCTGAAAAATACAGAAGATTTGAATTCGTATTTATCCATGTTGTTCCGTGAAAATCGTGAAATTCCCGCAGAAATAGCTTCTAAAATGGGTGTTACTCCAGCAGATGAAATTCCAATAAAAACGGAAGTCCTTATTGAAAAATTCATCGACAAAGGTGATTGCGAACGCTTTTTGGAAGTGACTGGTGGAATGTTAACCCATTTGAAGTCGGATGGCACGATAGAATACGAAATTTTTGAACCATCAGAATCGCTGGCAGAATCGGAAATTTTAAGTTTGGAAGAAAAGTTTTTGGCCGGTGAAGGACAAAACATTACACCATCGCGGTTTTCTAAAGATCCCGAGGAACAAAAACGAATCAGTTTGGAGGTCAGAAAAACCTTGGAATCCGTTGCGCGCGCTTTGGATGTTACAGGATATTGCAGAATCGATGCATTTGTTAAGATCTTCAAAGATGGTCGAATTGAAACGGTCATCATTGAAATCAATTCCTTGCCCGGTATGACGCCTGCAACCTGTATTTATCATCAGGCAGCGATTAATGGATACAAGCCTTTTGATTTTATCAGAGAAATATTGAAATTTGGAGAACAATTAAAAAAACTCAAATCGTGAAACCCCTAAAGAACTTTTGGTTAAATATTGCCTTAGCAGCTGTAGCTGCGGTGGTTTTTTTGTTTATTTCTCTTCAATCTTTGGGATGGTACACCAATCATAACCAACGAATTTCTGTGCCTACTGTGGTAGGACAAACGTACGAAGAAGCCGTTATTGAGTTTGAAAAACTAGGATTAAATGCCAAAGTGGTGGATTCGGTTTACAATGAAAAAGCCGAACCCTTCTCTATTGTGGAACAAAATCCAGCAGGCAACGACGAAGTGAAAACAGGCAGAACCATTTATTTGGTAATTAACACGGGGAATCGTCCGAAGGTTAAAATGCCCAAATTGGTAGATATGAGCTTAACTTTGGCTACTGCAGTTTTAAAAAATCGGAATTTGCAATTGGGAAAAATCAGTTTCGAATACGATGAAATTGGCAACAATCTGATAGTAAATCAATTGTATCGTGGCAGTGTGATTCAGCCAGGAACTCCCCTTCCCACCGGATCGGTAATTGATTTGGTTGTGGCATCAAACGATAAATCCAAATTTTCAGAAGGTGATTCCTTGTTAATCAATGAATCTGCTGATGTTCCCGACGATATGGGGAATTAAGGCTGCTAGAACGTTTGCAGGAGAAGCAAAATTGATTGGAGAAGCTATATTGGCAGGAGAAGCAAAATTGATTGGAGAAGCAACCTTAATAGGTGAAGCAATATTGGCTTGAGAAGTGGCATTTGGAATTAATCAAATTTTAACTTTTGGCTAATTCGTACAATATTTTCACATTTTTTACGTTATAGGTTTGTTTTGAATGTTGTTTTAAAGAGAAAATGACAATAAACTTGAGTCTACTTGTGTAATTTTGTAGTTTCTCTAAAAGAACTTTCGAATTGTATATGAGCGTTGTGAAAACCTGGAAAATCATTTATCGGTTTTGTTTCTTATTGACCTTGTCATTAACTACGTCAAGTAAAATCAATGCGCAATTTTTAAAGGTAGTTCCAATTGAGTCCATTGCTGAAATTGAATCAGAATTCATTAAAAATCAGCATAAAGTAGTTGTACATCCATTCGCATGGTCTATAACCGATACGTTAGATTTACCTTTTTTTGAGGACTTCACTCAAAATGTTGGATATCCAGATCCAAGCAAATGGGTAGATCGTCAAGTTTGGATAAATAATTCATTTTCCACCAAACATCCTAACGCCAATGTTGCAACGTTTGATCATTTGAATTCCAAAGGAAATCCGTATCAAACTTTAAACAAAAACATTTCTGTTTTTGCCGATAGTTTAACCTCTCAACCCATTAATCTACAGTTCTATAAATTTGGTAGTAACACATTTCCGTACAAGCCTACAGATAATGTGTATTTGAGTTTCTTCTACCAAACTCAAGGTTTGGGTGACCTTCCCGAACCAGAAGATTCATTGATTTTATTTTTTAAAGGAAAAAATCACGTATGGCATCGCGTTTGGGCGGCATCTGGTACAAAAATGACACAGTTCAACGAAGTTTTTGTTCCGGTGGATCGATTTGATTTTTTCAACCCCGATTTTCAGTTTCGCTTTGTCAACTACACCAAAGCAACAGGGAATTTAAATCACTGGCATATTGATTATATTCGAATAGATCGAAATCGTACAATGGGAATAAACGATATTGAAGACGTGGGAGTTGTGTCGGCAACTTCAGGTTTGTGTTCAGATTATTCTAATGTTCCCTACAGTCATTATAAATCCAATAAAAACAGCATACGAGGCAAAGGCGCTGAATTGCGAATTCGAAACTTAAATGAAACCGTTACCGTTCAAACTCGTTATCAATTAGAAATCAAAAATGGATTTGGAAAAAAATTGTTTGAGCAAGACTTTAGTATCAGCTCTCGTAATGTTTTAGCTAAATCGGATACCACTGAGAAATTCGATACTCCATTTTTTGATACATTAACGGGTAACTCACCTAAGTTAAACTATTCTTGGATTATTGATCCGAGAAGTAACGATAATACTCCTCAAAATTATAATTCTCTCAATCAAAACAACCGATATTCACTCACACATCAGTTTATGCCTTGGTATTCTTACGACGATGGCTCTGCGGAAGGTGGATTTGGGTTGGATTATGCATTTTTAGGTAATATTCGAGGTCAATTTGCTATGGAATTCAATACCTTGCAAGACGACTCTTTGAGAGGCTTAGCCATCTACTTTACCCAAGTAAAAGAAGATGTTAGCTTTCGAAGTTTCAAACTGAGAATTTGGAAAAAGCTTTCACCTTTGGGTGGACCCGATAATCAAGATCAATTGATCTACGAATTTGCTGTAAATCGACCCGTTTACCGCGACTCATTGAATCACTTTAACTACATTTTCTTTGATAGTGTGTTGTTTTTGCCTAAAGGTCAATACTATGTAGGTTGGATTCAACAAATGCCTTATGTACTCAACGTTGGATACGACAACAATTATCGTTTCATGGGAAATGATGTGTACAATCCGCATTTATTTTACAATCTTTTGGGAAGTTGGGAACGTGCTGATTATTCCATAAAAGGTACGCCCATGATCAGAATGATGTTCGGAGATCGCGTAAATTATTCTTTTTCCACGGAAAAAATACCCGCTGTTTCAGCTCGAATTTATCCGAATCCTGCGCAAAACTTCATTAAAGTAGATTGTGGAATTTTTGAGGTGAAAAAAGTAAAAATCATGGATGCAGCTGGTCGATTGGTAAAGTCCCTTGAAAATACATCCGATATCGACATCAGCGATTTAAAACCGGGTTCGTATTACACTCGCGTGCAACTTTCAGACGGTCGCTGGGGAAGTGTTTCCTTCCAAAAAGTAAACAATCAATAAATCATTCGGAAGTATTCGTAAATTTGCTTCAATTATGATTGAAGATATTTCCGTAATCAAGTTAAAACAGCGAATTGACGCTGGTGAATCGATTAATTTATTGGATGTAAGAGAAACCTTTGAATTTGACGAATTCAATTTAAATGGCAAATTAATTCCATTGGGAGAATTACCAGGTCGTTTGGATGAAATTGAGGATTGGAAAGATCAAGAAGTCATTGTTCATTGCCGCAGTGGTAAGCGAAGCGCAACTGCACAACAATTTTTACTTCAAAGCGGATTCCAAAACGTTCGAAATCTAATTGGTGGAGTTTTGGATTGGCAAAAAGAATTTGAATAAGGATTGGTCAATCCCCATTACATGTTAATTCAATAGTTTTTAAGTTTGGAGTATTTCAAACATTCCGTGATGCAAAAAATCAGATTACCTTATTTTTTATGGTTTTTTTTCGGGGGATGTTTAATCGTAATATTCCTGAACTTTTGCACATCTTCCCAAAAAACCGGACAAAATCAATTAGATAGCTCCGACTATTTCTGGAATCTCCACGACACTGTGAATTATGTAGGAATGTCTACCTGCATGACTTGTCATGAAAATGTTCATTCCACCTTTATTCACACCGGAATGGGACAATCCTTTGATTCTGCTACACATCAGAAATCAAAAGGTACGTTTCAGAATTTTAAAACCATACCCAATACTTCGTTTCGATATACCGTTTATGATAAAAATCGGAATTTTTACTACTACCCTTTTTGGTCTAATGATTCACTTTTTATCGAGGAATTCCGAGTTGAAAACTCAGTAAAAACGCATCAACGCAAAGAGTATATTTCGTATATCATTGGAAGTGGGCAACACACAAATTCTCATTTCTGGAAAGACGGACCATTCCTTCATCAAGCTCCTTTAACTTTTTATACACAAAAAGGTATTTGGGATTTACCTCCGGGTTTCGAAGCCGTAAATACTTCTTTTGAACGTAAAATTGACATGGAATGTATGAGCTGTCATAACGGAATGCCGGAAGTCAATTCCCAATCCTTAAATATGTTCAACAAAATCCCAAAAGGAATCGATTGTGAACGTTGTCATGGACCCGGTGAATTGCATGTCAATTTGAAAAGACAGGGTATTTTAGTTGATACTTCGAAAGAAGCTGATCGCAGTATTGTTAATCCCAAAAGACTACCCTATTCTCGTCAAGTTGATATTTGCCAACGATGTCATTTACAAGGCAATAACGTTTTAAAGCCGGGAAAACTATTCAGTGATTTTCGTCCTGGTATGAAATTAAGTGACGTTTTCGAGGTGTACATGCCAAAATATGAGAACAACGATTATTTTGTGATGGCAGGACATTCGGATCGATTCCAAAAAAGTGCCTGTTTTATTGCCTCGAATCCCAAGAATAAGTTGGAATCGTACAACGCCAAAATCAATTTTACCTGCATTAATTGTCATAATCCGCATGTGAGTGTGAAGGCCACTCAAAAACAAGTTTTCAACCAAACCTGCATCGGTTGTCACCAAGAACAAAGTAAAAAAAGCAAATTGCATCAATGCAAACTGCCTACACAAAAACAAATACACGAAAACGGTTGTGTGGGCTGTCATATGCCTGCAAGTGGCACGGAGGACATTCCTCACGTAATGGTACACGATCATAAAATTCAGCGTCCGAACAATTCAAGTTCAAGGGGTGGTTCATCTGGTTTGTTAACTTCTACCTTGAATGCTTCTAATAGATCAGGTTTATCTGGAAAATCAAAATCTTCCCCAAATACATCCCCCGAAAAATCAAAAAATAACGCTGGAATTGGTACTTCTATTTCAGCGAGTAAATCAAAATCTTCCCCAAATACATCCCCCGAAACCCGGAATACAACGGAATTGAGCAAAGGGAAATTACTGGGGTTGTATTGCGTAAATAACCCATCCCCCAATCAGCTGTCGGAGATTTCTGCTTATTTGTCGTATTTCGAAAAATTTGATCCACAGCCTTTTTATTTACAAAAAGCGGAACAATTAATTAACACAACTGATTTTGATGATCAACTAATTGGAGCTTTAAATGGAGATATCGTAAAATTGGAAAAACAAATTCATTTGTTTTTTCTGAAGAGAATGTATTCGAATGTAATTCAGTTAGATGGAATCGAGGAATTAACGGAAGAACCGAATCAAAAATGGGTAGATGTTTGGACGTATTATCGGTTGGCCAAAAGTTATGATTACAGTAAAAAATTGGGTGAATCGATCGAGTATTATCGATTGGCCTACCAAAAAATGTCGCTAAATTTAGATTTTGGTGCTGAATATGCCAATGCACTTATTCGTGCAAAACGACTTGCAGAAGCTAAGGCCGTATTGAATAAGCAGCTAAGTATGGCTAAACGCCATCAATTAACCTGGCTCAATTTGGGCTCTATTTATTTTTTGGAAGGGAATTTATCGCAAGCTAAGCGACATTTCGAACAGGTAATTGTTTTAAATCCAGATAATAAAACGGCGCATTTATATCTGAGTGAACTCTATGCCAAAGTGGGTGAATCGGAAAAAAGCGCTTATCATTTGAGATTATCGAAATAGTGCTGTTTCGATTTTAGATTTTTTTCCTCAAATTTGTAGGAATGTTAGATAAATTCGGAATCGCCCAAGTGATAGCTCGTGAGTTGAAAGACGGGTATTACGTAAACTTAGGAATTGGAATCCCCACGTTGGTGGCAAATTACATTCCAGAAGGGATCGAAGTAGTTTTACAAAGCGAAAATGGTTTATTGGGAATGGGTCCATTTCCTTTTGAAGGCGAAGAAGATGCTGATTTAATCAATGCAGGAAAACAAACTATAACCATGACAAAGGGTTCGGCGGTTTTTGACAGTGCTACATCCTTTGGAATGATTCGCGCTGGGAAAGTTGACCTTACCGTATTGGGCGCCATGGAAGTAAGCGATAACGGTGATATTGCAAATTGGAAAATCCCCGGAAAAATGGTTAAAGGAATGGGCGGTGCAATGGATTTAGTAGCTTCGGCTAAAAATATCATCGTGGCTATGCAGCACACCAACAAGGCTGGTGAAAGCAAGCTTTTATCTAAATGTACATTACCCATCACGGGATTGGGTTGTGTAAAGAAAGTTGTAACTGAATTAGGGGTATTTGAAATTACTGAACGCGGTTTTGAATTGCGCGAACGCGCTCCTGGTGTTAGTATCGACGAAATTCGTTCGAAAACCGAAGGCCGTTTGGTTGTTGAAGGCGAAATTCCTGAAATTCAATTGTAAACAACCATTACCAATAGCCCGGTGGGCGTAATTCTGTGTTGTTGACGTATTACTGTTACAAAACCGAATGAGTAACATAACACACATTCATCGTCGGTTCGTAATTTTGTGTAATTTCTGAATTGAAGATACAGAAACGAATGGACCAACAACTTCCCATTCACCGATAAATCACAATTCTGAGTCCTTGAAGAATTACAGCTCGGAATTGTATTTGGAATTCTGATCTTTAGCCGACTTTTCTTTTGATTTAAACTGTTTAAGAACGAAGTACACTGCGGTAAAAATAATTACAGTGAAAATGACTTCGTACATAAAAACTTCGCTCTTGAAGGAGTCGATGGATATCTGAGTTGTATCTGGATTCACAGGTGCAAAATAACTCAATATTCCTTGAATTTTTACGTGTTTTATCCCTCGATAAGATAAAAAAATCGTAAATTGCAGCTATGTCTACATTGAGTTATATTGAATCAAATAGAGAGCGATTTTTAGAAGAATTATTTCAACTTTTGAGAATTCCAAGTATCAGTGCTGACTCTGCTTTCGCGGGGGATGTTCGCAAATGTGCTGAATCGGTAGCTGAATTTTTGACAAAAGCAGGTGCTGAAAATGTGGTACTTGAGGAAACCGCTGGATATCCTATTGTTTATGGTGAAAAAATAATCGACCCAAACCTCCCTACGGTGTTGGTTTACGGTCATTATGATGTGCAACCTTCCGTTCCCAATGAATTGTGGCATACTCCCCCATTCGAACCCACCATAAAAGATGGAAAAATCTATGCACGCGGTGCTTGCGATGACAAGGGTCAATTCTTTATGCACGTAAAAGCTTTTGAAACAATGATGCAAACTCAATCACTGACTTGCAACGTTAAGTTTATGATTGAAGGTGAAGAAGAAGTAGGTAGTTCTAATTTGGGTACTTACTGCCGTAATAACAAAGAAAAACTTAAAGCCGATGTGATTTTGATTTCCGACACGGGGATTTTAGCTAATGACATTCCTTCTATCGACGTAGGATTACGCGGTTTAAGTTATGTTGAAGTAGAAGTAACTGGTCCAAATATCGATCTTCATAGTGGTGTTTACGGAGGTGCAGTGGCTAATCCAATTAATGTATTGTGCAGTATGATAGCGAGTTTGCACGACGAAAATAGACACATCACAATACCTGGATTTTACGACGATGTATTAGAAGTATCGGTTGAGGATAGAGAATCATTAGCACGTATACCGTTTGATTTAGAGGAATATAAAAAGCATTTAGATATTGATGACGTATTGGGTGAAAAAGGTTTTTCAACAATAGAGCGCACCGGAATTCGTCCAACTTTAGATGTTAATGGTATTTGGGGAGGCTACATTGGTGAAGGTGCAAAAACCGTATTACCAAGTAAAGCCTTTGCAAAAATTTCTATGCGATTGGTACCCAATCAAAGTTCTGAAAAAATCACTGAATTGTTCCAAAAGCATTTTGAAAGTATAGCTCCTGCATCGGTGAAAGTAAAAGTGAGCCCTCATCATGGTGGTGAACCCGTACTAACTCCAACAAACAGCATTCCATTTAAAGCGGCTTCTTTGGCCATGTTAGATACATTTGGGGTTGAACCTATTGCAACTCGCGGAGGCGGAAGTATTCCCATCGTGGCTTTATTCGAAAAAGAATTGCAAACAAAAACCGTTTTGATGGGTTTTGGCTTGGATACCGATGCCATCCACAGTCCAAATGAACATTACGGAGTGTTTAATTACTTTAAAGGTATTGAAACTATTCCTCGTTTCTTCCATCATTTTGCAGAATTAAACAAGTAAAATATGGCATTGCTCGATGGTGAAGTTTACGAAGCCTATCGGCACGAGTTGCTGAATCGTTATCGCCAATTATTGCGAACTTTAGGCGATAAAGTAACCAAAGATAAAATTAAGAAAGTCCGGGAGGCATTTGATTTTGCCGCCCGGGCCCATGAAGGTACCTTTAGAAAAAGCGGTGAACCTTATATTTTTCATCCATTAGCAGTTGCTCAAATTGCTGCTGGTGAATTAGGATTGGGTTCAACTTCTGTAATTAGTGCCCTTCTCCATGATGTAGTTGAAGATACTGATATTACTTTAGAAGATATCGAACGCAGGTTTGGTCCAAAAGTATCTGAAATCATTAATGGATTAACGAAAATTTCGGTAGTTTTTGAAACGGTAGATAAGGATTCTAGTTTACAAGCAGAGAATTTTAAGAAAATGCTTCTTACTTTAGGGGAAGATTTACGCGTTATTCTTATTAAACTTTGTGATCGCTTGCACAACATGCGCACCTTGGGATCAGTACCAGATAAAACCAAGTTGAAAATAGCATCCGAAACCCTTTACATATACGCTCCATTAGCGCACCGTTTAGGTTTGAATGCCATAAAAACGGAAATGGAGGATTTATCCCTTAAGTTCACTGAACCTCAAACTTACCGGGATATTTCCGCGAAGATTGCTGAATCTAAGCAATCTAGACAAAGATATATTCGAGAGTTTATCGAACCGCTTAAAGCGGAATTAGAAGCCTCTGGCGTTGATATTTCCGAAATCAAAGGTCGTCCGAAAAGCATTTACTCCATTCATCGTAAAATGCTGAAACAAGGAATACCCTTTGAAGAAGTATATGATGCATTTGCCATTCGAGTTATTGTAAATGCCCCAATTCATCGAGAAAAAATTGATTGCTGGAGGGTATACAGTATTGTAACCGATCAATATCGTCCTCACGAAGGAAGATTGCGTGATTGGTTAAGCAGGCCTAAAAATAACGGTTACTCCGCACTACACACTACGGTTTTAGGTCCAAAAGGTAGATGGGTGGAAGTTCAAATTCGATCCAAAAGAATGGACGATATTGCAGAACGAGGTTTAGCTGCACACTGGAGGTATAAAGCCGAGAATCCATCCGAGAATTTAAATAAGAATTCTCAACAAGACGATGCATTCGACAATTGGTTGAATTCAGTTAAGGAAACCTTAGAAAATAATGACTTATCCGCATTAGATCTTGTTAATGAATTTAAGAGCACATTACTCGGTGAAGATATCTATGTTTTTACTCCTAAAGGAGATGTGAAAGCATTGCCGATAGGTTCGGTGGCGTTGGATTTTGGCTTTAATATTCATACCGAAGTTGGACTTAAAACCATTGGAGCTAAAGTTAACGGCAAATTAGTACCCATAAGTTACACATTAAAAAATGGGGATATTGTAGAAGTATTAACCACCCAAAAGCCTAGAGCTACTGAAAGTTGGTTGGAAATGGTTAAAACTGCGCGAGCTAAATCAAAAATTCGCGAGTTTTTAAGGGATGAAAAAACCAAGTTATCAGGACAAGGTCGGAACATCATGGCGCGTTTATTTCAAAAACACGGTTTGAATTTTACCGATAATCCTATTAAAACCATTACAAAATATTATAAATACAATTCTCCCAATGAATTCTTTAATGCAGTAGCTCAAGGTAAAATTCGAATGACCAAGGAGTTGTTGCTCGACATCTTGGCCAAAAAAGCTCCTTCTAACGAATCTAAAGATTTAGAGACCAAAGAAAAGAAAAAGTCTGCAGGACAAATTGTTTTCGGTGAAGATTACGAACTACCCTATTCGCTTGCTAAATGCTGTAACCCTCTTCCGGGAGAATCCATTTTTGGATTTGTAACTGTGGGTGATGGTGTAAAAATCCACAGAACTACATGCCCGAACGCTTCAAAATTGATGAGTCAATATGGCTATCGCATCATTCCTGCTAGTTGGCAAACTCAATACAAGAATGCATTCGATGTTAAATTATCGGTTCGCGGTATCGACGATGTTGGTATAGTTAGTAAAATAGCGGATATCATATCAAAAGATATGGAAGTAAATATGAAAAGTATCAATATACGAGCCAATGACGATGGCACCTTTGGTGGTATCATTGAAGTAATGGTTAATACTTCTCAAGATTTGGATCTATTGGTTCATAAAATTAAATCTACGCACAAATACATTGAGGTTTCACGAATTGACGAAACAGTTGAGTAAGAAGTATAAAAGAAAAAGAGGCCCTAAAGCCTCTTTTTCTTTTATACTAAATGATAGTAATTCTGATTAACCTTCTAATGCGGCAACACCACCAACGATCTCGGAAATTTCACGAGTAATCGCAGCCTGACGTGCCTGGTTATACGCTAATTTCAGCGCGCTTAACAATTCTCCAGCGTTTTCTGTCGCTTTATCCATTGCAACCATTCTCGCTCCATGTTCAGAAGCTAAAGAATCCAAAATCGAACGGTACAATTGAGTCTTCAAACTACGTGGTATTAAATCTTCCAAAATCTCCACTTTACCAGGTTCGAATAAAAACTCATGATTTTGAGAATCTTCTTGTTTTGAACCTGCAACGGGTAATAAAGTTTCGTTTGTTAAAATTTGAGTAGCAGCATTTTTAAATTGATTGTAGATTACTTCTACTTTGTCAATTTCATTTGAGCGGAATCGTTGAATCAACGTTTCTGCAAAATCAAATGCATTCTGTGCATTCAAATCCAACAACAAACCTTGGTAAGATGTATTTACATTGTAACCCAAACGCTTCAACGTTTCTGCACCTTTCTTTCCGATACAAATGATGTCAACATTTCCTGATTGTACCAGTGAACGATAATCATTTTCTAGAAGTGCGCGTGTTCTTTTGACAACGTTTGAATTAAATGCTCCACACAAACCACGATCAGAAGTAATTACCACAAGAGCAACTTTCTTAAGATCTCTGGAGTTAAAGTAAACCGCTAAACGCTCGTCGTCGGCACTATCTTGCAAATTAGACATAATGCCTTGAAGTTTCATTGCATACGGACGCATGCGAACGATAGCTTCTGTAGCCTTACGTAATTTTGTAGCACTCACCAATTTCATTGCTTTGGTGATTTGCTGCGTGCTGACGGTCGATGAAATTCGAGCCCGGATTTCCTTTTGATTTGACATGGTTAAATTTAAGCGGCGTAATTCTTAGCTATTTCTGCACCAACAGATTCCAATACAGAAGTAACAGAATCGTCAATTTTACCTGCCTTTAATTGATTCAATACATCTTTATGCTTAGCATTCATGTAATCAACAAAAGCAACTTCAAATTCACGAACTTTATTTACAGGGATGGAACGCAATAAGTTCTTAGTTCCCAAGTAAATCATCGCAATTTGATTTTCAACGGTTTGAGGACTGAATTGAGCTTGTTTCAACAATTCTACGTTACGAGCTCCTTTATCCAATACGTTTTTAGTTGCAGCATCCAAATCCGAACCGAATTTAGCAAATGCTTCCAACTCTCTGTATTGAGCTTGATCCAATTTCAAAGTACCTGCTACTTTCTTCATCGACTTGATTTGAGCGTTACCACCCACACGACTTACAGAAATACCTACGTTAATTGCAGGACGAACACCTGAGTTGAATAAATTCGACTCCAAGAAGATCTGACCATCAGTAATAGAAATAACGTTTGTAGGGATGTATGCAGATACGTCACCCGCTTGAGTTTCAATAATTGGCAATGCAGTTAATGATCCTCCACCCTTAACTTTACCTTCCAATGATGGAGGTAAGTCATTCATTTTTGAAGTGATTTCATCATTTGAGTTCAACTTACATGCTCTTTCAAGAATACGGCTATGCAAATAGAATACGTCACCAGGATACGCTTCACGTCCTGGAGGACGGCGTAACAACAATGATACTTCACGGTAAGCCACAGCTTGTTTAGACAAATCGTCGTAAACAACCAATGCTGGCAAACCTAAATCACGGAAATATTCACCAATTGCACAACCTGACATTGGAGCAAAGAATTGCAAAGGAGCTGGAGCAGAAGCAGGAGCAGAAACTACTACTGTGTATGCCATAGCACCATTTTCTTCCAATGATTTTACCACCTGCTTAACGGTTGATTCTTTTTGACCGCAAGCAACATAGATACAATATACAGGTTTTCCTTGTTCAAAAAATTCTTTTTGATTGATGATAGTATCCAAAGCAATAGCGGTTTTACCCGTTTGACGGTCTCCGATAATCAACTCACGCTGACCACGACCGATTGGAATCATTGCATCAATCGCTTTGATACCCGTTTGCAAAGGCTCAGTAACTGGTTCACGGAACAATACACCGGGAGCTTTACGCTCCAAGGGCATTTCGTAAACATCACCAGAAATAGGACCCTTACCATCGATTGGCTCTCCCAATGCGTTTACAACACGACCTAACATGCCGTGTCCTACATTGATACTTGCAATCTTATTGGTACGTTTTACCTTATCGCCTTCTTTGATTTCAGAGCTACTTCCCATCAATACCGCACCCACGTTATCTTCTTCAAGGTTAAGTACAACGGCGCGTACACCATTTTCGAACTCAACGAGCTCACCACTTTGAACTCCGAAAAGTCCGTAAATACGAGCGATACCGTCTCCAACTTGAAGTACAGTACCTACCTCTTCTAAACTCGCAGCATTACTAAAACCAGAAATTTGGTCTTTCAAAATGCTGGATACTTCGTCTGGCCTGATTTGTGACATAATTTTTATGCGATTTGAAGTTCTTTTTTAATTTTATTTAACTGATTTACTACGGTACTATCGTAAATTTTACCATCGAATTCAATGGTCAAACCTCCGATTACACGGCTATTTATTTGTGTGTTTAAAACCACACTCTTCGCCTGGGTTTGCTCAACTACATATTTCTCAATGTTGCTAAGTGTGTCTTTCGATAATTCCACCGCTGATGTTACAAAAACATCCATTATTTGGAATTTTCTGTTGTACATCTGAATGAACAAATTTCCAACGGCGGGAATATATGCCTCTCTGAATTTATCAATCATCAAACTAAACAATCCTTTGCTTAACGGATGATATGATGCAGTTAATTTCTCGATTGCTGCCTTTTTAGTAGCCATCTTGTACAATGGACTTTCTAAAAACAAGACAAAATCGCGACTTTCTTGAGACAACTCCATCAGGTGAAGCATGTCGTTTTTAACCGCTTCTAACGCGTTATCCTCTACCGCTTTATCAAAAAGCGCTTTGGCATAACGTGAGGCAACTCTTTGTTCAGACATAATTTTAAGCTTGTGCTTTGTTGTTTAAGTCCGACAAATACGTTGCAATTAACTTTTGCTGAGCTTCGCTGCTTTCCAATTTGTCAGCAACTAATTTCTCAGCAATTTGAACTGAAAAATGAGCAATCTCTTTTTTCAACTCGTCCATAGCTGCTAGTTTTTGCTTATTGATTTCGTCGTTAGCACGAGCAATCAATTTTTTAGCTTCCTCTTCAGCCGTAGTTTTAGCGTCTCCAACAATTTTCTCTTTCATCTCACGTGCTTCTTTCAACATAGCATCGCGCTCAGAGCGAGCTTGAGCCAATAATTGCTCATTCTCACCTTGCAAACGTGCCATCTCATCTTTAGCTTGTTCCGCTTGATTAAGAGCATTTGAAATTGTTTCTTCACGCTCTTTGATGGAAGACAAAATTGGCTTCCACGCAAATTTCTTCAATATGGTAAGTACGATGACAAACGTCACCAACATCCAAAATACCAATCCTATAGCAGGTGTAACTAATTGCATTTTTTTAAAAAATTAACGGGGACCGTTGTTCACAGTCCCCGGATTTTTTTTACAAGAAAAGAATCAACAAACAAACAACAATCGCGAAGAATACAGCACCTTCGATAAGAGCTGCAGCCACAATCATATTCGCACGGATGTCACCAGCTGATTCTGGTTGACGTGCAATTGATTCCATGGCGCTACCACCGATTCTACCAATACCCATACCGGCACCGATAGCTGCCAATCCTGCGCCGATAGCGGCACCCATTTTGCTGTAAGCAGCGGCTAAATCCGTTGCTTGAAGAAGCGTGTTCATTAAACTCATGATTTTATGTTTTTGATTTTGGTTTTATGTTCTGTTTTAATATTAACAATGCACCTTTATTATTTCAATGCATTGAACTTGGTTTTATTTTACTGCAAACTTACAATCTTTATTCGTTGTTATTCAAAAAATTAATGGTGATGTTCTTCCACAGCCATTCCGATATATATCGCACTCAATAATGTAAATACGAATGCTTGTAGAAAGGCAACTAACATTTCCAACATGCTCATAAACACTGTAAATGCAACGCTTAAAGGACTCACTGCATATCCAAGACCGGGGCTCATCGCACCAAAAATGAAGATCAATGAAAAGAATCCTAAAATTATGATGTGTCCTGCAGTGATGTTAGCGAATAAACGCAACATCAATACAAATGGCTTCAAAATTACACCCAAAATTTCGATAGGGATGATAATGATGTACATGAAACCAGGAACATCCGGCATGAAAATGTGCTTCCAGTAGTATTTGTTTCCATTAATCGTTACTGTAACAAACACTACAAGTGCCAATACCAATGTGATAGCTATGTTACCTGTTACGTTTGCTCCGCCTGGGAAAATAGGAATCAATCCAAAAATATTGTTAATGAAAATAAAGAAGAAAATGGATAACAACAAGGGCATGAATTTATCCGCTTTGTGACCAATAGATGGCTTTGCGATATCGTCTCTTAAAAACAAAATCAAAGGTTCCACCAAATTATAAAATCCTTTAGGTGCCTTACCCTGATTTGAAGTGTAGTGTTTCGCCATAGATAATACGATAACCAACAATACAATAGTGGCGATAAGCATGGCCAATACATTTTTGGTTACCGAAAAATCATAAATAGCTTCTGTTTTAGATGCATCTTCCCAAGTAACCTTACCTTCATGCAAAACAAAACCATTGTAAGCCGCATGACCGTGGTGGAAGTTTGAAGACGAAAATAGGGTTAAACCACCCGATTCTGTATAAAGAATTACTGGCAAAGGAATCGAAACGGCATGATCTCCTTCTCCCCAAAGATGCCAATCGTGTGCATCTCCGATGTGTTCAAAAATCATTTTACCTGCATCGAAACCTTCCTTTTCATGGGTTTCAGAATTGGCATGTGTGTTGGCATGATTGCCTTCAGCATGTGCATCTTCATGACCGGTAGTAACAGCACCATGATCTTCTTGATGAACGTTAGCATGCTGCTCATCTGCAACTGCATTTACTTCATGAGCTTGGATAGCATGTTCGGCAGATTCTACCTTGTTTGCCTGAAGTTGAATTCCAACAAAAAGAGCAAATCCAACAAGCAGAGATTTTTTTGTTACACTTTGAAATTTTGCAAATAATTGATTTTCAGGCATTTGTGTTATTTTTAGATTTTTCTAAATCGGGGCGCAATTTACTACGCATTTCTGATATATCAAAGAATAGGAACATTAGAAATGAAAGAAGATATGTAAGTACGAAACCTAACTCGGGTTTTCCATTATTCATCACGCTGATTATCAAAAATATAACTGCTGCAAATAAACGGAGCATAGTACCCATCATAATCTTTCGAATTCCTTTGTTGGGGTTGTTTTTATCATCGTGCAACGTAAAATAGTGCACCGCAATAAACAATATAGCGAGATAAATGATGCCCAAATAGATCCAAGAATTAATAGGATAACTCGTAAACATCTTGGCCAAAGCAATGCTTAGTATCATGGCAATGGATAACACGCTAAATTTGATGATATACCCTTTCATCGATGTATTGATTTAAAATCGGTGCAAAGGTAGCATTAAGTTCGAGAACGACTGAACTTATTTTAAATTTTTCAATGATTTGAAAATCGAATAGAAAGAAATTCCTAAACCAGAAAATACTCCTAACAAGGTAAACAGGGGAAACCGCGTGTTTACCCATTCTGTTTTATCAGCTTGAAATCCTAAAAACGTAAAAAGCACAATGCTAGCAATCATTTGAAAAGCCATCCCCACAAAGGCTAAAAAAGATACGTTTGATTTTTTCTTTGAGGGATGCATAACTGCTACTACCCTTTCATTTCGCACTTACCATTGAAGGTAGCACCTTGTTCAATTACAATCTGAGCGGTGAAAATATCACCGGTTACGGTACTTTTACCCATTAAAATAGTAGCGTTTTCAGATTTTATATTTCCTAATATTGAACCAGAAACACTTACTTCGGATGCAAAAACATTCCCTTTGATAGAGCCGGTAGAACCAACTACAAGTTTTTGTCCAACGGTTACATCTCCAAAAACTTCTCCATCGATTCTAATATCTCCGTTGCACTGTATATTACCTTGTATCTGTGTTCCCACCCCAATAAGGTTGATTACAGCTTGACCTGGCAATGTATTATTTTTCTCTTTGTTCTTGGAGGACCCTAACATATAAAGTAATTAATATGGATTTTTACAAATATAACGATTTGTTCACACAAGGAAAAACCTTAAACGACCAACAATTAGAAATTTCACATGAACAACGAGTACTTAGAAACCAATTAATTAACCACAAAACATAATGACAGCAACATCCGCTTAATGAGGATATTAAACTTTGATTTTCAATTTCTTAAGATCATTGAGTTGTTTTGGAATTCATACGAACTGAAGTTGAATCGTAAATAGATTCTTTATCACTCAGTAAGTTGTTCAACGTATTCGTTTTAGAATTCTTTACTTCAATTTGCAGTTTCAAATCTTCTAATTCCTGATTTAGCTGAATTAATTCTTCGCGGTCGCTACCAGCAATTTTATTTGGAATTAAACTCCTCATAGGTGTAAATGCGAAGAGCAGATAAATGAGAAACGTAAAGAAAATAAACAGTCCACTTGCCAAACTTAATATGTTTAGGGGTGTTAAGCGAATGGAAAATACTTCAGCGAATGAATCGTCGTTGATTAACACAAACCGATGCTTGTTGCGTAAATTCCGTATAATTTTATTTCCTTTTTTCGTCATAGCCAAAAATTCTTGGTATTTTTGGAAACCTTTGTAGGTTCATTTTCAATATTAATTCAAAAATATCGTTTTTATAGGATAATTCCATGCGTTCACTAAGGATATCGAGGGTCAAGTTTCCCCAGAAGCACATAATTCATTCATTATTTTTCTCTTTGCTCTTGCTTGTTATTGGCTCATGTAAAGACGAACAAAGTTGGGGATACAAACAGTGGCATAACACATTGGCCCATTACAATACCTATTTTAATGCAGAACAAAAATGGCTTGAAACCTATGAAATGGTGCGTGAATCGTATAAAGAAGATTTTCGCAAACCCATAGAAATATACAACTTTGGAACTACAGAAACCCTGATGGGTAACCAGTCAAGCATGGATGAAGTGATCAAAAAAGCAAGTACCATGATTGATCGTCATCCCAAAAGTAAATGGGTAGATGATGCTTTTTTATTAACAGGGAAAGCATATTTCTTAAAAGGCGACCCCAATGCTGCTATTGACATTTTCGACTATGTGTTTAATCAATACAATGATCCAGAAATTCGTTTTACAGCTCGATTGTGGACCGTTCAAGGTTTATTGATTAAGGATAAAGTAATTGAAGCTGAGGCTATGGCTCAGTCAATTGTAGATAATAAAGAACTACCCAAAAAACTTCAATGGCAAGCGCAATTAACCTTAGGCGCTATTTATCACAAACAAAAGAAATATCAACAGTCGGCAGAATTAATGGCAAAGGCTCTACCTAAAGTGCGAAATCGTATGGATCGATATCGAATTTATTTTGCTTTAGGTCAAGCTTATCAAAAAACCAATCAAATTGTTTTAGCTGAAAAGTGCTTTTCAAAAGTTCCATTATTTAATCCCCCGTACGAAATTGCTTTTAATGCACAACTTGCGAGGGTTGAATTATTAACTGCAAATCAGAGTAACTTCAATAAAGCAAATCGGATTTTAAACGATATGCTTCGCGATGATAAAAATATTGATTACAAAGGACAAATTTATTATCGTATCGCACTAAACGAAATTAAAAGTGGCAAAACGGATAAAGGTGTACAAACATTAAAATTAAGTGTTCAGAATTCTACTACCGATAAGGCTCAAAAAACGACTAGTTATTTAAAAATAGGTGATGTTTATTTTGATAAGCGCAACTATCAAGTTGCCGGTTTGTA
>JACCDU011141583.1_pt1 | contig 26314 bp, 24 predicted proteins | sample 7446081 | NCBI WGS metagenome assembly JACCDU01 (sample SAMN15323447, study PRJNA562643) | freshwater metagenome | isolation source: river surface water | place: USA:Blue River Watershed | collected 2017-08-17
CCTCAATAACAGGCTTCTCCTCAACAGGCTTCTCCTCAACAGGCTCCTCAACAACAGGCTCCTCAGCAACAGGCTTCTCCTCAACAGGCTTCTCCTCAACAGGCTTCTCCGCGCTTGGGCCAGTTGATAAGGCCTCTGCACAATCCTCACCGTTTTCTGCAATATCTTCTTCGTCCTCTGATTCGTCAGTAGTACCGTTAGCATTAATAAATGTGAATTTGAATAAATGATTGCTGGGATCTAGTCTAATGAAATGATCAGTTAAGTTAGTAACTTTAATAACAATGGGGGTATGATTTGAATTTTGATATAAATTAGCATCAAATGAGAGCTTTTCCTCATATTTATCACAAGGTACAATCTTGATCCATCCATGAGAGCATCTACGAATACGGATGCCTGTTGCCACAGTCAAACTACGACCAGGTTCAAATTTTAATGTTCTTAATGGCGCATAGGTGACGCTCTTTTTACCTAACAATGGGGGCGTTAGAGAACTTGCAGATTGTAATTCAAAAGGATATGACATGTTTATTATATTTATGCTAAACAAAGATTAAATGGAGATTTAGGTAGATTCATTATTATTGGCTACTCCATCCGCGGTTTGAGTTATTTCAATTGTTTTAGATGCAGCCGCTGCATGTTTGTGACGTAAAATCATAAAGAGCATTCCAGGAAATACTACGCAGACTACAACAATTAATATGATTGCAATTTGTTTCCAATTTGTCTCGGTATTTTCAATGCAGGCGCATAGGCCTTCAATATGTTGACTTGTCATTATATATTATTAGCAATTTACTTTGCATAGTTTGTTCTGAAAGGAACAACGGTATCATTGACTGGTGAGATCGTGCTATCAATGTCTTGGAGGGCAGTAAGTCGGACTCCATTACTTTGACGTGAACCTCGTCGAGTTTGATAATTATTATTCATCGTAGGATCGGTATCATATCTGAAATCATCTGGTTGTTTAATACTAGGCAACGTTGTGGTACCTGTAGGATTTGCCAAAATATGTTCCTTCGTTCCTGCAAATTTGCTTTTGGTCATTGCAACTCGCTCCACATGATCAACTGGTTTTGAGGGTAGTCCTAGATGAGCAGGATTATCTGCATATTCGTATTGTCTACGTTTGCTCTGCATACCATCTTTCCTTGTTGTAAATGCTTTAGCTAGTGTTTTAGCACTAAACATTGATGATGACGTTTGTGTAGTTTCTGGCATCTTTTGTTTATTATCATGACTGACTCTATACAGAATTGCACCAACATCGCGCGGGGGCATAATAGCATGATTCACTACAATGTTATCATCGGTGACCGGTTTAATAGGCTCTACTAAGCTTTCTTGGATATTATTGCCAGGTGTATATTTATAATAAATGCCCTTTGTTGCAATCTGGCGTTTAGTGGGTTGTGTTCCTACCATTCTATCCACATGGTTAATGGGTACAGAAGGAGGAAGCAATGCTGAGATAAATCTATTTCGCATAGAATCCTTTTTCATATCAACAGCAACGTTTTGAGCGTTATTACGAGCTGCTTTTAAATCGCTGACTTGGAAAACATGCGTACCATTTTTAAATCCAGATTTGCCATCTTTGAATTTAGTATCTTGTTGACCTAATCTAAATACTGCATTTGCGGCACGATCGACTTCCTGTTTGGAACGATACACATTTGAGACTGAGCTCAATCCGAATTTGGATTCTGGTTGAACATTCCATTGGACGCCGATCATGTTAGAAAGCTTGCCTACAATATCGGTACCATACTGCGGCAAAATCTTTTCCCCTCCATTCTCATACACCTTTTGATCTTCCTTAATAACATCGCCTACTTGAAGCATAGTTCTACCAGGATGGGCACTTGATTTGGTATTCATTCCATCTGTGCTATCATTAAAGATTCCGCCTAGTCGTGTTGCCGTATCATTGTATCCTTCCTTCACTTGTTTTAGCATGCGCTTTTCTCCCACAATGCCTTCAGTTCGCACGTCTGCAACATCCTGCAGTTTACCATAAATGTATCTCTCTTGCCGAAACTTTGTTTGATCGTTGATCTGTGACACTCTAGGATCATTGGTAGACATACGCTGATCTTTTGTTAAATCTCCCAAAAACAATTCGGGATGGTATGGATCATGAGTATAGCGTTTACCATGTTCTTGCATATTCATCAAAGATTGACCAAACGGATTACGGCTACTTTGGCGAGGCATATCTGATTCAAATAATGGCGCATCGGGCCCCGTTCCTCGAATTGTTTCTCTCATAAAGTTTTCAACTGTATTGGGATCGTCATATGGATCTGGCGTGGATTCATATTTCTGTTTAAGAAGCGAATCCGGCAATGATGGAATATCATATAATCTTTGGAATTGCCCTTTTGAATACATCTTGCTAGATTCGTTGTACGATTATATTGATTGATAGATAGTAGCTTCCAATGGCCACAAATGCAAACCATAAAATTGACAATTTGTATTACATAATATACAATCATTCCACTTCAAACTAATCATGAGCACGCAGCACCTCTCTGCCGCGTTCAGCGGCCTAACCATCAACATTGCGCTCTGCTCAAAGACTATGAATGATTCTTTCTCGACTCCGACTAATCAGAAGACAGATAACAAAACCCCGCCAGGTGCTCCACGACGAGCCTCAAAGATAGCCGATTATTCCTATCATCATTCATATCCCCGCTTGTTGTTCAACACTATGGATGATCCAATGGGAATGACCTCGGATGAATCCGATGTTGAAATGTAATCTGGCATCTTTCTTTTTTTGATTTCGGTAAATAGTAATATAAATGCATGGTAGTAATGCTTAAGCATTTTAGTAAATGGTTTGGACGATCTAAGTATAAATACATTCGTGGTAACCATGTATATGATTGTTATAAGTTAATAAACCCCGAGGCAACCTTTAGTTCAATGCTACTTGAATTAGATTTACAATTCATTGTGATTCATAATTCACAAGTGGTAAATTGGATTAATACCAATCCTCTGATTGTAGTCAAGATGATTCAAGATAATCCTAGCCTATACAAACTATATATTTTGAAACAAAGCATTACCAAGCATCGTGAACTCAATGAGTTGATAGAAGCGCTATGGGAATACAGGTAAGTATTAAAATTGAAAATAATACAATTAAATATACCTCTGCCATTATCAAATTAACTTTGAACAATGCTCTTCAAAACTCAACTCGAATTAAACATTACTATCAAGGATATTAATGCAATCTATGCCACTAACTATGAACAAATGTTAATGGATCATGCGCGTTTGATGTACGAGCGCAAGTGTCGCGATGGTCAATACATCAAAAGTATTGATAAGCTAATTCGTCGCTCGCTGCCTAACTTAATCCGTAGAGATTTATCTGCGAAGGTGCGGGTTTACATTGCTGTGGAAGCTACTGCTATTCGGTACGATCAATATGATTTTATTACCGGAATGGTTGTTCAAAAGATTATCCCAGCTGGAAAGATTGGCAACTTTGATATGCTGGAATGCCGCAATGACCATGTAGTTGCACTAATGCAGCTTCGTAAAGATGCTGACAAGTTTACTGTCGGAGACACAATCCCTCTTCGCGTTGGAGCGTCAATGTATAAAATTGGCAATGAACACATATTGATCAATGGAGTTCCGTTTATCCCTATTGAAATGAATCCTGTTCAATTTACGTTGGATAAGCTTAATGCTGAAACAAAAGATCATTTCAAAAAGATGATTAAACCATTGCTCGATCGCGAGATCGCGCGTAAAGATGCTTTAGATAGCAAACGATGGGAATCATTTGCAAAGTTGCTCCATCCATACAAAACTACAACAAAGCTGACTAACGGAGTTGACATCATGAATATTGATTCTATCGAAAAGGGAACATTTGGAGTAGATTATCATTCTAATCTGTCCGATCTTCAATTGAGCATAAATGCTCCTAAGGCTTCTGAATCAATCACGATTGTTTCTCAAGAACCAAAGAGCGCGCTCACTAGATTAGTGTTTCCATTTGTTAAATGGCTTAGCACTATTAATGATCTAACTGAGCAATATCATACCGATGAGCTGTATCACAATATTGATCATATCTGGGAGCTTTACATGGAGCACAAACTATAAGCAATACTGCTTATTTTTTTATTCGATCATCATGAATAAATAATATACCAATGAGTACATCTGATATGAAATCTATAAAGAAACGCATTGTTAATGCGATTAAAGATCTTGATCGAACAGACTGTATTGATTTATGCGTTCTTATCAAAAGCAACATTAATGATTCATCTGTAGTCAGCGAAACTCCCCGCGGTACCTTTATTGATTTAGATAAACTCGATGATGAATTGCTAAAACAGATGGATCATATGATTTCAACTAAACTGCAACGTATCGCATCACGGTAATAAGTTTAGTTGCTTACATATATAGTTAACGCTACCAAGTTAAACGAACAATATGACTGAGGCTATCTTCGAAAGTTTCATTAACCATGTATATGCGGGAGGAACTGCTATTGAGGTATTTGATAATCATGTTAATGTTTTAGGCGGAGCAAATGATATTACGGTTCAATCTATATTTGGCGCTGCTCATGAATCAGATAATGATTCCGACAGTGATTCAGAACGTAAAACCAATCATGAATCAAAGCGCAAATCTAACCGCGACTCCGAAAGTGACTCCGCCGTTGTTGCGCCAATGAATTTGACCCTTGATAACGATGAAGATTCTATTGTATCTGAGTTTTCATTGAAACTTGATTTATCGTCGAGTGAAAAGGAAGGTAAAGAGGTAAATGAAAAAAAAAGTAAAGGCGCAAGTGATATAGTAGGAGCTATGGATTTAACTATTGCTGAATCAAAAAAAGATAATAGCGGCAGTTTATCTGCAAAAGATGTGGCATCCATGCTAAGTGTTTATACGGAGTAACTTACTCATCATTAAGTCTTTTTTTTAAAAGTTCTAACAAATCCTTGCGTTTATCTTCAGCAAGATGTTCCTCCTCAATCTTGGCATCCTTTTCTGCTTTCTCATATGCATCCAACATACGATCTGTATTTGCATTTAACTCCTTCACCATATCTTCGTACATTCCATGAATAATTGAAATCTTGACGCTGGGATTTGTTTCCATCAGGATATATTTGTAATACAATGCATATTGCTCATTCTTATGATGATACACATATCGTCTATCCTTACGTAGTTTTTCTTGCGTCTCCATGCTCTTAGGCTTACCATAGACCGCAAGGATATATCGGCGAAATGCTACGGCATTAAAGATTCCCTCAGTCGCTAGATATTGAAATACAATAGGATGGACTTGGTTAAACATCTTTGCCGGTTCAAACTCTAGAATAGCTTTCTTGCGCTCTGAGGGATCCATCGTAGATAATCGTTGATCATTTGTTTTCATGAATGCCATAATTTTACTCGCAGCTTCGATACCCTCAGCGGTCATCCGTTTTGATCCATCAAGGTAAAAGCTTGAATCTGGGGTTGGTGGCATTTTCTGTTCCATGGTTATCAGGTTTATATTGATTATAATGAGTATTAAATTGATGCTGGATTTGCTTCTTCGCGCGAGCTACTCTGAGAATTCTGGAAAGCGATTAACGTATTAACGTCAAGTGATCTTGGCACTGTTGATACTTTGACTGAAGTCGGAGCAGGAGCTACTTTATTGCTTTTAAAGACAGATGAAAATATATTGCGCAAACTTTGTCCTCGTGATAGCTGTGGCTTAGTTGTTGATGCCATAGTTTCTCGACGCCCAGTAGGTAACTCAACAGTTCCATTTCTAAAACTTGTAATTCGTGTATTCTTGCGCGGTAGTGTAGTTCGTTTGAATACATTTCGAATAACAATAGTTGCTGAAATAATACTCAAAGCTAGTTTGATATATGAGAATGTATCACTGGTAGCCCATGCATTCAGTTTATCAACCTCTTCCTTATATCTGATATCTTTTGTTTCATATGTAACACTGGCTCGTGTCTTTAGTTGAGTATATGTGATAATCAGCATCAAGACAATAAAGATAAATGAAATTGTCGATGCCGCTTTATCCCACCAATCGCAATAGATTACAGTTTTATCTTCGTTGGCAAGACGCTTTAATCTTTGAAATACATTGTTGCTGCTTGATGGTTTAAAAAGTGTGGTAAATTGTTCTGTCTTTGTCATTCCAGAAAAGTTCATATTGTATGCCGGAGTCAATTTGTAATAATCAGGATAGTTGCGTTGGTATTGCGCCATATCAATTCCTGGGTATAATTGTTTTGAATTATTGCCAATATATTCATATGGGATGGCATAGATGTTATGACCTTCGCCATTAATTGCCAATTCTTTCATTTCTCGCAGTTCTCGTTCATCTTCTGTTTCTTTTACTAAAGATTGAAATCGAATTCGTTTTGTTGATCGTAATGGCGGAGGATTAGTAGCCGATGTTGATTCATTTAAGTTCACCTCCACAAACTCCTCCATTGTAAATTGAATCCCAAGATTGTTCTATATGACATCAAACAAAAAAAAGAGTATAGATTAAAGATTCTGAGCTATTTGACGCATCAACATTTCCTCTCCCTTATCAAACCCACCTGATTGAATGAACTTATCGACATCGACCTTACCCTTCTCCGCTGGTTTAATTGCGCCATGTCTGGCCGGTCCATTCTTATTTGCAAATCGTTTGCGTCGTTCTTCATAGATACGCGAATAAGCTTTTGTCTTTTCTTCGATTGCTTTATCATTAAGTGGTGCTTCTGGCGTTTCCTGATGATACGCTTTTAGAGTAGATGGAGCATCAGGATCTTCTTGATCGTCACATTGCATCTCTTCCATTGCCATTTTGTAAAACGCATTTGATTCATCATTTAATGATTCGATTGCAGGCGAAGGATCTCTAATCATTCGCGCGCCAGAAGATGGTGCAGGCATTTCTAACTTAGAAAGTAGAGCAATGATTGAATTGACTCCATATACATATGAAGAATCTTCTGATATCTTAATCGCGGGAATTGACTCCATTCCTTCGCGCACATAATCATTAATATTTGAATCATCCGCTACTTCAATCGCAATCGTAAATTTATTATCATTGATGGCAGGATGTCTATCATTTAGATATTCAATGATTCGTTTGTTATAATCATCATGACTAGGCGAATCCTTTAATACTACTGAAACCTTGGTGTAACTCATTATGTCTAGCGATAATAAACTTAAAATGTCTAGCGATAAAATTGAAATCGATATATCTATATATAGCATCAAGACCATCGCGATTACCAATCTTCAATATGCTGACTGCCAAGATCATCACGAACAAAAGCAACGATATTCAACTAGCGAAAACACCATATGCTGCGCTTGTTAAAAAGATTCCTGCTGTAGTGAATCGTACTCTGACTTTTGAACTAAAAGGTGCTAATTGCGCAATCGCTAATGCTCTACGTAGAACGCTTATATCTGAGATGCCTATCAAGCATTTAACAGTGGCTTTAACTGATATCAAAACTACCGATCCATATGTGGTTGGCGATGCAATCCGTAAACGTATTGAAATGATTCCAATCTCTCAATCAATCAATCCAGATGCATCATTCGCGATTCGGTTTGAAAATGACACTGATACATATATTGATGTATTAAGCTCCGATATCAAGTTAAATGGCACAACATCATCAAAAGATATTGTCCCTCAGATTCCAATCTGTGATATCAACAGTGGTACATCATTTGTGATCAATGATATTCGTGTCGTCGAATCATTTGGTTATGATAATGCTCGTGCCGCAATTGGCCGAGTAGCATACGAAATCATAGATCATGATATGACTCAGCCATCTATTGTATCGGATCCATCAAGCTTCCGTATTGAAGTTGAAACGCCAGGCATCATTGACCCAGTGGAGATGGTTCGCAAAGCAATTGATAATTTGCTAGAACGACTAGATAGCATCGACTATGGCAGACATGTTATTGAGTTTGGAATATACAAACTAACAATCCCGAATGAAACATATTCAGTGGGGCGCTTACTCAGTTACTACATCTATCTGATCGAACCTAGTATCAAGTATGTAGCAAATCGTATTCCGCATCCATCGAAGCGAGAGACTATCATTGATGTTCATCATCCAAGTGGAGAAGCGTTATGCAAGAAAGCAGTAGAGAAGATCAAAGCTGATCTGAAAACGCTACGTAAGACGTTCCAGTAAATGGTGTATCTTTTTTTGAATGAATGTTGCCAGATCTAAGATTCATTCTTTTATGAAACATGCCACTTTTATAAAAATTGTACAAAAAACATAATCCTGATTTGATGGATACGATCAACGTAATATAGTCTTTATTACAATGTCTCAAGTAGAACACATGGAAGTAGCTCCCCGTATGTGGGATAAAACAATTGCCGCGACTTATGATCCTAAACCCAAATCTGTAGATTCTCAAGATGCGAGCTCATCCGAAGAAGATACGATTGAGGCAATCCCGGCTGATACGACTACTGCAGTAGTTGCCGCTGCATCTAAGGGATCTTTATTCTTTGCTCGTCTCAAATCTTATCTAATCCCTGCATTGTTTGTTATTGCTCTTATTGTAGTTGTCTATGTATTCTGGAAGTACTTTACTAAATATCGTAACACCAAGAAAGAATCTGACCATAACTTACCTATTATCAATGAAAGTGATATTACACCAAACCATTCTCCAAAAAAGACAACAAATCCAACTGTGCTAATTCAGTCGCAAGATATGTCAAAGTATGAATACGACTCTGCTGAATCTGAGGAAGAATCAGAGGATGAAGACTCTCCTCCTCGTTTAGAGATCATTGAGGAAATCAGTAAAGACGGTTCGGACGCAGATGATTCCTCGTCTGAGTCATCTGAGGAGTCGGCAGAGTCTATTGACTCTGAATCCTCTGAATCCTCTGAATCAGACGAGGAAGTAGAGGAGCCCAAAGAAGTAACCCCTGAACCTGATATCTCAGAGATTCAACAACTTATTTCAACTGATACCAGTATGCCGATTCTAGAAGATGATTTTTCATTTGACATTCCATCATACGTTGATGAGGAGGAACAACCTGCTACTCAAGCAGTGGAACTTTCTACTTCGAAGCCTAAACGACCTGCACGCAAGACCAAGCGAGTTACGCTCTAAGTATCTTACGAATCTTTTTTTATCATAATATAACATCATGTTTGAGACACAGCACTTTGAATCTAATGAATCCTTAATCGAGGAATGTTCTAAGCTAGTTGCAAAGCATAATGAACTCAGTTATCAAAAGGTAAAACTTCGTCTTCCGACAATCGAATATAAGGATATCAGTAAAACTAAGCCTCGTGCCGAGGTTGCTAATGATGTCGCTCGGTTCTATCAAGAGTATACTGCACAAACAATTATTACGAAGGAGCTTCAAACTCTAATTGATAGTATGACATACACCACTGATGATTTAGGCATTCACATCGATCTTAGCACTGATTCTATTATTACTATCTTGGCCGGTCTTACTGAAGTGCGAGATCGTTTAACAGAGTATCAACAACGGATTAGCAATAATTGTGATGCTGCGGTATCAGATTTGATTCAGTCTATGAAAGAGAAATCCCTTGATGAATCTAGTATTTCTGAACTAATCGATGTAACGTTTAATTGTATGATTCATCGCGGAAGTGGTGAGTACTTATTCATTCCAGTTGGCGCAGAAATATTAAGTACCGTTCAATCTCAGTTTTCTGAACAGCAGATTCAATTAGTGAAGGCATCCAATAATGATGTCAAACAAATGTTGCTTCAATCCAAATCATTAAAACAATTACCCTTTAATAGATTGCAACGGTTTGGATTATTGCCAGATGAAGGATCTAATTGCGATTTTGCTAGAATCATTAAGAATCTGCTTGCACTTGATATCCCTAGTGATATTCCGTTTCAAAAATCACTAGAGCCATTAACAAAAAACTTAAAACTGCTTTCCGCAGAATCTGGAATATCAACTGGGCTTATCATAGTAGTAAGTCAAAATGACGATAGCTATTTTGATATGAGTTCGCTTCTAGCAGTATCCCGAGCACAAGGTTCCGCTGGCATTAGTGAAACAATGATTATCACATACGACCTTATCAAAGAAGGAGACAAATCTAAAATGAAGAGTGATGACATGATCACAATTAATGTAACCGAATCAACGCAGCAAGCTTATTTACTTTGGACTAATGATCTTAAATCATTTAAATCACGAGCCGCGCCTATCAATAACATCTTTATTCAAAAGTTACTTCGCCGAGCCCCATCTCCGATCATTGAAGCACATAATAATTTATTGGAACATATCATCAAGGATGCTAGGACGGAAGATGCTATATCATTCAATCGCGTAAAGTATATGTCATTTAGTAATGACGCGACTGAGGAATCGTATCTAGAATATTTATGTTCTGCTTTAGTTAAGAATATTAGTAGCAGTATTGGTAAACTAACTGGAGATAAACTAAAAGATGTAGTTGCTGATGATAGCTTTACAAAAATGATTCTAACCACAATCAATAATGCAAAGCCAAAACTTGGTGTATTGCCTCAAATGTTACCCTCGCATAGTCATATCATCTATGCCTCTATGGCGTATGCTATTGCCAAGAAAATAAAAAAAAGTCTGATAACGCTAGATACAGCAACCAAACAATCCATTAATGATACGGTTGAAATTAATGTCAAGACAAATGACAATCTATACTCGCGCGTAGTGGCAAGTTATTATTTGCATATGGCATAAACGCAAAAGTAACTTAGATCTAAGATCCGTTTTCAAATAAAATTATTTGACGAAACATCCCGCTTCAGAGTGAAACACAAAAGCATGTCACTTTGATAGAAATTGCACTTTTTCATAGTAATATCGTTTCGATCGGGTTTGCCATTTTCATTTGCATATTGTATTTGATTTTGTCATATGATTCATCTATAAAGAATCCTACCCAAGTAGGAGTCTTGTCATACAATGTTAAATCATTATAAACCTTCATCATTTTATTGAGATAAACTTGCTCGTGCTTCTGTGGGTTTGCTTCATTCAGACGATGCTCGATCATGTACATATCGATATATAAGATCCATAACTTAACTACTGGATGAGCAATATGAATGAAGGTATCTTTAATAACTGATTTCACACAAGGCAATGGCATATATGTAGCAATGTCATACATGTTGATTAAATATGTTGCTTGTTTAGTATTTTTATCATTAATCAAACAACTATGTTTCTTCATTCGAAAATCGTATGGCACATTGAAGTCGGCGTGTAGAAATGCTTTAAATGAATATTGCTTATAGGATTCAGGGATAAGTTGTTTAAGATAATCAACAAGCACCATTTTAGATTTATGATCAGTATAGATTAGATTCATTGCGGTAGCAGAACATTCTTCTAAATCATTAACGAATATAATACCACCAGCAGCATTTTGATTGGATCTAACAAACTCCATCACGCTTGATAGAATATCTATCCTTACATTTCCTTTTCGTTTGTCCTTACTATTATGTTTGCGTTTCTTGCCGCCTATTTGGCGATTACTATTTGTATTATAATCGTAAAGAGGATGCAGTTCTTTAATCTTGTCTGAAATCATAGTATTGGTATCTGGATCAATGTAATTATTATAATCTCTAACATTTGCAAGTATCTTACATGCAAACACCTTTAGCAAATAGTTGGAGGCAATAGATGTTTGAACTGCATAACAAAACTTGGTTCCATTCAGATCTAGCATGTACTCTTGATTGATTAGTTTCATAATAATGTTAATGGGATTCAAAGAGTCTTGATATTCTTTTTTATCTTTCAAGGCTTCTGTGATATCTAGTAGAAGTTGCTTAGGATTGGTTGAAACTATCATGAATGGATATGCCTCCGATGCAATACATCCATGAGCAGCAACCGCGTGGTTGCGCTTTATAATATCTTTCACAATATGTGTCAAAGTATCATCTGATTTTGAGAAGAAGGTTTGGAGCCTCTCTGCAACCGTCAACAGCCAATTTAGTTTACTAGCCTGGATATCCATTGATTATACTATTGGGATTAAGAATTTAAAAAAAAGATGCAAAACGTTGTCGCGAATCAAACTATAGTTTGTAACGACGGATGCTTTTGCTAGCAGTAGCCTTATCATCATGATCACGATGATCTTCAATGCATTCAAGCACCTTCTGAGCTTGCTTATGCGCATTGGTCTCGGCTATGTAGTTTGGATTCTTCTGCACTGGAGTCATAAACGTTGCAAGTAGCTTAAATGGCATGACTCCAATAATATAATGATGTTTATCCATCTGGCGCATCAAGGATTGTTTAGCGCGATGTTGCAAGCTTTCGTCATACATTGATTGAACATAAGAATCACGATCAAAACTGGATTGCTCATACTGTTGACGGAAGCAATAATCAATCTTGAATGTTTTGTTTACACAATTGCCAAGAATCTCTTCTAGAAGCGAAACATCACGAAGGCTGCCTATATCAATGATCATAGATGTTCCAGCATGAATCTCTTCGGTGCCATCGGCATTTAATAATGCGTCTTCTAAATCGTTCAGATAATTCATTTGATCATCATCGGGTGATTCAGCGTAGATAGTCATGAACCCACATTCAACTGGGTTACCCGAGGTGTCGGCTCTTTTGAAATGACCGTACGGGTTATGGGCATTGTTATATTTTAGTTCCGTAAATGCACATCTGCGATAAACGGCTTGCACAAAGATTGCAGTTTCCATAATATCAATAATATTCATTCCTACATTAACTTGTGGCCAATAATGATCAGGGATAGTATGGGTTGGCACGCGACTATGTGGGCACTTGAATTCAAATAATACCAGCTGCGTTGATGCTGTTTTGTCTAATCCATCAGGTAATGATCCAAATTGTTGAATCAGCTTATTTGTTGGAACATTAGATAATCCATCTGGGCTATAAGACAAATATCCCTCTTCATATGGAATGCTTCCAGTTTCAAGAATGCTACAAGCAAACGTGTCTTCGCAATGCAGCCTAATCAATTCTTCAAACACATTTCCCCAGTGAGTAATTACATTTCCGGTGAATCGATCAAATCCAAGTTTTTCGAGTACTAACTTATTAACTGATTTGTTTTTGTTTTGTTTTAAAATAGATGATAGCTCGCTTCCTCCAATAAAGTTCTTACGCAGCTCCTTCCATTCATCACTACCTTGAATAGGTAGGTGACGGTATTGGTCAATGAAATTGTTAAGAAGGGTTTGCTTGAACATATTGGACGATTATATTTAATATCAATTGATATCAATTTTATAATATTGTTCCAACATAAAGTATATAGTATGATTGGCCAAACATGCCGCGTACTCATCTAGTAAAATGTGTAAAACCTAAGAAGCAGCTTCGTATAGTAAAACGAGATATCCACAGCGATTCTTACACTTGCGATACTGCGGTGCTTCACATCAATAGCAATAAGCATGTCAAGCATATAAAACACTGCCTCAATCTTGCTATCTTATCCATAATAGATAGCAAGGTATGTGGCATCTATGATTGCCCAATTTTGTATTCTCTTAAAATTAGCCAGAATTCAAACATAACTAAGCTAAAGTTATCATCTGTCCGAGATGCGGAATTAACTAATTTGGATTCTTTACAATCGTTGCGTCTACCTATGGCAACTAAAGTAACTTTGAATAATCTTCCTCAGTTGCAATATCTGAATTTATCCAATGTTTCAGAATTGGAATTATCGAACATGACATTTAATATTTCTAAGTTTGAATTACCAAACCTAGAATCACTTAATCTAACAAATGTACACAATTTCCCATTGACAACCTTAAATGTACAAATGTTACGTATTTTGATTATTAATAATTGCGACATATCGCGATTGACCAATTTAAATGGATGCAGTAAAGTAGTTATTAAGGATTGTGAAACCATTGCATCAATTAGTAATATCGCTAATTCTGAATCCATCAAAGTAATTAATTGTCCTAATCTACTTACTGTTGGCAACATTGTATCGAATCACAACATAACTATTAGTAGATGCAATGCTTTAACACAATTAGATAATATTCAATCAATTGTGATGTCTCTTGAATATTGTTTTTCTTTAGTATCGCTAAATCCTTTACCTATCGATATTATTAGAGTTATTCGTTGTCCTTCATTATCTAGTATAAAATTATTTCCAGATGTAAAACATCTTCATGTGGATTCTTGTAATGTATTGGCCTTCTTGGAGTTTGATTCCAGTATTGCATTTGGTTATAGCAATCTTTGCGTCGAACTTATCGGCAACAATCACATTGATATCATCAAAGATTGGTTTGTTAATCAGTTAATCATTAATGATAATTCATCGCTGGTTAGTATTTCTAATGTATATAATTTGTCTGCATTATCATTGAATGATTGCCGAGAGGTGGAAACGATTTCAAATATGTTTGTTCAAAATACATTATCGATTTTAAATTGTCCATGTTTGGAAGATATTGATAATCTGTGCGGATTTAGTAATCTTGTTATTCATGATTGCATGTCTCTAACTTCCACAAAACTATATTTAACAAAACTCGCTATATGCGATATTATGGCTTGCCCTGATTTGAATATCGCCATTGATGGATCGCGATTAACAAATCTAAAGTTGGTAGACTCTGGCAGAATCATCATAATGAATTTAATTCTATCTAGTCGCGTATTTGTCAAAAACATTGAGTGGCTTCCTGATATTGGTCAACCATATATTATTTGTGAAACAGGAGAAAATCAAATGCTTCGTAACGCAGTGATCTTGGCTAGTTATTATCACCGCATGCACATAGCCGCTAATCAAATAACTTCTGCAATAAAATTATATACACTGCGTAGAATTAATAAACAATATGATGAATTAAATCAGAATGGGATAACGCACACATGTGCTATATGTCTTGAACTTAACAAAAAAAGTAATGTCACTATTACGCCATGTTCGCATATGTTCCATAAACATTGCCTGCAACAATGGATACGTATTCGACAAAATTGCCCTCTATGCAATAATGATATTTGAAAAGTCCACTCTGAATGGACTCTATAATGATATAAAATAAATCATGTCAGAACATTGCTTCTCAGGAGATGAATTCCAAACAGCTCATATGACTTATTCTTTATTTAATTCGTTTGAGCAGTGCAATCAATCGATCTTAGATGGCGAAGAGGTGGATCTTTTTAAATATTTACATATTACAAAGAACATTCAATACGATCATGAGCTACTACGCACAGCTCCTCAGTTATTAGCGCAATCAAGCTGGATTCATGTAATCCTCGAGTTTATGCTACAAGTGGCGCCATATGATGCTAGATCATTTAAAATTACTCTTAGCTCATTAAGTATGATTGGATTCGACCCGCAAGAATATAAATCTAAAACGCCAAAATGGATGCAGTCTCTACTGCATAACTACGATGATTCTGTTAAGCAAGAAGAACGATTTTTGCGAAAACATAAAATGGTATATCATATAGATTATGAAGATAATATTGAAACCATTAATGGAGACCTTGTTCAAACAGGATATTGTATTACAAGAGTAGCACTTTATCGATTAATATCTTATCGGTATGGGGCTGCGTTTCTAGAAGCGCTCTTAATAAGAATGGGACATTTGTTGTTTTACTATAGCGATTATCGTCACAAATTCCAATCGCAGTATATTACTACTCTTCAGAGAACTATCGCAGGATTGTCAGAGGATATCGCCAAGTTAAGTAAACAACGCAAAAGCAACGCGCAGATTTTGTTAGATCATCCAACTAATTATGAAAGAGATTCATATGATGAAAATGTTTTTTCTCCTGTAACCTCCGATGTAGTTATGCACGATGATCAAGATTATATTGATGAGATAGCATCTATCCATCGTGTTATCGAATCTACATTTAATCGCGTAGATGGTCGTATTAGCGATATCCATGTTAAACTAGCAACCATTACCACCAAGATCGATGATATAGTTGGATCTATTGTGATGAGAGACATTTCTTATGATCGCCGCACTTCTATGATTAGTAATTATTCAAATCCAGTCATGGATCATGTGAATAATATCTTTAATGAATATAAACAAATCGATAATGGCAATCCCCCTGAATCAACTCCGCCATTTCATCAACTAAAACGAGTCCAACCATATCCCTCGTCTGAGTTTGCAACTATGGAACAAGTTCTATGAATGATTGTAAGATACATCCCTACTTCAATATAGGCTGATATATTTCACGATGGAGGATACGGTTATAGATCATGGCTCTAACATATCGGGCATTAGTCTTCTACTAAATGTTGAAAAGATTTCCAACGCAGTTGATATCGACGATATGGAAAAGAAAGTAAAAAATATGTATATCGATGCTGTTGATAATGAAGAGGAGGAAGATGAGGAGGAAGATGATGCAGATATCTTAGAGGAGTATGAACAAGCTATGGAAGATATTGAATCGGTAATGGAAGAAGATGCAACCGATAATGATGACGATGACGATGATCAAGATGATGTGGCATCTGTTATCTCTATGGCTAAATCTATGCGGTCAACGCGTAGTGGAATTATTGCTAACCCTAAGGATAGTTATTACATGCAACAAACCCGTGATGATCATTTACAAACGAGTATCAATCGTGTAATGGAAAATGTTCCTAAAATGAATATTGATATGGAACAAGAGATTGAAGAGGAACGTAAGAATACATTATTAGAACAGATTGAGGCACTTAGAGATGATTTATCAGAATTAGGAGTTTCTATTGATGGTGGTCAGTATTATGTTTCGTATGACGCACCTTTGAAACGAATCGAAGAGGTTCACAGAAGATTAACTTTCAAATATAACAAGCTAAAGTATAACTCGATTGCAGAGGAGGCTTTAGTAGCTGGTGCATCATTACTTGAAATGATTTTTAATGGAAAGCACGAATACTTTGGATGTAAGCCGGATATCACGGGCTACTCAGATGTAGTTAAATCAAAGTTAAAACGAATTCGCGTTGAAACCAGTACTGCGGTAAGTCGGTTTGTCATGCGAAATCAAGTAGGAGTAGTGCCTCGTCTCATGATGGAGCTTCTCCCATCATTGATCACACAGTCTCAACGAAGAAAGCTACAAGCGAATGATAGTCTGAATGCAAATGTTGGATATAAAAAAAGTAGCATCCGCAGTCATATTAGCGATCTTAACAATATGTAATTAATCTGATCAAACTTATATTTAATATAATACGTTATGGCTAAATGTGAGATATGTCACAAGCCTGCAACTTATGGAGTTATCTATAAGAAACCACTTCGTTGTGGAATACATCGAAATGGAATGGAAAATGTAAAATCAAAACGATGTGCTTTATGTAAGACGCGTCCATCATTTGGAGTCGAATGGAAAAAGCCAACACATTGTAAACAACATGCTTTATCGAATATGGAAGATGTTGTTAGCAAACGATGTGAAAAGTGTTCCACGCGAGCTACATTCGGAAAAGTAGCAAAACTGCCAACTCATTGTAAAGAACATGCCACCTCAGATATGGTAGATAATCATATTAAATGTGTAAAATGTAAAACAAGAGCATCATTTGGAGTCGAATGGAAAAAGCCAACACATTGTAAACAACATGCTTTAGCAAATATGGAAGATGTTGTTAGCAAACGATGCAACGATTGTTCTACGAGGGCGTCGTTTGGGATTGTTTGGAAGAAGCCAACTCATTGTAGAGAACATGCCACTACTGATATGAAAGATGTTGTTAATAAAAGATGTGCATTATGTGAAACCCAACCATCATTTGGTAATGAGTGGAATAAGCCAACACATTGTAAATCACATGCTACAGATGATATGAAAGATGTTAAGAGCGTTAGATGTATAAACTGCGATACATACGCATCATATGGATTACAATCAAATAAGACACCAACACATTGTAAAACGCATGCAACTGCAGAAATGGTATCTAATGGAAAAAAATGTACTCAATGTTCAGTTAGGCCTTCATTTGGATTTGATTCCAATAATGCAACACATTGCAAAACACATGCATTAGATGGCATGACAGATGTTATCAGTACATTCTGTCAAGAATGTTTCGCAATTAGAGCAAATCCTAAATATAAGTCCTATTGCGCTCGATGCTACTTTTATTTAAATCCCAATGATCCTAGGATAATTAATTATAAAACGAAAGAGCATACATTTATGATTCCACTATCAAATCAATATCCAAATATGATTCTTGATAAGATTGTACAGGGAGGATGCTCAAAGCGTCGTCCTGACGGATTACTAGATTGTTTCACACATTCTATCATTATTGAGATCGATGAAAATCAGCACTCAAACTATGATCCATTATGCGAAAGCCGACGTACAATGGAACTATTTGTCGATTTAGGATCTAGACCTCTTATTCTAATACGCTTAAATCCAGATTCGTATACAAAAGCAAATACCAATCATCGTACTAATGGATGTTTTAGTTTATCCGCAAAAACAGGCGAACTCAAATTAAATGAAGAAGAAATAAATATTCGGTTAAACAAGTTATATGAAACAATTGAATCAAATATTCAACAGATTCCCGAAAGCAGCATTACTACAATTCAATTGTATTATGATGCATATTAGTGATCTTAACAATATGCTTCCAGGCTAAGAAGTTATTTATACATTTATTTTTTTATATGCTTTCCATATCTTTGTAAAGATGCCTACCGTTATTCCAGAACAAATCATGGTATGACATATTAATATGATTGCTACAACCGCCATGTTTATAATTATGTCGATAGTAAAATTGATGATGATTCACCGTAATTATATCAACCATGTCTGGAACGCCGCCAACGCTACTATCTATCGTGTTACAGGGAGTGCAACGCTTGCTGGTTCATCAAGGTGTTCTGCGACTGTTTGAGTGTATGGAATGGTCGAACAATAAGTATGGAAGAATCGCTGGATTGATACTTGGCGTAGCTCTGAAGTTGCTTATGGCGTTTGCGATAGATGGATCTATGATATACATACTTGTTATAGATCCATTCAAAGGCAAGCATAATCTGATTGTGAAGGTTCTTTTGATAATTGGATTAATTGCGATCAATATAGGAGACTTGCTTACAAACATGGGAAACGTTTGGTCTGAGTATGATCTTCGACGCCAACTTGCAGAAGAAGCAAACTCTCGCGAAGCCGAAGCGGTAAAGCGTCATAAAGAAATCATTGCAATGCTTTCTGCCCAATCTGGAATTACTACTCCGCAAATCAATGGAATGGTAAATGAATTCAAATCAGCAATGTTTGAGGAGAACAAGCGGATGATCATTGGAGGTATCTATAGTTCGATCAATAATTATGATGTTATGCTACGCTACAATCCAGTGGATCAACTAACGCCGCGCGAACTAGAGCAACGTCAGCTTTCTCAAGAATAAGTTTATTCTGGTTTAGCTTTTTTATCTTTTTTGTAAATCTTGTAAATGATACTTCCTGCAAATGCGAGAATGGGTACGCTCAATGCATAGTTCCACCATGTGGCCAGATCTGCTGTTGGTTTCTTAAATGTAAACTGCAGTTCGGTAAAATCTATTGTACCATCTTTGTCGGTGTCTTCGGATGTTAAAGATCCTGTTGATAAGATTAATGAACAAGCAATAATAATCAAAGTAAATAATACTAAGGCTGCTCGAAGATCAGACTTGAGAATCCATTTGTATACATTTGATTTAACGTTTTTGAATTGTTGCATGTTTAGCATTGTTCTGGAGTTGTTACTATAGATATATGAATATTTGAAGTGTTAATAACAAAATATACACACCATCATGGAGATTCCCGTTCGCAATACTATCTTTTTACAAGGCATTTTCTTTAGTCAAATTCGTACACTAGAGGAACATATGATTGAGGAGAATATTGCGAATAATGAAGAGCATCAGCTTACTGATATGTCTTCTCATCGCTCCTCTGATATTCGTGTTACGCATTTCAAAAACAAAAAACAATGGGCGGAGGCATATAAGGATGCCACGTTAAAGTGTTGGAGCTGTGGCATGAGTTTCAAGGGAATTCCGTGTTTTATTCCACGACAAATCAGAAACACTTCTTCGGGAAAAGAATATGATACTATCGGGCTGTTTTGCGGATTTGCATGTTCTTATACATTCTTGAAATCTCAGGCATCGTTTGTTAAAGATAAAACATATTTTGATAAATTGGCTATGCTGAAAATGCTATTCACGCAATTCTACAACAAGAGAATCACTGAATTCAAAGAAGCTCCATACATTTACGATATTACCTATTATGGAGGCCATGTAGATATCTGTGAATACAGAAATGCACTTCGGCAAATCAATGCTGATATGATCGCTCAAGCAAAACCCATTCACAAGCATAACCATCATCGTCATCAGAAGCAACATTAGATCAGAGAAATATAACAACAATGGTAACAAGCCAAAGTTCCCTCTCCGATGAAAGCCAACGAACTTACATCTCTATCGATATTGCTGTGCGCTCTCTTGCAATCGGTGTGTATCGTATGAAATCGTTTCATAATATGGATCAATATAAGAATGATGATGCTAAAGTCATGAATGATAATTTGAATTCTATCGTTCAGCCATTATTGATGCGAGTGATTGACATTAATCATGGAGCCAAAACTAAAGATACTTCGATTACCGCAAAAGCAGTTGCTTTAAAGGAAACACTAACTCAGATAGATTCTACTATCAAAGATGATATAGTTGATGATAAGATTACTGTATTGATAGAATATCAAATGAATTCTAATCATGGCGCTAATGCCATCTTTAACATGATTATGTATCATTATGCTGGAACGTATCCTATCGAAGTAATGAAGCCATCATGGAAGAATACGGTTGCACTACATCCGCAACTTTCTCTTTCAACCTTTTTAGGATCAGCATCATCAAACTATCTTGCGAATAAGCGCCATACAAAGTTTAATATGTTATACTTGCTAACCGCAATAGATCAACTACATATGATAGATGGTATCGCAAATAAGAATCAAGATGATATAGCAGATACTCTGTGCCAAGCTTTAGCTTATCATAGAATGTAACCTTGTATCTTTTTTTGGCCACTTTTAGCAAATTCACACTTTTTTGCCTGACCACTTTGAACCGCAAAGTCTCGCCAAATAATTTTATCTGAAATCGAATCTTAGATCTGAGTTGCTTCCGCAGTTCAAAGTGGTCATGCAAAAACATGCAACTTTGATAGAAATCGCATAAAAAAGTGCCATCGGTTGAACTAATGAAATTCATGGAAAAATTTGTTGTGGAAGGTGAAAAGCTTAATAAATATGGAATCATGACTTCAACAGAATCATCCAAAATACGTGAGAAAATGATTGCTTTAGGATTAAATAATGGCATAGATTACCGGCTCGCGGACGTCCGCTACCCGGTGAAACAAGGCGGATTCAGTACTAAGAAAGTTTATCATCTTACACCTGTTGCATTTAAGACGTGTCTCATGCGCGCTCAACGCAGAGCTAATCAACCTGTTGATTCTGTTATTCATATTGATCTGGACGTAAAATTGAAGCATTTCTTTCGAAATATATCAATCGCCTCAAAAGCCGTTGTACCCACCTTTAAAGCCCTCTTAACCATGTCTACCTCAATTACTCTTGAGTACATTGATGCTATGCTTCTTCAGCAATCTATTCAAACCGGAAAGGAACTTGCTTATGAAGATGCTGAACAAATGATTCAATCTTTGATTGATTTGCTTGGAATGGATCCTGAGAAGAAAGCTATCATTGATGGTCTTGTTCATTTGAAAGGAGATTATCCTATTGATGCGGAAACCATGTTAAAGAGTTTAGGCGCTTTAGCCAATGCTGCATATTCAGGTGAGGTGAAAAGAATGCTTGAACGTGCAAGAATTATTCCAAAAGGGCAGAAAATAGCTGTCATGCCAGCTGACATGGCAGCTCCATTTGTATCATATGTTAATTCGAAGTGTCAAATCATTCGAGATATCAAACATGAGAATGGTCAAACTTATCCGACGATCAAATACAGGCTAACCATTAATGCTGCTCATAAGGTGTTGATGCGCGCTTACAATGATGATACATTTGCTGACTACTTTTCGATTCAACTTCAGTTGATTGGAAAGTATCAGAAGTATCAATCTGATTATCGTTTGCATTTGAAGGAGATAGAGTCTCGCCAGGATAAGAGCACAATTAATGATTTAACTGGAGAAGTTAAAGATTTAAAACACAAGATAGATAATATGCATCATGAACATTCTGCAAAGATGAATGAAATGCTTCGCCGTCAGGAAGTTTTGCTTGATCATGCTGAAGAACAATCGAAAGATCTCAAGGAGGTGAAAGAACAACTTGCTGGTATCTTTGACTTTATGATTGGCTTAGCCAGGTTTGCATTGCCAATGTGGAATGGTGCTAGCGTCTTTAAGTCTCAGTTAGATCAACTACTAAGAGACAAATCGATTGATTTCGCATTGAAACATTTGAAAGTACTATTTACTGTAGCATTCTACAAAATGGAAAACATGCATGCAGATATGACAATCTACTTTTGCTGCACTAACTTTGAGGATGTGCGTGATCGCATTAATACATTGTATAAGCGACATGTGGAAGACACAGATGACCCTATGATTATGCTAAAGCCGGCGGCGATTTGTTTGATTTCTCAAGAGATTAACTGTGAGCGGTCGAATCTATCTCAACTAGTTTTCGATGCGCCTGCAACATATTCTCTGCGACGTAAATCGTTTAGTCTTTCATGCGAGGCTAAGAAGCATAGAGATGTTTATTCAAAGTACAACTCAATTGTAGAGAATGCTCGTAAGGAAGATTTACAGGGATATCAGATTCGTAGAAGCAAAATTGTAGAAGATGAATCTTATTCCATCAATCAGAATATTGTTAATCATTTGACTGAATCTGATAATCGCTTCTTTGCGGAAACGCTACCATTCTGTTCTCAGTTCATTGATTACCAAACGGTATATGTACGGGGAAAGTTGCTAAAGTTTGGATACAAGTTGCGGGAGAAGATTAGTAAAAAGAAAATCTATCGTGATGATCTAGATATGAAGTTATCTCGCAAGATGTACCCACTCTTCAAGATCAATGAGATCTTAATCAGAGATACTGGTGTTAATCAGATCGATGCTATGGTCAATGATGGCATCATTTCGAAAAGTAATGTCAAATCATTGTTTCGTACAGCTAAGGCTGCTGCCGAGGCGGAAGACCTAAAGTTTGACAAGAAGACGCAAGAACAAGTTGATGCTATCAACGAAGATGATCTGCCAGACACGGACGATGAAGACTTTTGATACAACTAAATAGTTGTTTTCATTTTTTATGCGATTTCTACCAAAGTTGCATAAAAAAGTGCCATCGCTCTGAAGCGGGATGTTTCGCCAAATAATTTTATCTGAAATCGAATCTTAGATCTGAGTTGCTTTTGCTAGGTTTTGCATTTGCAAAATCATATAACTTTACTAAACTGCCGCAGATTTTGGAGTTTGAGGAAATCGATCACTCAGTGAAGCAATTTGATGTTGCAAACTATTAACTAAGTAGATGTTCCATCCGCAAATAATAATTGCTACAGGGATTCCTACTTTGAATCCTCCGAAGTACCACGAAACGCATAAGATGATAATTGCCAGCACGATTAACACAATCGATGCCATAATGAAACTATATCAGTCTAGACAAAAAAAGGTTTTTATCATACTTACTGAGGAGCCTCGCTTGCAGTAAAGATACGACTCTTTTTAGTTTCACCAGTTTTAGCATTGATGGATACAATAGGTACTTCTAATGCGTCAAGCGGGACACCATCTTCATCAACCTTTAGTTCCTTACCAGTCGCTGCATCGACAACAACATCGCGAGTGACCTTGATAGTTTCCTCATTGACCTCCTCAACCTTAGCTCCATACTTTGCTTCCAGCTCAGATGGGTTCATCTTCTTGTATTCCTTGAATCCCTCAGAGTCCTTTCCGAAAACCTTCTCAGCCTTAGCCTTCTTGCTCTGAACACGTTTCTTCATTAGATCTTCGCCTAGAGCAGCATCCTTCTCTTGTTGCTCAAGCATAGACTTAATAATTGCGTTATTCTTCTGATAGTAATCTACGCGCTCACGGTTCTCCTTGAATGGGCCCATAAGAGTCCATCTATTAAGTGGGAACGTAACAATATCATATTTTGATGTGGAGCCATACTTATGAATGAATGCGTCTACTTCTTTTTGATTGTTTGCTACATCATAGACAATCATAGCATGCTCCAGATCTGGTTTCACATTATAGATGTTGTGGGTTGCTTCTCGCATTTTTTCATAGTTAATATCATAAAATGAGTTGAATCGACAATGTGTGTCGTTGGATGGGATATTCTTATAAACGGTACCGCTCTGAGAAGCCGCTGGCTTACGTTCGGGGTCATCCACGATTTCATGACCGCCTTCTTGCACATGAATATTTTTATTGTACTTAAATAGCCATTCTAAGAATCGGTTAATAACCGCCTGCTCCTGCGCGGATTGATCGGCAATTGCCTTCTCCAGCGCTTCATTGTATTTAGCTGTATTGAATACTTGCTCGGGTTTTGACATCTCAGCAATATATTCATTTGCCTTTGTAGATGCTTCAAGTACATCATCTTCAGTAAGATTATCTTCCATTTCCTTTAGCGAAGATGGCGGCTCTTCATCTGGGAATCTTTCTAAGTAAATACGCCGTAGCTCCTTGCCGTAGGGAATTGTTTCATTATAATCTTCCGGTAGCCGAGATGCTACTGAGTCCTCCATGAAATCACTTTTGTTAATGGGAGTAGTTAATTCTTCGTCAGATACAGTGTACTCATCTTTCATCTGAAATAGGAATCCCACCATTGCGGTAGTGATAAGCTTCTTGAGATATTTCTCTCTTAGATTACTGACGGCTCCAATAACAATCTTATCCGATGATGCTGTACCAAGAGCCTTGTAAGGCTGCGTTTCTTGGAAAAGCTCATTAATCTGATCTTCCGTTAATTCTTCTAGCTTGCTTTCGGCGGCAGCAGTATTACCATTGGCAATCTCGTTAATCAATGAATTAAACAATTCAGAACTCATAGTGACTGTTTATTAAAGTTAGTCGTTGTATATCTTTTCATATATTCAATTGACAATCTATCGAATATATACACGTATTTTTCATTTATGTAAATACTATGACTTCTTCTAATACTTCATTCGAACATATCCTTCATAATCTACAACAACGAGATCAACTTCTAACAGAAGCAAAATTAGTATCGTCAAACTTATTTTCTCATTTATTTAATTTGCCTAATAGTGGATCATTCTTTATGCATGCATTGAGTAATACTCAAACGCGAGTTGACATGCTTTACAATCAATATCAGCAGATCATGGATAGATTCAATCTTGGAATCATTTCGTTTGTATCCGAGTACTATGCAATTATTAATCAACATACTGATCAATTTCATTCAAAGTCGTTACATACTTATTCAGGCCATCGCGGACATTATAGCCCAATCGCGGAGACTGTACATTCTCGATTCGATATTAATGATTTAATTAAAATCTTTAACGAACATTGCTATGAACTAAAATATTTTAAGTTTCATACAGATACTTCACAAAGTAGACGCTCAAGGGAACGCACCTGGACGATTTATCAAAACCTATCAAACTATATCGCATCTGAGAATGTATATGACATATCAGACTCACTTATCTACGAATTTGATATGATCATAACTGGGCTCTTACGAATCATCGATGTATATACGCCAAAGCCAGGTATCATTAGAAAAAATAAAAATATACAATATCAGATCGACGACGACGGAGTTACTCTTTTAAATAAACTAAAATGTATCATACAGCAATTTAATAATATCAAATTAAACTACAAACCATCAGAGGAAATCCCTGATTACTGCGAATGTGGCAATCTTATGCAAGTAATGGCGACGACCAGTGAGATGATGTGTAGTCATTGCGGATACATTTATGAGCTCAAAGGCACCGTGTTCTCCGACAACCAGTTTTATGCGCAGGAGAGCATCAGGTATAAACATGCAGGATACGAGCCATCTAAGCACGCTAGAAGCTGGTTGGAGCGCATTCAAGCAAGAGAAAC
>JACCDU010166778.1_pt1 | contig 26299 bp, 20 predicted proteins | sample 7446081 | NCBI WGS metagenome assembly JACCDU01 (sample SAMN15323447, study PRJNA562643) | freshwater metagenome | isolation source: river surface water | place: USA:Blue River Watershed | collected 2017-08-17
CCTTTGAATAGTAACAGTTCGCTATCTTCCGTATTCGCATATATGCGCTCTGCGATAACTGTATGCGCCGTCGTTGCATCTCCGGCAGTTCCAGTAAATCGTATTATATTTGGCGATGCCCCTGAGCCGATAAACAAATCTCCTTGAATTCGGCTATCGCCTACAACATCCAGATGATACAAAGAAGAAAAGGTTCCAACGCCAATATACAAATCTCCTTGAATTCGACTATCGCCTACTACATCGATTTTATAAGAAGGAGAGATAGTTCCGATTCCTACGTTGCCCGCCGCTGATATTCTCATACGCTCGACAATTGTCGCGGTTCCGGAAGTAGATTCCTTAGTGAAGAATAATAAACTCCCAGCAGATGAACTACCAGATGGTCTTTCTAACATAATTGCAGCATTCGGAGTCGCAGTTGCGAAACTTGTTGCTGTATTTATGAATGCAATAGCCGACTGGTTTTGCGTTCCGGATGTTGCCGACGATGTTCCTAATACTAAACCATACGAACTTGCTACCGATGAAGCAGATAATGTGCTACTGGTTGGCGTAAATGTGCTCAACTGACCACTTCGAGTTGTTCCGGCCACATCTAATCTGTATTCAGGAGATATATCACCGATGCCTACATTTCCCAGTGTATCGATATATATCTTAGTGCTATTGTTTGTCATTAGCCGCAAAGCGTGATTGCTATACGTTCCAATACGGCATGCTAAGTTAGAAACGCTAACATCCGCGATAACATCAGTTGTGGTATCATTGATCCATCGTTGAAAGATAGTATAGTCAGTGTTGCTTGTTTGCGTTGTCGTAAGTGTAAACATACTGTTGGCAAATGATAATTTTGAGGTTCCAAAGTATAAGCTGCTTGTGCTATCAAAGATCATTGCTTTGTTAGGCGATAGCTGTCCGGCTGTTACTCCATTAATGGCATCGAATAAGGACGAACTTAATAACGCGCCATTGATTGTTACCGATTGTGCGCTGATATTATTGATTCCGCTAACATTGTTATTAGAATCAGTTGTAAGAACCTTACTTGCTTGAGCTGTGCCGACAAGACTCAATCCGGAAATATATCCGGCGGTTGTTTCAGTGATAGACGAACTTCCCAGTGTAATAGAAGTTGCTCCAATATTATTTATTCCAGTAATAGAACCAACTGTATCTAAGATCAATGCTTTACCGTTCGTAGCAGTTCCTTGCGTTGCTCCTGCAAGGTATCCAGCTTCATATGTTATTGTATTGGATCCAATCTTTAGCGATGTTGAAGCAACTAATTTATCTGATGTCAATGAATTGATCCCAGCGATATTACTTGAAGAATCTAATATCAGCGCTTTGTTTGATAGAGCAGTTCCTGCAGTCGATCCGGATAGATAAGAAAGATTATCAAACGCCAATAGCGTCCCATTCAAATAATAGCTGGTCGCATTCAGTGATCCATTGACATTTAGTTTGTATGTTGCAATGCTGGTCGTCCCAATCGCGATATTGCCCGATGTGTTCATGAGTAATCTATCCGATCCACCATAGTTCCAATACACCAGATCAGCTCCCGATGAGTGCGCGGATCCTCTTGCCCCAATTGACAAAGTATTTGAGTCGCTTGAGATTTGTAAAACTGCGGCTCCTGTCGTCGTAGCATCCAAAATACCAACTTTGTGAATGCCGATTATTTCTTTATTTGAATCAACTACCAACGCCTTACTTGCGCCTGCAATACCTTCTGTGATATTTTGAATATATACAAAGGACCCGCTACCCGATGTCATTACCGTTTGTCCTCCTACGAGCAATGAGCTAACGCTGATCTGACCAATCCCGCTGATATTGTTTGAAGCATCTACTATCAGTGCCTTCCCTGCGGATGCGGTTCCTGCTGTTATGCCTGTAAGATATCCAGATTCAGTCGATGTGAGTTCATTCCCGCCGATTGTTATTTTTGTTGCGCCCAGAGAGTTAATGTTGGTAATATTTCTTGCCGAATCGACAATCAACGCGCGACTCGCAGAAGCCGTTCCAGGGGTAGGTCCCTGAATAAGATCGAGATTGACCAATATGCCATTCAGATAGTAAGTCGTTGCATTAATTGATCCATTCACATTTAGTTTGTAGTTGAACGTGTTTCCATCCACGGTGCCATGGCCAATTGCTACATTGCCCGATGTATTCATAAATAATCTATATGCGCCATTGTAGTGCCAGTAATATGAGTTTGCGCTAATGGACGTTCCACTTCCTTGAACCCCACTCACAAAAGACTGAGTATCGCTTGTAAAGGATTGGGATACGATACCACTTGGTGAGGGATTATTCAATATAATGCTGGTAAGGCCAGATATTGATTTGTTGCTATCTGGTATGAGCACCTTTCCGGTTGTAGCAGAACCAACGCTTAAGCCGGTTAGATAGCCAAGTTCAGTAGCCCCAAACGAAGTGGATCCAATGATAAGACCGGTGGTGGTTGCAATGGTATTGATTCCGCTTACATTCAAACTTGAATCTACGGATAATACTTTACCCGCGCTTGCGATTCCAGCTGTAATTGTGCCGGTAATCAATGTGGTCGCAACTGACGATCCGGAAATAGATATCGAACTAACATTGACAGATCCGCCTACATTTAATTTATATCCGAATGCGCTGGTCCCTATTGCAATATTTCCATTTGAGTCAATCAATAATCTATGAGCGCCATTGTATTCAATGAAGAACGTTGAAGGATTTGTTATATACGCGGATCCAGTAATACCGATTGCTCCGGCGAGTGTGCCATTCAAAGTTAGCTGCGCTAAGCTGGATGTGTTTGCATCGGTAATGGTTAAACTGGATAATGCACCCAATGACGTAATTTGAGGTTGGGCCGCAGTGCGGATTGTTCCGTAGATACCCGTGCCAACATATAAATTTTTTGCGATACCAACTCCGCCCGCAACTTGAAGCGCTCCAGTTAAACTGGATGAAGAATCAGTAGGAGAGGTTATCGCCGCGGAACCACTACTGAACAAACCAACGCGCAAAGGAGCTTCATCAATAATCGATAAGGTATTAGAATGATCATAAGCGGTGTAGATAGATTGGAATGTTTTGGTTGCTTCGTTCCAAATAATGCCAGCATACGATCGGTTATACATTTGCACAGTGCCTCCAACGGACGGTGTGATCGTAAATCCGGATTCGAGAGTGAGCACGCGAGAAGAACCATTATATGATGCAACTCTGCGAGATTGGTTATTCGCTAATATCCACCACCCAGCATAGTAGTCATTTACATTACTACCAGATGAGAGAGTTATCGTAAGCGTTGTTGCTGCAGTTATCGTGGTTGTGATTGCCGGTGTATCGGTCAAAACATTTCCCAATCCATTATCATTACTGGGCTGGTAGCGCTGAATAAGCATTCCAGAATCATTGGGCCCCGATGGCGACGCATTCAATAGAAGCGTGTTATCAGCAATGTTGATTGTAGATGAATTAACTGCGGTGGTAGAACCATTTACATAGAGATTGCCGCCGATATATACATTCTTACCAACTGCGAGACCGCCTGCTATCGTAAGGGCGCCTCCATTGGTTGTGCTGACCGCATCCGCGGATGACGATAGAATCGTAGAACCGCTTACATTCAAAGATGATAGAGTTCCAAGCAGTTGAATATTTGGCTGGGTTGGTGTTTGTATAACACCAACGAGAGATGTAGCGGATAGTGTTGTAATGCCCGAGATTGAACCAAGCGAATCAAGAACCATAGCTTTACCAAACCCAGCGGTTCCTGCGGTAAGACCAGAAACGCGAGATGCGTCGGCCGTCGTGATTGTTGATGATCCCATCGTAATTGTGCTAACGCCGATATTGTTGATGTTTGTAATACTGCGATTGCTATCAACAACTAATGCCTTCCCAGCTACGGCGACGCCCGCGGAGTTAGCATCAATGACACCAAGAGACGACGCTAAGCTACCGCCCCCACTCAATGTAAGAGATCCAGATAGAGTTAATGCGCCAGTGATATTTACCGGAGAATCAATATTAACGGTTCCGCCATTAGCGGTGATATTGAGATTGCCAGAACTGGACGTGAAGATATCTGAGAATGCAGTTGTCGATGAACCATATCGCAAACGTAAGCATGCGCCGGTAGCGCTTGCTACTTCCAACTGCGCACTTGGACTATTCGTGTTGATGCCTACATTTGAGTTCTTATCAATGTATAGCGAGTTAGCCGTTCCTGTGCGGATGACAAGAGAGCTATTGCCACTATCGCTATCTAAGATGACGTTGGTAATCGCCGAATTAAGACTTACCCTCTGCAGCGGTGTAAGCGCATTATTGGATAATGGAGTATTGCTACTCGACATGTTGAGAATGCTATATATAACTCATTAAATGAAATCAGATCCATCCAACCATTGAATACAAAAAAAATACAATCCACTTACATCTTAGTTTGGAGACTGCGCTCAGATGGAGTGGGATCGTAGCGCTCCATGACATCTAAACGATCAATGTGGCCCATAATCTCATCTGCAATAATTTTGCGATGATGCTTCATCAGGGTGCTATTGTATTTGTTGATAGTCTCAGAGGCAGCGGGACTTGCGCGAATATACTCATCGCCATTAGCGGCAGCAATTGCAATCAATGTTTGATAATGCTTCTTTTCTAATTCTTGAAGCATCTTATCGTGACGTTCTTGATCTCTCTTCTCCTTAGCTTCACGCTCTTCTTGATCTTTCTTCTCTTTAGCTTCACGCTCTTCTTGATCTTTCTTCTCTTTAGCTTCGCGCTCTTCTTGATCTTTCTTCTTCTCAGCTTCACGCTCTTCTTCTTTTTTGATGTCAGACCACAGGATACCCATATTAATCAGAAACACTCCAGCTATATATGACTGTCTCTACAATCGGGTTCGAAAACGTCGAGAATGTTTTTGCGGATGGATTAGATAGTTTCAGTATCATTAATACTTGGAATACGCATCCAATCAAGAATGCAAAGATTGCCCAACACTTATTTTCTGGAGCAACTAATCTTATAAGATTAGTTGATTGTGGAAATGTGCATGTTAGCACAAGACTGGTTATGATTATGTATCCAGCAGTCGTCTCATATGCCATCTTCAAAAGATCCCAACAACGCATTAGCCCAATCGCATATTGATCGACAGTCATTGATGGCGCGAAAGTTAATAAAATCATGGTTTGTGATATAGCAATCTATATAATTAATATCTGATAATGCAATTTTACATCCCTAAGACATAATCACGATCTGAATATAGTATCATGTCGACAGTCATAGATATAGAGACTCCCACCGGCGACTATAGCTCAGGCAATGCTCGCCCATTGTGGAAAGATGCGATGGCTGAGTTTATTGGGACTACCATCTTTGTTTATATATCATTAGCCGGTGTCAATCAATCTATCTTGACCAACCAAGGGCAACTCCCTATCGCGATATGTTTCATGCTCGGCCTCAGCTCAGGCATAGTAGTCGCCAACCGATCGGGCGGCCATCTCAATCCGGCAGTGTCAATGATTACGTATATAACGACGCGCGAATTCGACCTTACCAGACTCATCGCTTATATTGCCGCACAACTATGCGGTGGATTCGTTGCTGGTCTATTGGTTCTAACGGTGTATTACAGCTGGATCAATAACTACGCAAACAAAGAAGAAGTGTTCTCGGGTGCGTTCGGAACTCTTCGCGCTGAGGGCAACTCGCTCTTTGCAAGTATCGCAGATCAGTTTATTGGTAGCGCCCTGCTTATGCTCGGCATTGATCTCCTACCCGATTCCGGATTCAAACCATTGGCCATTGGTGGCGTGCTGGGTGGCTTAGGACTGTTTCAAGGGGGAAACGGGTTTGGACTAAACCCAGCTCGTGATATGGGCCCGCGAATGGCGTCGGCGCTCGTGTTCGGCACGACTCCCTTTACCGCGATGGGGCACTGGTTCTGGGTTCCTCTTATTATTCCGTTCTTTGGCGTTCCTTTCGGATACTACCTCTCCCGTGCGATCAAGAGTATCAACTAATATATGATTTATAATATATTAGACAAATACAACTATGCACCAAGGATTCATCCCACTCCCCGAGCCACTTCAATGTAGATGTGTCTCACTCATAAATATTGGAAGCATGATGCGACTGTATTCGATCCGGCTCTTCGTTCATGTCATGGATGTGCATCAACGTATCATTCATAATAAGCTGAGAGTAATGGATTTGCAAGATCTGATACGACTATGCGACGCTGTATCCAACCACGATCAAGTGAATGATTCGTTGAAGGAAGATATAGCCGGACTTAAATCCATCTTAGCCCTATTCATCGATGTCGCATCAATTGCGACACGCCCATGCGGAATGTGGAATGCGGTAGAACTTGAATTCGACGAAGATCAGCTGTTATGAATTGGACGCGAGCGCACGAAATTCGACGAAGATCAGCGGTTATAGCGCACGGCTCGCGATAATTTAATAAAACACACAACTCATGCTACGCAAACATGTTTTTTTATTCTCCTCACTCAGCCAACCACAGCCACTCACCATGGCGAAAAGACGCCAACGTTCTTGAACGTAATGTCTCCGCGAAGATACGTGCGAAGGTTGCTTGGATCGATGGGCTCCAAGTAGATGTCCGCCGCATCCACCACGCTCTCACGTTCGCGCCACTCAACCTTGACGATGCGAAGAAAGTGCGTGCTGATGAGCAGCTGCAGCGTCGCCTTGAACTCTTCTCGCGTAAGAATCTTCTCAAAGGAGAACCACGCGACGTCCGACGCAATCACGAACAAGCCCTCTGCCGTCCAAGCGTTCCCGACCGACTGAAGATACATGCGCTGAAGAAGGAAGAGGTGGATCTCGACCGCGCAATTGAGCAGCAGCTTTGAAGTCCAGTTGAAGCCGTCGTGGAACATGCGCTTCCTCTGGGACTCCCATTGCGCGACGCGCCAAGCATCCGGATCGAACATGCGCTGGACCGCGCAGAGTTGCTTCAGATGTGAGCGCTCAAACAGCGGCATCGTCGGCTCTTCATCGTCGAAGATATGGTCGGTCGTAGTCGGTGAGGAAGGAGTTGGCGAATGAAGAAACTCTTGACACTCGTTACAGTCGTTTGGGTTTCCCCAGTTCTTGCGATAGTGATCAGGAAACGCCATCTGGAAGGAAAATTCTCGAATGAGAGCAGACTGGGCATCGGGCTTCTAACGCGGGATAAAAAAAATTATACACGGGACAGCTTGCGCTTGTAGTATTGCTCCCCTTCGAAACTGATATGATGCTTCGATCTATCGTATTCTTCAATCGGAAAATCATCTAAGGTATCACCGTTCTTGCGATCCTTAATCTCATAGTCAAGCTCATAGTGATTGACTAAGATAAGGAGTGTTGCTTTCTTCCAATCTGATAGCGGAAGAGGCTCTTCGCTGGGGCAGAAGCATTTCTTAAACAGCGATAAAAGTCCCATTTTGCACGCGCGCATATATTATGCATGATATCGATCAATTTTGTGTATGAGATTATTCATCGATATAATATAACACATTTATCAAATATGGGTCCCATGAACGGATTATATAATTTTATACTTATAATTATCGTGCTATCTCTCATACTGTCTCCTATAGTATTTGGCATTGGTCTGTTTGTTTATAATCAACCATGGTTTAACTTGTTTAGTTGGTCCATTCCCATTTCGCTAACAACCATATATTGCGCTATTAGGAATTATGAAATGGGTATGTAAATGACAAAAAAAAGATACGATTGAGGTGGTCATGGTATTAAGATAATACACCCGACCCCTTATTCTATGCTCCGTGAGGGCTTCGATCCCCCAAAACCTTCCGTTGATAAGACGGACGCTCTACCTGGTTGAGCTAACGGAGCTTTATACACGGTAAGATTGAATACTTACATCTCTTTGCTTAGTCGCAAGCGCTTTTATTAAGCTACGTATATACATATGCATAAAAATCAGAATAATATAATTTATTGTCCTCGAATGGTCCATTCATGATTTACTTATTGTAATATAAGTAAATCATGGGCGGTAATGTTAGATTATGGATTATAACGCGCATTCTGGCACTGTTTGTATTTTGTGCGATATATGCTGTGATCATAATTATCATATGGGCATATCGACCTCACTGGCTAAAAGATAAAGGATATCGACCTTACTTGATAGCAGCGTCTCCGCAAACTGGATTATTAATTTGGACGGTCATGTTTTATCAAATGGGTAAGCTAATTGGGTGCGTTAAGCGACGATAAAAAAACAAAATGTATAACACTAAACACTTGACTCACACTAAACGCTTCATTCGCGAATCCAATCCTCCTCACGTATCGCAAAGGGAGTCTCCAAGATATCGAAGCCTTCTCCTTACCACGCTCCTCCATACCAACTCTTCGATCTAAAGAACGTGCCGTGATGCCCCATTGTAAAGTCGGGGTTGAACCAATCGCATTCATCATCTTCCAAGACATGTACATTGCCCTTCCATTCTCCACTCGTTCGCTTGTATTGAGCCAATCCATGTAGCCATTCATCGATCATTGCAACGTTATCAATTGCTGCTTGGGTGGCATTGTATTGTTGCCTCATCCGCGTTGTCAATTGATTTTCAAATAAAACGAAGTTAATAAAACGATCTGAATCGAGCCTTCCGTGATGGAAGTAGCTGAATACCTCCCAAGGCAAGTATGGCTGAGCCATGATGTCCGGATGTGAATTGCGCAGTATATTATCCTGATAAGATACATACTCCCACTGCGTGTGGCGGCAGTTGCCTGTCCCGTATGTAAAGCAATTTGGGCAACACTGCAGGTATTGGCAATCGCACGTTCCGCTCCACATGTGCAAATCGCATCCAATCCCAACCCATCGCCATCCATTATTGATTTGAGTCAGCACATCGGCACTGAAGCGTTGCTTCCAATGCTCGGTAACTCCAGCATAATCCATGATTGTGTTGCAGATCTCGGATGGGAGAAACGTGGCAATGTAGTTCATTTTTTGGGAACTGGTTTGAATGCGCTTTGGATGTTGTTTTATACGCAAAGTATATAATATACGACCCCCTGTTGCTATTTTACGCTCAAAATGAATACGGCCAGTGAAGACAGCTTACGTTATCTTCTGAGGCGATATAATCAAAAAAATGAATAACTCATACGTGATGTATGTCAATCTATGTATTTGATCGTCTCTACTCAAACAAAGTAGCATTGGTTGTTGCTTCAGAAACATGACTTTGCGCGTGTTGCTGCGCATACCAATCGATCATATCGTTGTTCAGCATTTCCAATACTCGTCCCTGCAATGCTTCCGGTACACGTTCCAAATTGATTCGCTGTGGGACATATCCAACGTGCCCATATGATTCATATCGCTTTGTTGGAATATGCACCCAGATATAATGATCGCATGACTCCTGTCCGCGAACGCACGATCCACAAAGCACTCTACGCGAACAATTGCATCTCTCAATATAATCAATGTTCTTGATACATCTCGATCCTACCCAGCTCCACTTCAAATCAATCTCACAAAGCACTTGTTCCGTAAAGATTGTTTTCCAGCGCTCGGTTTCTCCGGTGAAACCAAGAATCATCTCAATGATGTTTGCTGGAAAGAACTCTTCAAGAAATCTCATGGTAGATATATTAATATGCGTCCTATTGCTATTTTATACTCAAAGCGAATTGCCGTCTCTTAAGGACATTAGCTTTGCTTTCATTCGTTCGAGCTCACTTATCTCCGCTCTTACCGTCCATGATACCTTTAGCAATGTATATGTCTTCGCGAACTGAAGCCGCACGCCGTATTCTTTTTTTTCAAGTTCAGCTACCACATTGAAATAGATAGCGGTCTGTAGTTCAGCATTGGTAATAGACTCGTCGATCTGAGGAAAGTTAATTGGGAGACGAAACTCCACGCGGGACAATCCCGCATCGTGAGCTTTAGATATGGCGGAGTTCAGCTGAAGAAGAATCTCGCGAGTAGATTCCGCGATGGTAACTTTATACAAACTATTCTTCTTAAGTCTGCTTGCGCTACTAAGGATGCCTTGGTAATCCATTGTTATATTATGAATATCTTCTTTCTGATTTGATCTCACTTGGATCCACCAGAGAAAAGAATATTGTTTTTAATATCTTCAACTATCTCGCGACGAACACGCTCGCGGCTTCGAGCTAATAATTGTTCAAATTCCTCATGCGTTAATTTAGGTTGCTCAGCCGTCTTCGCTGTTATACTTGATATCAATGAAATTAGTTGATCGTGTCTGGCTTGTTCCTCCGCTTCAAAACGAGCAGCGGCTTCTCGCACTGTCTCGGCGGCGCGTCGATTAGTGCCGGTCGCTTCTTGGACTTGTCCCACTTCCTTGGAGGCACAACAGTTACCCATAGTTTTGAATATTTCAAACACGTTTGCTATACACATACAAACTATGCTCAAATACTATTCATGCTATTCTCCAACGATGCAATCTTATCCATCATGATTTGCATTTGTTTCTTCAGCATCGCATTCTCTTGCATGACTTCCTTTAGCGTAGTCATGATAATAGGAACTATTTCTTCGTAAGCCACATTCAGCGATGCGTTGGCCGGAGAAATGAATCCATCATCACAATCTTCTTCAAGTCCCTGATATGGAGATACATTAACAAGCTCAACAAAGTCAGTCTTAGCAACATCTTGGGCAATCAATCCAAGATGAGTGCGATCAAACGGATCTGACTTATACGCGAACTGAACCGGTTCGCTCTCCATGATGAATCGTTTGCATTGCTCTGGATCAAGTGGCTTAACATCTTTCTTAAGTCTTCTATCGGAGGTGACACAAACCGTTCCATTCACGATGACCGAGCCTGTGGTGCGTAGAGAGTATGTTACGTCAGTGGGTATCACTGTTCCTACGCTACCGGCGCTATTGATATATCCAACCGTGCTGGTAATCGAGAAGTTAGAAGATCCGATTTCAAGAGGTAGTGCGTTATTAGATGTGTTGCCGAGCTGTAGCGATCCGCCCGAAGGGATGATCTTCATGACACCAGCTGCACTAACTCCTATCGTAGCAGATCCAGATCCAGTGGATCCTAACACCAAGTTAGAAGAAGTATCAATGCCAAAGTCCATGTAGTTGGTATCCGTTCCTGAAGAAGAATTATTAATTAGTCGCATGCAATACGCAGCCCCGCCGCCATTCACCGTGAGCGTTCTCGCTGGTGCTGATGTTTGTATTCCTACATTGCCGGTTCCCTTAATCATGAGTTTGCGGGTCGATGCGGAAACGGATGCTCCATAGTTTCCAATAAAGATATCCGCGGCCGAGTTTGCTGTTGTATCATTACCAGCTTGAATATAACACGCAGTTGCATCGGCGCTGAGTCGTAAGTAATTGGTTGAAGCGATAACAATATCAGAGTTAGTATTCAACGTCGCATTTAGCGTTCCAATAGATCTGATATTAGGCTGCGCTGCGGTGGATAGAGTTCCTTGCAATGCTGTTGCTCCCAATAAGTTGAATCCGGTCAGAGTTCCTGAGCTGTCAAGAATGACCGCTTTACCTTGCGATGCCAGTCCGGGTGACGCTCCTGCCAGATAGTTCAACTCCGCGGCCGATGCTGTCACAAGTGTTCCTCCCAGACGCAGTCCCTTATTGTTTCCATGGCTCACAATATTAAAGTCAATGTTGGACGCGGTTGCTACGATGCCGGATGAAGCCGATAGATTCATATTACCATTGACATCCACCGTGATATGGGCGGTCTGCGCTGTTGTTAAACCGACTGATGCGTTATACAGCGTAAGTTGATCCGGTCCCACTAACGCGCGAGCATCCGCAGCTGAAGTGTTATCCCATGCCATGTTTGCGCTGTTAATAAATTGCTTCGACATCAGAGTAGTGCTCCATTGCACTTGTAGCGACGATTGAATAGTAGTAGAACCTGTCGATATGTTTTGATACTGAATATAAATGGGAACCCATCTGCCTTGCGTCAATGCGATCTGAGTTGATTGATATTCGACATTAGTGGAACCGTTCCATGCATTGAGCACAAGAACGTTGTTAATCCATATTCTTACATAACCAGATGCGGTAGCGTAGAACTTGTATGTATCGGAAGACACTGGATTGATATAGCCACAAATATCAATCGAGTAGTTTAGATTCAGCGATCGTGGGTCATAACTATTGAAATTGATATCTGAGATAGTTTCTACATTAACAACACGACCGCTGCAATTCGGGCCAGTGATTTGGCGAATAATGAGGGATCCGCTATTGTAATTGTTCAAAGGACCACTCAATGATAACGTGTCAATCGAAAACGCATCGGCCGATAAGTTGGTGCATGCCATAGATACTGCGGTTAGCGAATTGATTCCAGTAATTGATTTACTTGCATCTACAACCAATGCTTGCGATGCGGACGTTATGCCGGGGCTCACCTTTAGGTAGTTTAACTCATACGCAGTTGGGCGAACCAGAACGCCGCCCAGCATCAGACCGCTGGTAGATCCATTATGCGAAGGTATATTCAGGTTATCTTCTTGACCCAATGTTATGTCGTTGCCGCTCGCATCGATAGTTAGATCTCCGGTTGTATCTACTCTAAACGTCGCAGTGCTCTGCGCGCTTGTGTTTGTGTTATAGATCATGAAAGAATCTTGACTAACTAAGTTAGCTCTGGCTGGGGCGTCATTGTTATCCCACGCCAATTGCGAAGACAAAATATCTGTTCTGAGAAATGCGCCAGATGACCATTGCATTGTAAATGTGGGAATGCTACCAACATCGACCTGATATTGAATATAAATCGGAACCCATTGGTTTGCGTTAAGGAAGACAGAGCTACTGTTTCTCATATTTGCCGTGGCTACCCATGAATGCAAAACCAATGTGCCATTCACCCACACGCGAACGCGATCATTGCATGTTATGTGAAATTGGTAATTCTGCGACGATGGCGGCAGGATATATCCGATGATCTCACTCGAATATCCGCTGGTCAAATTATCTGTAGGAACAAAATTAGAAAATGTCAATGAAGAAAGAAGGCTGGCATTAACTAATCGTCCAATAAGATTTGTAAATGAATATGTTTTCATGACGACCGCTCCCGTATTGAAGTTTGCTACTATGCCGGATAGCACTAATCTACTTGCGGTGATCTGCTGAGCTGTCAGATTGTTGATCCCAGTGATAGAAGTATATTCATCGACGACGAGTGATCGCGAAGGAGAGGCCGTGCCTGGAATAACCACATTATAATTGATTTGATTTGCGGTAGCGGATACAAGCGTTCCGCGAAGCTTTAGTCCAGACGATCCGCCGTCATGGTTTGTAATATTTAAAGTATTTACACTTGCGATATTTGGCTGGCTCGCCGTTTGAAGCGTTCCAGTCAAAGAAGAAGCCTCAAGCGCATTAATGTTAGCAATATTACGCAGAGTATCTACTACCATTACCTTTCCAGCTTGAACCGTGCCAGCATTAGTATTCAGACGATTAATTTGATCGGCGGATGCGGTAACAATGTTGCCAGCCAATGATAGACCCACCGTTCCATTGTGATTCGCAATATTCAAAGTATTTACTTGTGTGATGTTGGGCTGCGTTGCTGTGGTTAGCGTTCCGGAAAGTGTGGTTGCAACCAGCGCATTAATGCCTTCGATGTTTTTGATTGCATTAGCTGTCACTACTCGGTTTGCCTGCGTCTCACCCAGCGTATTGATCATCAAATAATTAATCTGTGTTGCTGATGCTCTAACCAATGTGCCGGCCAGTGAAAGACCGTTTGCGCTTCCATCGTGGCTTGCGATATTCAAATAACTAACACTTGTAATCTTGGGTTGAGAAGGAGACTGGATCTCTCCAAAGATTGATGTGGCGGTTAGTGTGTTGATGTTAGATATACTTCTTGAGCCATCTAATACAAGTGCCTTTAGCGCGGCACCGGATCCGGCCCCAACATTCAATGTATTAATCTGAGTTGCAGTAACCGTGAGCAACTCACCAGCTAATGCCAGACCAACGGTGGATGCATTGTGGTTCGCTATATTCAAAGTATTTACTTGCGTGATCTCAGGTTGATTGGCTGTAGTGATTCGTCCTTGTAGATATGAAGCAGATAATGCATTGATACCACTAACGCTGCCGGATACATTCAACACCACCGCCTTACGCGGCGCGGCTTGGCCGGGCTCAACATCAACATAGTTAAGCTCTGATGCGCTGGCGGTAATTAACGTTCCGTTCAATGATAGTCCAGTTGTAGTAGTATTGTGATCTGAAATATTCAAAGTAGATACTTGTGTGATAAATGGTTGCTGTGCGGTGCGCAGTGCTCCGGTTAGATTCTCCGCATTCAAGGTGCCAATACCTGAAATATCTCTTCCCGCATTTAGCACCAACGCCTTGCCCGCGGTGGCCACACCGGGTGCCACTTTTGTGAAATTAAGTTCTTCAGCAGTAGCAACAACTAATGTTCCGGCTAATGATAACCCCGTGGCTGTGCCGTTGTGGTTCGTGATATTTAGTGTTGTCACAGAAGAGATATATGGCTGAATGGGTGTGGTAATTACTCCCGATAGTGTATCCGCGCCAAGACTACCAATTCCCGTAATGCTCTTTGAAGCATTGAGCACCAAAGCTTTATTGGCCTGAGCTGATCCAACAACAACATCAACATAGTTTAACTCACTGGCGGTCGCTGTTACAAGAACTCCACCTAACGCCAATCCACCAGTGGATCCATTATGGCTTGCAACATCAAGAGTATTTACGCTTGAGATATAAGGTTGCGCCGGCGTTACCAGCTGGCCTGCGATGGTAGAAGACTGAAGATATGAAATACCACGGATCTCCTTATTCACATCAAGTATCAATGATTTGAATGCAGCCGCCTGACCCTGAGTAACCGCAGTTGAGTTCAGTTGAGCTGCAGTTGCCACCACTAAGTTTGTTCCAAGAATAAGACCTTGCGTAGAACCATTATGACCAGAGATATGTAAGCTACCGCCATCAATCTTTACCAATGCGCTGTTGGCGGCGATGACTAAATCGCCATAGTAATTTGTTGTAAGGGTAGAAACGCGGTTGGTATCATAGCCAAGAACTAATTGAGTATTGTCGCTTGATAGAATCGTTGTGGTATTGCGCAACTGAGTGAAGCCATTGTTGTTCAATGAGTTCAAAGATGATAGAGCGGTAATGTTTGGCTGAGGACCACTACTCAACGTTCCGGTCAGTGTTGTTGCTGATAGCGAATTAATATTAGTTATATTGCGATTGCCGTCGAGAATCAATGCCTTTGATGCATGTCCCACTCCCTCTTGAAGATTGGGAATTTGTAAATATTGCAATGTGCGTAGATCGATATCAAGAGGAACGCCTTGGATAGATAATCGATTAGTAATATTAATCGTATGCAGAGTTGTGATATTGGGCTGATCGGCGGTAAGCAAAGTTCCAGAAACCAAATTCGCATCCAAGCGATTGATCGTCTGAATATTTTTATTGTTATCCAGAATGATTGCCTTGTTCGCATAAGCTATACCAGCTGGAGTATCGACATAATTTAATTCGGATGCACTCGCTGTGATCAGCATGCCAGCTAATCGAAGTCCCTTGGTGCCACCATCATGATCATCAATATTTACATCATTATCAAACTCGGTCGACATTACTTTTGTGATATCTGGATCATCGGCGGATGGAGTAAAACGAATCGCGGTGTTGCTCAATCGCATATCGTAATAAACATTATCCTGATAACTCAATCGGACTTGCGGTATCGTGCTAAGATCGCTATTGATATTTAACATGCCATTTGCATTCTCTGTATTGATTAGAGTCTGTTGAGATGGATTGATAATCATTGCCGGTTTGTTTTGAGTGCGCATCACAATCGCGCCATCATTGCCAGCATCAATAACACTGATAGAAGTATCATCACTCTGGAGAATGTTGCCAGCGACAACGGCTGGGATTGTAATATTATTTGGTCTCGGAGGATAGACCATTCTTACACAGTTATCGATTTGCAGCACCTATATACAATAACGTATTTGTTTGAATCTATCTCTTCTAATGACATATAAAAAAAGAAACTGCAATGCATGCAGTTGGGATCTTACTCCGTATCGTATCCGCTATCATCGCTCTCATTATCAGTCAAAGATGAGCCGTCCTCTGGAGCGTTGGCTTCGTCTTCATTATCAGATAGAAGAGGTGGCATGCCATCATCCGCTTCTTCACTTGAAGTTTCGGGAATCTCAATTGCGGAGGTATCAACATTCTCAACCTCAGCGATCTTCTTTAGCGCGGAGATATCCTTCTTGCTAATGACACCTCTCTTTGTCATATCATTGATAATAGTGGAGCCTTCGTCTTTATCAATGATAACCTTGAGTTGATTCAAAGCATACATCTGATTAGTCATACGCTGACCAGCGAAGTCTTCACGCGGATGTGTCTTTTGCGAAGATGCAACATACTTGTAGTTCGTGAGAGGGAAGTTTGTCGGAAGACGCTTCGAGACATTTTCACAAATGAATTTGTCGCAGAGAGGAATTGCGGATCCAAAGAATCGAGTATCGACTTCAGCCAGAGTATCTGTGATCTTAGGATTCAGCTCACATGCTCCAGAAGAAAGCACTTCGTTCATGCGATGCTGGTATCCTTGGAAGCGCATGCCTCGAGCGTTCTTAACAACTTGATCAAAGAGATCTTCGACGTCGTCCATCTCAATGTCTGTTGTGATATATGACTTAGTGCGTCGCTCGAAGACTGTGGCATCAATGACTTCTTCTGGGAAGATGTCGGGAATTAAGCGACCGAGAGTGACAATCTCAGAATTAATTTCACATGAGATCAGACTCACCGCTTCGGGACGAAGCATGAATGCGTTGTCCTTATGGCGATTGTATAGAGTCTTGATACGAGGACTGACTTCTGCGAAGTTTGTGTTCGAGATGTATGTAATCATCTGAAGAACATTATCATCGTTGTATCCAACGAACCCAATAGCAAACATAACCTTGAGATGCTTAAGCGCATAGTTCATTGTATGATCGGTCAAGAAGTTATCCAGCTGAGTCTTGATCACACTTGAACCAACCCACATCGGAAGAGTCATCTTTGCGAACTGCTGCACGAAATCATAGAATACGTCTATCTTACGATTGCAATCCGATGCGTAGATCATGATTTGATCCATCTTCGCAGACTGCTCCAGATTGAGTTGCTTAAGCTCATCAATCTTTTCGGTCTGCTTGTCAATCTTTGCAATCAACGTCTTGTTCTCGTCGGTAAGCATTGCATTACGATGCGCTTCGGCTCTTGCTTGATACTCGCTATAGTAGCGAACTACCTTTTGTAAGAACTGAAAGTATCTCGCGTAGATAACGGGATCTACTTCCTGATTAGGACTTCGCTTAGAACGTTGAAGCGCTAAGAAGAATGCTTCTGGCGTCAGATGATAGACTTTCTTATGCTTAGTTCCGCTTGGGACCTGCTGCTGGATATCCAGCAGCAGGTAATCAACGTTTTCAACGAGCCCCAATGCAATTAGGCGATCCTTAATATTGCTACTTCTTCCACTCGTAGTAATCCCATACTTGATCAGTTGATCGTGATGGACAACAAACTGATTTTCATTCTCTTGAGATGCCATCTCCAAGAACTCATCCATGAATGAGATATCAATGTTCCGATAGAACCGGTTGTGTAGTTCCATGGCAAAATCGCGAAGGTTAGGTTTTGCTGACGTGGCAATCAATTCATTGATATAATCCATGATTGATGCCGCGGGAACAAATACCATGATATTTGCTGGAAAGAGTGCTTTTGAGAGCGAAAAGTGGCGTTTAGTGTGATTTGACCCGTAGGTATATTTAAGTATGACAGGTCTGCTATTTTACGCTCAATCGCGATAGCCCATTTCTAATAAAAAAGCAACCTACATCGGAAGAGTCCGCTTAGTTCCACTTGGGACCTGCTGGCGGATATCCGCCAGCAGGTAATCAACGTTTTCAACAATGCAATTAGGCGCTCTCCAATATGATCGCCTATATACAATAACGTATTTGTTTGAATCTATTTGAACTATCACTGATAATATATAACTCCCAGATATTCATCGATATTCAGTTATCACGTTTTAACGATAATGGTATATATAATCGATGCGGCCTGCTTAGCTGTGGATATCTGAGAATATATGAGTGCCATGCGTAAAACAAATAGAGTTTGCGATGGTTAAAGATTGCGAATGCTCTCAGAGTATTTCCGGTCTATTTTTTATCATAAAAAAATATATGTATGGGGTGCGTTGATGTCATAGGTGGTGCGTTGATACCAATGCATCACTAATCATAATATACACAATGCTTAAACAAATCTTAGATCAATTTTGCGGGCGGATGTATGCTGAACATGATCTTGAGCTCATGTTCAAATATCCTTCAAAAGTAAATTGGTGGCATGTCTCCAGTCAAGAATGGGCATTGCCATTATTGATGAAGCATCCAGATCGTGTGAATTGGTTTCGCGTTTCGAAATATAAGTGGGCCCTCCCACTCTTATTAAAACATACGGATAAGGTGTCATTCTATCGACTTCCTCATGAAGAATGGGCTATCAATATATTGTTGTCAAATCCAAAACAAGTATGGTGGGGCGATCTTCCGCAAGAAGAATGGGCTTTGTCATTAATGAAGAAAATGCCACACCAGGTTCGATGGGAGAAAATATATGACAAGGGATGGGCTATAGATTTAATGTTAGATAACGAATCTCTTATCAAAGCAATACACACTCGAGAATATTATAATATACATTCGCCGCTGGGTAAATATGCCGCGATGCATACGCCATTTGGGGTTATTGTAACTGATTCGCATTTAAGTACTTATTCATTTAGAACATGCATGCCGTGGTCCATATCTTATGTTATGAAATACCCAGACAGAACTGACTGGAGTTGTATGCATGAAAATGGCCCACGCGTTTTGCCATTGCTACTTAGATACCCAACGCGTGTGGATTGGCACCGATTGCAATTAGATATATTCTATGGCAATCACGTTCAGTCATATGCATGGACGGCTCCGTTATTTCAATGTTATCCAGACAGATTCAATTGGGAATTGTTTTACTTATCAAATTATAGTGGCGAGAGATCATTCGAATGGCTTATCACATTCTTAGATCGCCATGCCGATATTATTCAATGGGATAGACTCAAATCCGCCGAATGGTGCTACCCGTTGTTAGTAAAACACTTTTGCAAAGTAGATTGGCGATTTGTTGTCAAGAATATGGTAGCATTCAAATCTGCGTTCAAACAAAACAAGCACTTTGCGCCATTGATCGACTCCGATGTATTTTCAGTGAGCCCATACCCACGATATGTGTATCCCAAGATGAAAAAAACTCGTGGATGGATCTTAGAAGAATTGTGCGCATATCTATTTCATCCAAATCGCATAAACGCATGGATCTTAAATGGCAATGATGTTATAGATTATTTGAACTAACTATAATTAGTTAAATATCGCAATCTCATCTGAACCTGAATTCGCTTGGATGCAAAGTAGATGGATATGTCTTGCTCAAACTCATCAATAGGATACTTTCCGCTTCCTTCGGGATATTCATGGCGGAGAACGGATAGATCCACATTGATAATGAATGAGTAATTATCTTTTTTTACGATAATGTGTCCCTCTGCGCGATTCACCTCAGCGATTGTTTCAACATCCAACGCTTCGAACGGAGTGTTGAAGCCGGTTATATAAATTAAATCACCTGATACGAGATTATGCGGTTGCGCAAATGTAATCAGTCCTAATTCATCGGTGTAGCTGATTACACTGGGCTTCATCCGATCTGCATCAAACGCAATCTTAGGATATACCGCGCCGAAGCTCAGACTAAACGTATCAATCTGATTTACAGGCTTCGAGAATGAATAAATATTATTTACCGGTCGTAGATAGATGAGATTGTTATCTATCTTATCGATATCAAAAGAGAAATGATACTGACCGCCCTCATATGCCTCAAACGAATTTGCCGTCCATTCATTGATGGTCAGTGTCATCTTATTATAGAATGTTGCATAAACCGGTTTGTATGGTATAGTGAAAGGATATACCTCTATCTCAACAATATCTTGAAGGCGGTTGCCAACAATGATACCACCATGATCACTTTTAGTTTTTGTGCTTGTAATCAATGCAAACTCTAACCGAGTCGCATCCGTATTTACGGTGTTTTGGTAACGTGAGTCAATCACGATATACTCATCGCGGAATAAGGATTGGTAGTTCAAATATCGGATGATCATATTTCTTTGTTCGGGTGGCATATCAAGAATGGATTCATTACTAAATCCCTCTTTGTTTTGAAACTTATTATAAGCGGCGGCCTTGTTCTTCGCTTCATCGCCCGGCTTCTTGATTGTCGAGACCATATACTTCTTCACACGATCAAGGTCGGCCACAATATCTACAGTGTTTGCTTTCGCGGTATCTCCATAAAGCTTAACTATAAACTTGTTCGCTTCATCCAAAGATTTACTTTTGCGCGCAATCACATCCACACTGAGAGGAGCAAGAAATGATTTGATATTAGTTATCGTAGTTGGGAGCGACGCGTTCAACTTATAAGTATCGCATATCAGCGCAATCAAAGCAATATAATTATCTTTGCTTTCCAATTGTTGCCGGAGTGTTGCCATGGTAGAGTATATCAGAATATATAATATGACATTCACTTAAACATATATTGGAGATAATGCGCGTTCGTATCAATAATGGTGCGTCGGTATCGGAGGCGGTGCGTTAATATCAGGAGCGTTAATATATGAAGTGGTGCGTTGATACAATATTGGCGCGTTGATACAATAACGGGTGCGTGTATATCGGAGGTGGTGCGTCGATAGTTGCTTAAGCAAATTAAGTTTATCTCATGCAATCACATCATGATATATAGTATAATAAGTGGCAACGATGGAAGCAATTGTTAATTCTTACCCCGAAGCACCATGGGACTGGATTCAGTTATCATTGAACCCTTCGATCTCATTTGAATACATTAAGGCAACTCCACATCTGCCATGGAACAAGCGCTGCGTTTCTCAGAATTCAGGAATCACAGAAGCTATAGTTAGATCTAATCCGGAGTTCCAATGGGACTACACTGGACTATGTGCAAATCCAAATCTGAGTTATGCTTTCTTCAAAGAATATTTGATTGAGCCAGATGCAGTTCGTCATATAGATTGGAATATACTTTCCGCCAATCCTTCTATTACAACTTTGGATATCATTGAGAACCCGCAGCATCCATGGAACGATCGATTTCTATCAATGAATCCAAATATCACCAGTGCGTTTATACTCAACGAAGGAGCGTCGCGGCAGTGGCACCCAGCAAGCGTATCCGCAAATGCTGGCATCAAAGAAAGAGACATCCTTCGCTCAACCATGCGATTGTTATTTGATTGGGATTACCGGTGCTTATCGGCAAACCCAAATCTACCAATGGTCTATGTCAGTGATAACATTGAGAAGAATTGGAACTTCTATTCAATAAGTATGAATGCTACAATGCTGGACATTGAGAGATTTCACAAAATTAAATGGGACGCGGAAGGGCTATCGCTCAATACAAATATATCTTTTGATTATGTAATGCAACGTTCAGACATAAAGTGGAATGTTAGAAGCTTGCTGACTAATAATGCGATCAATGTAAAGACTGTATATGACAACGTCGCTTGGTTCAAGCAACATTTGCGATACGATGAGCGCATCGAAGAGTATCTATCGTCAAATGGCTCAATCTCAGAAGATTGGATATTGGACAATCACGATAAGGTAAATTGGAAAAGACTATCCAGCTTAGCTATTAAATAAAAAAAGAAACTGCAATGCATGCAGTTAGGAGGCTTACTCCGTATCGTAGCCGCTATCGTTGCCCTCATCGTCAGTCAGAAGCGGAGGCATGTCATCATCGACAACAGCGGGCGCTTCGTCAGTGAGAAGAGGAGGCATGTCGTCATCTGCTTCTTCACTTGAAGTTTCGGGAATGACAATCTCAGAAGTATCAACATTCTCAACCTCGGCAATCTTCTTGAGCACAGAAATATCTTTCTTGGTAATGACTCCATCATCAACCATGTTTTCGATGATAGCGGTTCCATCATCACTATCAATGATAGTCTTGAGTCGATTCAAAGCATACATCTGCTTAGTCATACGCTTACCGTCGAATTCCTCACGAGGCGCCGTCTTACGCGAAGGTGTAAGGTATTCATAGTTTGCGAAAGGAGCATTTGTAGGAACACGCTTGATAACACATTCATTAATGTATTCGCGGCAGAATGGCATGGCATCACCAAAGAATCGAGTATCGTCGTTGAGCAGAGCATCCGTGATCAATGGGTTGAGTTCGCATGTTCCGGAAGAAATCATTTCATCCATACGTTGCTGGTATCCTTGGAAGCGCACGCTTCGAACTTTCTGAACAATTTGCTCATAAAGATCTTCCACATCATTAATATCAACACCCGTCGTGATGTATGACTTAGTGCGGCGCTCAAAGACAGTGTTGTCGATGACTTCTTCAGGGAAGATTTGAGGAATGAGTCGATCGAGTGCAACAATCTCAGAGTTGATCTCACATGAGATCAGACTCACCGCTTCTGGATGTAGCATGAATGCGTTGTCCCGATGGCGAGTGTATAGGGTCTTGATACGAGCTCCAACATCCGCGAAGTTGGTATTCGAGATGTATGTGATCGTCTGGGACACGTCTTCGTCATTATATCCAAAGAACACTATCACATACATAACCTTGAGATGCTTAAGCGCGTAGTCGATCGTATTACTAACTAAGAAGTTATCCAACTGAGTCTTGAACACACTTGACCCAGACCACATCGGAAGGGCCATCTTCGCTAACCGCCGAATGAAGTCAAAGATACTATCAATCTTCGCATTACAATCCTTCGTATATACAATGAGCTGATTAGCAATGGTCTTAAGCTCAGCAATCTCAGTAGATTGCTCATCGATCTTAGCTGTCTGCTTATCGATCTTCTCAATCAAAGTGATATTCTCGGCGGTAAGCATTGCAACACGATGCGCTTCGGCTCTTGCTTGATACTCGCTATAGTAGCGAACTACCTTTTGTAAGAACTGAAAATATCTCGCGTAGATAACGGGATCTACTTCTTGATTAGGGCGACGCTGAGCACGTTGAAGTGCTAAGAAGAATGATTCGGGAGTCAGATGATAGACTTTCTTATTACTTCCGCCTGATCCTTTCTTAGTTTGCTGCAGGACGTCCTGCAGCAAAAAGTCTTCGTTCTCTACAAGTCCCAATGTAATTAAGCGATCCTTAATTGCGCTACTTCTCTCGCTCGTAGCAATGCCATACTTCTTAAGTCGATCGTGATGAACAACAAACCGATTCTCATTCTCTTGAGATGCCATCTCTAAGAACTCATCCATGAATGAGATATCTATGTTCTGATAGAACCGGTTGTGTAGTTCCATGGCAAAATCGCGAAGGTTAGGTTTTGCTGACGTAGCAATCAATTCATTGATATAATCCATGATTGTTGCAGTGGGGACAAATACCATGATATTTGCTGGAAAGAGGGCTTTTGGGTGTAGGAAGTGGTTTCTGATGTCGCTGGTATATTTAAGAAGCAAATCGTTCAATTTTAAGGGGTTGGGCTATATAGCTCAAATGGGATAAAAAAGAAACCTACGATCTTAATCTCTTGTTGCTCAATGAAAAAAAAAATATGTAGCTCAAATGCACGCGCACATGACTTCATCAGAATCGTATTCGATTGGTCCGATCGAGAACGTCGAATCGGTTGAACTGGTAGAATCGGATTGTCTTTCCATGAAGTCAATCATTTCTTTCGTGATGAGTTGCTTGCGTTCGAGTTCGCCAATGTCTAATTCCTTCCAGTGCTTGCAGAAGAATTTGAATCCAACGGTCGCTCCTATGCGGACTTTTGCGCTTGGGTTGAAACCTTGCGCGAGTTTCTTACCGTGAAGATGCATATCCGCGAATTCTTCTGAATCAGAATTTATTTTTTTTTGAGATCGATTCATATCGAAGGCAATCCGGCGAATGTCCGCAATATCATACAAGAACTCAGTGCTGAGGTTGTTGGTGTTCAGCTGAGGGTGATCCCAGAGAATGAGATTGATATGCGTTTGTGCGAATTGTTCATCTGGGATATAATTCACCGTGATCCATTCCCAGTCGAGGTCGTGGATGTGCTGATACAGAATCGATGGGTGAAGCGTTTTGATGACATTGGCGGTAATATGTTTCCAGTTGAGTTTGTCTTCAAATAATTCCACGTGATACTCATTGAACCATTGCGGCAGGTTTTGACTCAACGCTTCCCAGTTTAAATTGTTTTGATATTTCATCACGAACTCAATTGTTCTTGTTGGCGCATACATCTGTACGTTCCACTGCACAACTTGTTTATGGTATCGATCGATAACTGCTTCTGGTAGCGGACGCATCAACCAGTTCCAGTTGATTTCATTGATGTGTTCGGTTATGAAACAACTGCTGAGTTGCATATCCGAGTTGAAGATACGCATCCAGTTTAGTTTGTTTGTATCGAATAGTGGCAGGTATGCCCGCAGGATATCTTCATTCGCGAACGATACGATGTTGGATTCGTTGTTGATGCGGTCAATGAGGTTCATGGTGGCTCAGTATATATTATACAAGTCGTAGTTGCGATTTTAATGGTCAATGGGTCGTCCAAAGCGATAATGACGAGACAAAAAAAGATGGTCTTCCGATGGGCCATCCGCGCTTTGTTAGACATAGATTTTTTATTTTTTGTTCAGTGGATATGCATACGTCATTGGACTATTACTTCACGATATATAATATGCAATGGAAATACATTTGACATTTACTTCTTACCCTTCTTCGCCTTCTCTACGACCGGCTCCTCCGCTACGGGCTCATCCGTAGCAGTCTCCTCCGTGCTGTCGTCTTCGGGGGCGTCCTTTAGCTCATCGAGGCGAGCCTGAACAACATCAAGAATGACAGCGACATCGGCATCCGTGGAGTGAATGTGATCCTGAAGAAGAATCTTTGTGGCAATGAGGGCAAGACGCTCATTGACGGTCTTGCTGTTGGCCGTGTCAAGCAGCGACTTAATGATGTTGGCGAAACGGTCAAGCGTCTGATAGATAATATCATTGACAACCTTAGTTACCTCCTTACCAAGAAGGAGACCCTTGAAGCGATCGTCGCGCGATACAATCTCCTTGAACGTGTTCGAGATATACTGCGATAGGCGGGGCTTAGCTACCTTTACCTCTACAACATCGGCGCCCTCCTCAGTCGTCTCCTCCTCGGTAGTCTCCTCCTCAACGGCCTCATCCTCTACGACCTCCTCAGTGGTGGGATGAACATTCTCAAAGACAACCTTAGTGTTCATATATACACCAGCAAGCTGCTTGGTCTGAAGATCGACCCATGGGATATGCGCGGCCTTGGTTAGCTTGGCCTTCTGGGAGGCGCAGCTATCGCAAGTGAAGACAAGAATCTCGCGAACCATGAGATTGACTACATGCGTTACAACCTCGTAAGCATACTTGCTGAACTTGAACTTCATGCTTGAAGAGATGTCCTTGAGGTTCTTTAGCTCGTCCTTCGACTCGGCAACCTTGGCTTTAAGCGAAGCAGATGCCTCATCCTCAAGGTAAGCCTTAGTAGCAACCTTGCAGTCCTCAAGAGCGGCGACCTCCTCGGTGGTTAGCTCAGCGGGGGCCTCGCCCTCAACAGGCATCAGCTTCTTAACAATGGAGATCCACGTCTCTACCTTGCCGTTAATCTTAGTATCGGCAAGATACTTCTTGATATGAATCGTGCCGATGAGCTTGCGGGGATCAACCTGCTTGTCCTTGATAGCACCACTATTAGCCATGACAATGGCGGAAGCGGTGTCAGCGGGTAGGCTGGTGTAGGCAACAACAGGGGTCTTAGTCTTGCGAACCATGATTATCGTTGTGGGTGGTGTGAGAGTTGAACTGTATGGAAGTGTTCAGAGTGGTTTATATACCTATACTTTCAATGCTTAGAATAAAACGTATTTTCTTTGCGTGAGGGTAAAGTATATTGAGTATGGATGCTATTTTTTTAATATCCATAAAAAATATATTTATCTTTTTATGCGAAGGCTAACTAAGC
>JACCDU011226388.1_pt1 | contig 26271 bp, 28 predicted proteins | sample 7446081 | NCBI WGS metagenome assembly JACCDU01 (sample SAMN15323447, study PRJNA562643) | freshwater metagenome | isolation source: river surface water | place: USA:Blue River Watershed | collected 2017-08-17
AAAATCCCCCTTAGCTCAGTGGTAGAGCGCTCGGCTGTTAACCGGGAGGCCCTTATAAGGTATAGCGACGATCGTAACGTCGAGGGGGAGCCAATTTCAAATATCCGGCCATGTTCCAAGGCTAGGCGACGAGGACTCCAAATCCACGTGGGTCGGTTCGATTCTGACGCCGGATGCCATTTTAAATGCCTCATTAGTATAACGGACAGAACACTCGGCTACGGACCGAGAGAAGGTTTGGGTTCAATTCCCCCATGAGGTACCAGTTAAGGAAGTATCAGCTGAGGTGGACGCTCTGCGGAGAAGTGTTACTTGTGTAAGAAAGCTAAACGAACGCTTTACAGCTGACTTCCACCAATTTTAAATACTCCAGAAGCTACAGTAGACGGGCAGCTGGCTCTTAACCAGAAGATTCGTGTGGTTGCAACTACCACCTGGAGTACCAATTTCAATGGCCTATAAGCGTAGATAGCGACGTATCCGTTTTGTAGTCGGAAGAGGAGTGCGCAAGTCACTCATAGGCCTCCATTTTATTACCCTTTAGTGTAACGGTTAACACACCTGACTTTGACTCAGGTAGTCCTGGTTCGAATCCAGGAGGGGTAGCCAATTTCAAAATGCTCTCGGGAGGTAAGGATCTCGGACCGTCTCATAAGCGGTGTTAAGTGGGTGCAATCCCCACGGGAGCGACCAATTTAAGGAAATTCGATATAATAAGAGAGTAAATTTAAAAGTCCCTGTAGTTAACGGTAGGCTATAACATCGCCCTTTCACGGCGAAATACCCGGTTCGACCCCGGGTGGGGATGCCAATTTCAAATAGAGCCGAAGTCAAACAGCATTGACACTCGCCTGTCGAGCGAGATATAGAGTGGGGGCAGCACCCATCGGCTCTGCCAATTTTTAATCCTCCTGTAGCTCAAAGGTAGAGCTCTCGGTTGATAACCGAAGGACGTAGGATCGTTACCTGCCAGGAGGACCAATTTTATGAACAAAATCCAAACACAAATGTTGAATGACAAAATTCAAAAGGTAGTTGATCAAGTTGATGTTTTGTTAAAAGAAACAACAGACTTAAATCAACGCTACTGGTTGTATGGTATTCACGAGACATTAAGCTATTCATTGTATTTGTCTGTTCTTTTAATGAAAGATTCAGTTGAATAACAATAGGAAAGAGTGTAAAATAAAATGAAGCGGCCCAAACTTATAAAAATAAACGACTTCACTCAACACTTTGATGCCTGCTACAATATAATAACCAATGAGATTCATTTAAATGAAGCATTTTGTAAAGAGTGGGAAAAATACGGAATAAGCAAATACAATTTAATTAGACATGAATTAGTTCATTGGACGCAAGTCAAAAAAGGAGCACTACATAAAAGTGTAGGACCAATGCAAATTTTTTTACTAGAAATGCAAGCTTATATAACTATGCTAAAAAACAAATCATTATTTTATAAAGCTTTATTTTTACCCACAGCAATTTTTGGATCCTTGTGTTCTACGCATTCTGCTCAACAGCAAAGATACAGCTTTAAACAAAATTTTAGTTGAATAACAATAGGAAATAGTATATAATATTATTGTAAATAAAAATCCCAGGTAGCTCAGCGGTAGTAGCGAGTGGCTGTTAACCACTAGGTCGCTGGTTCGAGCCCAGCCCTGGGAGCCATTTTCAAAATTGCGGGTAGGTGGTCTAGTGACCATGCCAGTCTCATAAGCTGGAGAGCGCGGTGCGATTCCCGGCCTGCTACCATTTTTTTAAGTTGATAAAGACAAACAATACGCTATAATAATAACATGAATACATACGAACAATTAAAGGAGCTTGTAGAAGCATTTGCCATTGAAGACGAAAAGTTCAATAGTGGTAAGTCGTCTGCAAGTACAAATGCACGTAAGCGTTTACAAGATATTATTGTGCTTGCAAAGGCTCGTCGTAACGAAATTACGGCTGAGAAGAATGCACGCAAGCAAGCGAAAGCTTAAGCGTAGTAATTAGCCCGGTTAGCTCAGCGGTAGAGCAGATCCTTTACACGGATAAGGTCGGCGGTTCGAACCCGTCACCGGGTACCAGTTTTAGTATGAACATTAAATGCCCAAATTGCAACAAAGAACACTATGCAGAAGTGAAAGACAAAGTAGAAATCTTCTGTGAGTTATGCTGTTATATATTTTCAGTAAACTCACGAGGACTAATTGAAAAGTCAAAATACGATGAGAGATTCGATCTCTGCTCGTCAAGTGTTCACGTGAGAGGTGGATCAGGTACAAAGATTGGTCAATTTATTTGGGCATCAAAATAATTTTATGGGGGTGTAGCTTAATTGGTAAAGCACTCGGTTTGCATCCGAACGACTAGGAGTTCAAATCTCCTCACCTCCACCAACGTTTTCTTTCGAAAACAACTAGCTCCACAATAAATATATGCATGAAACAATGTAGTATTTGTGGTGAGCAATTCGAAAACGGTAGGATATATTCTAACCATGTAAGATGGAAGCACAAAGTAACTGAACATACATGTAAATTTTGCGACTATAAAACAACGTGTAATATTGGTCTACATGAAGATAATTGCTCATTTAATCCTAAAAACATTAGAAAATGCAAGCATTGTAGTAATATTCTTACATCAGTAGATCAAACACAATTTTGTAGTCATAAATGTAGTGCGTCTTATAATAATCAAAGCAGAACAATAACAACTAAAACTGCAAATTGTGTTATATGTAATATAGAAATAGAACTTAAAAGCAAATCAAAAAAATATTGCAATACGTGCAAATTTACAGTCAATAAAGAAAAAAATAAACAATATATTGAAAAATATAAAGCATGTAGATCAAATAAGCCAAATATAAAATGCTACGAGCTTACATGTGTTATTTGTAATGAAAGGTTTTTAAGGTTTAACAAAAACATTAAAACATGCAGCTCTGCATGTAAATCTAGGTTACTCTCGCAGCTATCAAAACAAAACCCTAATTGTGGTGGTGAGACAAATTATAAAAGATATTCATATAAAAACATAATTTTTGATTCTTCGTGGGAGGTAGAAATTGCAATGTTTTTAGATGAACATCAAATTAAATGGTCAAGGTCAAGAAAGCATATCTTGTATTGGGTTGATAGTAGTGGTGAGCGTAGACGATATTATCCTGACTTCTTTCTAGAGGAATTTAATGCATACGTAGACCCTAAAAATCCATTTAAACAAAAACAAGATAAAGAAAAGCTTGATTTTATCAGGAAATCACATATACTAATTGTAGGTAACATAAATGAATGCAAACAACAAATTTTAGAAATAATTTCCCTGGTCGTATAAAGGCAGTACAGGTCAGCAGCGAAAGATCGTGTCGTTCCTCAATGACTTTGCAGCAAACAAAGTTTAAGGCGAATCTTAGCGAATGCTTGATTGCATACAGGTGCACCGTTCGAATCGGGCCTGGGGACACATTTCAGAGACATTCAACCATCCGCAACTTTAGAGGCCGCTCTTGCAAGCCATGTGCCTCTAACGGCTCTGGGATGAGAGCGCTTGCACAATCTCATTGAATAGTATCTGAGGCATTCACTGAATTAGCTACTCAGTAGAATGCCATTAATTTTCAAATGGCCGTTGAGTCAGCTGGCGTGGACAGGAGTCTGCAAAACTCTTTAGGTGGGTTCGATTCTCACAATGGCCTCCAAATTCTAGTACGCGTATCCAGCGCTTGGCCCGTCGCTGGTTAATTCTAGACACCCAAACCTCCAACGTTGGGGTGAGTTAACGGGCCGCCAATTTTAAAAGCCCTGGTAGCGGATCCGCCTTCTAAGCGGAGCATTGTACCGTAATTGGACGCATACAGGTTCGAGTCCTGTTCAGGGTACCATTTTCAATTCCCTTCGAAGTGTAATAGGCTATGCATTCAGCACTGTGACTGCTGCGGACTGGGTTCGAGGCCCAGCGAGGGAACCATTTCCGGAATAGTTGATCAACGATGTTCGAAACTCAAATAGTCAACTAACAGAGAACAGAGGCATTCGAAGTTTATAGGGTGAACGCCTGGCCATATTCGCTGGAAAAGTGTGTTCGAGTGCACACGTGCTTTTGTTCTCGATAATTTACGTTATGAAAGAGAAAGAAACATTACAACAAATGCTTAACAAATGTTTACGGAGAACCGTAATATTTGATTTTTGTGGACGAAAGTGTAGAGCAAATTTAAATCTAACACTGCAATACATTGCATCCTTAGATTTTGAAGGTAGTGATATTTCCAAAGAGTGGGTAGATTACCCATCATTGAAAGATGTTAATTTCTTTATGAAAGTTGAAAAATATCTCAAAGCTGAAGGGTTTTTCGATATGTGATTATCTAGCTGTTGCAATGAGATAAAGTCCCGTTGCAACACCAAACAAACCAAGTAGAAATAGAATTAAAGTGCTCATAAACGCTGCATACTTCATTTCCAAGGCCATAACCTGGCTGTGGTAATAAAGATAGCAGCAACAATAAATACTCCAAGAAACATTTTGATTATTTCGAAGAAGTTCATATATTATATTTATAAGCTTCCATAGCTCAGTTGGTAGAGCACCTCACTTGTAATGAGGATGTCGTTGGTTCGAATCCGACTGGAAGCTCCATTTTTTATCATCGTTAATAAGCCCGCGTAGCCCAATTGGTAGAGGCGTATGACTTAGGATCATATGGATGGGGGTTCGAGTCCCTCCGCGGGTACCACTTTTCATGCTCCAGTGGGCTAATTGGTAAAGCCAACAGATTTAAGATCTGTTGATTGTCGGTTCGAATCCGACTGGAGTACCAAAAAATTTTACCAGGAATATTAAATCTCTTCTGGAACTTTAAAGGAAATACGTTATAATGATTGGGTAGTTAAAACAACTAAATCAAAACAAACATATGACCGAAACATTAGAAACACTAAAGAATACAGTTAAAAAGCACACCGTTGTGCCTTTTACAGCACAAGATATTACTTGTGACTCAAAGCAACTTATCATCAATGATCGATTTGTTGCTTCGAAGCCAAAGAAGGTTCTCGAAACTCTTGGTATTCGCGATAACCTCATTGCGGAGATTTTCGATAAGCCAGAAGTGAATTGGAGTGCTATTCGAGGCGCTCTTAATACCATTAACCCAAGTAAGAGTTATGGTGGTATTGTTGATAGCAACAATCACTTGCTGACCCTTACCAAGGCACCAAAAGAAGCTTCTCAGCTTAACTTTGATAAGCGTCTAGACGAGCTGTTTAACGCTATTGACAGTAGTCAGAATCATGATTTGCAAAGTGCGACTTGGAACCCACTAGATTGTAATGTGAGTGTAAACTGCACCAATCGCGGTATTGAGCTTGAATGCGGACATAACGATAATTGGAAGTTTGGTACCACTAGTATCATTGGTGATACGATGCAAACGTTTGCAAATTACTTCCTTCGTTTGGTTTGTACTAATGGTATGACAACTCGTGATAATCTTGCTTATCGCACTGTTACTGCAACTACAAACATTGCAAAGCAGTTTCTGAAGTTTGCAAGTAAGGATCTCGTTTCGAGTTCTGTTGTTAATCGTGTTCAACGTCTTCGCAACAATCGTGCATCTCTCTATGAGTTGATGTCTGTTGCTTCGAATTTGAAGAAGGAAGAACGTGATGAGTTTATGCCAGAATATGGCTACACTGTTGAGCGTTTTGCTAATGCTGGCCATCCAGTTGATGGCTTCTCTGCTGCTCGTAGTAAGTTCGTCTTTACGAATGAGAACCTTTACGATGTGTTCAACCTTGCAACTAATCTTGCAACCCATCAACGGGAACGTATCGGTGATGGTGCTGCTCAGCAATTAAATAAGGTCGCTGGTGAGATGTTCTCTAAGGGACCGAACCTTGATTTCCAGATTCTCGATATCTGGAAGAATTGATTAAGCTGTGGTGCAGGATAACCACATTAAAAACCTGCAAATAATAGTTGTTTTATTGAACAAATAAGCTATTATAAATACATAAGAGCGATCGAAAGCTCGTTGATCTTTGAAATTTTCCGAAGGAACCCGTGGTGACAGAACAATGGACAGCCAGTCCATAATGTATTGTGTAACGTCTGAAAAGGCGCCAAGCAAGTTGTAATGTCCATATAGCATAAGGTTGAAACAGTTAGGGTCGTACAACCCTAATGTCGTAAGAAGGTATCAAATCGCAATTATATGATGATGGCTGTATTACCTTGGAGGTAGTCATTCCTCCCTATCGTTAACATCAAGAGTAATTAACTTGTTGGATAGTGACCGAATAATGTGGTATGGAAGGAGCTTGTGAGTAGTCATGAATCTCACCCACAATTTAATTTTTTAATGCTCCTGTAGCTCAATTGGTAGAGCGGAAGGCTTATACCCTTCGTATGCACCAGATTAGTGCGCGGTTGTCGGTTCGAGCCCGGCCAGGAGTACCAATTTAGGGGGCGTTCTGGTTTCGACTTAATGGTTGAGATTGGTTCGCATGTAGAGGTTGATCAGTTGGCCTCTTAAAAAGCTGATCAAAAAACATAAACGCAGAAGACACTGAAGTCGAAGCCCTCTTAGCGCAAGCTGAGTATATCTTCAACAACGCAGACGAGTTCCTCGTTAGCGAAGTTGAGTTAGCACTCGCTGCCTAAGCCAAACAGAAATAGATCCTATTAAAGTTTCTGGGGACACGCAATAGGTAGAGCTGAACGATGTATGCTCAGAAATCAAACAACGGAGTGATGTCAGACTCTTCACTGACATAGGTAGGCTTAAAAACTTAGGTTGATACGCCATGCAAACCTTTTGCCAACGAAATTGCAAATGTATCTAAACATGTAGACAGCTAGTTAAAAGCTATTAAACACAGGGGTTCGACTCCCCTCGCCTCCACCATTTTATCTGCTTATTTCATCCCAGTCTGCAGAACCATAAACAAGTTCTGTATCAGTACTAGCAGTTACCACTAGTGTTAATTCGTATGCTTCACCAGTAAATGAGTTTCTTTCAAGTTGGAATTTAAACAACGCTTCTTTTAAAACATCAATTGTAGTAGCTCCTTGAGCATTTGAAGTGAAAAAGCCAGAAGCCAATACTCTACCACCAGATATTGCTGTAGCATCTAATTTGTATTCCACGCAAGAGTTTGAGCCTGCAGAAACCCACGTACCGGAACCACCAGATGTGGTGCCACTAGCAATTACTTGCCAATTATAGATACCAGTATCTACACCCATTAGAGAAAGGGCAGTTAGAATTACAATACCATCAAGCCTTGTAGATTTGAGTCGTAATGTTACTACTGGATATAAAACACCTTTAGATGCAAGAGATTTTGCAGCGGTAATCGGTGTTCCAATAGTTTGTTGTAAACCTCTTAATTCATAACCACCTTCTGATATCACTGTACTACACACTTGCTTCATTAAACTTGGACCAGATGTAGCTGCTTTATTTTCTATTTCGTATCTAAGAGGTAATGATGCTGTGGTGATATAAGTTGAGTCTATTAAATTAGCGTGATTAAAATAATGACAAGGTACGAATTGACCATTAATAACAAACCCTGTTCTTACAGTACCTAACCCTAACCACTCAATATCCATAAACAGAATTTGCGCTTTAGTAGTATCGAACACTAATCCAGAAGGCCCTGTACCATCAAGTTTATCTACATTCCATTGAGATCTAGGAATACGGTTTGATGTAACTGTACCGGTTACAAAAGAACGTTCCACCATATACAGATTACTATCATCTAATTCAAGGTATATACCGTTATCTGTACCAAAATAACCAACACGCTGTCTAAGATTGGTTGTTGATGAACTAAATGTAAAAGTAGTCATTACCTGCAATGACTTTCCAGGTTGGTATGAAAACACCTTTGTTGTTTCTCTATAAACCTTAGAACCACTAAGTGAATTAACTCTCATTTCTATGAGACCTTGATTTTGATTAAAAACAGCAGAAGCAGAACCAAACGTTGTACCACCAGTTAACGTAGACCAGAGGCTGTTATCTGCGTATCTATGAGATGAATCAAAAAGTGTAAGTGGGTTAGACACACGAGTACGACCAAACGCATCACTACCTAAATTAAAATTACCTGTATAATTCGTAGATGTATCATCAACATTTTTAACTAATACTGCGTATTTAGAATAAACCTCAGTGGAACTAATAGGAGGTGAACCCATTGCGTATCTCACTACAGAAACTGGAGGAAACTGAGAATTATTTACAATTTCAGCAAATTTACCATACTCTAACGTCTGGTAGTTATTAGTTATATTGGTATTGAATGACATACTTAAGTATTTAATAAATATAAATATGATAACCTTTGCTGAATACTTTTATATCGCTGAAAAGAAAAAGAATATTCACGCACCTGTTAGACCAGGCATACTCAAGAGACAAACAAAGGGTAAGATGACTTGCTCGAAAGCGAGAGCGTTAAAGTCTAAGCAGAAGAATAAAGGCAACAACACAGCTAAAGCTGCTCAGAGATACCTAAATTATCATTGTTAGTAGTCGACTTCAATATTTTTGGTAAGCATGTCCTTACCATCGACGTCAATAAGAGCGTCGAGCTCATCTCTAATAAAATCCTTTCCAATTAAGACAGGATATTCATTATTAGATCTGTTACCAATGGAAAATTTAACATTGTTGTAATCTTTACCACCAATCTTAATATCGAACATTACAACAGGTCTATCCTCGTAGTTACCTGCTCCGATGTTAATCTTTACCATTTCAACGATATCTTTTTCAATATGCTTATTGTTAATGGTGTAGAAAGTAATTTTACCATCTTCTTCTTCAATCTTTTCACCATGAAGAACATTGTATGCACCATTACCGCTATCAACTTTAGCTTCGCATTCACCAACACCATTGATAAAGATTGGCTCAATTAAGCCAACTACAGTCTTTTCTTGAAAATATTGTTTAAATTTAATCATTGTTATTTATGGCCGCAGCCGCAATCGTCTTGGTGTTCGTAATCAAGCCAATGATAGACAGATGAAACATAATCAGATGCTTTGGTAATCTTAGATGCTACCCAGCCTTCTAACCCATCTAAACTATCAATCTTATCGTAAAGTCTTTGTGCATACTCAGCTAACTTCTTAAGTTCAGCCTTTGCCATATGAATCTCACTAGGATCTCTTTCTTCTACGTTGTGACCTTCTGCATCACTAGCCATACCTGGTTCATGAGTTTCAGGTGAAAGATCATCTGATCTTGCTATAAAAATAGCATTTTCGTAAATTGCTTGAAGTTTGAGGCCGTCTAAGTCTTTCATGTTATTATTTAATGCGCTCTCTAATTGAGTTGTACGTGCGTTTAACTAATATTTCAGGTATCATACGAGACATACCACTTTTGAACGTTTCATAATCGTTATCTAAAGCTGCTTTTCTAAGCTTTGAAGCACTCATACCTTCAACTCCTTCAGAGTCTGGATCTCTTTCACCAGCAGATTCAAACTTATAGCTATTGAATTGAAATGGTATATTACCTTTTGAATCCGGTTTACCATTATACTTAGCAACTAAACCTTCAAATTCTGGAATTCTATCACTTCCAGCAACATGGATTACGTTTGTATATCCCTTATTTTGAAGATCTTGTAGTAAGGTAATAAGATTGGTACCAGAATCTAAAATCTGAGCCTTTGGTGGTGTCATATAGGTCAAAAGCTCTTTCTTTTCATCAAACGATAGAGGATCTTTCTTATTGTTTTGAGTATGTGAAGGAACTAAAAATCCATCTGCACCGGAACTCTTAGCTACATCTACAAGCTTTTTAATGAGTTTTTCATGACCAATAGTAGGTGGGTTATATCTACCAAAAGCTATTACAGCAGTTTTGTTAGTTTGTTCAAAGAATAGTCTAAATGATTTCATTTTGTTGGTTGTGCACCTGGCTTACCGGTTTGGAAATTAGCTGCTGAAAATTCTTTTCTGTCTACAAATTTGGTTATTTCTGGACCACCTTTTGTTTTTGATACAGCATAACCTTCAGGTGGTGTTGTTTTCCAATTACCACCACCTTGATCCATATATGTACCGAGATAGGAATTTCTTGTCATTTCATTAAAGATTTTAACAAGATTGTTTTTTAACGTTGCTACCATCTTTGTTACATCAAAAATTAATTTAATAGACGATTTAGCTTTTTTAAGTTCCTGAAGAGCTGATTGCAATTGAGCTTGCTTTCTTTGTTTGCCTGCTTCACTCTTTAAAGCGCTAAGTTCTTTTTGATATCTATTAGCAATATATTCTATAAACTGCTTAGTTGAAATGGATGTATTATCTAAGAATTTACCACCTCTAATTTCAGAGTTAATATAAGCTTTCAATTCCATTGTATAATTCCTAACTGAATCGAAGTCAATAGACTTTAAAATACTTGCAATTTGAGCTTTTTTCTTATCAACGTCTCTTAAAAGCATATTCATTATACGCTTATTTGGATTTGCTTGTTTGTTAATAAGCACATTAAAAACAAACACGTCTTTAGAGCGAGAAAACTCAGTAGGGGATGTTGTATATTTTTTAACTCTTAAAATACCACCAACAACTTCATACTCGATATGAATAGCAACTCCAATCTTTGAGTTTTGAATTTCACTACCAAAAGGGCTTTCTGGTGCAACTGCATACTTAATTGTATTAGGTTTAAATGAAATAAAGGTATTTGTGTTGCGTATACCGTCAATAGTATTCGGTGTTTCAGACTGCTTAATCTGATCATCAAACATGTAATCCATCTGGTAAATACCTTTTAGGTTTAACGATGGTAAATATTGAAGAGCTAATTTAAGCTTTTCTGCTAACCCTGGACTATTAGAATGATTAGCATCGATATCTTCAGGGGTGTAGTTAATCTTAGGATTTTTTGCAAAAGCTGATTTACTAGCAACAAAGAATTTACCTTTAGGATCTTTACCAGCAACAATAGCAGGTGATCCATCAAACTTTGTTGAAATTTGATAGTCTGTTTCACTCACAAAATATTCAATAGCTTTATCGATATATTCAAGAGCTTCAATAACACCATCTCTACCCTTATTGATAATGTTTTCTTCTAAATGATCAATATGCTTTACAGCACCTTCGACCTCATCGAAGAACTCTAATAATAGTTTGTTATAGTTTTTAAATGTTATCATGCTCTTACTAGATTAATTTGTTTAGGTAAAATATCACCAGATGCGTTTCTTACATCAAATGCAAATCTACCAGAAGTTGTTGTTACAACAATTGAAATATGTTTACGCTTTGCTTTCTCACCATTACATGGATATTTGATAGTAACGTTTTGAATATCACCTACGAAATTATAAACATCCTCAGGTGTTGCTAAGTTAACAATTTCGAATCGATTTTTACCTTTATTCTTTACGTAAAAATAACCATAGTCAACTGCAGATGCAAGATAACCACGCACAATATTTTTATCCTGCTCACTCATTTCAGGTGTAACATCGATAGGTGCGTCTTGACCACCAGGTACATTATCCTTATATGCATTTAAACCTTCAGCTGCCAAATTTAGATTCAACTTAACTGCTTGAAACAAGTCGTTAACAACATCATGAAACCCAGGAACAATTTTATCACCTTGTTGTTTAAAAATACCAGCAATACCGTTATTGCTTATAGTCTTACCATTTTTATCTTTTAATGAAATATAGTATTCACTACCATTTTCACCCACCAAAATTAAATCAGCAATTTCATCACCAACATTTTCAGGTTGATCTGAAAGCTTTCTCTTTACCAATTTGTTGAAACCAGTTTTAACTCCGATAAATTTTGTACCTGCTAGTTGTTCCAATTCTTGAAGAAGAGGATGAGGCTCACCGTTAGTAATTGCATTATTGATTTCTTCAACGAGCTGTCTTTCATACGACATACCCTTGTTGCCGAATGAACCACCTCCCATTACAATAAAAAATGAAACACCATCTTTATCTTTCACCTTGTAAGTTAAAAACTTACTAGATGCTGAATCAGCTTGACCGGGAGGAATTACATCCTCAATTGTAACATCAATCTTTTCTAATGCTTTATGTAAATCTTCTACTGAAAAGTTTTTATCGATAGGCTGCAAACGCATAGCGCCTTTTTTATCCACACCTGGCTTGATCCTTGGATCTACATTTACAATATCTTTTTTAAATTCAGCTTTTGATCTCTCAACAACCATTTTATAGGTTTTATCAAGAGTTGGTTTTGACTCATGATCACCACTGTAAACTTTTTGATATATTTTAGATAGATTATAGTCCATATTTATTATCTATACCTGCAGTCTCAAAATCCCCTGTAGTATCCGTTAATAAAGATTCAAACTTCGAAAGCATTTCTCTTGCATTGTCAGGCTTTACAGTATCAATATTGAAATTTGCAATATCAGAGCGAGTAGCTTCATCTGGAGGTGATGTAATTACAGATTGAACAATGCTAATAAGCTTCTTAATATAAGCTACTTCTGCTTGTGATGTAAGTTCCTGAACTTCTGGTTCCCCTTCTGCTGGAGGAGCTTCAGCTGGCATGGTTGGGTCTGCGCCTTCTCCTTCTGGAGCTGTTGGTGGTGGAGGTGCATCCTGTTCAAGGAGATGCAAATAATTTTCAATTAGGTTAAGGGTCTTACTCATATTAATCGTTTTGTTCGTCTTCTAACTCATCACTTGGTGTAAATTTATCTTCAGATTTATGTTGCTTTAACATTTTTAATCTTTGTTGAATCTGTTTTCTTTTTAGAGGCTCTAACTCACTCATCATTTTTTCATACTCACTAGAAAACTTTCTTGCTTTTCTCACACTCGGATCTATAAGAGATCTAAAAAAACCTGATATACCTTTACTTTTTTGATGAGCTTCTGGGTCAATATCAGCAAAACGCTTATAGTTTTCAGCATCAGCTATAGCTCTATCGAGCGGATCATTAAAGTTGATATAACTACCTCTACGATAAGATCTATTTTTTAATACCTTTTTATGTTTATCATCTAGCTTCTCGCCAGCTTCTTCGATGAGTTTGAAAAACTTTGACATGTTAATATTTATTACTTTAGCCAAAATTTAACCTTTGTCTCAGTTTTATAAATATTTGATAACGATTTTAATCCGTGTTTATCCAAAAATCTATAAACTTTCTCAGATTTAATCTCCTTTTTACTAATAGATTTTTGCAACTCTTCCTGTAGAAAAGCATCAGTTTTAAGCTCTTCTGCATAAGTTTTAAATGAATGCTTATCACAAACAAAGCAAATGTTCATATTATTCTTTAGCTTTTTAATAAACTCAACGAAGAATTTTAAAAACACCTTCTTATCATTATCACCAATTAAACAACAAGATTGTAATTTAAGCTTGTCTACATAAAATACTTTTTTATCTAGAGTCTTTTGATCAATAAAATACGTTATAATACATTCAATTATAGAGTGGTAAAAGACCTTTTTAACGTCTTCATTTGTAATATCATTTACCATCGAATATGTTGTAAGAGACGAAAGATATTTCTTGCAGCAGTTTTTATCTATGAACTGGAGAAAATCAATTAGCTGAATATCTTTATGTGGTATCTTGTACGTCATTCTTCTATTATATGACTTTTTGGAGCTTTTCCAATACGGCAATTGATTATTCCATTATAATATTTCTCAGACACCAAAACATCTAACTGAAACTGAATTTTAGACTCATAGTAAGCAAGCTCCCACTTACTGTTGCAAAACTGTAGAATTTCAAATCTAAAGTTTTCCTTTCCATGCTTCTTAATATCGTCGTTCAATTCATTTGATGAACTCGTATAAGTACGCCAATCAGTTTCAACAATCTTATGTCTCTTGTTCTTCTTACCCTTAAGAGGTGGCATCTTTTTAACAGACATCATTTGCTTCTTACCAATATAGCTCTTGTTATCAGTAAGATTAGTAATGCAATATACAAAACCAAAAGGGGTTTCTGGTACGCTTACTTTAGGAATCCAATGTCCGAAATCAGTCATTCTTTTTACGCTTACGGCGCTTACGCTTACTTATACCAGCTCTGCGTTGTACTCCACCCAAAGCCTTTGGTAATCTTGAATCTCCAGGTGCATAAATAGAATCATTTGACGTATATCTACCTTCATTTGGATTATAAATTCCTCCATCTGTTGCAACTCCTTGACCAAATACAGATGCAGCACCGCCAGCTACATTTTCTTCTTCTAGTAGTTCGAGAAACTTATCTTTGAAAGTTGATATCACAATAATAGTATTTATATTTAGCTATGAGTCTGCTTAGTAGATATATCAAAGAGGTTGAGCAAGATCTAGTTTTAAATGATTTCAATATTAAAGAAGCTCAATTGAGGCTTCCAGCTAGAAAGCATTTCTGGGTTGCTAGATTAATTGAAGCAAAACGCGATTTGCAGATTGTTACAGATAAAGAAAAGAAGCTTAATAAACTATTAGCAGTTAAAGTTAAAGAACATGCTCCGGTTCATCTTTCAGATAAAGCAGTTAATACTCTTATCGAGGAGCAAGAAGAAATGGTTTTGATAAAAGAACAGAAAAGAGATCTTGGTAATGTAATCGAGTATCTTGAAAAAGTGGAAAAGATTCTTTCTAGTATGCACTGGGAGGTAAAAAATATCATAGATCTTAATAAACTTGAAACTCTATGAAATTTGATCTTAAAGGTAATAAGCTGGTATTTCAATGCGACTCTGAATTGTTTAAACAAGTAAGAGAGCATTTTAGTTATCCATATGAAGGTCATTCTTTCATGAAAAGAAGGAATAAATTTATACCAAGTAGAAAGTATGTCATAACTCCTACAGGTCAATGTGATATGGGTATGTTTTGGGAGATAAACAAATACCTTCATGAATGCAATGTAGTTGTTCCTAGCTCTAGTATTACTAAAGAACTGACAGAATATCTATCACGTCAGTATGACTTCAAATACTATAATAATCTAAAAGCTAACGAAAATACTTTACGTGATTATCAAGAAAATGCAGTTAAGACTGCACTTAGAATGGGCCGTGGTATTTGCTTGATGGGAACAGGTGCAGGTAAAACTATCACAACTGCATCGTTAATTGAGAATTTTTATCTTAATAGTGTTAATAAAAATGCATTTAAGTGTCTGGTTTTAGTGCCTGACTTAGGACTAGTAACTCAAACGTATAATGATTTCCTTTCATATGGTGTTTCCTTCAAACCAACTATGTGGACAGGAAAACATGATCCAGACCTCACATCTAATGTGTTTGTTGTTAACTTAGCTATTTTACAACGTAGATTTGAGGAAATTGAGTGGTTGAAGCATATTGACCTATTGATTGTGGATGAGTGTCATAAAGGGAAAGCAGACGTAACAGGAAAAATTATTTCCAAAATAACCACACCACACAAATATGGTTTTACAGGAACACTCCCAGATAAAAATGGAGACAAGTGGTCTGTTTTAGGAAAACTTGGTCCTATCATATTTGAGAAGAGTTCTTATGAATTAAGACAAGAAAACTTCCTAACAAACGTAGAAGTTAAGTGTGTTAATCTATGTTATAAGCCTGTTCCTAAAATGAAATATAGGGAAGAGTTAGATTTCCTTTATGAATCTGAATTTAGGAACAACACGATTAAGGAAATTGCAACCAAGTTTCCAAAAAATATTCTTGTTTTGATCAACCATATCCGACACGGGGAAATTTTAATGGAAAAGTTGAAGGGGCTTTCCAAAAAGGTCTACTTCATCCAAGGGAAGGTTGAGGTAGAAGAGAGGGAAAGAATTAAGGAAATCATCGAGAAACACGACGACGTTGTGTGTATTGCTCTTAGTTCTATCTTTTCTACTGGTGTAAACATCAAAAATCTCCATATGATTATGTTTGCAGCTGGCGGTAAAGCGTTTATTCGTACAGTGCAATCTATTGGTCGTGGCTTGCGACTACACCCTTCCAAGAATAAACTGTACATTTTTGACTTAGTTGACAATCTTCGTTATGGGATTGAACATGGAGAGGCAAGAAAGAATATTTATGAACGTGAAAAAATAACGTTTTCAGAAAAAAATCTTAGAGAGACTTGATTTACTCAACAATTAGTTTATAGTTTACTATGGAAAAATCATCAGAAAAGAAACAGCACTATGTAAGTCCAGAAGATTTTAAACGAGAGCTAAGAAAATATTACGATTCTGATAATATGACTGAGATTCTCGGCGAGTATATCAAGAAGATTGCAACAGGACTAAGCTTTCTACCTAACTTTATTAACTATACCTATAAAGAAGACATGATTGGTGATGCTCTCATCAAGATGTATGGTGCTCTAAAGAATAAAAAGTATGATTTTTCTACTGGATCCAATCCTTTCTCATATTTCACCACAATTGCTTTTCATGCTTTCATTAATCGCATCAAGAAAGAACAGAAGCATCATGAGACAATCTCAAATTATAAGTCTCAAGTTTACGAATCTATGATGACTGATCCAGAAATGGCTGGTTATGTATATGTAAAGCCTGATATTAACGACGATTCGGATCCATATAGCAACGATAATGATTAATAAACCCAAAGTAGCAATTTTTTCTGACCTTCATTTAGGTGTCCATGGTAACTCAAACCAATGGCATGATATTGCTCTGAACTGGACTCGTTGGTTTGTTGAAGATCTGAAGCGTAATAACATCAAGGATGTTATCTTCTGTGGTGACTGGTATCATAATAGAAGCGAAATCTCTGTAGACACACTTACTGTATCAGCAGAAGTGTTTGACTTACTCAAAGGTTTTAATCTTACTATCATTACTGGTAACCATGATATGTATTTCAAGCATAGAACTGATGTGCATTCATTGAACATCATGAAAGGTAGAAAGAATATCACCGTTATTGATAAGCCTTTTGCATTAGAACGCTTTGATAAGATGTTAGCTTTCTTACCTTGGGGTTTTTCTCTTGATGAAGTACCTAATGGAGATATTCTTTTCGGTCACCTAGAAGTTGAATCATTCAAAATGAATTCAATGAAAGATTGTGAAAGTGGTATTAAAGCAAGCGACCTACTAAAGAAGTTCAATCTCATCATCTCTGGTCATTTCCATACTAGACATGAACGTCATTTTGGTGCTGGTACTATTTTATATACTGGTAATCCTTTTGAAATGGACTTTGGTGATTGTGGTAATGATAAAGGTTATTATATTCTTGATATCGAAACTAACGCGTTACAGTTTATACAGAACAATCTTTCACCAAGGTATAAGAAGATCTCTCTAAGTGAGATGGTAAAGGTGGGTACTATTGATAATAGTATTAAATCTCTTTTCAATAATAATTTTGTAAAGCTTAAAATCGATAAAAATATCAGTTCAGATGATATGGACTTTCTCCATGGTAAATTGAGCCAGCTCAAACCAGCAAGCTTTACTGTTGAGTATGACTTTGACTACAATAAACTCATTACAAAGGATACTTGGCTTACAAACTCGTTAGATGACTCAATCAATATACCTAACGCAATTGAAGAGTTTATTAATTTGCTGGATATTGAAGATAAAAAATCTATATTAGATTATACTCTTAACCTCTATGGTAAGTGTACTACGGTATGAAGAACGTTTTATTCAAAAGCCTCAAGATACAAAACTATCTTTCTGTTGGTAATAACCCTGTTTGTATCGACTTTAATAATGGTATCAATCTGATTACTGGTATCAATAAAGATAAACCAGATAGAAGAAACGCGATTGGTAAGTCTACTATTGCTGATGCCCTATACTTTGGTGTCTTTGGTGAACCTCTTCGTGAGATTAAAAAAGATCTCATTGTCAATAACATTACTGGTGGTACTGCTACCGTTGAGTTAGAGTATGATGTAATTACCCCGAAAGAGTCTAACTCATATAAGGTTATTCGTAAACTAAATCCATCCAAGGTTTATATCTATAAGGATGGTGAAGATGCTACTCGTGATACTATTGCAAATACTAACAAATATATTTGTGATACTCTAAGTGCAACTCCTTCTTTGTTTCAAAACTGCGTTATCATGACAGTGAATGATGCAGTGCCTTTCATGGCTAAGAATAAAGTCGAGAAAAGAAAATTTATCGAAGATATTTTTGGTCTTGAAGTATTCGGTAACATGCTTTCTGAATTGCGTGGTGAACTTAATAGCGTTTCAAGAGAATATGAACTTGAGCAAGCTAAGTATAATGAAGTTGAACGCACAGCTCAAGATTACGAAAAGCAAAAGAATAAAGTACTTGAATACAGAAAGCAAAAGCATTCTGTTTATTTGACTCGTCAGAGAGAAAACGAAGATAATCTTCATAAGCTTGAAACAAAGAAAGATGCTATTGTTTGGTTTGATGAAACTGTGGTAAAAGAAAATATTGAAAAGCTTAAAGCTGGTATCACCAAATGTGATACGGCTATTGGTGAAAAGAATCTTCTCATTGGAGAGCTTACTGCTAAGATTAAGAATCTGAAAACTAATTTATCTAAGATTGGTACAGATGAAGATAAGTGTCCTGTTTGTTTGAGGTCTATTGAAGATCACGATGCTAATTACATCGAAGAAGAAAAAGCAAAGATTGAACACGAAATTAAGACCCATTTACTTTCTTTGAAGGTAACTAAAGATGAAGCTGTATCTATTCAACAAAAGAAAGATGCTGTTCATATCAAGCTACGTGAAGAAGAAAATAAACTTTCACGAAATAAACTTGTTAGTCAAGAAGAAAAAAATATCCTCGAAAAGATTGATCAGATTAATAAGTGGCAAGAATCTCTTGTTGAAGATATTAAGCAAGTTGAAAGTACTGAAACTGAATTTGATGATTTAATTGAATCATCCAAGACTCGTGTTGATGAACTCAATAAATGCATCCTTGAAAAGAAAGGTAAGGTTCAAATGCTTGAAGTTGTAAAGTATGTTATTAGTGAAGAAGGAGTAAAGTCCTATATCGTTAATAAGTTGCTTGAACTTCTGAATGGTCGTTTGATGTATTATCTCAAGAAGCTTGATAGTAATGCTGTTTGTTACTTCAATGAATTTTTCGAAGAAGAGCTTGTAAACGATAAAAATAAAGTCTGCTCATACTTTAACTTCTCTGGCGCTGAACGCAAGAGTGTTGACTTAGCATGTTTGTTTACTTTTTCTGACTTGAGAAGAATGCAAGGTGGTGTTCAATATAATATCGCATTTTACGATGAGTTGTTTGACTCTTCATTTGACGAAAAGGGTCTTGAACTTATTGTTGAGCTATTGAAGGAACGTTCTGAGCAGTTTAACGAATGCATTTATATTATTTCTCATAGACAGGAATCACTCAAAGCTGTAACAGGTGAGGTTATTTATCTCGAGAAAGAAAATGGTATAACAAATCGGGTTGAGTTCCAAGATCTGTGAACTAAATCTGTTATATGTTCTCACCCGCTAGTCCGTTCGTTTCACCTTTTGGAGGTAAGACACAAGTTTTTACACCACCACAACAACCTCAACAGGAACAACCAAGAGAATTAGGGTTACCAAGATTCATTAATTATCTTGCAGACTATAGCGGGTGTGGTCATTGGCGTATTATTTGGCCTGAACAACTCTTAAATGCAAATCAGGTTGCTGTATCACAATCAAATACTTGTATGGTATTTGATCCAAGATGGTATGAAAACGTGAAAGCAATTAAGATTCAAAGACAAGCTACCTCTGATCAAAAGAGGTTTCTTGAGTTTCTTAAATCTATTCAACCTAAGATTGGCTTTAAGTTAATTTACGAAGTTGATGACGTTGTATTCAACGAATGCATTCCAGATTATAACAGATTTAAGTTTGCATTTGATAACAACGAAATTAGACAAAACTGTATTGATATGATTAACATGTGCGATGAAGTTACAGTCACATGTGATTATATGAGAGATTTGTATAGAGAAAAATCTGGTAAACAAGAAATTACGGTCATTCCTAACTTCCCTCCTTTCTTCTGGATGGGGTATCTATTCAACCATTCTAAGATTTGTACTAGCCTTGATAAAAATTATAAGAAGCCTCGCATTCTCTATACAGGTTCTGGTGCACACTACGATGTAGAAAACAAAACAGGTGGTAAAGATGACTTTGAGCATGTTCTTAAAGCTATTATCGACACACGACACAAATATCAATGGGTGTTTATGGGAGCGTTCCCACCCCCTCTATTACCATATGTGAAGTCTGGTGAAATTGAATTCCATCCATGGCAAACTCTTTACGCTTACCCTAAGAAGATTTATGAGCTTGATATTAACTTGATGATTGCTCCTCTTCAAGATAACCCATTCAACAGAGCTAAGTCAGATATTAAATTTATTGAAGCATGTATTTTAGGTATTCCTGTAATCTGTCAAAACATTGTCACATATAAGGATGCAATTCATAAATTTAATTCGGGTGAAGAGCTCAAAGATATGATTGCAGCAGTACTTAAAAATAAACCTAAGTACAGGCAGACATCTCTTGAAATGAGAAAGATTGGTGAAACACGCTTCCTTGAATCAGAAGAGAATCTTGGCTGTGTGTTTGAGTCATATATGACACCATATAAAAGCCCTGAAAGAAAGTTCTTGACTAAGTGGAATTAGTTCTTATAATAAGACGTAATGTCTTATAGAAACTGTTTTTACGATAATAACAACCGAAGTGTCGAGTTGTTTACGTGGGATAAGGATGGTAACCGAGTTAGGTACACCTTATCCCATGACCCGTATTTGTATTTGGAGGACCCTAAAGGTGAGTTCAAATCAATTTACGATACTAAACTGAAAAGAAAAACCTTTCGTAACGCATATGAACGTAGTAAGTTCTTGCGTGATGGTGGTATTAGGAGGGTGTTTGAGAATATGCCTCCAGCTCAGCAATATTTGCTTGATACTTTCTGGAGGGATAATGAGAAGCCAGAATTTACTCAGAATCAAATCAAGATCTGCTTTATCGATATTGAAACTTATTCTGTTGACTCATTCCCGAATCCAGAAGATCCAACTCATGAGGTAACAGTTATTACTTGTTATGATAGTTTGAGTAAGAAGTTTCATACGTTTGGTGTTAAGCCATATAATGGTGAGAACAAGACGGTAAAGTATGTTCATTGTAAGAATGAACGTGAGTTGTTTGTTAAGTTTATTGAGTATTTAAAGAAAGATTATCCAGATATTATGTCTGGGTGGAACTCTGAATTCTTTGATATTCCGTACATCATTAATCGTTGTACTCGTTTGTTGGGTGAAGAGTATACTAAGCAGCTTTCACCTCTTAATCGAGTTCATTATCGAGACATCATTGGTAAGTTTGGTATGCAACAGCGGCGTTACTATATCGACGGTATGTCTATTATTGACTACTTGGATATTTACAAACGCTTCTGCTTTAAAGAACGTGATAGTTACAAACTCGATAATATCGGTGAGATTGAGTTGGGTGAGAAGAAGGTTAACTTGAATGGTATGTCTCTTGCTGAGCTAACTAATTCAGATTGGGATCGATTCATTGATTATAACATTCAGGACGTTAACATCGTTGTTCGCCTTGAAGAGAAGTTGCAGTATGTTAACTTGCTAAGAATGTTATCTTATGCTGGGTTATGTACCTTTGAACAAGCAATGGGTACTCTATCAGTGATCAATGGTGCTTTGTGTATCAAAGCACGTGAAATTGGTAAAGTTATTTCTACTTTCATTCGTAACGATCCAGATAGTGTCAATCCCGGTGCATATGTTGCAGAACCTAGAGGTGGCTTTCAAGAAAAGATTATTTCATTTGATGCAAACTCTCTGTATCCGAATGTGATGATTTCACTTAATTTGTCTCCTGAAACTAAAGTGGGTAAGTTTGAGAAGGTAGATGATAATAACTTTGCAATTAGACATGTAAGCGGTAAAACGTTTAATATGTCTAAGGAGAAGTTTGCAGAGTTTATCAAGACTGAACAACTTGCAATTACTAAAGCTAACTTCTTGTTTACTCAAAAGTTCAAAGGTATTGTTCCGTTGTTTGTTGATCACTTTTATAATAAACGTGTTGAGATCAAGAAAGAACTTCAGAAGTATAAAGTAGAGTTGAGTAAGCTTAAGAAAAACTCTGCTGAATATCGAAAGGTGTCTGATATGGTTGATAAACTAAATGCACATCAGATGTGTGTGAAGGTTTTGATTAACTCTTGTTATGGATATTTTGGTAATAAGCAAGCTCCAATTGGTGATGATGATATTGCATCTTCGGTTACTTTGACTGGTCAGGCTGTAATTAAAGAATCAAATACTCTTATCAAAGAATATCTTAAGAATACTGTTGAGGGTATTACAGATAAGGACTTAGAAGAAGCTATTGTATATAATGATACAGATTCTTCTTATGTGTCTATTAAGTCTCTCTTCAAAGACGGTAAGATTCAGTTCGTTGATAAGGACAATAATCTTACTAAGGAGACTCATGAGCAAGTGCAGAACATTGAAGACTTCTTGAATGAGAAGATTAAGATCTGGGGTAGAAAGACGCTTAACTCGAAAGATTGTCGATTTGTTTTCAAACGTGAGAGTATTGGTGATGTTGGTATCTTTTTGCAGAAAAAACGTTATGTGTTGCATGTCTTAGATGATGAAGGTATTCCTTGCAATAAATTCAAGTATACTGGTGTGGAGGTTGTTCGTACAACTATGCCTAATGCAATCAAACCTTATGCTAAGAAGATTATTGAGACGATGATGTTAACTAAGTCTCAAGTTGAAACTAATAAGGTACTGAATGAAACTTATGATATCTTCAAAAGTCTAACTGTGCAGGATATTGCATTTGTTATGGGATTGAAAGGTTATGAGAAGTATGCAGTGAAGTGTAGGGAGTTTGAAACTGTAAAGTCTATGCCATTGCATGTTAAATCTAGTTACTATTACAATCTACTTCTTGATAAGTTTAAACTTGATAACAAGTATGAAGCACTTTCATCTGGTGATAAGGTGAGGTATTTGTATGTTGAACTTCCAAACAAATACATGCTTGAGTCTATTGCATTCAAAAATGAATTCCCTGAAGAGTTTGGTGGGTTGTTCAAGGTTGACTATGATAAGATGTTTGAAAAGATTCTCTTTCAAGCTATCGAACGTTTCTATGATGCTGTTCATTGGAGGATTCGTAAACCGAAAGATAATGTTCAAACAGAATTATTTGACTTGTTTGGTTGATTTAAAACATTTACAGTCTAAATTAGAATATGGAAAAAAAATTAAAGCTTATCATCGATCCAGTTGGACGTTTTATTCTTGGTGAGGTAGCAGGCGAATCTGGTGAGGATTTGTCTCTTCTTAAGCCAATTATCATTCATGTTCAACCTAATCAGCAAGGTCAGGTTCAAGTTCAAACATTACCTCTCATCTTTAGTGAATTCTTAGGTGATAAAGAATCCAATGTTTGGACTTATAGTAAGAAGTCTATCGTGATCAGCAATGCTGTTCTTGATCCACGTCTTATTCAACAATATGAATCAATTGCTAACCCGCAGCCAGTTCAACAAAAGGAACCAGAAGTTGTAAAGCTTTTTGACGAATAAATAATAGTAACAGCCAACCCAAACCCGCTAGCTAAAAACTAGCGGGTTTTTTGTTGATCTTTAATAAAAACAATTTAGATTATTATATGGACAAAGACCTAAAAGCTGCATTAGATAGTATTGACGAAATTAACCCATACGCAACATATCTCGATAAGAACTCTCTTAGTTTGGTGGATGGTTGGATTGATACAGGATCGATGGTGTTGAACGCTCTGATCTCTGGTAAGTTGGATGGAGGTATTCCAAAGGGTAGAGTTACTCTTTTAGCTGGTGAATCAATGACTGGTAAGTCTCTTTTCGTGCAAAAGATTCTTGCTCGAGCTCAACGTCAAGGCTTAACTCCAGTTATTTTTGATACTGAAAACAGTATCGATCCAGAAGGTGCTACTCGCTTGGGACTTGATGTTTCTAAGGTAAAATACGTACCATCTGTAACGATTGAAGAAACCCGAAATGCAATTTTCAAATTCTTGACTAACGTGAAGGCAAAAGGTCTTGAAGGCAAGTTTATCATTGCAGTTGACTCATTGGGTAACCTTCAATCCCAGCAAGAAATGAATAGAATGGAGAAAGAAAGTACGTCAGCTGATATGGGTAGTGCAGCTCGTGCAATGAAGTCTCTACTTAAAACTTGCAACAATATGGGTGCTCTTACTAGAACCACCATTCTCTGTACGAATCATGTATATGATGACCCTTCTGCAATGTTTCCATCGCTTGAGAAGCATATGCCTGGTGGTAAGGCTGTAACGTATCTCCCATCAGTGTCTGTTCAGTTGGCTCGTAAGCCTATGAAAGACGATGGAGGTAAGACTTTTGATAGTAATATGGTTGCTGGTCAGAAGAATTACTCTGGTGTGATCATTCGTGCTCTCACACGTAAGAATCGTTTCATTAAGCAGTACCTTGAAGCTGAGATGTACTTGAGTTTCTCAACGGGATTAGACAAATACTACGGTCTTCTTGATCTTGCAGTGGGTATGGGTGCAGTTGTTCAAAATGGTTCAACTTATGCTCTACCAGATGGAACTAAGCTCGGTTATTACAAATCTTGGCGGAAAGACTCTGACGTATGGGATCAGATTTTACCTAAATTACAGGTTGAAATTACTAAGAATTGGTCTTATAGTGAAGGAGAGGCTCCTACAGAAGACGTTGATGAATTAGACGAACTTGATGAGCTTGAAAATAACGAATAAAAATATGTCAAAAGTGGTATTAGCATTTAGTGGTGGAATGGACTCTTCAGTCTTGCTTCATATGGCAGCTGAAAAGTTTGATGAGGTGTACTGTCTGTTCTTTGATTATAATCAAAGACATAGGAAAGAGTTAGATTGTACACAAAAGCAACTGAAGAGTTTGAAGAAGGGAGTTGAAATGTTGGTTATTGATACACCATTAGATCTTCTTGCTCCAACTTCTTCTCTTACTAATCCAAATATTGATACCCCAGATGTAAGAGAGATGAGAGGTGAAGCTCAACCTAAGAGCTATGTAGCATTTCGAAATATGTTATTCATCTCTTATCTTTTGTCTTATGCAGAAGGTATCGGAGCTGATAAGGTTTGGTATGGTGCAGCTCAGGTTGACTCATTAGCTGGTTATTGGGATGGTAGTCCAGAGTTCTTGGAAAAAATCAATGAAGTAGCTGCTTTAAATAGAGAGCATCGCATTGTTGTTGAAGCTCCTCTTTTGACTATGTCTAAGAAGGATATCATCTTAGAAGGTATTAGACTTGGAGTTAAGTTTAGCGATACTTGGACTTGTTATGCAGGTGATAAAAAAGCAGATGCATATTCTCCTTCTTCAAGTTTGAGATTGCAAGGCTTTGTAGAAGCTGGATATATTGATCCATTACCTTATAAGCAAGATCTAACGAGTGTTTGGGAGAAGAATAACTGTAAGAAAATTTCTTACGAGACTTATCTGTAATACATCTCTTGCTGAGCCATCTTCTGCCAGTAAGTCTTAGCTTTGATGTCTTTGTTAGCTATATACTTAACAACTGGCTTTTTAGCTGCTTTTACAGGTACTTCTTCGTCTTCAAATGGATTTGCTAAACGTCTAGCAGAATCATCACCAGCAACGGTACCTAAGCCATAACCACTGGTATCAACACCAGTACGTTGTGCTTTAGTTTGTTTCTTTTCTCCTGTATCACCAAACTCAAACTTACCTGGTGTGTGGACCACAACTTGAAGATCTCCTGGATTTAATCCAAGGGCTTTTGTAAGAGATGCTTTAATAGATGCTTCTACTTTATCTGCACCAACTTTACCAATGATCTTTGTGATTGGTGTATCAGCACCAAACGAAATGTCTACTGAATGTTGTGTTGCAGTATCAGGGTCGATTTCAAACTCACCACCCTTATTAGCACTAGCAAAGAAGCTCTTCACTCTATTCATATCGAGAGTAATTTCTGGATCAACTACAACTTCAATAAATGAATCTTCTGCTTCAAATGCAGTTGTTGGTGCAATATCATTAGCAACAGCTTGAGCTGCTGTCTTCTTAGCTACCTTTTCTTCTTCCTTTGCTTTTTGCATTGCTTCAACATTACCACCGAGGAATGTCTGGCTAATAAGACCCTTTAAATGATCTCTTTTATCTGTAATTTGAGACTTCTATTGGTCATCA